>OGNB01000990.1_pt1 | contig 17972 bp, 16 predicted proteins | sample 1573301 | NCBI WGS metagenome assembly OGNB01 (sample SAMEA2581914, study PRJEB24529) | metagenome | biome: Human gut stool | place: China | collected 2011
GGGACTGAAGCCTAAAACGATAACTATAAAAGCGGTAGCCCCCGAAACAGAGCCGCAGGGAGTAAGCGTTGTTACTCAAAACGCATTCCCCGCAGTAACTACACCCTACACAAATGAAATTCCCGTAAGAAAAATCGACCTTTTCGACAGTGAGTCTCGTACACTGACAAAGGAACGTGATACTGCCGAAATTTCGGTAAAGATATTCCCCGAAAACGCAACCTTCCGTGACATAGAGTTCAAATGCTGTACCGATAACGGAGTTGAGATAAGCTTTGCAAAGGTGGTTTCGTTTGACGGAAATACGGCAACACTGAAAGCCTTCGGTGACGGCAAATTCCGCCTGAGAGCATATTCAAAGATCGGTACCGATATTACGAAGATTATCTCCGAGCTTGAATATACGGCAGAAGGACTCGGAAAAGCGGAAAAGGATCCTTATATCTTTATTGCCGCCTGCCTTTGCGATTTCTCGAGTACGGCAGATAACACACTGATCAGCAATTAGATCGGCGGCTTTAACGGAAGAACGACCGTCGGCTTCAGCACCGTTGATTTCGGCGGCGGAACAAAGAAAATTACGATAAGCGTCGGAAACAGCGGCGGCGGTGAAGATTATCCCGTAGAGCTGTATCTCGGCGATGCCGACAACGGCGGCAGATATATCGGCACATTTGCAATAAAGAATAACGGCGGCTGGGACAGAGCATACCCCCAGACCTTCGACTTGCCGTGCAGAATAAGCGGAACGCACGACATCAGCTTTGTTATCAATAATTTCTGCATATTCGGCGGCTTTGAGTTTGAAAAGTACGACCGTACCTATGCGGAAAACTCTGCGGCAGACAACGATAATCTGTACGGCGATGATTACAAGGTAAACGGCTCGTGCGTTGAGGAGATAGGCAACAACGTTGTTATCGAATTCAACGGCCTCGATTTTGCAGGCGGTACGGATAAGATAACCGTTACAGGCAGAACGCCGCTCGATAACTGCACGATTCAGCTCAGAGTAAACGATGAGAACGGCGGTCAGCCCACCCGCCTGCTCGAATTCCCCCACGCAGACGAGTACACACCGGTAACGTTTGACATCGAGCATATCGCAGGCAAGAACAACATTGCATTCGTATTCCTGCCCGGCACACAGTTCGATATGAAATCGTTCAGATTCACAAAAACCGAAGATTAAGCTAAAGCCACGGCATCCGCCGTGGCTTCAGTCTGTCGAAAAACCTCTATCGTTATCCGAAAATGGGTGTTTAGCGTTGCTCGCTCTGCTGGTTTTGCATCGTGCAAAACTTTTGGCAAGCACCCAAAGCATCCTTGCTTTGGGCGTAGCCCCAAGGCAGGTCGCAGGGACGCCAGTCCCCGTATTCACCCCCTTTCCGGGGGAAAGGGGGCAGGGGGATAGGGATAATAAATCAGAAGTTTATTTCAAAAACAGACTTTTTCTACAAACTGACCGCAGGCATAGCCTGCGGTTTCTTTTTGTCTACATTGCGTTAAAATATCCTCTTAAACAAACAAATTTTGCAACATAGGGTTGACAATCAAAGAAAACAGTGCTATAATACCTATATCGACAAATTGTTGATTATTTTTGTGCCATAAGAAAGGGGAAATGTAAAAATGGCAGAAAAGCGGATGTTTTCAAAGCAGGTATTATGGAGCGATAAATTTATAGATCTGCCGTCGCCGGCACAGGTGCTGTACTTTCAGCTTTCAATGTATGCTGACGATGAAGGGTTTGTCAACTGTGCAGGATATGTACGCAGGCTCACGGGGTGCAGTGAAAGCGATATAGAAGCATTGTGCAAAAACGGCTTTATTATTCCGTTTGAATCGGGCGTGCCTCAAACAAGCAATGTCATGATGCAAAACTAGCAATATTCCGCATTACAAGATTGCTAGTTTTGCATCATGACATTGCTTGTTATAGTTATTGGATTTAATTTGTTTTATAGCTGATTTTAACTCCTAAATATCATAACTTGCGAAACCTCAATTATTTATTTATCTTTTTCAGGATATTCCGTATGGTAGTCTTAACGCCTGTGGAGTAATATTCGGTATCTGCATTCTCTAATATGAGTTGCAGTTCTTTCAAAAGTTCCGGCTCAGACTTGCAAAGCTGGTAAGCCATTCTGATAGATAATGCCTGCACACCGATACTTTCTTGTGGAGCCAACATGTGATCTAGACAATAATTTAGCAAATCGACAGAGACAGGATCAGATGCAGGCACATTATATAATATAGACAGCAACAACCGTTTGGAACCATCATGTTGGCAGACCAATAATCGCTGAATAATATCATCCAGCAATGGAACAAACCAGTCGGGATGCTTCTCACTTACTTTCTCACATGCCCATATAGCCCGCCATGAAACGACGATTTTATCATCGGAAATCAATTGGTATATATCTTTAAGGTATTCCGGATGCAGGCATATTTCCTGCACCAACTTATCTATTGATAGTTTGCAAAGAGGCATTGCAAGGGTGTTTTTGTATTCGTCGATTTTCTCCATATCATGCATGTTTTTGCAAAGATAATGCAAAGCGAACGCAGAACTTTCATGCTTGCATGAAAAAGTTATGCTGAGATGCAGCTTATCTTATCTAAAGATAATGCAAGTTGGATGTAGAACTTTCATACTTACATGAAAAATTTTTGTTGAGATGCTGTTTATCTTCCTATTCTGAATGCGGATAGTACGATTACAAAATAAAAGGCTGTCTTTGGTTAAAAAGACAGCCTTTACAAATATATTGTATTTAAGGACTATGCAATTCCGTGAGCAGATACCTCCGGTGCAATCTTCTTGATCAGACCTTGCAGTACAGCACCTGGACCACATTCTGTGAAGTCGGTAGCGCCATCAGCAACCATATTCTTAACAGTCTGTGTCCAGCGTACAGAAGCTGTCAGCTGAGCAACGAGATTCTTCTTGATCTCTTCCGGATCAGTGTGAGGCAATGCATCTACATTCTGATAAACCGGACATTTGGGAGCGTGGAATTCAGTAGCGTTGATAGCTGCTTCCAATTCAACTTTTGCAGGATTCATCAGTGGAGAGTGGAAAGCACCGCCTACCTTTAAAGGTAAAGCACGTTTTGCTCCGGCAGCTTTCATCAGTTCGCATGCCTTGTTGATACCTTCGATAGAACCGGAAATTACAATCTGTCCCGGACAGTTATAGTTGGCTGCAACGCAAACTTCACCTTCAGCGGTTACTTGCTCGCAGATTTCTTCTACTTTTTCATCGGAGAGGGCAATGATAGCCGCCATTGTAGAGGGTTGTGCCTCGCAAGCTTTCTGCATGGCCATGGCACGAGCATAAACCAGCTTCAATCCATCTTCGAAACTCAATGCACCGGCAGCAACCAGAGCAGAGAATTCGCCCAATGAGTGACCGGCAGTCATCTCAGGTTTAAAATCATCACCCATACAAAGTGCGGAGATAACGGAGTGGAGGAATACAGCAGGCTGAGTTACCTTCGTCTGACGCAGGTCTTCGTCCGTACCGTTGAACATAATATCCGTAATGCGATATCCCAGGATATCATTGGCTTTTTCAAACAATTCTTTTGCTAAAGCGGAGTTTTCATACAGGTCTTTTCCCATTCCTACGAATTGGGCACCTTGACCCGGAAATACAAATGCTTTCATACTGTTCTTGTTTTAGTGGTTAATTAAAAAAGTGGTGCAAAGGTATAGCTTTTTCTGATATTGACCGCACAAACGAAGGATTTTTGTGCAATAAGCTATTTTAACTCCCTCCCTTCTCCGAACGGAGGGAGTTGGGAAGCAGGGGGATAGATGAGAAAAAATCTTTTTATAGCACTTCAACTAAAATACAATAAGAGGTACTTGTCTTTTTAATCTTCCGGCATACTAAAATCCTTAAAAATAAAGCACTTCACTCTTATTGTACTTCCTACAATTACCTGATTCTTCCGTTTATCAACAATACATATTGTACTTTCAACGATAAGACCATGTTTTGATATTGTAAAATATACGATATCTATCATATTGAAAAATAGTGCTTTATAACATATTAGAAATTAAGTTTTCTGCGCTTGTATATTCAAAAAACCTGTTTATATTTGCAGCGCTTAAACATGGATATTATGCAAAACATGGAACATAAAACCCCATTAGCAAACAATCATATCTCAGTAGACTGCGTGGTGATTGGTTTTGACGGAGAACAATTAAAGGTTCTGTTGATAAAGCGTGTAGGTGAGGAGCAAGGTGAAATTTTTCACGATATGAAGCTTCCCGGAAGTCTGATCTATATGGATGAAGATCTGGATGAAGCTGCCAAACGTGTGTTGAACGAACTGACAGGTTTGAAGAACGTCAACCTGATGCAGTTCAAAGCATTCGGTTCTAAAAACCGGACGAAGGATCCGAAAGACATTCATTGGCTGGAACGCGCCATGCAATCGAGAGTGGAACGTATCGTTACGATTGCTTACCTGTCATTGGTGAAGATAGACCGGGCGTTGAGCCGGAACTTGGCTGATTTCGAAGCATATTGGGTGGCACTGCAAGATATTAAGGCATTGGCTTTCGACCATAATCTGATTATAAAAGAAGCATTGGTGTATATCCGCCAGTACGTGGAGATTAATCCGTCAGCTTTGTTCGATCTGCTTCCCCGTAAATTTACGGCATCACAACTGCGTACTTTATATGAATTGATATATAGTAAACCTATTGATGTACGAAACTTTCACAAGAAAATAGCGATGATGGAATACGTTGTTCCGTTGGAAGAAAAACAACAGGGAGTTGCCCACCGTGCCGCACGCTATTATCGATTCGATAAGAAGATATATAATAAGGTAAGAAGATAAGTTTTAATAAAATAATTCATAAATCAAAACTCATAATTAATACCATGTATTTATTAGGTTATGACATTGGAAGCTCGTCCGTAAAAGCGAGCCTGGTAAACGCCGAAACCGGCAAATGTGTATCTTCTGCTTTCTTCCCGAAGACAGAGGCAGCGATCATTGCAGTAAAACCGGGTTGGGCGGAACAAAATCCCGAAAGCTGGTGGGAAAATCTGAAGCTTGCCACACAGGCTGTCATGAATGAATCGGGTGCAAACGCTGGTGAAATCAAGGCAATCGGTATCTCTTATCAGATGCATGGATTGGTATGTGTGGACAAAGACCAGAATGTGCTGCGTCCTTCCATTATCTGGTGTGACTCGCGTGCTGTGCCTTACGGACAGAAAGCTTTCGAAACACTGGGAGAAGAGAAATGTCTCTCACATCTGTTGAACTCTCCGGGTAACTTCACTGCCTCTAAACTGGCATGGATAAAGGAAAACGAACCGGCCATCTACGAACGAATTTATAAGATTATGCTGCCGGGTGATTACATCGCCATGAAGTTGAGCGGTGAAATCTGTACCACTGTTTCCGGACTTTCGGAAGGTATGTTCTGGGATTTCAAGAACAATCGTGTAGCCGACTTCCTGATGGATTATTACGGTTTCGATAACTCTCTGATTGCGGACATCAAACCCACATTCTCCGAACAAGGCCGTGTGAATGCTACCGCAGCAAAAGAATTGGGATTAAAGGAAGGTACACCGATCACATACCGTGCAGGTGACCAACCGAATAACGCTCTTTCACTGAATGTTTTCAATCCGGGAGAGATCGCCTCTACAGCAGGCACTTCGGGTGTTGTATATGGTGTGAACGGTGAAGTGAACTATGATCCGAAATCACGCGTAAATACATTCGCTCATGTAAATCATACGGACGAACAAACCCGTCTGGGTGTATTGCTTTGCATCAATGGTACGGGTATTCTTAATTCTTGGGTGAAACGTACGATTGCTCCCGAAGGCATCTCTTACAATGAAATGAATGTACTGGCATCACAAGCTCCTATCGGCAGTGCAGGTATCAGTATTCTGCCCTTCGGTAACGGTGCGGAACGTATGCTCGAAAATAAAGAGATCAACTGCTCTATCCGTGGCTTGAACTTCAATCTGCATGGTAAACAACACATTGTGCGTGCAGCTCAGGAAGGTATCGTATTCTCTTTCAAGTATGGTATAGATATTATGGAAGGTATGGGTATCCCCGTACAGAAAATCCATGCAGGCCATGCAAATATGTTCCTTAGCTCCATCTTCCGCGATACGCTGGCAGGCGTGACGGGAGCTGTGATCGAACTGTACGATACGGATGGTTCGGTAGGTGCAGCCAAGGGAGCGGGTATCGGCGCAGGTATCTATAAGGATAATAACGAGGCATTCGCAACGCTGGAAAAACTGGATGTTATCGAGCCTAATCAGGCCAAGCGCCAAGAATATGCAGATGCTTATGCACGCTGGAAACATCGTTTGGAAAAATCAATGGCAAAATAATGCTAACTTAACTCTCCTCTGAAAACGAGGGGAATCAGAGTAATACAGTTAACAATTAAAACATAATTAACCCTTTAAAATTCAATTAAAATTATGGCAACAAAAGAGTATTTTCCCGGAATAGGAAAGATTAAATTCGAAGGTAAAGAGAGTATGAACCCGATGGCATATCGTTACTACGATGCTGAGAAGGTAATCATGGGTAAGAAGATGAAAGATTGGTTGAAGTTTGCTATGGCTTGGTGGCACACTCTCTGCGCAGAAGGTGGTGACCAATTCGGTGGCGGAACGAAACAATTCCCTTGGAATGGTGACTCTGACGCTTTGCAAGCAGCTAAAAATAAAATGGATGCAGGTTTCGAATTCATGCAGAAGATGGGTATCGAATACTATTGCTTCCACGATGTAGACCTGATTTCTGAAGGTGCAAGTATCGAAGAATATGAAGCTAATCTGAAAGCTATCGTAGCTTATGCAAAAGAAAAACAAGCTGAAACTGGTATCAAGCTGTTGTGGGGTACTGCTAACGTATTCGGTCATGCACGTTATATGAACGGTGCTGCTACCAATCCTGATTTCGACGTTGTAGCACGCGCTGCTGTTCAGATCAAGAACGCTATTGACGCTACTATCGAATTGGGTGGTTCAAACTATGTGTTCTGGGGCGGTCGCGAAGGTTACATGTCTTTGCTGAACACTGACCAGAAACGTGAAAAAGAACACCTTGCAAAGATGTTGACTATCGCTCGTGACTATGCACGTGCTCGTGGCTTCAAAGGTACTTTCCTGATTGAACCGAAACCGATGGAACCGACAAAACATCAGTATGACGTAGATACTGAAACTGTTATCGGCTTCCTGAAAGCTCATGGTTTGGATAAGGATTTCAAAGTAAACATCGAGGTTAACCACGCTACTTTGGCCGGCCATACTTTCGAGCACGAACTGGCTGTAGCTGTTGACAACGGCATGTTGGGGTCTATCGATGCTAACCGTGGTGACTACCAGAACGGTTGGGATACTGACCAATTCCCTATCGACAACTACGAACTGACTCAGGCTATGATGCAGATCATCCGTAATGGTGGTTTGGGCAATGGCGGTACTAACTTCGACGCTAAGACCCGTCGTAACTCTACCGACCTGGAAGATATCTTCATCGCTCACATTGCAGGTATGGATGCTATGGCACGTGCTCTGGAAAGTGCAGCTAAATTACTGGAAGAATCTCCTTATAAGAAGATGTTGGCTGACCGTTACGCATCATTCGACGCTGGTAAGGGTAAGGAATTCGAAGAAGGCAAATTGTCTTTGGAAGATGTTGTAGCTTATGCGAAAGCTAACGGCGAACCGAAGCAAACCAGCGGTAAGCAGGAATTGTATGAAGCAATCGTAAATATGTATTGTTAATATAATAAAGGCGGTAGGGTGATAGAGTGATAAGTGATATCACCCTATCACCTTTATCACTCTACCACTTATCTCTTTATCACTTTTTACTCATTTATCAACCTAATCTTTTTTATCATGAATGATGCTAACAAGGGTAGTAAACTCTACCTATATTCTATTACAACCGTTGCCATTCTGGGAGGCCTACTGTTCGGTTACGATACGGCGGTAATCTCGGGTGCGGAGAAAGGCTTGGAAGCTTTCTTCCTGATGGCTACGGATTTCCAATATGACAAGGTGATGCATGGTATCACTTCTTCCAGTGCACTTATCGGCTGTGTGATCGGTGGTGCTCTTTCCGGTTTCTTCGCTTCCCGCCTGGGACGACGCAATTCGTTGAGACTGGCATCCGTGCTGTTCTTCCTGTCTGCATTGGGTTCTTACTATCCTGAAGTTTTATTTTTCAACTACGGTGAGCCAAACATGGAATTGCTCATCGCATTCAATTTGTATCGCGTATTGGGTGGTATTGGTGTAGGTCTTGCCTCTGCCGTATGTCCGATGTATATCGCAGAAATTGCGCCTTCTAATATTCGTGGAACGTTGGTATCTTGTAACCAGTTTGCCATTATCTTCGGTATGTTGGTGGTTTATTTCGTTAACTTCCTGATTATGGGCGATCACACGAATCCTATTATTGATAAAAGCGCTGAAGGCATATTGTCAGTGAATGCCGCTTCGGATATGTGGAGCGTACAAACAGGCTGGCGTTATATGTTCGGTTCGGAAGCATTCCCGGCTGCATTATTCGGTTTCCTCCTTTTCTTTGTACCGAAGACTCCGCGTTATCTGGTGCTGATACATCAGGACGAAAAGGCATACTCTATCCTGGAGAAAGTGAATGGTGCAAGCAAAGCAAAAGAAATTCTGGCAGAAATCAAGGCTACTTCCAAGGAAAAGACAGAGAAACTGTTCTCTTACGGTGTGGCAGTTATCGTTATCGGTATTTTGCTTTCCGTATTCCAGCAGGCCATTGGTATCAATGCCGTACTCTACTATGCTCCGCGTATTTTTGAAAATGCAGGTGCTGAAGGTGGTGGTATGATGCAGACTGTCATCATGGGTATTGTAAACATTGTATTTACTCTTGTAGCTATCTTTACTGTAGACCGTTTCGGACGCAAGCCGTTGCTGATTATCGGTTCTATCGGTATGGCAGTAGGTGCATTTGCAGTGGCAATGTGCGACAGCATGGGAATCAAGGGTATCGTTCCGGTTCTTTCCGTGATTGTATACGCAGCTTTCTTTATGATGTCATGGGGACCGATTTGCTGGGTATTGATTTCAGAAATCTTCCCGAATACCATCCGTGGCAAAGCCGTAGCTATTGCAGTAGCTTTCCAATGGATTTTCAACTATATCATATCCTCTACATTCCCGGCACTGTACGATTTCAGTCCGATGTTCGCATACAGCTTGTATGGCATCATCTGCATTGCAGCCGCCTTCTTCGTTTGGCGTTGGGTACCCGAAACGAAGGGTAAGACTCTGGAAGATATGAGTAAACTTTGGAGAAGAAACAAGTAAAATTCTCTCTCCTTTAAGATCTTATGAATGTAAAAAGGTGCAACTGAAACTATCGGTTGCACCTTTTCTTTTTTGATAAATATAAGTTCCGAATCTTTAATTGAACACGTATCGCAGGCCAATTTGAAGCTTCCAACATTCACTGTAATTCAGGTTTCGGGTGAAGCTTTCGGTAGGATAGTTACCGTCACTATCTTTGTACATAGAGAAAACAGGAGTATTTCTTTCACCCGTACCCTTATAGGTAAGGATGCGTCCACCGTTAGCGCCGGACATGTTCTTTGTTACGCCCCATTTGCTGTTCAGTAAGTTACCTATATTCAGGATATCCAGGCTGAGTTGCAGCGTATTCTTAGTTTTGCCAATCTTCACGAAGAAGTCGCGGCTCCAACGGAAATCAAAGCGGTGTATCCAAGGAGCACTTGCCGAATAAGCTTCGGCATATTCGCCTTTATGCTTCTTCAGATAAGGGTCTTGATTCACGAACTTCCAGAAAGCATCTGCATCTTCAGCACTCGTGAATTTGATTTCATCTTTCGTCTTCGGGATATAAATGAGGTCATTGGTCACACCGTCACCGTTCATGTCATTAGAGTACATAAAACTGTAGCTGCCGGATGAGTAACCACTGTAAAAGAGGCTGAAATTAGAAGTACTTCTTTTGTTTACGTGTACACGCCAGTTAATGGAAGCTATTACACGGTTGGGAGTAACGTAGCGTGAACGCATCAATCCTGAATTATTCGGACCGTTGATGGAAGGCATGTTTGTCCACGCAGAGTTGGCATCTGAACCGGGCATCCCACTGATTTCCTTGGATTCGGTGTGCGTGTAGGCGGCCATGATATTCACATTTTTCGCAGGTTCGGCAAATACGGTGATATTGCCTGTCCAGCCCCATCCTTTGGATGTATTGGTCAAGACGTTTGCACTGTTGATATTGGTGTGTTCCAAATAGTTTTCAGGATAGATGTAGCGCTCGTCTGGACCGTTGAAGCGCTGCCACGTATCTTCCGGACTCTTTATATTATAGTTAAATTGACGTACGGCATTGATATCTTTGGAGAACATACCCTCTAATGTAACGGTAAGAGGGAAGGAGGCGGGTATCTGATAATCCAGGGCAAGGGAGGTCTTCCACACTTGCGGCATTTTGAAATCAGGATCGATACCTACGATACCGCTTGGCAACACACCTTCTTCGGGAGTGATGGTAGTGGGAAGTCCTAATGTAGAAATCATTTGGTTTACGTCTATTATCATGTTACCTTTCAGTAACTCCAGACGCGGATCACGGTTTATAACTTTACCGTCCTTATATCGTGTGGTGATACTTACCAGATTCTGGATCATTCCGGAATTGGTTGGCATATTGGTAAAGAATACCAAAGGAATACGTCCTGTGAAAAATCCCGAACCACCACGCACTTTCAGGGTTTTATCATTGAATACATCCCAAGTAAAACCCAGACGTGGTGAGAATTGCAATTTACTGTCAGGCCATGCACCTGTATCGATGTGCATGCCGTTAAAATCCAAATCATAAATAGCCTGATTGCGCATTAATTCGTTCAGGAAACTCAGGTTGTCCATACGTATGCCCGCAGTCAGTTTGAAGTTATCGCGAATGTTCCATTCATCTTGCAGATAGACGCCCAACTGGCCGAAATTCACATCAGCAGAAGGTTTTGTATTTCCGTTGTAGCCATAAGCCAAGGCGAAAGATTCGGGAGCAGCTCCATTTTTGAAATCCTCGAAGCTGGAGTATCGGTAATATCCTGTTCCGTTGCGCATGTAAGAGTTACTCGCCTTCTGGTGTTCGTAACTGATACCGGCTGTTAATTTATGGGTACCCAGGTAATAGGTGAAGTTGTCTACGATGGTCGTCACCGTATTCTTCACTTTATTATTGTAAGTAAACAATTCATAGCCGGCCGTCATATATGGTTCCAGAATCTGGTTACCCTCATTGTTATATCCGTACATGATGTCAATGAAAGGGAACAAGCCGGAATTTGTACCGCGTTCATCCGTCATATCACTGTAAGTAAATAGCAGCTGATTGGATATGGCAGATGTAAAACGGCTGTTTAATTCGGCAGTAACAGAGTTTACAATATTCTGCAAGGAATAGCAGGAATTAGCGTATGACATGGAATATTGGGAAACACGGTCATAAGCCAGGCGATATCCGGTATTTCCGGAACTTCCATTTGGAGCATTCCAGGTTTTGTTGTTTGTAAAGTTATAACGTACGCTCAATTTATTCCCTTTATCTATATTCCAGTCGATACGCCCCAATAGTTTCAGATTAGTGATATCGGCAGGAAAGTTAGTGAAAGAACCGGTGTCATAACCATATTTGTCTTTTAGTATCTGAGAGAATTCAACCATATCTGCTGCTGTGGCACGGGAGATGGTAGAGTTGTTAGGAGTTTCACCTTCTTGGGCAGCACGCCATTTTACAACCTGCTGCGGACTCTTTTCATACTCTACATTTGCAAAGAAGAACAGCTTGTCTTTAATGATAGGACCACCCAATGTAGCACCGTAAACAGTCTTGGACTCTTCGGCACGCGCCCCGAAATCAGTATTGCCAATTTTGTTACCGCGCATCACTTCATTGTTGAAGTACATATAAGCGCTGCCTCTGTAAGCGTTTGTACCCGATTTCGTAATGGCATTAATGCCTGCACCGATAAAGTTTGCCTGACGCACATCGTATGGGGCAATCACAACCTGTACTTCATCAATGGCATCCAGTGAAATAGGATTTCCACCTCCGGGCAGATTAGAAGACAAGCCGAAGTTATTATTTAAGTTCGCGCCATCTACCGTGAACGTATTGGAACGTCCGTCGCGGCCTCCAAAATTGTTTCCTGACGCATACGGGGAAATGCGGGTAAAATCGCTGATACTACGGTTAATACTGGGCAATGTGGTGAGCTGCTCAGAAGAAATATTGGTAGTAGCTCCTGTCTTTTCAGCACTGAACTTTGACTTGCTGGCTGTAATGGTAATTTCTCCCAATAATTCCGAAGCTTCGTGCAGGGTTACATTCAAAGAATAAGTCTCACCTAGTTGCAGCTGGATGCCTGTATAGATTGCAGTCTGATAACCTACATATGATACCGTTACCTTGTAAGGACCACCGGAGCGCATGCCTTGCAGACTGAAACGTCCGTCTATATTGGTAACAGTACCGTAACTGGTTCCGGAAGGTTCGTGTACGGCTACAACCGTAGCGCCGATGACAGATTCTTCGTCAGCCATCACTTTACCACTCATTCCGGCAGTAGTTACCTGTGCCTTGAGCATTCCTGTAAGGGAAAGCAAAAGCACAAACAGGAATAACATCTTTTTAGCCATGATTTTTAAAATTTAAATAAGAAATAAACTGAAAGTTGTAGAAAACGATGCAAAAGTATAAAAAAAGCAAAATACTCTTATCCCTAAAGTGTTAAATCCTCATTTCTTTTTATTGCAAAATCAATCTCTCACAAAAATATGCATTCCGGGAGACAATGTATAAGTTTAAACCGTACCTTTGCAGCGGATTTAACTTTTGGTATAAAAAAGAGACATTATGGACTCATTGAAAATCAACAAAGTACAGTTGCGTAATTTACAGATAGAAGACTACGAGCAACTGGCGCAATCATTTACCCGTGTATATACGGATGGCAGCGATGTGTTTTGGACACACAAACAAATTGAAAAACTCATCCGAATTTTCCCCGAAGGACAGATTGTAACCGTGGTAGACGAAAAGATTGTCGGCTGCGCACTTTCCATCATTGTGAATTACGATGATGTGAAGAACGATCATACTTATGCACAGGTGACGGGTAAAGAAACCTTTAATACCCATAATCCTAAAGGCAATATATTATATGGTATTGAAGTCTTTATTCATCCCCAATACCGTGGGCTTCGCCTGGCACGCCGTATGTACGAATACCGCAAGGAGCTTTGCGAAACTCTGAATCTGAAAGCTATTATGTTCGGTGGGCGTATTCCCAACTATTATAAATACGCAGATCAACTTCGCCCGAAAGAGTATATAGATAAGGTAAAGCAGAAAGAAATTTTCGACCCCGTATTGACCTTTCAGCTTTCCAATGATTTCCACGTACGCAAGGTGATGCGCAATTACCTGCCTAATGATGAAGAGTCCAAGCATTATGCTTGTCTGTTGCAATGGGATAACATTTACTATCAGGAACCTACGGAAGAATATATTGCACCGAAAACCACCGTGCGCGTAGGATTGGTGCAGTGGCAGATGCGTAGTTATCAAACACTGGATGACCTGTTTGAACAGGTAGAATTCTTTGTGGATGCCGTATCCGATTATAAGAGTGACTTCATTCTTTTCCCCGAATACTTCAATGCTCCGCTGATGGCAAAATTCAATAATGAAGGGGAGTCACAGGCCATTCGCGGACTGGCGGCTTATACTGAGGAGATTAGAGAACGATTTGTAAAGTTGGCTATCAGTTACAATATCAATATCATTACGGGTAGCATGCCGCTTATTAAAGAAGATGGACTTTTGTATAATGTCGGTTTCCTTTGTCGTCGTGATGGTAGTTTTGAGATGTATGAGAAGTTGCACGTCACCCCCGATGAAATAAAAAGCTGGGGATTAAGTGGCGGAAAGGCTTTGCAGACATTCGATACGGACTGTGCTAAGATCGGCGTACTGATTTGCTACGATGTGGAATTTCCGGAATTATCCCGTATTATGGCAGACCAGGGTATGCAGATTTTATTCGTTCCTTTCCTGACAGATACGCAAAATGCTTACTCACGTGTAAAGGTATGCGCTCATGCCCGTGCTATCGAAAATGAATGTTTCGTAGTCATTGCCGGTAGTGTAGGTAATCTTCCGCGCGTGCACAATATGGATATTCAGTATGCACAGTCAGGTGTATTTACTCCCTGCGACTTTGCATTTCCGACGGATGGGAAGCGTGCAGAAGCCACACCGAATACAGAAATGATACTGGTATCCGATGTGGATCTGGATTTATTGAATGAATTGCATACTTACGGCAGTGTACGCAATCTGAAAGACAGAAGAAGCGACTTGTATGAGGTAAGGATGAAGAAATAAAACAATCGGATTATTTATTCATTTTATTGAAACGTAGCCAGACAATATGTATTTCCGTATTATTGTACCAATAATAAATTCTACATAGAGGATGAGATAGAATAGACCTATATTTCTTGTCTTTTCCACGTTTTTCGAGCTGGCCAACAGTGGGCATTAATAAAATCTTGCACATCGCTTCATCTACATTCTTTGCAAAGGTGACAGCGAATTGTATTCCCAGATTTGCAGCATACCAATATACAGTCTTTTGAAATACGACAAGTGCCCGATTTGTCCAGATTACTTTAAGTTCAGCCATAAATTGAAAGCGGCTTTTACTTCTTCATCAGTAGCAATACCGCTGGCTTCTGACTGTTTTGATTCTTTTTCAAATTCCTCATCAGTATATTGGCAGGGTATAGGTTTGCCTATCAGAAAATTCTCTTTTTCAAGTTCTTCTGCAAATTCCCTGTCAAGATGTGTATATGCAAATTCTTTGGCACGTTGATAACGCTCCTCAAAGCTTTCCTCATCTTTATCGAGCATGCTGCTGATTTTAGACAATAGCACGGCATCGTCCATTTGTTCTATTCTGTCTTTTATGTGATTGCGCAAGGCATTCAGCATCGGACGGCTATAGTAAGTTGCAGCTGACTCTTTTACTTTTCCCATAACATAACGTTTTGTACAAAGTTACACTTTAATGCCACAGTAACAAAAGAAATAAATCTTTTTATTTCTACTTTATCTCGAATCTCACCAGCATCGAATAATTCAGTTTTATCGTGCGGAAAGCATCGTAAGCTTCTGACTGTGATGAACTCACATTGCTCTGAGCTGCAAAATACCGGGGATAACCTGCGCTTTCCTGCGGTTCGACAATGCGGATGACATCTCCCAGGCGTTTGCCTAATGCTTCCACCAAATATCCTGCTTTCTTTTGTGCAGCTTTCAGTGCCTCTATCTTACCTTGTTGCCGATAAACCTGCATATCTTTATTCTTCAGTTCTCCGATGCGCATGTAGCTGATGCCTTTCATATCGATAACCTTTAGAATCTCATCAATCTGACTAAAATCGGTCAACGTAATATCAAACCGTTTAGATACCAGGAATTCAAATCCGCGTTCACGCCAATAATCACCTACCTCTTGTGTACGGATGGCGTCTTCCGGAATCCCAATCTTTCGCAAGGCAGCTCTCAAATTTCTCTCTATTCCGATCAATGGCACTTTAGTCCGATAATTCTCCGGTTTGGACTTTCCGTCAAATTCCTCTTCCCAATATTCTTTAATCTCGATAAGATAATGAATCTCGTCGGGCACAAGAGTTATTTCCGAAGTTCCGGTAACTTCGATATACTTCGCATTATCAGCCTCCTGACTGAATGCAGTGCTACAAACCAATAGAAATACGGCAAATAATAAAAATCTAGTTTTCATAATAGTATGTTCTTTTGAGAATTATACTTGCAATGATACAAAAAAAAGAGGATATTGTGATAATCATCTACTCTCATTTCAAGAATTCATACAAGAAATGTGATATCCTGAGATAACGGCAGAGTATTTTTAGTTCTTATTTTTAATTGCCCATTCTTTTTCGATAGCTTGGCGAATCATTTCCAGATTATCCCAATTCCTGCCACCGGAAGCGTGCCAACGATTATTAGTAGGATTACAACGGCTATTATAAGCCATGTGCGGATTTCCGAAAATGACGACAACACGTACATGCCAACGCATACACATATCATCCGCTACAAATTGTCGCTTATTGCACAGAATTATTTTCCAGCGATTTTCCTTTGCCAGTCGCATCAATACATTTTGCTGTTCTTGCGGAGTAAGAGCTGTGTTGATGTAATGCAGTTTGAGTGTATTCTTCTTATTCCAATAAGTGATGTAAATGACCGCAACAGAGACGGCAGGAAACAATACGGAAAACCATAAAAACTCCGTTTCTATAATCTCCCCCTTGAGCCTTGCCATCAATGGCATTAGCAGTACGATAGCAGAAGCAAACAAGAGAATAAAAAGATTCTCTTTAGGATAATAATCCTTTTTCTCCTGATTCGTCAGTTCTATCCGGCGGTTCTTTAGTGTTCGTTCTAGTAATTCCTGATTCATATCGGGTTCTTTGATTTACAAAGTTACGGATATGACAGGGAAAGGACAAATTTCAATCAGAAAAAGATTATAACTGGAACTTGTTTTTACCATGAACGAGGTAAACTGACGTTAATAAATAAACTACCAATGTTCTCTTGAAAAAACTTTTTCTTTTTTCCTACGCATTTCTTAATTAAATGATTTCTTTTAGAGGAATGAATTAAGTCCATAAAAAAAAGATCTGAAATCTTGACATCTAAAATAACTCATTAATAACCGCAAACAACGTTTTTAAAGAATAATCAGAACGTTTTTTAAGAACGTATCCAATGTTTATTAACAGCACAGAAATATACTTTCAATCCCAATTTAAATATATATCAACAAAAAAAAGGTGGCAAATCCTTGTGAGGAAATACCACCTTATCTTCTTTTTTGCCTATTATTATTCCAAAAACGAAACGTCTGAAATAACTATAATCGATTTAATTTGTTACCGAATAAATCACCCATAGGTATCCGGCAGACAGCCTGCTTTAGATGAAACATTTGTCAAATTAATGCACCATCCAGAAGTGCTCCAAAAAGAAAGAATAACTTTTGCCATTTCACCAAGGGTTTAGGTTTATAATAAAACTTAGCTTAAAACGTCTACAAATATACGACATTGTAAAGGCAAAATCAAGTGTTTCAACCGATACTTTACACTTTACCAGCTATCTTCCGATTTGTTTTTCCCGATAAGTACCATCACCCGTTTTTTATAAAGGTCCGCTGCCAAGGCAATATTCTTTTCCGCATCGGGTGTTCCCATACCATACACCACAAAAGGAGTCTGCCATATCATTCCTGCATGTACAGCACCACACTGATAAGGACGCAAAAGTTCATCCACCGTGAAGCGGTTTCTTCCTCCGCTTCGGTACGCATCAAATTCGGAACCGGTAGTGGTGGCTACCAGTAAAGGCTTACCAGCTACTGCCGGAGTTTTTGCCAAATAGGTAAATATCTCGTCCTGCCATTTCTTTAATAAAGACGGTGCCGACATCCAATAAAATGGGAATTGATATATCACTGCATTGGCATGAGATATAATCCGGCTCCATGCATCCATATTAAGGATATTCTCATCCGGCATCTCATATAAATTGAAAATAGCCACATCATCCATTTCCTTTATGGCATCAAACAGGGCTTTATTGGCTTGTGAGTTTTCCATGTTGGGGTGTGCCAGAAGCACCACAACCTTTTTTAGATCTTTGTCCATACTATTATTTTTGATGTTTTGGTGAATAATCAATTACGACAGGCAAAAATAGTTTTTTTCTATTCAATAATATCTTTTCTCTAACTTTTTTGTAACTTTGCACCCT
>OGNB01001003.1_pt1 | contig 17713 bp, 10 predicted proteins | sample 1573301 | NCBI WGS metagenome assembly OGNB01 (sample SAMEA2581914, study PRJEB24529) | metagenome | biome: Human gut stool | place: China | collected 2011
CCTTGGTTTTTGATGTTCTCGTCCACCACTTTTATCTTTTCTTTCACAAGTTCGATGTCTGCTTTCAGCTTTTCCACCTTGCGGTTGATTTCTGTCAGCAGACTGTTTCCCTTCTTGGAAGAAGTGGTTAGGAAGCCGAGATTGTTTTCATATGTCTGAAGCTCGTTCTTCATATTGTCGAAGGCACGTACCAGCTTCTCACGTTCCCGGTAAAGGGCTTGTGGACTACCTTCTTGAATGGAGCTGATAGTCGACTTGAAGTTGCTTAGCTTCTTGTTGGAGGCGCTGATGTTGAAGCGTTCAAACAATTTGTCTACCTGGCTGTGGTATTGCTTATAGATTCGGTCTTTCTCTTTGAAAGGTACATGTCCTATGCCGTTCCACTCTTTCATGAGGTCGCGTACCAGTTGGGTAGCTTCCTCCGTATCCATTTGGTCATCGATAGCATTCAGTTTCTCGATGATGGCTTTTTTCTTTTCCAGATTTTCTTGCTCTACGCTGCGCTGTGAAGAAGTGGCTTTGTTCTTTTGTTCGAAGAAGTAGTCACAAGCGGAGATGAAACGTTTCCATACGGCATCCGAATATTTTTTTGCTACCGGACCAATGGTTTTCCATTCTTTCTGAAGTTTGGTCAGTTCATCGGCGGTTGCTTTCCAGTCGGTACTGTCCTTCAGAGCTTCTGCTTTTTCGCACAAGGCACGCTTCTTTTCCAGGTTTTCGTTCATACCTTCCTTCAGGCTCTTGAAGAACTCTCCCTTTCTACGGAAGAACTCGTCGCACGCTTTGCGGAAACGTTCGAAAATCTTCACGTTCATTTTTTGCGGAGCGAAACCAATGGTTTTCCATTTGTTTTGAAGTGCGATGACTTCTTGCGTCTTGCTCTCCCAAGAAGCAAAGTTTGTCAGTTCTTTGTAGTCAATGGCTTCTATGATTTCGCAAATTACAGTCTTTTGGTCAAGATTGTGCTGTTCCACTTCCTTCAATGCTTCGAAATGTTGCTGGTGACGTCGGTTTACGGTTGTAGAGGCTGCTTTGAAACGTGCCCAGATTTCGTCGCGTAGTTCCTTGGCTACCGGCCCTGTATCACGAAATTCTTGATGTAGCTTCTGTAACTGATGGAAAGCTGAAACTACATCCTCTTCATCCGCCAGCTTTTCGGCAGCTTCACAGAGATGTGTCTTGATTTCCAAATTCTTCTTGAAATCGTATTCGCGGAATTCATTGTTCAGTTTCAGAAGGTCATAGAATTTCTCAACATACAATTGGTAGTTTTTCCAAAGCTCGTTGACCTTAGCTTGCGGAACGAGTTTAACTTCGTTCCATTGCTGCTGTAGTTTCTTGAACTCCGTATAGCTCTTGTTGGCGTCATCTGGAGATTCAACCAGCTCCTTCAGCTCTTCGATGATGGAAAGCTTTACCTGCAGGTTCATTTCCTTTTGCTTCTCCAGTTCGGCTGTGAGTGCACTTCTTTTTTCTTTGATGACGGACATGATATTCTTGAACTCTTCCTCCACACAGTCTGTTTGTGGAACAAAGTTCTCCGCGGCGCCTCCGTTTTCAATGAACAGTTTTCTCGCCGCATCCTGCTCAGCATTGTGCAGCTTGTAGAAAGATTGCTTCAAACCGTCTATTTCAGGTTTTGCCACGTTCTCCACGTCTGCAACCACCTCTTTGAGTTTGGCAAGTATTTCCTCTTTCGTGAGCTTCTGAACTGGCTCTACCGGCTTTTCCGAAACGATTTCTTCAGCGGGAGTTTCTGTTGTTGCCGGTTCAGAAACCTCTGCTGCCTTCTTTTCTTCTTCTAATTCCACCGGCTTTTCGGGGAGATTAGTGTCATGAGTGTCCGTCATTGTATTTACTTTTTTAGAAACGGGTTCCTCCCGTTCGGGTTACATTAGGCTACAAATTAATGAAATAAAATGATTACTTCATACAATTTGCCTTGATTTTTTTCTATTTTCTTGTTTTTATGACAGTAAGACTGTGATACCCATGTACAGCATCATGCCTATAATGTCATTGGTGATGGAGATAAATGGGCCGGTGGCAATGGCCGGGTCAACCTTCAGCTTCTCTAAAGTCATGGGGACTAGCGTTCCGAAGATGGAGGCGAACATGACGACTGCAAAGAGGCTGATGGAGACGGAATAAGTGACCGTAGCCGTAGCTCCGAACCGGATAAAATTATAAATGTATACTAGCAGGGAAATGATGGTTGCATTGATAACCGCCACTACAGCTTCCTTAGCTACCTGTTTGAAGATGTCTTTGGCATCCAGTGAGCTGTTGGCAAGGCCTTGCACGATGATGGCAGACGACTGGGTTCCCACGTTTCCCCCCGTACCACCAATCAACGGAATATAAAGGGCCATTTCCGGATGGGCGGCGAAAGTCGTGTCGAAGTTACCCAATATCATGGAGTTGCCTATACCTCCCAGCATACCGATGAGTAGCCATGGAAGGCGGGCTGAAGTTTGGCGCATAACATTATCGTCCGTTTCTACATCTTGGGACAAACCGGATGCCAACTGGTAATCACGTTCCGACTGTTCGCGGACTTCGTCCATGACGTCGTCTACGGTAATCTGGCCTACCAGGCGCCCGATGCTGTCTACAACAGGAACTGCCACTAAGTCATACTTTTCGATGATTTGCACCACTTCGTCAATGGGGGTATCTACATGGACGGAGATAGGATCTTTTCGCATCACATGCTTTACCTTGGAGACAGAAGGGGAAGTTATCATTTTCTTTAATGGGAATACTCCTTGCAGACGGTCTTCGTCGTCGATGACGTATACGTAGTAAATTTCATCCAGCTTTTCAGCTTGCAGGCGCATTTCCTTCAGACACTCCGGCATACTCCAGTTTTCATTGACAGTCACCATTTCCGTACCCATCAAACCACCGGCAGTGTCTTCATCGTATTTCAGCAGGTCAACGATGTCACCGGCTTGTTCTATATCTTCGATGTGCGAAAGTATTTCCTCCTGCTTGTCTTCATCGAGTTCGCGCATCAGGTCTACGGCATCGTCCGTGTCCATATAATCCACGAAACGTTTGGCAATGGTCTCCGAAGGAAGAAGTTCCAGGAATTCTTTCCGGATGTCTTCGTCCATTTCAACCAGTACATCCGCTGCCGTTTCGTTGTCAAGGAGGCGGTAAACGAAGCGGGCTTCCTCCAAGCCGAGGTCATTGCATAGTTCTGCAATATCCGCCGGATGAAGGTCGGTCAAAAGTGTCTTGACGTTTTCCGCGTCTTTCTGTTCTATCAGGCTTTTGACTTTGTCTATATATTCTTCGTCTATTTCCATGATTGTTCGTGTTTAATCACTAGCCATTAATCATTAATCGTTCTCAATGCCTGTTCCACTTGGTTGGTCAGCTGAATAAATTCCTTTACGGACAGTTGTTCCGGGCGTTTATTAAATAATACGTCCTCCGTCAGTGGACAGTCTTTGCCGAGTATCGGTTTTATGGAGTTCCGCAGAGTCTTGCGTCGTTGGTTGAACGTGGTTTTCACTACTTGCTTGAACAATTTCTCGTCGCAGCCTAAATCGTGCGTTTCATTGCGCATCATGCAGATGACGGCACTTTTAACTTTTGGGGGCGGGTTGAAGACATGTTCGTGTACCGTAAACAAGTACTCCACTTTGTACCATGCTTGTATCAGTACACTTAGGATTCCGTATGTCTTGCTGCCCGGCCCGGCGGCTATGCGCTCGGCTACTTCCTTTTGTATCATACCCGTACAGCAGGGAATCAGATCCTTATATTCCAGCATTTTGAAGAATATCTGGCTGGAGATATTATAAGGATAGTTTCCCGTCAGCACAAAAGGTTGCCCACCAAACAACCGTTGCAGGTTCATTTTGAGGAAGTCGTCCTCAATAATGTTGTCTTCCAGTTGCGGATAGGCTTCCCGTAGGTAGGCCACTGACTCGTAGTCCAGTTCTACTACTTTGACGTTGCGTTCTTTGGGCAGAAGAAACTGGGTCAGTACTCCCATTCCCGGACCAACTTCGAGGATGGGAATTTCGGGACAGACATCTACCGTGTCGGCAATGTCTTGTGCCACTTTCAGGTCTTTCAGGAAGTGTTGTCCGAGAAACTTTTTAGGTTTAACTACTCTCATGTATCAACTAAATCATTACTTTTGCTCCGTAAACGTAGGCTGTAGTGTGAACAACAACCTATCTTTACACGGAGCAAAGGTAGTTCTTTTCAATGAAGAATGAAGAATGAAGAATGAAGAATTTGGGAATATCGTATGAATAAGCTGCTAAAAAAGACGTTGAAAATCATCTTACCCATTTTATTGGGTGGTTTTATCCTCTATTGGGTATATCGTGATTTTGACTTTTCAAAGGCAGAAGAAGTTCTCCTTCATCAGACGAACTGGTGGTGGATGTTGTTGTCCTTGTTCTTCGGTGTGATGAGCCATGTGTTACGAGGCTGGCGTTGGAAGCAGACTTTGGAGCCACTGGATGCTCATCCCAAAACAAGCGATTGCGTCGATGCCATTTTCGTATCTTATGCCACCAATCTGGTACTGCCCCGTGTGGGAGAGGTTTCACGTTGTGGAGTACTTGCCAAATATGATAATGTTTCCTTTGCGAAGTCCTTGGGGACGGTGGTGACAGAGCGGTTGGTAGATACGCTTTGCATTCTGCTGATTACGGGGATTACTTTTTTGGTGCAGATGCCCGTTTTTTTCCGTTTTTTTGAGGAGACGGGCACCAAGATTCCTTCGCTGGTGCATCTTGTGACTTCCCCTTGGTTTTATGTGGCTTTTTTTTCTATTATTGGTGTTTTGGTACTTCTCTATTTTCTGTTGCGTATGCTCTCTTTTTTTGAAAAGGTGAAGGGGGTAGTCTTGAATATATGGGAAGGTGTGATGTCGCTTAAGAATGTGAAGAATGTGCCTTTGTTTGTTCTTTACACTTTACTTATTTGGCTATGCTATTTTTATCATTTCTATATAACTTTCTATTGCTTCCAGTTTACGGAGCACCTTAGTTTCCTTGCCGGGCTGGTGATGTTTGTCGGCGGAACGTTTGCAGTCATTGTTCCCACGCCCAACGGGGCAGGACCCTGGCACTTTGCTGTCATCACTATGATGATGCTTTATGGGGTAAATGCTACGGATGCGGGTATATTTGCTCTGATAGTGCATGGCATACAGACGTTGCTGGTGATAGTGTTGGGCATCTACGGGTCGTTGCACCTGGCGTTGGCGAATAGGGCAAAGAAATAGACGTTTCTTGTGGTGGGTTCCTATATTGTCACTTCTTGTGTTAGAGGACAGAGACAGTACTTATAGAGAGTACTCCTTTAAAAGTACTGTAATACTTCTTTGCAAGTACTTCAGTACTTCCTTATAAGTACTGAAACCTAAAGGTTGTTGGAAGATTGGTTTCTTTAAACGATATTGTTGCTTGGATATAGAAGTGGGAGAAATTCCTAAATATGGTAGCTATATTAGGTGCAGATGTTCTATCGCAATATGTGAAGATGTAAAAGCCATGTTTAAGATAGCTGATGATTTAGTACTTTAGAAAAATCCCGGTTTATTGTACTTTCCGAGAATAAACCGTTATATTTGCGAAAACTAACTTTTTAGAATTATGAGTACAATCTTACAGTTAGCTCCACAGAATGTATGGAAGCACTTTTATTCACTGACCCAGATTCCCCGTCCGTCAGGACATATGGAGAAGATTACCAAATTCCTTATTGATTTTGGAAAAGGCTTGGGGTTGGAATCATTTGCCGACGGGGTCGGCAATGTTATTATTCGTAAGCCTGCCACTCCGGGTATGGAAAACCGCAAAGGCATCATCCTTCAGGCGCATATGGACATGGTGCCTCAGAAGAACAACGATACTATTCACGATTTTACAACAGATCCCATTGAAACCTATGTTGACGGTGATTGGGTGAAAGCCAAAGGAACCACGCTGGGAGCAGATAATGGTTTGGGAGTAGCTGCCATTATGGCGGTGCTCGAAGATAATAACTTGAAGCATGGCCCATTGGAAGCTCTGATAACCAAGGATGAAGAAACGGGAATGTATGGTGCATTCGGTTTGAAACCCGGAACTATGCAAGGGGAAATTCTGCTGAACCTTGATTCTGAGGACGAAGGCGAACTCTATATCGGCTGTGCCGGTGGTCTTGATATTACTGCTACTTTGGAATATAAGGAGGAGATGCCTATGGTCGATTTCGTTGCTCGTAAAATTACGTTGAAAGGTTTGCGTGGCGGTCATTCCGGTTTGGAAATCAATGAAGGGCGCGGTAATGCCAATAAATTGCTGGCACGCATCGTACATGATTTGCTGATTGAGTTTGACTCCCAGCTGGCAAGTTTTGAAGGTGGTAATATGCGTAATGCTATCCCTCGCGAAGCACATGCGGTATTGGTGTTCAATCCTGAGGATATGGACGGTTTGGAAGATTATATGAAGGAATACGAGGCACAACTGAATGACGAATATGCTCCGATTGAAAGTGGTATTACTCTGAGTGTAGAAGAGGTGACTCTACCTGCTGCCGTTGTTCCCTCAGAAATCCAGGATAATATGATTAACGTGTTGATGGCTTGCCAGAATGGTGTGATGCGTATGATTCCTACTGTTCCCGATACTGTAGAAACTTCCTCCAATTTGGCTATCGTAATCATTGCAGACGGTAAGGCCGAAGTTCGTATTTTGGCGCGTAGTTCTTGCGATACAATGAAGGATTTCCTGGCAGACAGCCTGACAGCTTGTTTCGCTATGGCAGGTATGAAGGTGGAATTGAGTGGTGGCTATTCTGGATGGCAGCCTAATGTGGATTCTCCTATACTGCATGCCATGAAGCTGTCCTATAAGCAGCAGTTTGGTGTGGAACCTGCCGTGAAGGTTATTCATGCAGGTTTGGAATGCGGTATTATTGGTGCCAATTGTCCAGGACTCGATATGATTTCTTTCGGTCCCACTTTGCGTTCTCCGCATTCACCGGACGAGCGTGCGTTAATTCCTACTGTTTCCAAGTTCTATAGTTTCTTGGTGGCTACATTGGAGCAGACTCCTGAAAAGTAGAGAATACTTTATGTTATGAATAGGGGCGGGGTGCTTTATAAGTATCCTGCCTTTTTTTGTCTGTGACAGTTTGTCCTCTTTCTGCCAGAATGTCCCAGACTTATTACAATGGTATGTCAATATCCTTGCACTTTCTCCCTAAAAATTGACCTAAGTCAAGAAATATGTTATAAAACATGTTTTCTATCTGTTTTTTGCTTGTTATCTTGAACAAAGGCTCTATTTTTGTGTTGTAAAACATGAAAACAATAGAAAACTAGTAGATTTTTTAAGGATAACAAGATTGATTTTAGGAGGATAACAAAATGAAAGTGTTAAAGAGTTTTTTTAAGCATGTCGGCGAAGCCGATAAGAACATTTGGGGGTATGTAATGCTTTAAGCATTCCTCCCCTTTCGTGAAGTATTGAATTTTAGTTTTCAGGTATTAGTTTAATTTTTTAAGATTATGAAAAAGAAGATTGCAAATTCATTTAAGCACATTCTTACCGCAGCTGGTAAGAATTGGATGGAGGCAATGAGATATTATAGCCTCCAAATGTGAGTACACTAACATTTAAGTATAGCACAAGGGATATGTTTGCAAAACATATCCCTTGTTTTTTTGTAGGAGTAGAATAAGATTTTTTATGTCCAAAAGTACATTTGTTTGAACTTTATTCACTTCCTTTGTTATTAATACAAAGACTAACAAACGAATAATTATGAGAGTAATTCAAAGAATTTGTAGCATATTGTTGCTGCTGGTTACATTTGGGGCTTCGGCATTGTATGCGCAGACGTACGATAAGTTGTGGAAGCAGGTGGAGCAGGCTCAAAAGAAAAGCCTGCCTCAAACAGTGATAAAACTGGCTGATGAAATCTATCGGAAAGGTCGGCAAGAGCAGAATGCTCCGCAAATGTTGAAAGCCTACATTTGTAGGGAGACTTATCAAGAGGGGCTGACTCCGGACAGCCTTTACTCCAGTCTGAAATATATGGAATCTTGGGCACAATCGGAGAGGAATCTGGTGAACAAGGCTATTCTACATTCTTTGTTGGCATATGAATATGCTGACTTGATGCGGAAGAATCGCCGTGTCTTGCTGTCACGTACTTTACTGACTGTTGACGAGGTTCCAGAAGATATCCGTGAGTGGAGTATCAGCCAGTTTGTGGATAAAATAGATAGGTGTAACCGTGCATCCTTGCAGGATTCCATCCGCTTGCTTGATACATCTGCAGAAAAATATGTGCCTTTTGTGGTGTTGGAAGACGGTAGCCGGTTCTATGGGCACGATATGTACCATCTATTGGTAAGCCGTGCTGTTGATGCTTATCGGCAGCTGGATGGTTTCAGCGTGGATTCTTTGGTACAGACCCGTATCGAAAGGATTTATCTGGATATGATGAATGCTTATCGACATCGTGCCGGTTCGGAAGATGCTATGTTGCTCTGTTCTCTTGATTATTGGAGCTGGAAGCTGACCGGTGGTATCAGCCAGCAGCCTTATCCTACTTTCCGAATGCGTCAGGAAAAGGCTAATCGGGAATATCTTGAGGTTTTGAATAAATTGATAAAGGAATACGGTTCACGAGAGGTTTGTGCCGAGGTTTACATTCATAAAGCCAACCACCTGCGCCGTTTGGAACCGAAACGCGCTGATGAGGCTCTAAAAGTCTGTGAAGAAGGCTTGAAGCGCTATCCTGCGTATAAGCGTATCAATGAGTTGAAAAATATCCGTGAACAGATTTTGCAGCCTGAACTCATTCTGACTATGAATGAAAGCGGTTATCCCGGCGATTCGGTGAATATGAGGCTGCATTATCGTAATGTCGAGGGCTTTACTCTCAACTTATATACCACTACTTTAAGTGAAGTACCTTGGATGGACCATGGTATAAATAAAGATACTTATAGAAAGTATGCCCGGAAGTTTTCTTCCACGCATTTTGGCTTAAAGCCGTTGCCAGGCAAGGATAAATTGCCTGAAGATGTCCCTTATCTTGCCTCGGACACTGTATTTAAGTTCATGATTCCTCGGGAAACGGGAGTCTATATTCTTCAAATAGTACCTGATACTGAAACGGCCCGTACAGATGATAAATTTCTGGTATCTACCCGCTTCAAGGTGCTGACATTGGATTTGGGTGACAACCGTATGGAAGTGGCTACATTGGATGCCCGTAGTGGACAGCCGATTGCTGGTGCCAAGGTGAGTTTCTACTCTTTTTATGATGAGAAGAATAGAAAAGCGATGGCAGAGGTACTGACTGATGCCGGGGGGAAAGCTGTATTACCCTGGCAGAGTGAAATCCGAAGTTATGTGGCGCGTAAAGGCAGAGACACAGCCATGATGCCGCAGAACGTTTATATGAATCATCCTTATTACGGTATTAAGGATACAGATTGGAGGCAGATGGCATTGCTGACAGACCGTTCGCTTTATCGTCCCGGGCAGACCGTTCATGTAAAAGGGATAGCTTACAAGCAGAATAGTGATAGCGCCCAGGTACTACAAGGAGTTGATTATGAGCTTGTCTTGTTGGATGCCAACCGCAAGGAACTTGCCACCAGGAAGGGGCGGACCAATGATTTCGGCTCTTTTGCTACGGAGTTTGTACTTCCGGCAGCTTGCCTGAATGGCATGTTCAGTATACGGACTAAAGAGCCTCAATCTACCGTCACTTTTAGGGTAGAGGAGTACAAGCGACCTACGTTCGAGATTGCCTTCACTCCGGTTTCGGAAGCTTACCGACTGGGGGGCAAGGTAGTGTTGAAAGGAAATGTCAAGGCTTTCAATGGCATGATGGTACAGGATGTGCCATTGGCATATACGGTGACTCGCCGGAATCCGAGACCTGGCTATTGGAGCAATGCTGATAAACCATTACTGTCTGACACCATACAATTGGATGCCAACGGGGATTTTTCCATACCCTTGACTTTAGAGGTTCCGGTTGTAGATACAGACGGGTATGGGAGTGTGTATACTTATCATGTGGAGGCGGTGGTGACGGATGAGGCTGGTGAAACGCAATCCGCTTCGTATAACTTGTTGGCAGGTCCTAAGGCTTATTCCTTTGATGTCCGCCTGCCTCAATATGTTTGTAAGGAAGATAGCATGCTGTTCACTTTTAGAGTGAATAATATGATGAATGTTCCTCAAGATATGAAAGGCTCCTATTATCTGTATCCATTAACAGAACGGGATCGGGGGAGGAATATAGGAGACTCTGACCCTTTGACTGATGTAATATTAGAGGGGGACTTCATGGCCAATCGGCTCCAGGATTTTTCGGCTTGGAACAAGCTTCCTTCAGGTAACTATCGCTTGAAACTTTCTGTACGTGATAGTTTGGGACGTGAAGAGAATAACGGGGCATATGGCAGTGACAGTTTCATGCTCTTTTCAAAGAGTGACAAGCGTCCGGCTGCGTTTACAGATTTCTTTTATTATAAAGAAAATGAGGAATTTGATGTACAGTACCCTGCCGCTTTTCTTTTGGGGACTTCTTATCGGGATGCATATGTGCTGATGGATGTCTTTTGTGACAGAAAACGCATTGAAAGCCGTGTGTTGCAGTTGAATGATACTATTATTCGTATGGAATTCCCTTATAAGGAAGCATATGGCAAGGGAATCACCATTCTTTTCAGTTTTGTGAAAGCTGGCGAGATGTACAGTCATCAGGTTGAACTGAAGAAGCGGGAGCCGGAACGTGCTCTCGACATGAAATGGGAAGTGTTCCGTGACCGTTTGCGTCCCGGACAGGAAGAAGAGTGGAAGCTCGTCATAAAGACGCCTCAAGGTATGCCTGCTGCGGCTGAGATGTTGGCTACGATGTACGACGCTTCACTGGATAAGATTTATAAGAGTAACCAGATACTACGGGTTTTCTATCCGGATAATCTGTATGGGGCATTCCGTGGTGCGAGCCGTTATAATAGCAATTACTTCTCCGTTTATTTCCCGTTGAAGGCTTGGAAGGTTCCGGTATGGTCGTTTGACTACTTCTGTTCTCCTTATATGGATGGAAGGATGCGGATAGTGATGGTAGAAGACAATGCGCTTTTGGAAGAAGTAAGTGTTGTGGGGTATGGGACTACCCGGAATAGCTCTTTGACCGGTAATCTTAGAATACGTGGTGCCAACCAGCCGATGCTTGCTTCCAAAGCAGAATCCGGGAATGCCGTTGAAGTGAAATATGTTCCTGCACAAGTAGCGGAAGACGCGGTGGAAGATGTTGTTTTTGAATCGGAAACGATACCGGTTGGCGAGGCCTTGCAACCTATTGAGGGACTTCGCACCAATTTTGCCGAAACAGCCTTTTTTTATCCTCAACTTCGTACCAACGAACAAGGGGAGCTTGCATTTTCCTTTACGATGCCGCAGAGTTTGACCCGTTGGAATTTCCGTGGTTACTCACATACTAAGGATATGCAGACTGGGATGTTGGATGCTTCTGTTGTAACTGCCAAGGAGTTTATGCTGACTCCGAATATGCCTCGGTTTGTCCGCGTAGGAGATAAAACACAGATAGTCGGAACAATAGCCAATCTGACGGGTAAAGCGGTGAAAGGAACAGCAGTATTCACACTGTTCGACCCTATGACGGAGAAAGTTATTGCTACTCAACGTCAGAAATTCTTGGTAGAAGCAGGAAGAAATACTGCTGTCAACTTCCATTTCGAAGTGTCCGACCGCTATGATTTGCTTGGTATTCGTATGGTTGCCGATGGAGGTACGTTTAGCGATGGCGAGCAGCATCTGTTGCCCGTATTAAGTAATAAGGAGTACATTACGGAAACGCTTGCTATGCCTATTCGTGGCGAAGAGACCCGTACGTTCTCATTAGACAGCCTTTTCAACCGTAATAGCCGTACAGCGACAGACCGTCGTCTGACTGTAGAATTTACCGGGAATCCGGCTTGGTATGCTGTACAAGCGTTGCCGGCATTGAGCCTGCCTGCCAATGATAATGCCATTTCTTGGGCTACAGCTTGGTATGCCAATAGTCTGGCAGGCTTCATTGCCAACAGCCAGCCCCGCATTAAGACTGTATTTGACAGTTGGAAGGCTGCCGGTGGCACGAAAGAAACCTTCCTCAGCCAGTTGGAGAAGAATCAGGATGTGAAGAATATCCTGCTCAGCGAGTCTCCGTGGGTACTGGAAGCTACTACTGAAGCCGAACAGCAGGCACGTATTGCCACGCTGTTTGATATCAACCAACTGAATAACCGCAATCTTTCCGCTTTTACCAAATTGAAAGAATTGCAGGGTGAAGACGGTGGATGGAGCTGGTATAAGGGAATGTCCGGTAGCCGCTATATAACTGGCTATATTACAGAATTACTTGTTCGTCTTCCTTTGCTGACGAAAAATGAGCTGCCTGAAGAAGTTGCCGCCATGCGGCAGAAAGCTTTCGGCTATTTGAATCGGCAGGCTTTGGAAGAGTATCGCAATATCCGTAAAGCCGAAAAAAATGGCGCCAGAATTACTGCCAACTCCGAATCGGCAATGACATATCTGTATCTGATAGCCCTTAGCGGCGAACAAGTGTCGGCAGACAATCAAGCGGCTTACCGCTATTTCCTATCAAAAGTAGGTGCCAATCTTAAAGATGGAACCATGAGCAGCAAGGCGCAGTCTGCCATCATCCTGAATGCAGTAGGGCGTACAGCCGAGGCGAATGAATTCATCGCTTCCCTCAAGGAACATCTGGTACAGACGGATGAACTGGGTGCATACTTTGCTTTCCAAGCAAATCCGTATAACTGGGGTATGCTGCCCATCCCTGCCCATGTGGAAGTAATGGAAGCCCTGCGTATGGCAGGTGGCAACGATGCTTTGGTGGAGGAAATGAAACTCTGGCTGCTGAAACAGAAGCAGACTGTCAGCTGGAATTCTCCGGTTGCAACGGCTGATGCTGTTTATGCATTGCTTTGTCAAGGTACTAATCTGCTGGAAAGTCGGGGAGACGTACGTATCACGTTAGGTAACAAAGTTTTGGAAACATTGTCGCCTACAAAGACCATAATCCCGGGTTTGGGTTATGTCAAGGAAACCTTCGCTCAAGGAAGTCCGGAGCTGAAAGCTAAAACCGTCACCGTAGAGAAACGGGATGCAGGCATTGCCTGGGGAGCTGTTTATGCCCAGTATCTGTCACCCATATCTGATGTAAAGCAGCAGGGGGGTGAATTGAATGTAGAGAAGAAACTTTATGTAGAGCGTATATCGGCCAGTGGCGGCAAGTCCTTGCAACCGGTTGCGGAAGGGACCGTATTATCCGTCGGTGATAAAATAGTGGCCCGTTTGACTATCCGCTTGGACCGTACTATGGATTTTGTTCAGTTGAAAGACCAGCGGGGTGCCTGCTTTGAACCTATAGGCTCGCTTTCCGGTTATCGTTGGAGTAATGGCCTCGGTTATTATGCAGAAGTGGAAGATGCCGCAACCAATTTCTTCTTCGACCATTTGGGCAAAGGCGTTTATGTCTTAGAGCACAGTTATCGCATAGCCCGTGGCGGAACATACGAAACGGGGCTGGCCACTATACAATGTGCGTATGCTCCGGAGTATGCTTCGCATTCGGCGGGAGGGATAATTGTAATAAAGTAACAATAGAGTATGGAGCGCAATTTGTACAAATTGCGCTCCTCTATTTTAGGTACTCTCGCTAAAAACACCTATTTTTGTCCGGCTAATATTGAATAAGAGTAGCAGAATTAGGAAATCTTGATATTAAAAAATAGATGAAGAGGATATTGATCACTTTATATGTGCTTGCAAGTGTGGCATTGGCTGCCGTAGCGCAAGCTCGTTTTACCTCGAATACAGAGATGTACAGTTTCGGCCAGATAGAATGGAAGCATCCCGTGACTGTGCAATATACCATCACCAATACGGGTGACCAGCCTTTAGTGCTTACAGAAGTGGAGCCGGATTGTGCCTGCTCCGTGGCCCAGTGGACAAAAACGCCTATTGCACCGGGGGCAAAAGGAACGGTGAATGTGACTTTTGATGCCAAGGCATTGGGACATTTCCAGAAATCCGTGGCTATTTACAGCAATGCGCAACCCAATCTGGTCTATTTGAAGTTCAATGGTGAAGTAGTACAGGAAATCAAGGACTTTACCAAGACGCATCCCTATCTTATCGGTCAGATACGTATTGACAAGAACAGCCTCGACTTTCCCGATATTCAGCATGGTGAGCAGCCGGTGATTCATATCGGCGTGGTCAATCTTTCCGACCGTCCTTATGAACCGGTACTGATGCATCTGCCTCCTTATTTGCAGACAAAAGTAGAACCTAATGTATTGCAAAAGGGAGAAAAAGGAGTGATTACACTTACATTGAATTCGGAAAGACTGACTGGCCTCGGACTGACTCAAACGTCGGTCTATCTTTCTCGCTTCTCCGGTGACAAGGTGGGCGATGAAAACGAAATTCCCGTTTCTGCCATTCTTTTACCGGATTTCTCCGGAATGACGGAAGTGGAGAAGGCTAATGCTCCTGCCATCAACCTTTCTACCAAAGAAGTTGATATGAGTGCGATATTGGCCAAGAAGTCAAAAGCACGTCAAGATATTACCATTACCAATACCGGGCGTTCTCCTTTACAGATAAACAAGCTCCAGGTATTCCACCCGGCAGTGGGAGTTAACCTCAAGAAGAGTGTATTGCAACCCGGTGAAAGCACTCGCCTGCGGGTAACGGTAGTGAAGAAGAATATAGGCAAGAAGCGCCGTCATCTGCGTCTGCTGATGATTACCAATGACCCGATGCAGCCGAAAGTTGAAATCAACATCAAGTAATGTTCTAATGTGAGGAATGTGCCAATATGCTAATGGAGATAGTAGAGATTGTCATAAAAGCCTATTAATATATTCAGCACATTCCTCATATTAGCACATTAGCATATTAACCATATTAGCACATTAAACCATGGAACATCCCGAAAATAATGAAGCATATAAAGGCTTGGTTGTCAATGCAGGCATTGAGCAACCTTCATCGGTCAATCCTTACTTGAAGAACCGTCCCAGGCGGAAGAAACGCGAGCTTTCCGTATCAGACTATGTGGAGGGTATAGTGAAAGGTGATGTTACGGTACTCAGCCAGGCTGTGACGCTGGTGGAAAGTGTGAAACCGGAGCACCAGACTGTGGCGCAGGAGGTGATAGAGAAGTGTTTGCCCTATTCGGGCAACTCCGTCCGTGTGGGTATCAGTGGTGTGCCCGGTGCCGGTAAAAGTACCTCTATTGATGTATTTGGCTTGCATGTACTGGAGGAACACGGTGGCAAGTTGGCTGTCCTTGCCATTGATCCGAGCAGCGAACGCAGCAAAGGCAGTATTCTCGGTGACAAGACGCGTATGGAGAAACTCTCCGTTCATCCCAAGTCCTTTATACGTCCCAGTCCCTCTGCCGGTTCGCTGGGTGGCGTGGCACGCAAGACGCGTGAAACGATTGTGCTTTGTGAGGCTGCCGGTTTCGACAAGATATTTGTAGAGACAGTAGGGGTGGGGCAGAGTGAGACTGCCGTACATTCTATGGTAGACTTCTTCCTGCTGATACAGCTGGCGGGTACGGGCGATGAGTTGCAAGGCATCAAACGCGGCATCATGGAAATGGCCGATGGCATTGTCATTAATAAGGCTGATGGCGACAATCTGGAGCGGGCCAGGCTGGCAGCAACTCAGTTCCGTAATGCGCTGCACCTCTTCCCGGCTCCGGAGAGCGGTTGGACACCCCAAGTGCTGACTTATTCCGGTTTCTATAATCTTGGTGTAAAAGAAGTATGGGATATGGTCTACAAATACATTGACTTTGTGAAAGACAACGGCTACTTTGAATACCGCCGCAATGAGCAAAGCAAATACTGGATGTACGAGACCATTAACGAACAGCTGCGTGACAGCTTCTACCACAATCCGCAGATTGAAGCGATGCTGACTGGCAAGGAAAACCAAGTGCTACAAGGCAACTTGACTTCTTTTGTGGCTGCCAAGAACTTGCTGGACACCTATTTTGCAGAACTGAAGAAATAAGGGCATATCCCTTTCTCTATATCGATGACTAAGGAAAACAACATGGAAGTGGCGCGGCGGTTTACCCGCCGCCTTCATGAACTCCCTTCTGAGGAGCTGGAGCTCATTGCCGGTTTGTTTGTACGCCGTGAGGTGCACAAAGGAGAACTGTTGATTAGTGAGAAAGATATAGCCAGGGATATTGTTTTCGTAGAGAAAGGACTGCTTCGCCAGTTCTATTTCAAAGAAGGCCGGGACATTACAGAGAACTTTGCCTGCGACGGTGACGGCGCTATGTGTATCGTCAGCCTTTTCACCGGACGCCGTAATTGCCTTCAGCTGGAATCCCTGGAGGAAGGCGTCATCTGGAGCATTTCGTATGCAGGACTGGTCGAACTCTCTGAGCGCTATCTGCATATAGCCCGTCTGCTTCGTCATTTGTTGGAGGGGTCTTTAATGCTTTCCCAATATAAAGCAGACTCTTGGCGTTTCGAAACCTCACGCGAACGGTATGCGCGTTTCGTCAGAGATTATCCGGAGATAGCCCGGCGTGCCTCAGTCAACCACATAGCATCTTATCTGTTAATGACTCCCGAATCTCTGAGCCGGGTACGTGCCGGTGTGCTGTGACGGCGGAATGGCTGTCCTATACGGCTTTCCCTTCTTTCTCAAAGTCCTTGCGTGACTTGCTTTGTGTCACGATGTACACTCCCAGGAATACCAAGGCTATGGCTATTCCCTTTTCCAAATTGAACACTCCCAATCCTAAGATGATGGCAACGGTTGAGGCCACGATGGGCTGCATGTAGTTGTACATGCTCACCACAGTGGGGCGCAACAGCCTCTGCGCACTCATTATGAAGATATAGGCAAGGAAGCTTCCTCCCACAACCACATATCCCACTTGCAGCAGGGCGGCTGTAGATATTTCGCTCCACTGTATGGCAGCCACGTCGTGGTAAGAGAACGGGATGTAGCACATGGAGGCATAGACAAACATCCATTTGTTCAGGGTGATGGGAGAGTATTTCTGCGACAACCCCTTGAATACGGTCAGATAAATGGAGAAGCTGATTTGGGCGAGCAGGCAGAGAAGGTCTCCGATGAGGCTGCCATTGCCGGCACCGGTGGTCTGGCTGCTCATGATGAGTATAAATGCTCCCATAGCCCCTACAAAGATACCCAGCACTTTCTTGTTGGTGACCGGTTCTTTCAGATAGATTGCAGCCACTATCATGGTGACGATAGGCAGCGTGGTTGTAACGATGGAGGCGTCTATGGGCGAAGTCATGGAGAGGCCGAAGATATAGACACCCTGATTGAATACCAGTGCGAAGAGTGCGGCGAAGAATATCTTCAGCATGTCCCGGTGGTCCACCTGTTCGCGTTTGCAGAATAGGGAGAGGAGCCAGAAGCAGGCGGCTGCGCCTACCATGCGGAATGTGGTTACTGACAACGCGGAAAACTCCACCAGAGCCGACTTGCCTATAGGTGCCATCAAGCCCCATAAGATATTTGCGGTAAGGGCGAACAGATGCCCTTGAATGTTCTTGTTCATACTCTTTTGTTCTTTGGATGCTGCAAAGTTACTACAAAAAAGTGAAATGCGGAAAGAT
>OGNB01001004.1_pt1 | contig 17697 bp, 14 predicted proteins | sample 1573301 | NCBI WGS metagenome assembly OGNB01 (sample SAMEA2581914, study PRJEB24529) | metagenome | biome: Human gut stool | place: China | collected 2011
GCGAACTGCTCTTTAATATGCTCGTTCTCGTTGGATCGGTCAAGATGAGCGACCGCATTATCCGAGAGATGATGGGACTGTAAGGAGCGCACTATGAAAAACAACACCAAAATCTATAACCGCTTCAAGGGGTTTACCCTTGAGGACTGCGATTGTCGATATTGTCTGTACTATGGCGGCAGACGCAAAGGCAAGGTGAATTGCCTTGCGGATGAATGCGTCTGTGCCGATGAAATCCGTCAGGCAAAGGAACGCTATCGCAGAGAAAGGAGCTTCAATGGAAGTAAAGATCAATAGGGAAATTCGCAACTATACGGAGGCAATGTTCTTTGGGCTGTCTATGCGACAGTTCATTTTTTCTGCCTGTGCCTGCGTGGTGGCAGTGGGACTCTATTTCCTGCTCAAGCCATATGTCGGCACGGAAACCGTATCGTGGATGTGCATTTTGGGAGCCGCACCCTTTGCGGCTCTCGGCTTTATCAAATACAACGGAATGACGGCGGAAAAGTTTGTATGGGCTTGGTTCAAATCCGAGTTCCTGATGCCAAAGAAACTGACCTTCCGTTCTACCAACACCTACTACGAAATGATGAAGCCTGAAATGGAACACAAGCAAAAGGAGGTATTGAAAGCCAATGATTAAAACGCTTCGCAACCTGCTCAAACAGGATAAAGAACGATTTGTTGTGCCGAGGGGCGTCCAGGATGTGATCCCCATCAAGGCGATTTACGACGACGGTATTTTTCAGGTGGGTAGAGATAAGTTCTCCAAGACCTATAAGTTCAGCGACATCAACTATGCTGTCGCCAGTCGTGAGGATAAGGAAGCTATGTTCCTTGAATATTCGGAGCTGCTCAACAGCCTTGACAGCGGCGCAACCACCAAGATCACCATTAACAACCGTCGTTTGAACCGTGCAAACTTTGAGAAAACCATTCTTCTCCCCCTGAAGGGCGATGCTCTTGACGAGTACCGTGAGGAGTACAATCGGATGCTACTTGATAAAGCAACCGGTGCAAACGCTATCATTCAGGAGAAGTACATCACCATTTCGGTGTGCAAGAAGAATGTGGAGGAAGCGAGAAACTACTTTGCCCGTGTGGGTGCCGACCTGATTGCCCACTTCGGGCGGCTCGGCAGTAAGTGCGTGGAGCTGGAGCCGGATGAACGACTTCGCATTTTCCACGATTTTTACCGTGCCGGTGAAGAAACGGAGTTCCGCTTCGACATCAAGGAAACCCGCAGAAAGGGACACGACTTCAAGGACTTCATCTGCCCGGACTCGATGGAGTTCACGGGCGACTATTTCAAGATTGGAGAGCGTTACGGCAGAGTGCTGTTCCTGCGGGAGTATGCTTCCTATATCAAGGACAGTATGGTAGCGGAAATGACCGACCTCAACCGCAATCTGATGATGTCCATTGATGTTATCCCCGTACCCACGGATGAAGCCGTGCGTGAAGCCGAAAGCCGTCTGCTCGGCGTGGAAACCAATGCGACCAACTGGCAGCGTCGGCAGAACGCCAACAACAACTTTTCTGCACAGCTTCCCTACGACATTGAACAGCAGCGCAAGGAGATGAAGGAGTTCCTCGATGATCTGACGACCCGTGACCAGCGAATGATGTTTGCTGTTCTGACGATGGTTCACACGGCGGACACTAAGGAGCAACTCGATAACGACACCGAAGCTCTGCTTACTACGGCAAGAAAGCACCTTTGTCAGTTCGGTATTCTCAAGTTCCAGCAGCTTGACGGACTGAATACGGCGATGCCCTTCGGTGTCCGCAAGATTGAGTCGTTCCGTACTCTGACCACAGAGAGCCTTGCGGTCTTTATTCCGTTCCGTGTGCAGGACATTTGCCACACTAACGGCGTTTACTACGGTCAGAATGTCATTTCCAAAAATATGATTATCGCAGACCGCAGACAGCTCCTCAACGGCAACGAGTTCATTCTCGGTGTTTCGGGCGGTGGTATGTCCTTTACCGCAAAAGGCGAGGTCATCAATCAGGTGCTTGCCGGCAACGCAGACATTATTATCATTGACCCGGAGCGAGAGTATTCGCCCCTTGTGCGGGCGCTGGGCGGCGAGATCATCAACATCTCTGCCACTTCTCCCACCCATATCAATGCGATGGATATGAACCGGGAATACGGTGACGGTGCAAACCCCGTTATTCTGAAATCCGAGTTTATTATGTCCCTGTGCGAGCAGCTCATCGGCGGCAACAACCTCGGCGCAGTGCAGAAGTCTATCATTGACCGCTGTACGGCAAATGTCTACCGCACCTATCAGCAGAACAACTACACCGGCGAGGTGCCGACCTTGCAGGACTTCCGAGCGGAGCTTCTCAAGCAATCCGAACCCGAAGCGCAGGAAATCGCTCTTGCTATTGAGCTGTTTACCAACGGCTCTCTGAACACCTTCGCCAAGAAAACCAATGTGAACACGGACAATCGCCTGATCTGCTATGACATTCTTGACCTCGGCAAGCAGCTTATGCCCATCGGTATGCTGGTCGTCCTCGACTCTATCCTGAACCGTATTACGCAGAATCGAGCCAAGGGCAAGAACACCTTCGTCTTCATTGATGAGATCTACCTTCTGTTCCAGCACGAGTACAGTGCAAACTTCCTGTTCACCCTTTGGAAGCGTGTGCGAAAGTACGGCGCTTATGCCACGGGCATCACGCAGAATGTGGACGACCTGCTTCAGTCCCACACGGCAAGAACGATGCTGGCAAACTCCGAGTTCATTGTTATGCTCAATCAGGCATCCACAGACAGATTGGAGCTTGCGAAGCTGCTGAACATCTCGGACACCCAACTTTCCTATATCACCAATGTGGATGCCGGTCACGGACTGATCAAGGTCGGCTCCAGTCTTGTACCGTTTGCCAATAAATTCCCCAAGAACACGAAGCTCTACAAGCTGATGACCACCAAACCGGGCGAGGGTGCTTAACCCTCGCCGTTGGCGTCAAGAAAGGAAATTCAATGAAAAAGAAAATCTGTATGATTCTTATTGCGGTGTTTGTAGCCGTCCTCGGCGTAAGCACCTATTTTATTATCGATCACTACAAGGAGTCGAATAAGCAAGCTGAGCTTTATAGCGAGCTGGCTGACCTTGTGAATGCTGCGGCACAGACGGATGCTGCAACGGAACCGGCGGAGCAGATTCCATACTCCGAGGAAAAGATACTTCTGCCGGAGCTTGCAGAGCTTTATCAGCAGAACGGCGATTTGGTGGGCTGGATCAGTATTGCAGATACTAACATCAATTATCCCGTGATGCAGTCGGTGAATGAGCCGAATTTCTATCTAAAGCACGGCTTTGATAAGGACTATTCCGACTATGGCTGTCCCTATGTGCAGGAGGATTGCGATGTGCAGGAGCCGTCCGACAATCTTGTCATCTATGGACACCATATGTCCAACGGTTCAATGTTTGCCCACCTTGAAAAGTTCAAGAACAAAGACTTTTGGAGCGAGCATCGGATAATCACCTTTAACACACTGACGGATAAGCAGGAGTATGAGATCGTTGCCGTATTCCGCACGGTGGTCTACACCGACAGTCCCGAAGCATTCAAGTTTTATCGCTTTATAGACGCAGAGAGTGCCAATGAGTTTGACGACTTCATTGCCAAGTGCAAGGAGCTGTCTTTCTATGATACCGGCGTGACCGCCGATTACGGCGATAAGCTCATTACGCTGTCTACCTGTGAGTACAGCCGCAACAACAGCCGTCTTGTGGTCGTGGCGAAGCACATAACGGAGGACGGTGGTGCAGATGCTGCCAAGTCTCACGCCGAAGCAACGGCAGAGGGCGAACGCCCTAATTAAGCGCCTTTGTGCCAATTATGACAACGGCAACTGCCTTGCGCTGGATGACGGAGAACCCTGCGCCTGTGTGCAGAGCATCTCATACTCACTTCTCTGCAAGTATTTCCGCAAAGCTGTTTTGCCGGCAGAGCCTTTGCTGGAAGCGGATATTCTTGGCACACGCTTTGAAAAGTGCGTGTCCTGCGGTGCGCCGATTATCAAGAAGGGCAACCGAAAGAAATATTGCGAGAAGTGCGCTCAAAGAGCTTACAAAGCTCAGCAGGCAGAGTACGCAAGAAGAAAACGGGCAGAGTCGAAAAATAGGCGCTGAAAAAGCCAGCAATATCAAGACTTTTCAGCCCCCGCACTTTGAGGGGTAAGGTGTTTATACCTTTACCCCTCGTTTTTAATTTAGGGGCGTTTGGGTACGCCCCGGAAAGGAGGGTTCAATGGCTGATATTAAAACGAGAGATGTCGTAAAAGGCACAATCAAGAAGATCGACAAAGCGGCAATCGCCGCAGACCGTATGCGCTCCGCCTATGTGCAGACGAAGGAAAAGGCAGAACACACAACGCACCCGGATGAGCATAATGCCGAGGAGTACGCCTCCGACCGAGTGGAAGGCGGCGTTGACCGTATCACGCACGAAGCGGCGCACCAGTTTGATAAGCAGGGGCGCAAGGGACTGGAAGAAACGAAACGGAATGTGTCCAAAGCAAAGGACGGTGTTCAAAAGTTTCGTGAAAAGCGTGCTACTGAGTCGATGAAAAGGCAGACTGTCCGCACCTCCGGGAATAAGACCATCAAGGCGGTCGAGCAAACGGAAAAGACGATCAAACAGTCTGCCAGGTCTGCCGGTAAGAAAACCATCAAGACTGCCGGGAAAGGTACAGCCAAAGCCGCACAGAGGTCGGTCAAGACTACGAAAACGGCAATCAAGACTACACAGCAGGCGGCAAAGACGGCGCAGAAAACCGCACAGGCTACGGTGAAAGCATCGCAAAAAGCTGCACAAGCCGCCAAAGCCACAGCCAAGGCAGCGGTTGCCGGTGTAAAAGCTGCCGTTAAAGCAACGATTGCCGCAGTCAAAGCAATCATTGCGGCAACAAAAGCATTGGTCGCTGCTATTGCCGCAGGCGGCTGGGTTGCCGTTGCGGTCATTGTCGTAATTTGCCTGATTGCACTGATCTGCGGCTCGGTTTTCGGGATATTCTTTTCCGGTGAGGATTCCGGCACGGGAATGTCGATGCAGACAGCCGTGCAGGAAATCAACGCCGATTACGATGCCAAGATGGAAGCGGAGAAAAACTCGGTAGCTTATGATAATATGGAGATCAGCGGCGGTCGAGCCGTGTGGAAGGATGTGCTTGCGGTCTATGCAGTCAAGACGAATACAGACACGGACAACCCGCAGGAGGTTGCCACGATGGACGAGAGCAAGAAGCAGATCCTCTCGGACATCTTTTGGGAGATGAACTCCATATCTTCCCGCAGTGAAAGCCACTCGGAAACGGAGATCACCGAAACGGACGACGGAAACGGCAACATTGTTCAGACGGAAACGACGGTTACAAAGACAACGCTTTATATCACCGTTTCTCATTTGACGGTGGACGAAATGGCTGACCTATACGGCTTTGACGCAGAACAGCGGGAGTATCTTGCCGAGCTTCTCAAGGACAAAAACAATTCCCTTTGGGCGGCGGTACTTTACGGTATCCGATACAGTGACGATCAGATCGTCACCGTGGCGCTTTCACAGGTCGGCAATGTAGGCGGCGAACCGTACTGGTCTTGGTACGGCTTCGGAAGCCGTGTGGAATGGTGTGCTTGTTTTGTAAGCTGGTGCGCCGATCAGTGCGGCTATATCGACACCGGGGTTGTGCCGAAATATGCGGGTTGCGTGAACGGCGTCCAGTGGTTCAAAGATCGAGGACAGTGGATCGACGGTTCTGCCGAGCCCGTCCCCGGAATGATTATTTTCTTTGATTGGGATAACAAGGGTTCGTCGGGTCCGCAGGACGGACAATCCGACCACACCGGTATTGTCCAAAAAGTCGAAAACGGTATCGTTTATACCGTTGAGGGAAACTCCGGTGATAGCTGTCGGGTAAACCAGTACAGCGTAGGTCACTACGAAATCCTCGGATACGGGGTACCGCAATATTAAAATAGGTGGCTATGGGCTTTATTGTCCCATAGCCACCTATTTTTCTTTTTTGTTTAGAATTTGATCCGGGATAATTGAGGTGTTCAGCAAATCACCTGGCTCAACCTTCAGCGCATCAGCAATATTAAATAGAACCTCTACGGAAAAGGGTCTGACGATATTCGGTGCTTCGATTGCGCTAAGATGCGAACGGCTCATCATCGCCTCTGCCGCAAGCTGCTCCTGCGACATACCTCGCATTTTACGAAGAACTGAAATTGTGATTCCCAGTTGAATAAATCTATCTCTATTTTTGAAGCCAATTTCTTTGCTCATTTGCTCCACCTCGAATCCATAATAATTATATGTTATTCTCTCTTGACTTTCTGTTCTCGCTGTGAAGCTATTGACTTATATATAGAGCAAAAATATAATAATAAGTGCAGATGAACAATAATATGCTCATTTGCTCTACTGTTATTCTTGGTGGTGTTTGTATGACCTGTTGTTTTATCGGGCATAGGAGAATTAAGCATAAAAAAGAGCTTGCAAGTCGATTGCGGGACAATATTTGCTATCTGCTTGAGCAGGGCGTAGCAGCCTTTCTGTTTGTAGATCATTCCGAATTTAATACGCTCTGCTACGAGGTGGTTTCAGAACTAAGAGAAGTTTACCCCAAAATTCGCAGAATACACTATCGGACGGAGTATCCTGATGCAGATGCTTATACGATGCAGTTCCTATTAGATGGATATGAGGACAGTATTTGCCCTGACGGAGTTGCTGCTGCCGGGAAAGCTGCTTATGTGGAACGCAATCAAGCTATGATTCAGGCAAGTGACTTTTGCGTCTTTTACTTTAATAACGAATACCTTCCGGCGAGTCGAAAAGAGTCGAAAAAAGCAATAACAAGCTATCAGCCCAAAAGCGGAACCGGGGTTGCCTTTGACTATGCAAAAGCGCACGGAAGAACAATCATTAACCTATACGAAGAAGATGAACACTGCAATTAAGCATCGAATCTATTTGGTTCGTCTTTTTTGTGACATTTATATCCGAAGTCCCGTGCTTTACAACAAACACCTTTTGAGTTATTTGCATCATTGGAGCAGCCGGAAACGGCTGCTTTTCCTTTACGCTGATGAAGGGTGATAAGGTTGTCAAGGCAAGTTAGTAGCTCGCCAATTTTTCTCTGCTCATCTATATCTGGTATAGGTATAGGCATTTGAAAAAACACATTGTCTCTAATCGAGAACCTGTCTGACCTTGCGCCGGAATCACCATTGAAATTCATAAAAGAATGCCAATAGCCGCACTTGAAAAAGTACTCCAAATAAGTCGTGTCAATATCGTGCGGGCGAAAGACGGTATATAACGGTGACATTACGCCCGTTCTTCCAAGTTTATTGCGGTTTATCGGTCCAACTGGTGCGGAAGTAGAGATACGAGGGTTATAAACAAAGTCCTCGTTTTTTACAATGTAGTACCCATCCAAGCTGCCCAGCTTTGCTATATCGTGGTCAAAGAAATCTCTTTGACTTATAATTCCGAACTCAGCAGAGTTTGTAAATGTTTCTACATATTGTAGTCCGGCATTTTTCTCCGTGACTTTATCTGTAATTTCGGATAGCTTACGCTGTTCCCAAGAGGATGTATAAAAAGGATGGATTAGTCGGACAGACAGAGAAATATCCGGGGTTGAATGCAAAAAATGCTGTCGTTGATGAAGGGTGATAAGGTTGTCGAGGTTTTCAAAGAATAGCCCTATGCGCTTTTGCTCAGGAACAGATGGCATACAAATAACAGTGTTTAGTATGTTATCGTTATAAAGCCTTTTTATGGTGCTACCCTCAATACCAGCCCACTTTACTACTGAGTAAAAACACTTCAAAAATGGATTTGAGAGCCTTTCATCGTGGTTAAGCCACACGATATTTGAATCCTGAAAATACTCATTATTCCCGGCAAATTCAACGGTTCTGCCGATACTGCCCGACGCTGAAATCAAAATATCTCCCTTTTGGGGATAAGGATATTTTGATTTGTATTCTTCAAAAAGCTCTCTGGAAATAAACGCATCAGGATCAGCGCCAAATGTTCCAATTTTATAAAAAGGTATATCTCCAGTTTCTGATGTCTGTTCCTTGAAAATGCGGCGGCACATTGAAACCGAGCCTATTTCACCAAGCTTACGCTGTTCCCAAGCTATCCGGTCGCAGTCGAGCTTATTCAGGTGTGAAATATCGGAAGTAAGTTTGAAATTTCGGGATTTATGGTTGCTAATTCGGGATTATATGCTATAATATAAGATGTGTTTTAGCACTTACTCGCAGGTTGAGAGAAAGGAATGATACGATGGCTGTAAGCTATAAAAAACTTTGGCACATTCTGCTTGATCGAGATATGAAGAAAAGAGATTTGCAGGAAGCTGCTGGACTCACTAAATACGCAATCAATAAGCTCAGTCGTGATGAAAATGTAAGCACTGAAGTGTTGGGGAAAATCTGCTCAGCTTTGAATTGCACGACCGATGACATTATGGAGTTTGTTCCCGACGAGAAGTGAGTCCGTTTTATGGGACACTAATTGTTGTATCATAACAGTGGGGTAGTATGCCCTAAAAAAAGAAAAAGGATGGGTTCACAGGATGAATAAGCAACAGCTTGCTCAGAAAATATGGGCTTCCGCAAACCAAATGCGCTCCAAAATAGAAGCGAATGAATATAAGGATTACATACTTGGCTTTATCTTTTACAAGTATCTATCTGATAAAGAAGTCAAATTCTTGAAGGAAAATGACTATGACGATGAACTTCTGAAAACCGTATCAGAAGAAGATGATGAAACGGTTAAGTGGGTTCAAGAGAATATTGGCTACTTTATTGCCTATAAAGACCTCTTTTCTACTTGGCTCTCGATGGGTAAGGACTTTGATGTTTCAAATGTCCGTGATGCGCTCTCTGCGTTCAGCCGGTTGATTTCCAACACGCACAAAAAGGTGTTTGATAAGGTATTCGACACTTTGCAAACGGGTCTTTCCAAACTTGGCGATAGCTCCGGTTCGCAAACAAAAGCAATCAGCGGGCTTCTGACGCTGATAAAGGATATTCCTATGGACGGCAAGCAGGACTACGATGTTCTCGGCTTTATCTACGAATATCTTATCAGTAACTTTGCGGCTAATGCCGGAAAGAAGGCAGGCGAGTTCTACACCCCGCACGAGGTATCTCTGCTGATGTCTGAAATCGTTGCAAGCCACTTGAAGGGCAAAAGCGAAATCAAAATTTACGACCCGACAAGCGGTTCGGGATCGTTGCTTATCAATATCGGTCAGAGCGTTGCCAAATATATGACCGATGACAACAACATCAAATACTTCGCTCAGGAATTGAAGGAGAACACCTACAACCTGACCCGGATGAATTTGGTTATGCGTGGCATCAAACCGGATAATATCGTCACTCGTAACGGCGATACTCTTGAGGAGGATTGGCCGTACTTTGACGAAAATGATCCGGTGAATACCTATAATCCTCTCTATGTGGATGCGGTCGTGTCCAATCCGCCGTATTCGCAGGCTTGGGACCCGTCCAACAAAGAGGGTGATCCTCGTTATGCTCGTTTTGGACTTGCTCCCAAAGGAAAAGCCGACTATGCTTTCCTGCTTCACGATCTGTTCCATATCAAGCCGGACGGCATTATGACAATCGTTCTTCCCCACGGCGTACTGTTCCGTGGCGGTGAGGAAGGTGAAATCAGAAAGAACCTGATTGAGAATAACCATATCGACGCCATTATCGGACTTCCTGCAAATATCTTCTTCGGGACAGGAATACCCACCATCATTATGGTGCTGCGCCAAAAGCGCGAGAATACCGATGTCCTTATCATCGATGCATCCAAGGGCTTTATCAAAGAGGGTAAGAATAACAAGCTCCGTGCGTCTGACATTAAACGCATAGCAGATACCTTTATAAAGCGTGAAAGCATTCCGAAGTTTTCACGAGTAGTCAGTCGTGAAGAAATTCGCAGCAATGATTATAACTTGAACATTCCTCGCTATGTTGATTCCTCTGAAGCTGCCGAGCATTGGGATGTCTATGCGTCTATGTTTGGCGGTATCCCGACAGCAGAAATTGACGAGATGAGCGAATTCTGGACGGCGTTCCCTGCACTGAAAAAGGCGTTGTTCACCGAGAGTGGCATTCCTTATGTGAATGTGTCTACCCCTGATATTAAGAGTGCCATCAAGAGCCATCCTGATGTGGTCGGCTTTGAGAATGCTTTTAACGCTGCCTTTTCCACTTTTCCGGCGTTCCTGAAAGAAGAACTTATCGACCGGATGGGAAGCATCGAAATCTCTAAGGCTGAAACCGTTCTAAGTGCTGATATTTTCGAGCGATTGAAGGAAATTCCTCTTATCGACAAATATGCGGCGTTCCAGCTTCTTGACGACGATTGGACAGGTATTTCCATCGACCTCGAAATGTTGCAAACCGAAGGCTTTGCTGCAACAAAGAAGGTCGATCCGAACCTTGTCATCAAGAAAAAGGACGGTAAAGATCAGGAAGTTCAAGAGGGCTGGGTAGGTCATATTATCCCGTTCGACTTGGTTCAGGCGACTTTGCTCTCCGCAGAAACGGACGAGCTTCACGGTTTGGAAAGCCGTTTGGCGGAAATCCCTTCTGAGTATGAGTCTATCCTTGATGAAATGACAGAGGAGGATAAAGAGAGCTGCAACGATGTTCTCACCGAGGAAGGCGATGCTTTCGTTCCGAAAGAAGTATCCAAAAAGATTAAGGAACTGAAGAAAGACCGTTCTCCTGAAAGCGTTGCGCTTCGTACACTCTTAGAAAAGGTTGAGTCTTTGATCAAGAGCGAGAAAGAAATCAAGGCGGAGATCAAGGCAAAGAGTGCTGCGTTGCAGGCAAAAACAAAGGATACGATTGAAAGTCTGAGCGATGAGCAGGCTTTGGATTTGCTCGAAAAGAAGTGGATTGCTCCTCTCATTGAGAGCATTCACAAACTGCCTGATACCGTAATCGACAGCTTGGTGAGCAAAATTCAAGCCCTTCAAAACAAGTATGCTACAACTTTCTTCGAGGTCGAACAGCAGATCAGCGAAACCGAAGCAACGCTTTCGGGAATGATCGATGACCTTGAGGGTAATGAGTATGATATGCTGGGACTTAAAGAGTTGAAGAAATTGCTGGGAGGTAGTGCAGAATGACGAAAAAACCAGATGCTCCCGCAATTCGCTTCAAAGGTTTCTCGGACGCTTGGGAACAGCGTAAGTTCTCCGAGATAACTTTTCTGTCGGGAGAAAAGAATAGAGAAAACCTGCCGTTGGAGAGTTATTCAATAACCAACGAGAGCGGATTTGTGCCGCAAGACGAGAAGTTTGAAAATGGTGGCACTATGCGAGAAGCTAATAAAAGAATGTACTATATCGTTTCTCCAAACTCGTTTGCCTACAATCCGGCAAGAATAAATGTTGGCTCGATTGGATATCAAAACACCGGGAAAAATGTCATAGTTAGCTCACTTTACGAGATTTTTAAGACTTCCGATGATGTTGATGACAGACTTCTGTGGCACTGGTTCAAGTCGCCTGATTTTCAAAAGTTGATTTGGCAGTTGCAAGAGGGCGGTGTTCGACTTTACTTCTATTATGACAAACTCTGTATGGGCGAGGTATCTCTCCCATCACTTGAGGAACAACGCAAAATTGGAAAGTTTTTTGATACTCTCGACAACCTTATCACCCTTCATCAGCGTAAGTTTGAAAAGTTGACGAATGTGAAAAAGTCAATGCTCGAAAAGATGTTCCCGCAAAATGGCTGCAGTTACCCCGAAATTCGCTTCAAGGGATTTACTGACGCTTGGGAACAGCGTAAGTTGACTGAGTTTGTCGAGTTCTTTTCAGGATTAACTTATACGCCTAATGATGTTCAGGAAAATGGAACTCTTGTGCTTCGTTCATCAAATGTAAGCAACGGTGAGGTTGTCGATGCAGATAATATCTATGTAAATCCGCAAGTTGTTAATTCTGAGAATGTTAAAGTCGGCGATATAGTTGTTGTTGTTCGTAATGGCTCTCGTTCACTCATCGGAAAACACGCACAAATTAAGGCTTTTATGCCCAACACGGTAATCGGAGCGTTTATGACTGGTATTCGTTCGGAATGTCCAGAGTTTACAAATGCTTTACTTAATACTTCAAGATTTGAAGAAGAAATCGCAATGAATATGGGAGCAACAATCAACCAAATCACGGGATATATGTTTTCCAAAATGGAATTCAAAGTGCCGCGTTTGGACGAACAAAAGAAAATAGGCGAATATTTTGAAAAACTCGACAACCTTATCACCCTTCATCAGCGTGAGTTGGAAAAGCTCCAAAATATCAAGAAATCTATGCTTGAAAAGATGTTCGTGTGACATCAATTTAGCAGGAAGGAGGAAATCGAATGACATTCCAAAAAGAAGCGGACTTTGAGGAAGCCCTGATTAAAGTCTTGGCGGATAAAGGCTGGGAAAAAGAAGTTATCAAGAACCCAACCGAGCAAGACCTCATCCGAAATTGGGCAAAGATCCTGTATGATAACAACCGTGGAATTGACCGCTTGAATAACTATCCTCTTACGGATGGCGAAATGCAGCAGATCATCGAGCAGATCACGGAACTTAGAACCCCGTTGAAACTCAATGGCTTTATCAACGGAAAAACTGTGTCCATCAAGCGTGATAACCCTGATGATAAGCTCCATTTTGGCACTGAAATCAGCTTGAAAATATATGATCGCAGGGAAATCGCCGCTGGACAGAGCCGGTATCAGATCGTACAGCAACCAGTCTTTCCGAGCAAGTCAAAAATGCTGAATGATCGTCGTGGCGATTTGATGCTGCTCATCAATGGTATGCCGGTCATACATATTGAGCTGAAGCGCAGCGGTGTCCCCATCAGTCAAGCATATAATCAGATTGAGAAATACTCATTTGAGGGCGTTTTTACCGGATTGTTCTCGCTCGTTCAGGTGTTTGTAGCAATGAACCCTGAAGAAACTCGTTATTTTGCGAATCCCGGACCTGACGGAAAGTTCAATACGGATTACTATTTCCATTGGGCTGACTTCAATAACGAACCTATCAACGATTGGAAAGCTATCGCCTCCTCGCTGCTGTCCATCCCTATGGCGCACCAGCTCATTGGGTTTTATACTGTTGCCGACAATGCTGACGGTGTTCTGAAGGTAATGCGAAGCTACCAGTATTACGCAGCCAGCGCAATTTCCGATGTTGTGTCTAAAACGAAGTGGGACAGCGGTAAGCAGCGTGGTGGCTACATTTGGCATACCACCGGCTCAGGCAAGACGATGACGAGCTTTAAGTCGGCTCAGTTGATTGCAAACTCCAATGATGCAGATAAGGTTATTTTCCTTACCGACCGTATTGAGTTAGGAACGCAGTCGCTCAAGGAATATCGGGCATTTGCGGACGAGAACGAAACCGTGCAGGCAACAGAGAACACATATGTCCTTTTGACTAAGCTGAAAAGCAACGCAACGGCAGATACCCTAATTGTTACCTCTATTCAGAAGATGAGCAATATCCGAGATGAGGACGGAGGACTTAATGCAAGCGACATTGAAATAATCAACGGTAAACGGCTTGTTTTTATTGTTGACGAAGCTCATCGTTCAACTTTTGGAGATATGCTATCCATCATCAAGGAAACATTCCCCAATGCCATCTTCTTTGGCTTTACCGGCACACCGGTGTTTGAGGAGAATGCAAAGAAAAACAATGCCCAAACAGATGTTTTTGGCAATGAACTCCACAGATATAGCATTGCTGATGGTATCAGGGATAAGAATGTGCTTGGATTTGATCCTTATAAAGTCCTGACATTCCGTGACAAGGATGTCCGCAAGGTGGTTGCTTTGGAAAAAGCAAAAGCGGCAACCGAAGAAGAAGCAATCAGCGATCCGAAAAAGGCAAAAATATTCTATGAGTATATGGACTCCTCCACCGTCAAGATGGCTGGTTTCTTAGGCGATGACGGTAAATGGGTCAAGGGCATTGAAGATTATCTTCCAAAGACTCAGTACCTTTCCTCGGAGCATCAAAGCAAGGTTGTTGAGGATATTCAAGAAAACTGGCTTACTTTGAGCCATAACGGGAAATTCCACGCAATCTTTGCAACGAGCAGCATCCCCGAAGCAATAGACTACTATCGACTGTTGAAGGCTGCAATGCCGGAGCTAAGGATCAGTTGCCTTTTTGACCCCAATATCAGCAATGAAGATGGGGATTACAAAGAATACAGGGGGCAGCCGATTGCCTTCTACAAAGAGCAAGGTTTGATTGAAATCCTCACTGACTATAATACGATGTTTGGTCAGGATTTTTCGATTGCTACACACGCTCGCTTCAAAAAAGACCTTTCCCTACGCCTTGCCCACAAAGAGCAGTATAAGCGGGTTGAAAGAGAGCCTGAGAAGCAGCTCGACCTCCTGATTGTAGTGGATCAGATGCTTACCGGCTTTGACTCTAAGTGGGTCAACACGCTATATATGGACAAGATACTGGAGTATGAGAACATCATTCAGGCATTTTCCAGAACCAACAGACTTTTCGGACCCGATAAGCCTTTTGGCATTATCAGATATTATCGCAAGCCGCATACGATGGAGCAGAATGTGAGCAAAGCGGTTAAGCTCTATTCCGGCGATAGACCGATAGGTCTGTTCGTTGAAAAACTGTCTTACAACCTCGGAAAGCTCAACGCTGTGTTTGATGATATTGCCTATTTGTTCAAGAATGCCGGTATCCCTGACTTTGAAAAGCTGCCTGCGGACGGAACCGTAAGAGCTAAGTTCGCCTCGCTGTTTAGAGATTTCAACGGATACCTTGAAGCTGCTAAAATCCAAGGATTTAGGTGGGACAAACACACCTACTCATTCAAGGACGAGGAAAGCGGAAATTCGATTGAAATTACAATGGAGTTCGATGAGAACGCATTTTTGATTTTGGCACAGCGTTATAAAGAGCTTTCCGCCGCTTCTCCCGATGATCCCGGATCACAAGACATAGATATACCATACGATCTTGTAGGATACCTGACTGAAATTGACACAGGGGTTATCGATGCCGATTATATGAACAGTCGCTTCGATAAGTACCTCAAATTGATTCGACAGGAAGGTTCTTCCGAGGAATCTATTGAGCAAGCAAAGGCAGAACTTCACAAGACTTTTGCTGCCCTAACGCAAGAGGAGCAGAAATACGCAAATATCTTTCTGCACGACATTGAGCGAGGCGATGTCATTGCCGAGGACGGAAAAACGCTTCGTGACTACATCACGGAGTATCAGTTTAGAGCAAAAGATGACCAAATTCACCGTTTTGCGACCATCTTCGGTCTTGATGAGGATAAACTCAGGAATATGATGGGGCTTAACCTGAATGAAGCGACTATCAATGAGTTTGGCAGGTTTGACGAGCTGAAAAAGAGCGTCGATAAGACCAAAGCAAAAGCGTTCTTTGAAGCATATGAACAAACCAAGTTGATTCCGCCCAAGGTCAATATGAAAACGGATCAGCTTTTGCGGCAGTTCATTCTTACCGGTGGATTTGAGGTTGATATGCCGTAATGAGTGCCATCACCGCTAAAGCAAGCCGAAAAATGAAAAAATATGCGGTCTTAACAAGAGAGCCAAGGTGTTTCCTTGGCTCTTTTGATTTTTCTTGGGAACAGCGTAAGTTTGAAGAAATCGCTGTGCGATCATCGGTAATATGCTCCGATGATACCCTTCCAAGAGTTGAATATGAGGATATAGTGTCAGGGACAGGTCGGCTCAACAAAGACATCTACGCCAAGCAAAGTATCAAATCAGGCATCGCATTTCATCAAGGTGATGTCCTTTACGGAAAACTCCGCCCGTACTTGCAAAACTGGCTTTTGCCCACATTTGATGGGCTTGCTGTGGGCGATTTTTGGGTATTACAGCCTCAAAATGCTGATAGCAGCTTTCTATATCGATTGATTCAGAGCCGGCAATTCGATGAAGTAGCTAATCAATCGACCGGGACGAAAATGCCGAGGGCAGATTGGAAATTGGTGTCCAAAACCGTGTTCTCCATCCCGTCAAACATTAGTGAGCAGGCTGCTATTGGTACATACTTTACAGCACTCGATAGCCTTATCACCCTTCATCAGCGTGAGTGCATTTCCTTTACCGGAAGGGTGGACAGGCTTATCCTGACCGCAAATAAAAAGCGAACTACTTCTTCTTGGGAACAGCGTAAGTTTGGAGAAATTACAAGCAAATACGAAGATCCTGTCCCCACGCCTCACGATGGCTATTATAGACTCGGCATAAGAAGTCACGCAAAAGGAACATTTCATAGCTATGTAGCCAAGGGACAGGAACTCGAAACAGCTCAAATGCATCGAGTTGCAGCCGGAAATTTTATTGTAAATATTACTTTTGGGTGGGAACACGCCGTTGCAATTACGGATAAAAATGATGCAGGGAAGCTGGTTTCGCATAGATTTCCGCAGTTTTCATTTGCTGAAGGGATGGTTCCGGAGTTTTTCCGCTATGTAATTGTAGACGAAAAATTTCGTCATCATTTATGGCTTGCTTCACCGGGAGGAGCTGGTCGAAACAGAGTTTTGAAACTTGATGAGATGCTTAATTATCTAATGAGGTTTCCATCAAGAGATGAGCAAATCAAAATTGCAGAGTTCTTTCGCCATCTTGACAACCTTATCACCCTTCATCAGCGTAAGCCATTTTTAATGAAATGGAGGACTTCTGATGCTAACAGAAACCAAACGAACAGACTTGTTCTGTGAATATTATGCAAAATGGATTACGGTGTATAAGAAGGGCGCAATCAGAAAGGTGACGATGGACAAGTACCTGATGACGCAGAAATGGCTCGTTAAGCTCGTCCCGAACCTGAGAGTATGTGATATGAACCGGATCGCTTATCAGCAGCTGTTGAACGACTATGCTGAGTTCCACGAGCGCCAAACCACGATGGATTTTCACCACCAGCTCAAGGGAGCTATTCTTGATGCTGTTGATGAGGGCTTGATTGAAAGAGATCCTACTCGCAAGGCAATCATCAAGGGGAAGCCACCGGTTGCTAAGAAAATCAAGTATCTCAATCAATTTGAGCTACACACGCTGCTGATCTCGCTTGACCTAAAGGATAAGGTGAATTGGGACTACTTTATCCTGTTGGTAGCAAAGACGGGGATGCGCTTTTCTGAAGCACTGGCTCTTACCCCGAAAGACTTCGACTTTGCCCATCAAACACTGTCCATAAGCAAGACTTGGGACTACAAGGGAAAGGGCGGCTTCCAGCCTACGAAGAACAAGTCGTCTGTGCGGAAAATTCAAATTGACTGGCAAACTGTCATTCAATTTTCTGAATTGGTAAAGCACCTTCCCGAAGATAAGCCCATCTTTGTCAACTCCACTGTCTATAATTCGACGGTGAACGACATTCTCGGCAGGCATTGCAAAGCCTGTAACATCCCTGTCATCTCTATCCACGGATTACGGCATACACACGCCTCTTTGCTGTTATTTACGGGCGTTTCCATTGCGAGCGTTGCCCGCCGTCTTGGACATTCAAGTATGACCACTACGCAAAAAACCTATCTGCACATCATTCAGGAACTTGAAAACAAAGACATCG
>OGNB01001028.1_pt1 | contig 17318 bp, 19 predicted proteins | sample 1573301 | NCBI WGS metagenome assembly OGNB01 (sample SAMEA2581914, study PRJEB24529) | metagenome | biome: Human gut stool | place: China | collected 2011
TCAAGGTGTTTTTCGCCAACCTCAAACGCGGGGGCATTTTGCTGATTCAAATTGCGGTCGGCTCCCTCTATATGTTCAGCGTGCCACGGGGTTATCTGGACGGCTTTATGGGCTGGGTGCGGCAGGTCATCGGTTTGTGCCTGACCGCCTTCCTCCAGTCCACCATCCTCATTGCGGGACTCATGGTGTTCAAGGACCACGCGCTGATGGGCGTGGGGCTCATGCTCTCCGCTGGCGAAGTGCCGCGCATCGCCGGCAGCTTTGGCTTGGACACCACAACAAAGGCCAATATTACGAGCGCCGTGTATACGGCGCAGGCTGCCGTCAACACCACCCGAACCATCGCCGCGGCGATCAGATGAAAGGGTGATGATATGACCTGGTTAACACAAATCACCATGGGCAGCCTGTTCGACGGTATCGGCGGATTCCCTTTGGCTGCGGTCCGCAACGGCATCACGCCGGTATGGGCGTCGGAGATCGAAGTATTTCCCATTGAGGTGACAAAGCTGCGCTTTCCCGGCATGATCCATGTAGGCGACATCACTAAGCTGCGTGGCGCAGAGCTGCCGCCTGTGGACATCATCTGCGGGGGCAGCCCGTGTCAAGATCTCTCCGTTGCTGGCGCAAGGGCAGGTCTTGCCGGCGCGCGTTCTGGCCTCTTTATGGAGCAGATGCGCATTGTGCGTGAAATGCGGTTGGCAGAGAAAGCCCGTGGCCGGGAGAGCGTCAACATACGGCCGCGCTGGATGTGTTGGGAGAACGTGCCGGGGGCCTTTTCAAGCGGAAAACCGAAGTATGAGGACTTTCGGATCGTGCTGGAGGAGATCGTGCGGATCTGCTTTCCCAACGAGCTTATCCCAGGCCCCTATCCTTACGGATGGCCCGATGTCGGTGATCTCACGGCAGGCGATATGTTTTCTATTGCGTGGCGCTGTCTGGACGCTCAATTATGTTCAGCTGAACATAATTGAGCTAATGTATAGCAGAAAATAATGTAAAGTCACCTCCTGAAGTGTAGTAAAGCCAGCAAGAATGCTCCTGCTGGCTTTACATTATTCTGTGAAATTATTTAGTTGGAATATAGAACTGAGTCAACCATTGCATCAAATTTTCGTCATCCGTCCAAGAGGGCTGCTGGTCACTAAGCTGCTGCGGATGCACTTGCTCCAACAGCTTTTGCTTCATTTTAATGTTCAGCCGTGCATACACCTCGGTAGTTTTAATGTCAGAATGCCCTAACAGGTCTTTTATATATTGCAAATCCACACCGGCCTCTAACCAATGCATTGCTCGGCTGTGTCTGAATACATGAGGATGGACCCGCACTGGGAACAAATCAGGCTTCTCCTTTTGTGCAAGGGAAACATATTTCTGTATGATGTAGTAGACACCGCCCCGTGTTAGAGGGGCCTTGCTTCTGTTGCAAAAAAGCGGGGCATCTATATCACATTGGCGATATTGGGATTCCTCAGTCAGATAATCCTTCAAGATCTTTGCAGGTACAGGAAGAATTGGTATATCTCGGAACTTTCTTCCCTTACCTTTCAGATGTACAACGGCCCATTTTTTATCAAAACGGATATCACCAAAGCGAAGGTTAGCGATTTCAGATGCACGAGCAGCAGATTCATAGATTAAGGTCAAGAAGGCAAAGTCACGCCGTCCCTCACGCGTTGTAAGGTTCGGCTGTCCAAAAATAGTTTGGATGGCTTCTTCCGAAAGATGCGGGACAACCCTTTGCTCACATTTCTTCGGAGGAATTTCCCGGATCTGTTGGCATAGCAGTACAAAGCCTGGATCTTCATACTGCAGGAACTTAAAAAACGCATTGATTGCTGCTCGCCGTTGGTTCCTTGTCGTAATAGAGTTACCTTTCTCCTGTTCCAGCCACCGAAAAAAAGCATCAATTAGCTCTCTATTGAAATCGCTAACTTCCAGCCTATCTCTTCGAATTTTGCGTTCCCGTTCACAGAAATCCAGTAGCAAGGACATTGCGTCTCGATAGGATTGAATTGTTTCTTGGCTTAGTCCCCTTTCAGATGGTAAATACTCAAAGAAATATCTTGATAACGTTTTGGCAAAAAAAGTCGGTCCACGATTAGCCATCCTGCAATCCCTCTCTTTCCATGGCAAGGTCAAACGGAGCATACATGCCGCCCAAATTCTGTTCACAAATATCCATGATATGGGGGAAGGATTGTGCGGTCAGGCGGAGATAGTACTGGGTGGAACTAATCGATGTATGCCCAACATAACGGGAAAGAATCAGTAGATTGCTGTATATTGGGAGTCCAGCTTCAGCCCATTTTTGGATATTATGGCAGCAAAATGTATGACGGAGATCATGCACGCGCGGCCCAAATTGCTTCCCTTTATATGGAATCCCCACATCCCACAAAATGCCGCGAAAGAACTTTCCAATGGTGGATTTTGTATAAGGGGTCCCGCCCTTTGCATAAAAGAACGGCGTTGATTCGACAGTGTTTTTATGAACAGCCTGCGCATATTTTCTACATTCTTCCATCAATGTGGCAGACATTGGGACAATCCTCTCGCGGTCATTCTTTCCGTGCCGTATGTGCAAAATTCCGTCTTTCAAATCCACATCGTTTTTTAGTAACGCCAACGCTTCAGAAATTCGAAGGCCACAGCCATAGAGTACGCGAAATAAGAGTGGCATAGTAAGATGTCGGTTAGGGGATAGGTTAGTCGGAGAAAGTGAGTCAAGTCGTTCAAAAATGAGATGTAACTCATTCGTTGAAAAAATATAGGGTACGTGTTGTTCTCCGCATTTGGGAAGGGCTGGAAGCAGGTAGGATGGATAACCTTGTTTGCACAGGTATTGGGCAAACCTCTGCATCTCACTCACTCGGCTATATCGGGTGGCGTCTGCCTCATTTGGGCGCTTCTTGCACCATGTCAATGCAATCTCTTTCGTAATTGTGTAACTCTGAATCTCATAATCTTTACAAAAATTATCAAATAGCCGCAGCAGTTTGGCCTGCTGGTTATAGTCCAGACCAGATGCCCTTTTTTGTGCCACATAGGATTCGCATATTGGAGCAAATGGTCCTGTAAAGAAGGGCTTCTTACTCATAGAAGCACCTCCAATGCACATCGTCTCAGCATTTCTGTATTGAGGCTAACGTATACCTGTGTGCTTTCCGGTGTGGCATGACCCAGCGTTTGCGCAATGTCAGTTAATTCTGCTCCATTATTCAGCATGGAGGTAGCGACACTGTGTCGGAAGCTGTGCATCCCAATCGGTTTATCCGTAGAGACATGAATACCTGCTTTAGAAACGAGTTTGGAAACCAACCTTTGCATAGAACCGCTCATGACATCAAACGGTGCAAGGTGCCGGACAAATATACATGGACAGTCTGTCTCTGGGCGGCCATGCTGGAGGTAATCAATGATTGCCCAGCCCACATCTTCGAGCAATGGAAGTTCTAAGGGTATCCCGGTTTTTTGTTGATGAATTGAAATTCGCTTGTTTTTCCAGTCAATATTCTCGAATCGAAGCAGTCGCACGTCACTGATGCGCAACCCCAGCCGGGTAACCAACAACAGGATCGCATAGTTCCGCTTCCCCAACGGATTGGATCGGTCTACCTGAGCCAGAATGCACTCTACCTCATCCGGTGAAAAAACAGTAGGCAGGCGATACTTATGCGTCCGTCTGATACAGGGCAAAGCATTGGCGTAACTGATATAATGGTAGCCTTTGGCCAATGCGTAATCAAACAGCTTGCCTAAGATGCGAATTGTTGCCGCAACCGTACCGGGAGAAAATCCAGTCAAAGATTCAATATAAGTATTTACATGGTGCAGCTCAAGCAGGTGGAAATGCTCAATGCCGGACTCCAGCAGAAAATACTCAAAGCGAAATAGCCTGCTCCGCCAAGTTCTGATAGAACCTTCAGCCACTTGGTTTTGGCGCAAACTGTCCAAAAAGCCTTCAAATAGCTCCTTATAGGCTGGAGAAAAGCCCTTCAAGGTGATACTTGATTGCTTAAAGACCATCCCATACTGTAAATAATCGTCCAACATATGAATAGCCCGGCTGACATTCTGAGATATATCCCTATCGCCAAGATCGGCACCATACCGTTCCCAGACAAATCTCCGCTCTAAATCCACGGTGAACTCAGTTGTCTGATGCGCTTCGCAGTATACAATCAACTCCTTCCATGTCGCGTCTAACCTTAAAATCGTGCTTTCACTGTAGCCGAGTTCAGCTAAGTGTGACTTTAACTTGCTGATCGTTTTCCTGAGCCATTCGCTCAATGAGCCTGTGTGCTCCATCGTCATTAGCATATTCCTCCTATTAGTTGATATGGCAATGCCATTGTTTAAATTATACGGAATTATGTTAAGTGTGACGATGATTTTTTCTGATTTTTCATCAGTTTTAGGAGGTGACTATACATTATTTTCAACTATACATTAGCGCAATTGTGTGGCGTCGCGCAGCGTCGCAAGCGCATCTTTCTCCTTGCTGACTTTGCCGGGCCGCTCGCGCCCCAGCTTTTATTTGATGTATTTGACGAAACGGAAAACAGTGAGAAGGAGGTCTCATAGATGTACCGATTCGATACGACCGGGCAGATGACGATGCTTGATTTAGACACGGCTGAAAGGGGCGGAGCTCCGCCCAAGCGCAGATCGGGCAAGCCGGACTCCGAACTGGTTTCGATCCCGTATTTCCACTTGGATCTGCTGTCCTCTCCCGTGGATCTCTTTGGACAGCGCCATTGGGAGTTCCGATCTCCATGGCGGGAAGGTAAGCGGCCCCTCAATACCGGGGCCGCGCCCCGCCGCCCGATCCGCGTCTCACTGTCTGGCATACTGGAGGCGTACCCAGCCCTAAAATATTATCTATCGAAAACCGCCTGTCTGGGCATCCTGCGCCGCGCCTTTGAGCGCGGCAAGGAGCTGCCGAAGATGCTGGCGCGTGCGCTGAAGATCCAAGCGGGGCTCATGAAGCCGGACAGCCAACCTACTGACCTTAAGGCATTTCATGTGAACCAGCGCAATGAGGGCATTGACCTGAACGGCGTGTCCGGTGCATTGATGGCAACCACCAATATGCAGATGCAGACCTTTGTAACACAGCCAAATGGAGCCGCGGAGGGCTTTGACGGCTATAACGGCGTCATGGCCTTTGCCGCCAACCAGCGGGACGAGGTGCGTGACCTGCGCGATGTAGCTGGCGCGCTGGGCGCACAGCCGGGGATGAAGCAGCAGACCTTTGTTGCCGGTTTTTCCGCCGGAGCAGGCGCCAGTGCGGGTAGCATTGGATATAATGAATCGGTTGCTCCAACCCTCAAGGGCAGCCCCGGCGGGAACTGTATGCCGTCTGTTTTATGCCTCAATGACCAGGGCGGCAGCGTGATGGAATGCAGCGAAAACGTGTCCGGAACCCTCCGAGCACAGGAGCATGGACACCAACCTCTTGTTTACGAAAATCACGGCATTGACAGCCGCTACACTGGCCCCCACAAGGTAGCGCCCACCATGTCTGCCCGTTATGGCACAGGTGGTAACAATATACCTCTGGTTGAGCAGAACGCGGGCGCCATCTGCATTGCCGGAAACATTGTAGACCGCCAGCCGGAGAACGGCGGCAACGGCCTTGGCTGTCAGGAGGATTTGGCGTACACCTTGACCGCCACAGACCGCTTATCTGGATATCCAGATAAGCGATCTAATCCCGAGGATTGAGTTATCCCGAGGAAGTCAGATTGGCCATCGTTTTTTTGTTGAGAGATAGTGTTTTTTCTGCTGTAATTCATGTTAAATCCTCCGGATAATAAATTTGCGGCGACCAGATCATAGCTGGTCGTCGCATTATGAACACGGTTAAAATGTGGTAAAATCAAGCCAAACCATAAAGACGCTTTATCATCTCCTCATCGTTTGCCCATATTGGTTCAATAGAATCTTCTGCTGTGGCCTTGGATACCTTTTGAATTGCCTGCCGCTTCATCTCAGTATCGGCCCATGCATAGATTCGGGTAGTGTTGACGTCGGCATGGCCCAGAAACTCAGAGAGAAGAACAAGAGGCATACCGGCACGATACAGATGCATGGCACGGGAATGCCTAAGTTGGTGTGGATGTACTCGTTCCGGCACTTCAGGGCAAGCCCGCCTTGCCGTTTCACCATATTTTTTCATAAATAGATTAACAGCATCGGTGGACATTCTGTTTTTACAACCATGATGCGTTGTAAAGAAAAGATAGTCATCACTCTGCCTCTGCTCGGTCGGATGTGCTTTATCCAGATAAGTTTTGAGCAATTCAACCACAGATGGGGAGATTGGGACTATTCGCAGTTTATTTCCCTTTCCAGCAAGGCAGATTGTTGCATGAGTTTTTCGAATGATCAAATCATGAATTTTTGCATCCACCAGTTCCTGACAACGTGCTGCGGTGTCGTACATCAACCGCATAAAACAGAAATCACGATATCCATTCGTCTTGAAGCGGTTGGGTTGCTCAAAAAGAGTTTCCAACGCTGGTACCGTCAGAAACTCCACAACTTTTCCCGGAGTTTTCCGAATAGAGATGTTGCCGACTTCGACTTGCATATAGATTTTGCCAGAATCTAAGATTCCTGCATATTTTGTGAAAGAACGAATTGCCATCAAACGCAGATTCACCGTTGCCGGAGAACATCCTCTGGATTTTGAGAGCCATTCGAGAAAACCGGTTATATTTGAGTAAGTGATATCCTCGAATCCAACATTGGCATATTCAAGCCCACACTCCATCTTGAAATAGAGGAGAAGGAGATTTATTGCCTCTCGATACGATTTCTGTGTATTTAAACTATAGCCTTTGTGCCTGATCAAGTAGATGTCAAGGAAATCCCTCACTGTTTTATAGAACTTCTCATCTTTCAGTCGCATAAGTCCGCCTCCATCTCAAAGGAACTATCAAGGTGCAGCTCTGGCAAGTCGGCATATAGCGTTGGAAGAAGATGAATATAATATGCCGTGCTCTCGAGATTTGAATGGCCCATATACTCACTTAAATACGCAAGGCAGGCATTTATATCTTTTCCTTCCTTTACCCACTGGTACAGCCGATGTGTTGCAAATGTATGCCGTAGGTCATAAAGTCTGGGACGGATCTCACCGTATCCGGATATACCTGCCGTCCGAAGGAACTTTCTGAATGTCGGAATAATCCACTCCATTGAGTACATTCCGTCACCTCGTACACTTGGACTCTGGAAGAAGTACCTGCGCTCAGGATGTATCGCTTCCACGCGCTGGTCGTAATTTCTGCACAGTTCACGCATATCTTCGGACAGGACAACGATTCTGTCCTTATGTCCTTTCGATTCAAGGATATTCACCGTACCATCAAACAAGTTGACATCTTCTCTTCGGAGCCGTCTGGCTTCTACAGGTCTGAGACCGCAGCAGTAAATCATTCGGAATATTACAGATACTACCAGATGTTTTGTGGGCGATCTGAGGCTGGGTTGCAGAGAATCCATTTCCTTGAACAACTTGGACAAATCTTCTTTTGAATAAATGTACGGGATATGGCGTCCAGTTTTCTTCGTGAGTTGGAGCGGCAAAAGATACGCCTGTTCTCCTACACTATTCATGTATTTAGCGAGTTCCCGGACCACAGATACCCTATTCAATCTGGACAGATTTTTCTCAGTCTTGGACTGTTCGGCCCATTTCATAGCTAACTCCGCAGTCAAGCAGGTCTCGTGCGGAAATTGCTCACGGCAGAATTTATCAAAAGTTCGAAGAATGCATGCACTTCCGTGGTAGTCATGGCCGAGGGCTTGTTTCTTTTCAATCAAGCCGCAGATAAAAGGTGCAAATGCCCCCGTGAAAGTATATTTCATAACAGAGCCTCCTGAATAACCTCGATACCGTCAAGTCCGAGTGCACACATTGCCAGCTTGTCCCGGCTGATCCGCATATATGCTTTCATGGAGCCTATCTGCGTATGCCCTAAGATTTCTTTCACTATATCGATCGGTACTTCTTGGTTTATCATGGAACTGGCAACATACCTTCTGAAACTGTGAAAGCCTTTGCCGTCACCCGGAGTATAATCAACATCAGAGAGTTTCATATATTTTCTGAGCCGGTCTCCTGCAGCAGTCGAAGTCATAAAGTCAAACGGAATACGGGAACGCACAAAGAGCGCTGGGGACTGCGTTTTGGGCCGCTCGTGAAGAATATAGTTCGCAATGGCGTTTCCTACCGATGCTTCGAGAGGCAGGTGCAGTTCCACTCCGGTTTTGTTCTGTACGAAGCGTATTTCATGATGAATCCAGTCAATGTCCGAGAGCGTTAAGCGAACAATGTCCCCAGCTCTCAGTCCCAAACTGGCGGCAACAGCAAACATAGCAGTATCGCGGAGCGATAAAGATGGATTTTTTTCCGCTGCATCCATGACGGTATGAACCTCTTTTGAGGAAAAGGCAGGTCGCAGCTTCTTTCGGGGTGCAGGACGAGTAGTCAATATGGCGCTGAAATCGCAGCAGTTTTGTATGGACACCAAGTATGCACTCAGATGTTTCAATGTGTTGCGCACTCTGTCCATGCTCGATTTTCGTTGAGATGCGATGAACAGCAGAAAATCGTTGACATTTACTAAATTAATATCTTGGCAAGTATGGTAACCGCTGGCATCGAGGTATGCAAAGAATTTGCGGCAGACATTCTCCTCGTCCCGTAGACTCTCAAATCCAATGGCTCGTGTATTCGCTTCATGTTGACAGAAGCTACACAGGAGTTCTTGATAGTACGGAGTCAAGGGGATTTTTGGAGCAGGTCTAACACGTTTCCAAACGATTTTTCCGGTTTGGACATACTCCTCAAAGAGAACTGCAGCCTTTCTGACTTTCGCCCAGATTCGGTCGGCTACCAAGCCGTTTTCGTGTTCCAAGCGAAAACGATCCACAATTTCATTTGTAAAGGCAACACTATACAATATCACCCCCTCGGAACGGTAGACCTTTATGATTGGCCACATTCCTTCGTAGTAGTAGTTTCGTATGCTGAACTTACCAAGCCCCAGAGCCCGCAATGCATCCAGCACTTTTGTGCATAGAACATCAAATACAATTTCATCGGACATAAAAACACCTCTGAATGCAGTTAGTCGACTTTCGTCGCCAACTCCATTATAGAGGTATTTTTATATTTTTTCTTATCTGGAGGTTATTTATGAACAACACACAAAAAGCATTGATAAACCAAGACGTTTGCGAACAGACCACGCCTAATCTCGGGATAACTCAATCCTCGGGATTAGACCGCCACGCGGTCTACAGCCGCCAGCGTGTGGATGACTTTCGGAGGAATGATGTGGTAAGTACCCAAAGCGCCCGTCAGTATAAGGACGCCACCGATCTCATTTGCCAACAGACAGAAGCCTACGCCTATCTCATTCGCCGCCTGACGCCTTTGGAGTGTGAGCGGCTCCAGGGCTTTCCGGACGGCTGGACAGACATCCCCGGCGCGTCGGATAGTGCAAGGTACAAAGCTTTGGGCAACAGCGTCGCCATTCCCTGCGTAGAGTTTATTATGTCGCGGATCGCCGCGGCCATGCGGGTAGCATAGCCGCTTTGTTGGTATCGTCACTGTTTCGTACCGCTTCTTCGTTGGCTTTGGTCATAGCTTTCGCGCTTACTTTCGGGTATCTTGGCTTTACCATTAAAAAGATCGGAGGAACTGCTATGGCAGAAAAAACGCGCAACCTCTGCGCTGAAATTCCTTTGGAGCTGCATACCAAAGTACGGCAGCGACAGGCGGAATCCGGCGAGACACTGAGCCGGTACATGACCGCGCTCATCACCAAATTTTATGAAATGGAGGAAAATGTGAAGATGGACAAGGACAATGTGAGGACGGTGGCGTTTCAGGTGCCCACCGAGCTGTTTGAGCAGCTCAAGGCATACCTCAAGCGGAATGGCATCAAGCAGAACGCCTTCTTCCTGGACTGCATCCGGCAGGCGCTGGCGGAGGACACCGGCGCCGCCGAAGAATAAGAAATACATCGTGCGAACCGCTGCTGAGATTCTCGGCAGCGGTTTCGCTTTGGAGGAACCAAATGTTTATTTACCCCGAAAACCTGAAAGCCAAGCCCATGCTGTGGCTCTGGCTGCTGCGGGACATCGCCGTGATCGGCATCGGCGCTCTGCTCTCTGTGCTGGCGCTGACCCAGGGCCTTGGCATGGGACTGCTGGTGGTCACGGTGCTGTATGCCTTCCTCACCATTCAGGTGGATGGCAGCAGTATTTTAGATTTCCTGCGCCGTGCCGCCTGTTTTCTCTTTCTGCGGCAGCAATACTATGAATGGAGGCTGGACCCATGAACCGTAAACAGAAAAAGGAACTGCGCCAGCGGCAGTCTACACGGCAGCTCATGGGGATCGTCCGCGTGACGCCCCACGGCATCGTGACAGATTCCGGAGAGCGGGTCTTCTTCCTGATCCAGCCGGACAACCTCTCCGTCCTGTCCCCGGAGGTCATCCGGGGCCGCGTCCGCTCCCTCACCATGCTTCTCAGCACACAGCCCTCGCTGGAGATTCTGGCGCTGGACTCCCGTGAGTCCTTCCAGCGGAACAAGGAGTATTACCAACGGCGCTTGGAGGAGGAAACGGAGCCTGCCGTGCGGGAACTGCTGGAATGGGACATGGCCCATCTGGATGCCATTCAGTTCTCCTCCGCCTCCTCCCGCGAATTTGTGCTGGTGCTCCCACTGGACGAAAAAGCCGGTGCGGACGAAAGCACACTGCGGCAGTTGGAGAAAACCATCTGCGACCACGGGCTCCGTGTGCGTCTGGCGGAGGAACAGGATGTGAAGCGCCTGCTGGCGATCTACTACCGGCAGGATCTCACCACGGAGGTATTCCGTGATTTCGATGGAGAGGAGTATGTACATGGCTAAAAAGAAACAGAAGAAGAAAAAGAAGATGCCGGAGCAGGCCCCGCGTCCGAAGGATTTTCTGGATATGATCGCGCCCGCGGCGGTGAAGTTCAACACAGATCATTTCATCCTCGGCAGCCGGTATCACACGGCGATGGCGCTGAAAAGCTACCCGCCCATGACGGACGAGCTGGCGCTGCTGCGGGGCCTTGGCGATATGGGCGGCGTCAACCTGCGCTTGACGGCTCGGCAGGTCACGCCCGCCGAGGAGGACGCCATCCTTCATGCCGCCACCAACAAAAGCCGCATGGAGCGGAGCAACACCAACGATTACAAGCAGAGCATCACGGCGGAGGCAAACCTGCGGGATATGGCGGAGCTGCTGGCAAAGCAGCGACAGGAAAAGGAGCCGCTCATCCACTGCGGCGTTTACTTGGATATTGCCGCCACGGATACGGAAAAGCTGCGCGCGGCGCGGGACACCGTATCCGCCCAACTGGTGCGCTCCCGCATGGGCGCCGATCCGCTGCTCCTGCGCCAGCGGGAGGGCTTTCTCTCCGCCAACCCCGCAGGCGGCAGTCAACTGGCAAGCTTTGCGGAGCGAGTATTACCCGCGCGCAGCGTTGCCAATCTGTATCCCATGAACTATTCCGGCAAGACCGATCCCAGGGGCTTCTTCATTGGCCGGGACCGCTTCGGCTCCAACATCATTGTGGACTTCGACCGTCGTGCCGCTGACAAGACCAACGCCAGCGCCCTCATCCTTGGCAACACCGGGCAGGGCAAAAGTTATCTTCTGAAGCTCCTGCTCTGCAATGTGCGGGAGACGGGCAAAAGCGTGATCTCTCTGGACTCCGAGCACGAAATGGAGGACGAGTGCCGCGCCCTGGGCGGCTGCTTTTTGGACTACTTAAGCGGGCAGTACCGCATCAATCTGCTGGAGCCCCGCTGCTGGGATGATGGCAGCGAGCCGGACGATCCGGACGCGCCGGACGCTTTCCGGGGAACGCTGCTCTCCCAGCACATCTCCTTTCTGCGGGACGTGTTCCGTGTGTATAAGGGCTTTGACACGCCCCACATCGACACGCTGGAACTGATGGTAGAGCGGCTCTATCAAAAGTGGAACATCACCGACCGCACGGACTTTGCCGGAATGCGGCCGGCGGATTACCCCATCCTCTCCGACCTCTATGACGCTATTCAGGAAAGCTACGACCATTACGAGGCCGCAGACAGCCTCTACCCGCGGGAAATGCTGCGGGATCTGCTGCTGGGGCTCCATTCCATGTGCCGCGGCGCGGACGCCCGGTTTTTTAACGGTCATACCAACATTACAAACTCCAAATTCCTCGTCTTTTGTGTCAAGGGATTGGATAACATGGCGGAAAACCTGCGGAACACCCTGCTGTTCAGCCTGCTGTCCTATATGTCGGATCAGCTTCTGACGCTGGGCAATTCCGTAGCGGCTATCGATGAGTTATACCTGTGGCTGTCCGATCCCACCGTCATCACCTACATCCGCAACGCGCTTAAAAGAGTACGAAAAAAGGAATCCGCCCTGTTCCTTGCCAGCCAGAATTTGGAGGACTTCACTCAGCCGGGAATACGGGAGCTGACACGCCCCCTCTTTTCCATCCCCGTCCATCAGTTTATCTTCAACGGCGGCAACGTGGACAAGAAATTCTTCATGGATAACCTCCAATTAGAGGAATCTGAGTATGCCCTGATCCGGGACCCGCAGCGCGGCTCCTGCCTCTACAAGTGCGGCAATGAACGCTATCTCTTACAGGTGCAGGCCCCAGAGTACAAGCAGGCACTTTTCGGAACGGCAGGTGGACGGTAATGGCAGTACCCGTCGCGGCTCTGGCAAAGATCGCCGCTGCCGCGCTCTCAGGAGAGGATACCCGGCGAAAGCTGGGCTGGATCGTGGCGGCGATCTGTTCGCCGTTGATTTTGACGCTGGCGTTGATCTGCTCTCTGCTCTCCGGCAGCGCGGAGCATAACAACTCTGCCGTCCTGCTCTGTTTTCACGGCGGAACGATCCCGGACAAAACGCCTGCGGAATATGTAGAATACATTGAAGATATGCGCCGCAGCTTCACGCTGCTGGACAGCGCCATTGATGCCGTCAATGACATGACGGAGAACAGCGACAGCCTTGACGGTATCCGCGTCAAGGCTGTTTTCTATGCTATTTTCTTTGGAGAGGACACGCCGAGCAGGAGAGCGCATAAGCAGTTTGTGGACTGCTTCGTGACCTACGAGGAACGTACCCGCACCGTCACCGCCGAGGATGGGACGGAAACCGAGGAGAGCTACACCGTGGCGATTCCCATTGCGGATATGGCGGAGGTCTACAGCAATATTGAAAACGTGCTCCATTTACAGATCTCCGAGGAGCAGAAGTCAAACGCCGACAGTGTGTACAATCTGGCGCGCTATGGCGTTGCCGGAGGTTCAGGTGGCTGGATTCCAGGCGCGGATGTGCCGTACATTGGCGCGGACGGCTTCTGTTCACCCATCGGTTCAGGCTGGGAGCGCCGTGTCACCTCTGAATTCGGCAACCGCATCGATCCCATCACCGGGAAGCGCAAGGGACACACCGGCATGGACTTGGCAGTCCCCACCGGCACGCCCATCCGCGCCGCGCTGGGCGGAACGGTGACGGTCTCCAAGTACAACGCCGGAGGCTACGGCTATTATGTGATGATCGACCACGGCAATGGCCTTGCCACGCTGTACGGCCACTGCTCCAAGCTGCTGGCAAAAGTGGGCCAGACGGTGGAGGCGGGCGATATCATCGCCCTGTCCGGCAGTACCGGACGCTCCACCGGTCCGCACCTCCACTTTGAGGTGCGCGTCAACGGGGAGCGGACGAATCCAAGGGCATATCTGCCAAAAGGCTGAAAGGAAGGAAATGATTATGAATATAACAGCAACGCAAATCACGCCGGAGCGCAAGCAGGAACTGGTGGAGCAGCTCGTGGATCTTCTCAGCAGCCGCTATGACGCTGGGAATCTCTATGACATCCTGCGTCACGGGCTCGGCATGGATCACAGCGACATGGAGGCGCTGGGCTTCCAGCTCCGCGACTACTACGAGGAGGTTGAGTAATATGGCATACCAAAAAGTATCCAGACCGTCCACGGTCTATCATTTAACACAAAAAGGCAATCTCGACAGCATTCTGGACGATGGCATGATCCGCCGCTTCAACGATACGGAATGCTGGTTCTGTGAGAGCCTCGACAAAATGAAGGCATACATGGAGCAGACTGTGATGTGCGAAGGCAAACCGTATCGCACCGCAGATGGACAGCTCTGCCATTACTCCAAATTCAACCCGGAAGCACACATCCTTCTCAAGCTTGCTCCCATCCGGCAGGAAAATGCATGGTATCGCCGGACCCAGGAACAGCCTTCAAGCAGTTCCGATGAAGTAATGCAGGCAGAAAGAGAATTCTTCCCACTGAGTATTGGATATCGCGGTGATATGGCATTTCAAAATGCAGAAGTGATTGATGTGCCAAAATTTCTTGCCGGCGAAATCGTCAGCCACAAAGAACTGACCTCCAGTGAACTGTGGGGCCTGTTATTTGAGCGAACCGAGGCAGAGATGGCTGCCTATATGCGTGGGCTGGATCATCTGGAACGTGACGAACTGATCCAGTCCGCGGCGGAGATCTCCGCCATGCAGGTGTGCCGCAGAGGACTGATGGCGGAGAGGAAAAAACTGACAAGAAGAAACGTTCTATTTTTGCTGCAGGTGGAAAAGCCGCTGGGAATGATTTCTGAAGTGTGGATGGAGCAGCAGAATGCCGGAGAAGGTAATGCTTTTTCCCGATTGCTTGCGGAACTGTACAAGCAGAAAGGAAATGGGTATCTGATCGATGATGAACAGCCAGAAACCGTGAAGCAGATGCTGGAATCCTGTCCAAACAATTGCTTCATGCTTCTGATGCCGCAAGGTATTTTAAAGCTTGCCGCCGATGAAGCTGAAAAGGCTCTGCGCGGTGAAGAATACACTGTACTTCTGGACTATTCCGGAGATTCGGAACCGATTAAGACAGCAGGCTTGCTGGAGATGGTAGTCATTAATATGAGGAAAGATGAGCAGGGCTGCTGGTATGTCCTGGTTGTCCATCCAAAGCTGCTGGAGGCGCTTAGACGGGAAAAGAAAATGACCTGATATGCTCATTACTGACGAACACATCGAAACCTATGCGATGATCGACCACGGCAACGGACTCACCACGCTGTACGGCCACTGCTCTCAGCTTCTGGCGAGAGTGGGACAAACCGTGCAGGCGGGAGACATCATCGCCCTCTCCGGCCGCACTGGGCGCTCCACCGGTCCGCACCTCCACTTCGAGGCGCACGTCAATGGGGAGCGGACGAATCCAAGGGCATATCTGCCAAAAAGTTAAAAAGGACAACAGTCAAAGGAACAGAAATGGAGGCAAGCGATGTCAGATAAAAACTCGCTATTGGAATTCCCAACGGACGAAACCAAGGAAAAAGTACAATGGACAAAAGGACACGACTTCATGGATGGCACGCCGCGGTATACCTTTGAGGGACGCGATCCCGCTACGACCTATGAGCGCTTTCAAGTCGTAATCTACACAGAGTGGGAACACCGGTACGCACATGATCCCGGCAACCGGTGCAATCACTATTACGGCTATGTGTGTGATAATGAACAGGAATGGTCAGAAACCATCGGACCGTTCTTCTCTGTGAGGGAAGCGAAGAAGGAAACGCTGGCGCTATTCAATTCCTTTATGGAGCGGTTCGTTGCAATGGAGTCGGCTACGCAGAAGCACAATATGAAAATGGGAGGAATCTGAGTATGGCGTATGTAAAAGTCAGGCCGCCGGTCAAGATTTATCACCTGACGGGGAAGGACAATCTCAACAGCATTCTGGACGACGGCGTGATCCGCCGCTTCAACGATACGGAATGCTGGTTCTGCGAGAGCCTCGATAAGATGCGGGCATACATGGAGCAGACCGTGATGTGCGAGGGCAAGCCCTACTACGCCGTAGGCGGTCAGCTCTGTCGCTATCCCAAGTTCGTGCCGGAGGACTATGTTCTCCTCAAGCTCACGCCCAGTCACGCAAAGGATAACTGGTACCGCTGGGATCAGGAGATCCCTCCCGGCAGCCCCAGAGGACTGGCGCGGGCGGCAAGAGAATTCTCTCTGCTGAAGATCGGCTACCGCGGCGACATGGCATTCCGCAACGCGGAGGTCATCGATGTGCCGCTGTTTCTTACGGATGGGATCACGCAGGGAGAGCCGGTGCAGACCACATCGGAACTGCGGGAACTCCTGTTTGAACATGTCGAGCGTGAGCAGAGGGAATACACAGATTCCCTCTACCGCATGACGCAGGGACAGCTCATCGCCAACGCAGGAGAGATCGAGGCGAATCGTTTTTGCTATAATGCCTTGCTGACCATGCGTTTAGACCGTGAACAGTTGAAAGTGCTGGCGGCGATGGATGACCCGCTGGAGGCAGTACGCAGCGCATGGGTCTCAACGCAGGAGATGAGACAGGAGGAAGAATTCTCTCATACGCTGTTTGAAATCTGTGAGCAGACGGTGCAAGGACAGGCGATGCGGATGAAATAAAAGTGGAGGATAATAACCATGAAGAAAGAAAATGTCACGATCTCATTCGAGAGTGAGCAGCTTGCCGCTCTCGAATTTTCACTTAAAAAGAAGAACACCAGCGTACAGGCGCAGTTGGAGGAGCTGCTCAAATGCCTCTACGAATCCGAAGTGCCGGAGCCGGTGCGGGAATATCTCGCCAGTCGTGCGGCGCCCGCTGCCCGTCCCCGCCGTCCGGCAAGACCGGCGAAGCCGCAGCCGCGGGAGGAGACTCCATCCGCGTTGGCACAGCCTGTCGGCGAAAGGGCTGGTGGCTGAGATGGCGGATCATGTAGACATCACACTGTGGATCGACCGGCGATGGAAGGATGCCATTGAGAAGCATCTCAGGGTTGAAACCTTGGAGGAGCATCTGGAAGATGTGCTGGATGAGCTTTGCAATCAACTGCCGGAGCGGGAGTATGAGCGCATCAGCCGTGAAATCCAATCGGAAGCTGCCGCACAGCGTGCGGAGGAAGAAGCGGCTCGAACTTATGCCGCCTACCATGTGACGGAGCGCGGGCAGGAGTGGTACTTCAAGACCTCGCTCGGCGAGGAGCTACTGGCGGTCGGGAAAAAGCTGCGCGGTTATCTTACAAAGGGCAATGGTGTTGCACCGGACAAATTTATCGGAATGTTTTTCGGCGGGCAACCCATCACGGTGGAAGAGTACAACGCGCTCACTGCCCTTCGCATGGAGAACACCGGCAAGGTGCGCGGCGTGTTCGATGTGAACTTCGACAAGC
>OGNB01001043.1_pt1 | contig 17212 bp, 12 predicted proteins | sample 1573301 | NCBI WGS metagenome assembly OGNB01 (sample SAMEA2581914, study PRJEB24529) | metagenome | biome: Human gut stool | place: China | collected 2011
CTTATCATAAGGTCGTGTATACAAACGCCTCTACCGCATGAGTAAGGATATAGGCGGCAGGCGTAGGATGGGTTGCCGAATAGCCTTTTTTCAACTCTTCGAGCATCTCTTTCTTTCCCGTCCCCAAGACCGGGACCAGCAACGGCGAATCGTTCAGGATCAGCGGGCCGGTCATCGTGATACGGAACTGATGGGATTCGGGATGTTGGGAAACGGCGTAATTACGGCTGTCCGTCAACAGCGGCAAGGTATCCGGAAAAATGGACGCAGTATGCGCATCACCTCCGATACCCAGGATGACGCAATCAAAATAGGGTAATTGCCCGTGCCGGGGCAGATACTCTTTCACGACACGCGAATAACGCATCGCTTCCGTACCAGGTTCCACTTCTCCATGAATGCGGTGCACATGACCGGCGGGTATATGCAGCGGCTTGAACAAAAGCTCGTTTGCATGTCCATAATTACTGTCCGGGTCAGTTGGCGGAACACATCGTTCATCGACCCAAAAGAAACGGATCGCATCCCAGTCGATCTTATCCTTATATTCATCCACCCAAAGAGCGAACATCTTCTGTGCCGTCCCTCCTCCCGACAAAGCGAGGTTGAAAGGCAGGCCGTCATCTTTCCGATCCATATACCGGACAAGCTCTCCGGTCATTGCCCGGAGGGCCTCTTTATCATCTTTAAAATTCTCTATGATCATAATCATCCTTTTTTATCATTGACAACTTTGGCAAGGGCAATCCTTCGGTGTCATCCCCAACTTGGCCTTTTCGATCGGGCCGTCTTCACCTGGGGCGTAGAAGAACAGGTTCTTCGCCCCCTCCTCCTTCCAATGATGGAGTATCGGGTCGATCAGCCGCCAGCTTGCCTCCAAAGCGTCGCTACGGGCATACAAAGTCGAATCGCCCAACATGGCATCAAGCAACAGACGCTCATAGGCATCGGGCAGATAGTTCTTCGAAAGCGAATCATAGCGAAAATCCATACCCACCTGCTTCACCGTGAAACCGGCTCCCGGCATTTTCAGACCAAACTTCAGCGTGATGCTCTCGTCCGGTTGGATACGGATAATCAGTTTATTACAGGAGCCTCCCGAACATTGTCCGGCGAAAAGCTGGTGAGGAGTGGACTTGAAGTTCACTACGATCTCCGAACTCTTTTCCGGTAATTTCTTCCCAGTAAAGATATAGAACGGGACATCGCTCCAGCGCCAGTTATCGATAAACATTTTCATAGCGACGTAAGTCTCCGTGGTGGAGTCAGGCGCCACATTCTTCTCTTCCCGATAGCCATCGTACTGGCCACGCACAATCAGATCATCCATACCATGCGTCTTATACGGACGCAAAGCGCGGAACACCTTCACGATCTCGTCACGGATCGGCTCCGGGTCAAACACCGAAGGCGACTCCATCGCCGTAAATGCCATCAGTTGCATCAAGTGGTTCTGGATCATGTCGCGCAAAGCCCCCGCCCCGTCATAATATTTCCCGCGATTCTCCACGCCAAGCGTTTCCGAGGCACTGATCTCGATCGAGTCGATATAATTACGATTCCACAATGGTTCGAATATGCCGTTGGAGAAACGGAGCACCAGGATGTTCTGCACCGTCTCTTTCCCAAGGAAATGATCGATGCGATAGATATCCTCCTCCTTGAAGTAGGTAGCGTAAATCTTATTCAACTTACGCGCCGATGCAAGGTCGTAGCCGAAAGGCTTCTCAACAATAATGCGCTTCAGCCCCGGCTTCTTGAGGATGCCGGCGTCATGAAGATATTTCGGAATCAGTTCGTAAAGCAACGGCGGAGTAGCCAGATAGAACAGGTAATTCCCATCATTCTCATATTGGGGCGACAGAGCTTTCAACCGCTCGTTCAGCCGGGAATAAGTAAAAGCATCGGCAGGGTCCATCGACTGATAGTAGACAGTGGAAAGAAAATCATCCAATGACGCTTTCTCCTTTTCATCCAGAGAAGGAGACTTCGCCAGCTCCTCCTTCAGATAGCTGCGATAGGTTTCATCCGAATAGGCAGTGCGGGCACATCCCACAATGGCAAAGTGCGGAGGAAAACGTCCTTCGTTGTGAATCTTCACCAAGGCAGGCATCAGCTTGCGCCGGGTGAGGTCGCCCGATGCGCCGAATATAACTAAAAACAAACTATGTGGTAAACTCATAAATCAAATTCTTTTTATCGGTTCTTGTTATTTCTTCTCCTGCCATTGTTCATGGAAAAACTCGCCTCGCGGACTATCCACCCGCTCGAACGTGTGTGCCCCGAAGTAATCGCGCATCGCCTGAATCATGTTGGCTTGCGAATGATGGGTGGTCAGCCCCAGGAAATAATTCAATGCAGCAGAGAATACGGGCACGGCCAGTCCTTCTTTCAGCATGATACTCACCGATTTCTTCCATACGGGAAGAGCCTCCGCCACTTCCAAACCGAAATGCCGGTCGAGCAACATGTGCGACAGTCCCGGTGCACGGTGATAAGCCTCGGCAATATCGTTCAGGAAAGCAGAGCGGATGATGCAGCCGGCACGCCACAGCAAAGCGATGGACGAAAGGTTCAAGTTCCATTTATAGGTGTCACTCGCCGTGCGCATCAATGCAAATCCTTGTGCATACCCCACCAGACGAGCCGCATAAAGAGTGGCCTCCAGCGCAGCAACAGTATCCTGATAATTATAAACCGGATGATTCTCAACGTGCATATAATGTTTGGCCATCAACACACGCAAGCTCTTTTCCGCAGACAGATTACGTGCAAACACAGCCTCGGCAATTACATCGAGAGGAGTATTAAGCTGCAACGAATTGATAACGCTCCAACGCCCTGTACCCTTCTGTCCGGCAGCATCCAGTATGCTGTCTATCAGATAACCTCCGCCACACTCCTTATGACGGAGAATAGCTGCCGTTATCTCAATCAGGTAGCTCTTCAGACGACCTTGGTTCCAACGCTCGAACACGTCAGCCATCTGCTCATTCTTCAGAGCCAACAGATTCTTCAGCGCATAATAGGTCTCTGCTATCAATTCCATGTCACCATATTCTATACCGTTGTGCACCATCTTCACATAATGACCGGCACCGCCCGGACCTACCCACTCGCAACACGGACTACCGTCTTCGGCACGGGCTGCAATACTCTTCAGCATCGGCTGTATGAAGGGCCATGCCTCCTGAGCACCGCCCGGCATGACGGATGCGCCATGCAATGCACCTTCTTCGCCTCCGGAAATGCCGCAACCTACAAAATACATTCCTTTCTCATACAGTTCCTTTACCCGGCGCTCCGTATCCTCAAAATTAGAGTTTCCACCATCGATTATAATATCACCTTTATGCAACAAGGGAAGCAATCTGCCTGTCATTTCGTCTACTGCAGACCCTGCCTGCACCATGAGAAATACGACTTTCGGAGTCTTCAGTGCATCCACAAATTCCTCCAAAGTCTGCGTACCGACAATGCTTTTGCCTTGCGCACGCTTAGCTATGAAATTATCAACTATATGTTCTTCTTTGCCGGGAACTGTGCGATTCCACACTGCTACTTTCCATCCTTTACCTGCCAGGTTCAGGGCCAGATTCTGCCCCATTACTCCCAGTCCGATCAATCCGATATCTGCCTTTTCCATAATTTAATCTTTTTATATTTAACAAACGGCAGATTTATTTGTTCAATAATTCTATCTTTGTGAATATATCAATCTTACATTATGATGAAAAAGATTAAAATAGGGTTATTACCCCGTATTATCCTTGCCATTACATTAGGTATCGCATTCGGCAACATCCTCCCCGGAGGATTGGTAAGAATCTTTGTGACCTTCAACGGAATCTTCAGTGAGTTCCTCGGTTTTATCATCCCGCTGATTATCCTCGGGTTAGTAACACCTGCCATTGCCGACATCGGGAAAGAAGCGGGAAAAATGCTGGTAGTCACCACACTCATAGCGTATGGAGCAACCTTGTTTTCGGGATTCCTTTCCTACTTTACAGGCATCACATTTTTTCCGTCGATGATTACTCCCGGCGCTTCTATCGAACAGATAAGCGAAGCCCATGATATCGTGCCTTTTTTCACGGTAGCCATTCCACCTGTCATGAATGTGATGACCTCACTCATTCTTGCTTTTACACTGGGACTGGGCATCGCCCACTTGAACACCACAGCACTCAAAGATGTATGTAATGACTTTAAGGATATTATCATTAAAACCATTCAAGTCATCATCCTGCCATTACTACCAATCTATATCTTCGGCATTTTCTTGAATATGACGCATTCGGGACAGGTTATGAATGTATTATCGGTCTTCATCAAGATTATCGGAGTTATCTTCCTGCTGCATATTTTCCTGCTCATTTTCCAATACTCCATTGCGGCTCTGTTTGTCCGCCGCAATCCGTTTCGTTTGTTGGGGAGAATGCTTCCGGCTTATTTCACTGCGTTGGGTACACAGTCGTCGGCAGCCACCATTCCTGTCACCCTGCGACAAAGCATCAAGAACGGAGTGAGTGAAGACATTGCCGGCTTTGTAATCCCGCTGTGCGCCACTATTCATTTATCGGGTAGTACACTGAAAATAGTGGCATGCGCACTGGCACTGATGATGATGCAGGGAATGCCCTTCGACTTCCCGATGTTTGCCGGGTTCATCTTCATGCTGGGCATCACAATGGTAGCTGCACCGGGTGTTCCGGGTGGCGCAATCATGGCTGCACTGGGCATCCTTTCCTCTATGCTGGGCTTCGGCGAAAGCGAACAAGCCCTGATGATAGCACTCTACATTGCAATGGATAGCTTCGGAACTGCATGTAATGTAACAGGCGATGGAGCGATAGCCCTGATTATCGATAAGTTTTTCGGAAAGAAATAACTATGATTTAAAACACCGGCATCTGCCAAATAAAGCCCACAGACACTCGATTAGTCGAATAATTATCTTCTCCCAGTGCTTTAGCCCGGTCGGTAAATCGATAAGAACGACCGGTATAAGCCAGGAAGAAATGCAAATTGGTCTCCATCGGATAATACTCAATACCGCCTACATACCCCCATGCCGTACGGTATTTCCCTTTTTCCACCTCATCACTGCTTTTATAAACGGAAGCTGTTTCATACATACCTTTGGCAAACAGATTCCATTTCGGAGCAAATCGATAGTTGACATGAAGCACGTATGACATATATTCGGCGTTAAATACATTATGATTCAGGTCACCACCTATCATTCTTGTTATGATTCCCTTGCGGTCTACTCCTTCACGAGAATACATCCAGTCAAAATAAGCATGCCACTGAGGATTGAAATTGAACTCATTACCCAAAGCATAATAATACATTTTCTCGCCTTTTGTTTCGTTCATAACAGAGGCAGACCACCGGGTCTTGAATACATCCAGGAAGTTACCATTCCAGTTCAAGGTGTAAACCAACGGAAGCTTTGTCCGTTCCAAGTCGCCATACATCTCTTTGGAAGGTCCATTCAGGCTGTTCAATACTTGAAACTGTATTTGCTGGTAAGGATTATAATTATAGGCCACATTCAATCCGGTCATGAAGTTGTTCATGTTCTCTATCATGTCGCTGTATTCGTAAATGTCAATCGGGTTGACATCAAACTCAATTCCTCCGTAAGCAGTGCATTGCTTGCCGGCAAAGAACGAAAACTTATCAAGTTTGACACCTATACCTGCATAATCAATACTGGTAGGAACATTGTCAATATTACCCGATCCATCATTACCACGATTAAGACGCTGCCGATAACGATAGCTCAGCCAATCGTTGATATTACCCTTCATTTCGATGCGGAGCTGTTTCATCTCGAATGCCCCTTGATCGAAACCGGACTCATTCCATTTCATATTGAAGTCACCATGCATGTTGAGATAGAGATTGAACTTATCGGTTTTCTTTTTTATACCGGTCACCTCTTCAAAGAGGCTTTTATCGTCCGACATGAAATCACTTTTTGAAGATTGTGCATATAGCGAGTGTGAGCCTGACATGGCAATGGCCGTCAGGCATAATAACATTATCCTTTTCATAATTAAGTATAGTTTGGGGTTTGAAAATAAATGAGAAGGGAGTTTGTCAGAACTAAACCGACCTATCCAACCGTCAGCTGTAAGGGCAGGGTTTGCCTGCCCGAAGACACAAAGCAAACTGTTTTCGGGCAAGCGAATCTTGCCCCTACGAACTAAACGACAGCATTATCCGCGTTCTGACACAACCCCCAAACACCGGGCACCTGCCCTATGTAAATCAATTAATACTCGTTGAAGTATTGCTGAATCTTCTTCCAGTCATTTGTCTTTGTCAACGCAAGCATCAACAATACACGTGCTTTCTGCGGATTCAGTTCTTGAGAAGCAACAAACTGATATTTATTGTCATCCACTTCTGCATCAAGAGTGGTAGGACCTGTCGGAACACGGCTGGAGCGAACGACCAGAATCCCCTGTTTACGCGCTTTTTCCAACATGGGGAACAGGTTCTGATGAATGTTGCCGTTTCCCACACCGGCATGCACAATACCCTGATACCCCCCGTTGAGGAACGGAGTCATCACATCGGCATCTACATTGGAATAGCTATAGACAATACCCACTTTAGGCAATTTATCTAGATTTGTCACATCAAACTCTGACTTGGTAGTATGACGTTTCAAAGACTCCATATTATACGACACTTTTCCATTAAGAACATATCCCAGCGCACCCGAATTAGGAGACTGGAAAGTCTGCACATCTACCGTATTCATCTTGGTTGCTCCCTGAGCGCCCAAGATCAATCCGTTCATTGCAATCACCACTCCTTTTCCTTTCGATTCTTTGGCGGCAGCAGTAACTACTGCATTATAAAGGTTCAAAGGACCATCGGCACTCATTGCCGTAGAAGGACGCATCGCCCCGACCAATACCACCGGTTTATCACTCTTCACGGTGAGATTCAGGAAAAATGCCGTTTCTTCCATCGTATCTGTCCCATGAGTTACCACGATACCATCTACATCACCACGCTTGAGCAGTTCATTGATACGTTTTGCCAATGTCAGCCAAACGGCATCATTCATATCCTGAGAACCAATCTTTACAATCTGTTCACCGGTCACATTGGCAATCTTATTCACTTCGGGCACTGCATCCAGCAATGTACCGATAGCCACTTGTCCGGCTGTATAATTCGTATTGGTAGCCGAAGCACCGGTTCCGGCAATTGTTCCTCCTGTTGCCAAAATATGAATATTAGGCTTTTGGGCAACTGCTGCAAAGGCGCCGAATAACAACGTCACAGCCAGCAAACTGAGTTTTCTTAATCCATTCATAATTTTTTCTAGTTTAGGTAGTTAATATATTGAGACTATAATATTTGTATGAGCAACAGTCCGATAACAATCGATACAATTGTGGCTACAAGACCGGGCATCATAAAAGAATGGTTCAACACCCATTTCCCGATACCGGTAGTTCCTGTACGGTCAAAGTTTATGGCGGCAATCACAGTCGGATAGTTGGGAATAAAGAAATAACCGTTTACGGCCGGGAACAAGGCTATCAGCATCATTGGCGAAATGCCCAAAGCAATGCCCAGAGGCACAATAGCGCGCACAGTCGCCGCCTGACTGTAAAGCAGAATAGACATTACAAACAATGCCACACCGAAAAGCCACGGCATCTGACGGACAATTCCTTCAATAGAACCTGTCAATTCTGTTATATTACCATTAATGAAGGTATCCCCCATCCATGCGATACCGAAAATAGCAATCACTGCCTGCATCCCTGCCGGAAATACACTTCCCTGAGTTGCCTTGATACCGTCAGTACGCGAGATAATCAAAATGAGTGCGGCAGCCGATAACATCAGAATTTCAATCAGTGAAGGCATGTCCATTACTTTTCCGTCAAACGAAGGACGAAGACCGGGAATAGAACCGAACAGCACAATCAGCAGAGTGGCCACAATGAAGATAATCACAGAAAGACGTGCCTGAAACATATTCTTGACGTCATTCAGCTCCACGTGCTTATCCTCCAACAGACCTTCTTCCATACGACGCAGATACTCAGGGTCTTCCATCAGTTCCTTACCTACTCTCATCGAAGCGAAAGCGCCTACCAGCACACCTATCAAGGTAGCAGGAATAGTTATTTTCAATATATCAAACAGGGTAATGTCAAAACCGGTAAGCAACCCGAGAAGTGCCACGGTAGCAGCAGAAATAGGGCTTGCCGTAATAGCCTGTTGAGATGCGATTACCGCAATACCCAAAGGACGTTCGGGACGGATTTTTGTTTCAGCGGCAACTTCGGCAATCACGGGAAGTACAGAATAAGCTACGTGTCCTGTTCCGGCAACAAAAGTAAACAAATAAGTCACCAACGGACTCAGAATAGTAACATGTGCCGGGTTACGGCGCAGCAAACGTTCTGCCAGCTTGACCATAAAGTCCAATCCGCCTGCCGCTTGCATACAGGATGCGGCAGATATAACGGCAGCAATCATCAACATCACATCAATGGGAGGCGCAGTAGGCTGAAGTCCGAAGACAAAAGTCAAAATAGCGAGGCCCACACCTCCCATCACTCCAAGTCCGATACCTCCTAAACGGGCACCTACAATAATAGCGGCAAGTACAAATAGTAGTTGTAATAACATGATTCGTTTTTATCGTTATAAAAATACATTTTTAATTCTCATAACAAAGATAGACCAATTCTGTTCTATAAACCGTAAAAAAGCGGAGATTTTTCTTTTTTTTCACTACCATAAGAAGAAAAGGCGTAGTTTTGCAAGTAGTCAGCCAAACATTTTTCCGGCTTAATTGTTTAACATAAAATAGTTATATAATAATAAAGTAATGAACAGAATCTGCAATCTTTTTGGTATTACATATCCTATTATCCAAGGGGGTATGGTATGGTGTAGCGGATGGCGGCTGGCCTCCGCCGTGAGCAATGCAGGAGGACTCGGTCTGATTGGCGCCGGCTCCATGCACCCCGAAACACTCCGCGAACATATTCGGAAATGTAAAGCAGCCACAGAAAAACCTTTCGGAGTGAATATCCCGCTGATGTACCCCGAGATAGATACAATCATCCAAATCGTAATCGACGAAGGAGTAAAGATTGTCTTTACTTCTGCCGGAAATCCGAAAACATGGACAGAACATCTCCATCAGCATGATATAACAGTAGCCCATGTCGTGGCAAGCAGTAAGTTTGCTGCCAAATGTGAAGAAGCAGGTGTAGATGCCATTGTTGCCGAAGGCTTTGAAGCAGGCGGTCACAACGGTCGTGAAGAAACCACTACCCTATGTCTGCTACCTGCCATAAAAAAAATTACAACCGTTCCGGTTATGGCAGCAGGAGGCATCGGCTCCGGTGAAAGTATCTTGGCCGCCATGACACTGGGGGCCGATGGAGTCCAAATAGGTACACGTTTTGCATTGACCGAAGAAAGTTCGGCACATTTCACATTCAAGGACCGTTGTCTGCGGCTGAATGAAGGCGATACCCAACTCACATTAAAACAGCTTTCGCCTGTCAGACTCGTAAAAAATGAATTCTTCAAGCAAGTGGAAGAAGCAGAAACACGCGGTGCATCTGTAGAAGAATTAAGAGAATTATTGGGCAAGGGACGTGCCAAGAAAGGTATTTTTGAAGGAGACATTTACGAAGGTGAAGTGGAAATAGGACAAATAGCGTCTTCTGTACATAGTCTCAAAACAGCAGAGGAAGTAATCAAGGAATTGATAAACGATTTTAATGCAGCATTAAAACGTACAAAAGAAATACCTTCTTTTATCCTATAATTAATAACTTGCATCGATTTATATTTATATCCGGGCAGACTTATCTATATGCCCGGATATATCCATGAAAACGCGATGTATTTTTTCAATAGCTATTCATTTCTTTTCAGGTGCAATGAGCCGGTAATACACATCGGCAATTCATCTTTATAATGTGTCACCATTATCATTGTTTTATCCCTGCGCCGGCAGAAAGTCTCAATAATATCTTTCACCAAACGGCGGTTTATCAAATCGAGTCCATGCAACGGTTCATCCAATATCAGTAATTCCGGGTCTTTAACAAAGGCACGTGCCAACAAAACCAAACGTTGTTCTCCGCTGGAAAGCTGTAAGAAACTACGCTCCTTCAAGTCTGCAATACTAAAAATATCCATCCACCACTCACAAGTTTCCATCTGTTCGGGACGCGGACGTTTATAAAGCCCCACCGAATCATGCAATCCGCTTGCCACAATATCAATGGCCGGTAAATTCTTTAAATAGGCACGATGCATCTCCGGGCTGACATACCCGATATGCTTCTTTATTTCCCAAATGCTCTCTCCTGATCCGCGCTTACGCCCGAACAAGGTTATATCACAGGCATAGCTCTGCGGATTATCAGCACAAACCAAACTCAGCAATGTAGATTTTCCGGAACCATTATCTCCGCTAAGAGCCCACTTCTCACCACATTTCACACTCCAATCCAACTCTTTCAGGATAGTCCTTTCACCGTAACGGATACTCACTTTATTCAAATCTACCACATGGTCGGTATGATAAAAGCCATCACCATAAGGAAGAGCCAAGATACGTTCTTCTTTCTCCTTTGAGAGCACACGTTCGGGGACAGGCTTGCAACCGGCAAGATAAGCTTTCAACGTAATTTTATCACCGCACATACGATTTTCTACAGGAATTACGTGCGTAATCAACGAAGGTATATCATCTGTCTTTGAAAGTACCAGAATTACTTGCAGACAAGTCATCCGTATAAGTTCGCAAAGCAATGCATGAAGTTGGTCACGTGTCTTGGCGTCAAGTCCGATAAAAGGATTATCCATTATCAGCACACGAGGGTTACTCAACAAAGTCTTGGTCAACTGAAATTTACGTAACTCTCCACTCGATAGCAGAATAATATGTTTATCCAGCATCGTTTCTATGTCGAACAAGTCATACAACGTTTTTTTCAGTTCGGGATTCGTAGCTTTCGGCAAAAGGTCACGAACGACAGGCGTTTCATCCAAATCATGGGTATTCCAGCGCTGTTGATAATAATAATTACCGTCTGCATCCCCATAAGAGTCCCTGAAAGCAATATATTTTATATTATCATACACCATCTTTGAGGGAGAAGGCGAGAAATCATACTTCACTTCGTTCATTAATAGCGGCCAACGCCCGATAATAGTATCCACCAATATGCTTTTTCCTGCTCCGTTCGGACCTACAATAGCAATATGTTCACCTTCGGCAAGCGTCATGTTTATCGGCTTTTTCATCCGATAAAGCGGATGACGGACAACCCCGTTCTCAATAGCAATAATATTCTGCATTTCAATATCTCATTTTAGTCTTAAACAGAATACAAAGGTAGATAAAATTTAATAGAGCGCTTACCCCATCCCTATATTTTTCTTGCCCGGAAAACATTCGTCAGAGCATAGAAAAATATGGGTTTTAGCATAAAAAGTTAGGTTTTTTCATCCTTTTGTCATAACTTCGTGCACTTTTTTGGAGAAAACTTATGTATATATTCCGTTCTATTTACGAAATCATAAATACCATATCCACGGCAAAAACATTGCTGACGGAAATGTTCGAAAAGAGAAAAACCATCAGTTTCAGATACATCGATGCCTTAGAATTATTAAAAGACGATGAAAATCGCCTTAAAATATTAATTGAAAAAGAAGTGATTCACCAAAATGGCAACTTCTTGGAGCTGGACGTGCGTTTTCTCGATTTCTTTGAAACGCTACTTGAAGCCAACGAAGAAATCGACACAGCCACAATTGACGAAAACATCGAATACCTGCACGAGCTGATGGATTATTATCTGAAAGAAAAGATACAATCACGCAAAGAGAGCTATGTGAGGAACATCAAACTGACGTTCCAGAAAATAGCTCGCGTAACAATACGCAATATCATGAATTTGCAAAACAGTATCGACAACACTTTCAAACATGAACCAACATACCAAATCAAAATAGCCAAGCTGAAGAATCTGGACAAGAAGCGCATCAATATACAGAATCTCATTGACTCCACCGAGCACCTGATTCTACATGAAGAGCGACTTTTTTTCCAACAAGCCACCGATGAGGAATTAGGACGCATCTTGCTGGAACTGCGTCAGGAGTTGCAATTGTCTGCTCACAGCCTCATACGGGCGCAACAGGATATAATCAACTATCTGAACCAAATAAAGAATCAAGTAATATTGGTAGAGAAAATCCGAAAAGTAAAGTATCTGCAAGACCAGTTTGAACTGCGTGCCCGAAGCAACCTGGCAGAAGTAATGGAGAATGAACATTCCGTCTTGTTGGAAGGCTGTACACAGACTTCATTCAAACTATCACCCGAATATCTGGCAAGTGACGAAGCACGCCCCATTATCCTTAGAATCCTGAGCAACCGGAAAACCCGGGAGCATATCCGCAAGAATGAAGCGGGTGCTTTTAGTGAGGAAGACATGAAAGCGCAAGCCATGTATGAGGAAGTGGTAAACTTGGAAGAAGTGGTTAAAAGTTTTCTACAATCGGGTGCAGAAGCACAATGGAAAAACGAGCAACCCAAAGACTTGTTTACCTTTCTGCTCCATTATTCTTTTCAACGTGAAGTAAACGAGGAAGAATGCACCACACTGTTTTGCCAAATAGTGTCGCTCTACGAAGACAAATTAGAAATAAGCGATGATTTCGGACGATACAAACAATATGAATATGCCAAAATATACCCTTTATAAACTATGAATTTGAATATACAAATACCGGACAATACAGCATTAATCTTCGAATATATGCAAAAAGGGCAATTTATCTGTTCCAACAGCACAGATATCGACTTGCGCGACATGTATAATATGATTGATGAGAACTACGAATCTTTATACCAATACTTTTCACAAATAAACTATACATTAGAAAGGGGAAACGAGTTTTTCTACTTCTCGCGCACGGAATCAAAAACCACATTGGAACAAAAGATACTCCGTGCCTATTATTGGATAGATGTACTTGATTTCTTCAAAACTTACGATGAAACATTCGGTGCAGGCTTCCGCTTCCAGCCGGAACAAATTTTGGTAGAGGCCAATATCAATGTTTTGCTGCAAAATAAATTAGACGGTATCCGCAAACATTTCTCGGACAAGGATATCCGCAAAGACGTGCTCGACAATATGATACGTTTGCTGGCCAAAGAATCGTTTATCGAATTGGAAAATGAGAAGACTAATACTTATAAGGTACTGACTTCATGGCATTATCTGGAAAAATTAGTCGATAGTATCAACATTTTTGAAGACATTGAAGATGAGAAACCTGAGTAGAATAATTTTTATCAATAGTGCGAATATTCCTTATTCGGACAATATATATCTGGATGGAAATATCCACTTTATCGGCACACAAGGAGTAGGAAAAAGTACCATTCTGCGTGCTATCTTATTTTTCTATAATGCGGACACGCAGAAACTGGGCATTCCCGTTGAAAAACAAAATTACACGGACTACTATTTTCCTTTTGCCAACTCATATATCATTTACGAAGTAACAACGGAGCATGGAGCATTCTGTATCCTGAGCTTTAAAGCCATGAACCGGGTATGTTATCGTTTCATAGATTCACCTTATCGCAAAGAATTCTTTATTGACGAGAATCGCACCGCCTACAGCGGCACAGACCGTATCCGTGCCATGCTCGACCAACATGAAGTGGAGTATTCGCGCATCATTTATACCTACGACGAGTATCGTAATATCCTATATGGCAATGCAACGAGTACTGAATTCCGACGTTATTCCTTGATGGAAAGCAAACAATATCAAAACATTCCGCGTACCATCCAGAATGTATTGCTGAACTCAAAACTTGATGCCGAATTTATCAAAAGGACTATTATCTCTTCTTTAAATGAAGAAGAAATATCCATCGATCTGAATAGTTACAAAGAGCATTTGAAAGATTTTGAAACGCGCCTGAGAGACATTAGTGAATTTCAAAAGAAAGAGACACAGAAGCAGACAACGGAGATTACCCAACTATCACAGCAAACAACCCGTCTGCAAAGTGATATCATGCAAAATTGCCGCGAACTGGTGATTGCCGGTCGAAAAGCATCCGAACTGCTGCCCGAGTGGAAAGAAAAACGCGACAAGGCTGGCAATGACATACAAATACAGGAAAAGCTGAAGGCAGAATTACAAAATGAATCACGGCAGCGTTGCGAAAAAATACAGGAAGAACTGACCATCGTCAGCAATGATTTGAAGAAAGCCGTTCTGAAGGAAAAGGAATATGAAGAACATCATATACAGGAAGTGATGGAACGTTCTGCCAAAGAAATGGAATGGAAAAACAAACGTCTCGGTTTGCAGGAAGAACAACGCATATTGACTTCGCAATACACGGAAATCTCTTCTAAATACAAATTGCTTATCCAGAACCTGGATAACCAGTGGAATAAAATACACGAAGAGAAAATTCATCAATTGGATACATTAAATACTGTTTACAATGCCCGTTTGGAAGAAGCTCGTAAAGAAAACCAAAACCAAACAGAAGCTTTGTATCAGGAGTATGAGAACCTGTCACAAAAACTGCATCCGCTAAAAGCCGAAAAACAGACAAAGCTGAGCGAAATGGATTATCGTATTCGTTCATGCCGCAAAGAAATCTTCTTCGAAAAGGAACAAGAGGAATTAAAGGTGCGCATTCAGTCGTACACCTCTACTCACTTGGAACGAAAAACACGTATCAATGAGGCTCAAATCATTATCAAAGACTTGATGATGAAATGGGAGCATGAAGTTCAAAAATTGGAAAAAGGGATAGATGATGAACTGTCGAAGTCACAGATGGAACTGCAACAGTTACATGTCCGCATACAGGAATTGCAACAGTTTCTTACCCATAGTAAGAGTACCTTACAAGGCTGGCTGAAAGAAAACCATAAAGGATGGGAAGAAACAATCGGTAAACTATGCGATGAAGCTATATTGTGGCAAACCAACCTCTCACCGCAAAAAGCAGAAGGCAATTCTTTTTATGGAATCCAAATTGATTTGAATGTCATAGAGCGTCACATCAAATCTATTGATGATTATAATAAAGAAAAAGAGGAGAAGGAACAACGTTCGGCAGAAATCTCTATGCGCATGCAACGTTTGCAAGCCGAAAAAGCAGAGGGACAAGAGCAAATAAAGCGAAAATACCAGCCGTTGATAAAAGAACAGAAAAGCCGTATCAACCAATTAGAATATGAATTGGAAAAACTGGAACGCCAATACCAGCAAGACATGCTCGACCTTGAAGACTGGAAGAAAAAAGCAGAAGCTGCCCGTAATGAAAAGTTAACCCGGCTGGATGAGGAAAAAAGCAAAATTGCTTTAGAACTGGCTTCCGTCAATGAAAAGCTGGATAACTTGGGACAAGAGAAAGCAAACAAGCTCAATGCCTTGAAAGAAGCATGGGCACACTTGCAAAACCAACTCTTTGAAGAAAAGAACATCCAACAAGAAAATATACGCAAAGAAGAAAAAGAGGAACAAAAGCGTATCAATGCCGGCAAAGCACAGCATGAGGCAGAGATGCAAAAAGAGTTGCATTCCCAAGGTGCCGATACCGAACGTTTACAAAATATCGCCAACCAACTGGGACAAATTGAGCAGGAGTTGTCTTTCATCAAAAAACACGCAACACTGATTATCGAATATCAAAAAGACAAACGAGACCTGATTGAACATATCCCTACATGGAAATATCAGGAAGAAGACCTGAGAAAGCAATTAAAGAAAGAACGGGATACCCTGAGAGCAGAAGTTGATACCTTGCAGAAAGAGATAGACAGAATAAAGATAATTTTACAAGAAGCCGAAGGTAATATTCGTCATTTACAACAGAATCTGGATGCTTACGCCAATATAGAAAGCTTTGATTGGTATAAATCTCATCAGGATATTTTCAAGAATGGCCCTTCTATGACAACTATTACACAAAAAAGTTGCATGGAGTTAATTGACCTGTTGAATCAATATTACATGCAATTCATGCAGATGCAAACCAAACTGCGTAAAGCTGTAAACCTCTTCACAGGACACTTTGACGAAAACAATACTTTCAAGTTTAAAACCAAATTTAATGAAGACTGGGAATACATACGCTTTGCTGATGAGTTGCACGATTTTATAGAGGAAGATAGAATTGACGAATATGTACGCCGTATCAATAATGAACATTGGGATACATTTAAACGTATCAGCATGGATGTCACTTCACTTTCTTCTTCCGAAAAAGATATACAAACAATTATTGGCAAGATAAATAAAGGATTCGCTACCTGCAATTTTGTAGGTGTCATTCAGCGCATCGAGATGAAAATGGAAGAAAGCAGTAACCGAGTGGTAAATGTACTGCATGATATTCAAAAATATTACAAAGAATATGGTTATGACCTTACCCCCGAAACAAACTTGTTCTCTTCCGAAAAAGAGCCTTTGATAAAAGAAGAAGCCATCAAGCTGCTGCGCGACTTTATCAAAGAAATTCATGCCTACCGTTATGACAATATCCGGCTGTATGACTCCTTCGAACTACGTTTCCGCATTGTAGAAAATGGTAATGACACAGGATTTGTAGAGAAAATTTCAAGTGTAGGTTCGGAAGGTACGGATATTCTGGTAAAAGCTATGATTAATATCATGCTAATCAATGTATTTAAAGAAGCCGCTTCACGAAAGTTCAAAGATTTCAAGTTGCACTGCATGATGGATGAAATTGGAAAACTCCATCCGAACAATGTGGCAGGTATCTTGAAATTTGCCAACGACCGGGATATTCTCTTGATCAATGGTTCGCCGACCGAGCAGGATGCTCTGTCCTATAAGCACATCTATACACTGAAGAAGGATACGGATAGCTTCACCCGGATTCGCAGGGTGATTACGCAGTTCGATTAGTTACGATCTATGTTAGGGCCTCGGTTGATACGGGTGAGAGACGAGGCTCTCTCATAGGTCATAGATTAGGCTCTCTTATAGGGGTAGGTGTCTCGTCTATGGCCCATAAGAGAGCCTCGTCTATGACTATACCATTGAAAAAATGTTAAAGCCCTGCGATCTCATCCAGCCAAAGCGTAGCCATTGCGTCGCTCGGCATTCGCCA
>OGNB01001059.1_pt1 | contig 17066 bp, 15 predicted proteins | sample 1573301 | NCBI WGS metagenome assembly OGNB01 (sample SAMEA2581914, study PRJEB24529) | metagenome | biome: Human gut stool | place: China | collected 2011
CAATCTCCTCCGGGTACACGCCGAAGGTGTTGGCATGGACGGCCACCTGATTGAGATTGTTGGCACACCGCCGCTGTGACGAAACCAGCTCCCGGACAGGGGCAAGGTCTACATGGAGGATATAGCCATTCAAGGCCATCTTTCGCATATAGGCCCCGGTGTTGGTAATGCCCGCTTCGGCCATGCGCCGCTGTATCTGGGCCAGTTCGTCAGCCGTGACCATCACATGAAGGTGCCTGTCACGCTTGCGCTGGGCCGTCAGCGTTCCTCCCGCTCCCGGCTCCGCTTGTGGGCGGGCGGCTCCTTCACTCTGTCCAGCTCCTTTTTCTCCGGCCCTTTGAGGAGCGGCGAGGGCGGCAGGTTGTTCAAAATGCCGTCCAGCATATTGTCGTTCTGTTCCTCGGAAAGCTCGGCGGTATGCAGGTGGTTGTCTCTCTCATTCATAGCGTCCTCCTTATCTGTCCTCATGGGACTTGTTGTGTTTGATCTTGTCGGGCTCCTTGGGTGCCTCCGATCTGCGGGCCACCTCCTTGAGCTGGGCCGTGATGGAGGGCCGGGCCGCCCGGTCAGGATTGCCGGGAGCCGGGCGCAGCTCGTAGTCATCCATCTGTTTCTCCGTCAGGGGCTTCAAATAGGCCAGCTCTCCCCACGCCCGTATTGTGCCGTCCTCCACCATGCGCCGCTCGTCAAAGTTGATGATCTCCACGGGGGCGTTGCCGGGCGGCTTCGGGAAGGTGCCGAGGTCAACGGGCCGCTGGGTGGAATAGTAGCGGTAATACGCCGCAGGCTCCCGGCCTCCGGTGCACTCCTGCACCGGAAACAGCTCCTTGTAATCTTCAATGCGCTTGGCAAAGTCCTTTTCCGCTGTCTGGCCGTCGCTGTGGTAATGGCCCCAATAGTAGTCCCGCTGGCCGTTCTCCGTTTCGGTAAACTGCCATGTGACAAATGGGCTGGGGGCCGCCTCATCATAGCCCAGGGCAAAGCCCCGGCCATTGTCGAAGGTGGCGGACTTTAAAATCTCATAGCCTTGGTTGATTTCTATGTGGTTTCCTCCTTCCCAGCCTCGGGCCAAGTTGGCCCGAAGTGCATGAATGTTACGAAATACCCGGTCAAACCGGGCCGGAAGGTATTAGGGTATTCCGGCCCGGAAAGCAGGCGGGAAAAGTCCCGGAATACCGGGCTTTTTCTTCGGGCAAATCGTAACAGGTCTATCCGTTTTTCAGCCGCTTTTTTCTCATGCGCTCCCGACTTCTTCTGCGGTTTCCCTCGGCCTTACAGGCGGCGGAACAGTATGGTGAGGTCTCGCAGAAGGCGCAGGAGCTGGCAGCGGCAGAACGCGGCGGTGCGGATGATACGGCGAAGGGAAAGCTTGCGTCGGTTCTGCAAAGCTTCACGGGCAGCGCGGACGTGCCGAAGCTGCAAACTGTTTTAAGCGGCCTTGCAGCAGGATTCAAGGAGATCGCTTCCGCCGCCCTGTCAGCGGGGAAAACGGTCACGAAGGGCTTTTTATCTGCGGCAGGCAACGGCCTGAAAAAGCTCGTGTCGCTTGCGGGCCGCGCCGGAAAGGCGTTTCTGAACCTATTCAAAACGGCAGGAAAGACAAACGGCGCGTTCGGCGGCGGGATAAAGAATATGCTCCGGTATGCGCTGGGGCTTCGCGGCCTATACGCCCTTTTCGGAAAGCTGCGGGCTGCAATGACAGAGGGCTTCAAAAATCTGGCGCAGTTTTCTTCCGGCACAAACAAAAGCCTGTCAAACCTCAAATCCTCGCTGACGCAGCTGAAAAACGCGCTTGCAACGGCATTTGCGCCGATCTTACAGACAATCGAGCCGATCCTGACGCGGTTTATCAATATGCTGTCCAAAGCGGCGGATTATATCGCGCGGTTCACAGCAGCCCTGACTGGTAAATCCTCCTACACGCGCGCAACCAAAGTGCAGGAGGATTACGCAAAGAGCATCGAAGGAACCGGCGCAGCAGCGGAAGACGCCAGCAAGAGCATGGCGAAATTCGACGAGATCAACCAGATCACGACGAAGGACACTTCCAGCGGTGGAGGCGGAAGCTTCGAGACCTCACCGGCGGATATGTTTGAGACGGTCGCGATCGAACCGCTTGACTTCGCTTCGTGGGGCGAAGCTTTTTCCGCCATGCTCGATAAGATCCTTGTCGACGGGATCCCGAAACTGAAAGAAGCATTCGCTTCCTTTGCGGACTGGCTGAACGGTTTTTCTTCAAAGCTTTACGAAGCATTCACCTTCCCAGGCGTTTTGGAAAAGGTGTCGCAGCTCGGACGTGACCTTGCAAATGCGTTCAATGGCCTTGTCGATCAGATCAACTGGACAAGTCTCGGCGCGGCGCTTGGGGCTGGGTTAAATCTTGCAATCGCATTTTTGGTGAACTTTATCTATACGTTTGACTGGATGAAGCTCGGTGCGAAATTAGCGGCGATGTTCAACGCGATGGTCTCTGAAATCGACTGGTATAGCGTCGGTATGCTTCTGTGGGCAAAGTTCAAGATCGCGCTGGAAACACTGGCCGGGTTCCTGCTTAACGTGGATATGAAGGAGCTTGCGCACGCAGCCAGTCAGCTGATTATTGGGTTCTTCGATTCCATGTCGGACACGATCCAGAGTATTGACTGGCAGGCGCTGGGCCATCAGATTGCGGAGTTCCTCGCGAATATCGACTGGGCAGGCGTGGCAGATTCTTTCTTTGAAGCGATAGGTTCCGCGCTCGGCGGTCTTGCGGCGTTCCTGTGGGGGCTGATCGAGGATGCGTGGAACAGCGTGGTCGACTGGTGGCATGAGGTGGCCTATGAAGACGGAAAATTCACGATCAAGGGACTTTTGAACGGCATTGCCGATGCGCTTAAAAGCATCGGGCAGTGGATCAAAGAGCATATCTTCCAGCCGTTTATTGACGGCTTCAAGAAAGCTTTCGGGATCGCTTCGCCGTCTAAGGTCATGGCCGAACAGGGCGGGTATATCATCACCGGCCTGCTGAACGGCATCAAGGCGGGCCTGCAGCCGATCATTGACCTGTTTACCATGCTGAAAGAGAATGCGAAGAAGGTGCTGCAGGGAATCATCGAGTTCGTGTCCGGCGTGTTTACAGGCGACTGGGAAAAGGCCTGGAACGGCATACAGGAGATCTTCAAGGGGGTTTGGAACGGGATCGTCGGGCTTTTGGAGGGCTCTGTGAACCTGATCATTGACGGCATGAACTGGCTGATCTCCAAGCTGAATATGGTGAGCTTCACAACGCCCGATTGGATGGATGTGATAAAGCCGGGACTTGGCGGCAAAACGTTCGGTATCAGTATTCCGAATATTGAGCGCGTCGCGCTGCCCCGTCTTGCCACCGGTGCGGTCATTCCTCCGAATCGTGAGTTCCTGGCTGTGTTGGGCGACCAGAAGCGCGGTACGAACGTCGAAGCGCCTGCTGATCTCATCCGGCAGATGGTTCGTGAAGAACTCCGCGCATACGGCGGCGGAATCGGGAACCGTCAGCAGACCGTCATTTTACAGGTCGACCGCAGAGAGCTTGGCCGCGTGGTTTACCAGCTCAACAACGAGGAGACGCAGCGTGTCGGCGTGCGTCTGGCAGGCGCAAAAGCATAACGGCAGCTGAAACACGAACGTTCGTTTGCTGCATGGCTGTTATAACGCCGCACGCGCCGTCAGAAGCCATATACCCGCTCGTTTATGCGGGAGAATAAAAAACGCCGCTGTGGGGCTTGTACGGCCTCGCGGCGGCATATGATTTTAATCGTCTGGGCGATACACAAAGTCATCTGTCAGAAGGTTGACGATCTGACGGGATGGGATCACGCAATCCGGCAGCGGGCAGCGAAAGCAGCTTGCGCAGTATGGGCATATCTCGTTCCGCTTGCGCGGTCGACCCTTTTTCCTGCGTGGGCGCAGCGGGCGTTCAGCCTGCTTGTTGGTCATGGCTTTTGATCTGCGGAATCCACACGCTGCGGATGTGGGTGATTGCATGCTGACCGGTTTGCTGCACAGATGCAGGGGCAGCGGACTGTTTTTCGCGCATTGTTTTGATGAGACGTTTGCAATCGGCTTTTGTCAGTCCATTTGGCACGGTTCCACATGTTACGTCGCCAGTTTCTTCAACCATTGAACTCTGCACGATGGCAAGCACGGCATGCACTTCATCCTCGCTAAGAGAAAGCACCAGCCTGCGCAGATTGTCTTTGATATCGCTCATTTTCAATCCCTCCCATTGCTACATTCTGTCTTTGCTGTACAGTTCGCTGCTTTCGCTGCCCTGCCCTCCTTGATCATTCTCAAAAGTTCCTTCTGCTCTTTAGTAGAGAGCGCCAAGACAATGGCCTTCAATCTGGCACGAAGCAATTCAACTTCGCTTGTGGATATGTCTGTCATAAAATTCTCCTTAGTAGCACGTTTCATAAAAGCGCAATTCCCGAATGCGCCCACTGAAAAAGTGGTTGATGTTGTAATCGCAGCGGCGGTATCTTGTCTGGAAATGCTGGTCGATCATGGGCGGGTAACTCTCCGGCGGAATGTCGGCGTATGCGCTGCCCCGGTCGGCCTGCTCGATCCACGGCATATCCCGGACGATGCGCACGATCTGACTTGCGCAGATCGGCGGGTGCGGTCTGCCGGTGTGTGCCTCGTATTGCTCGAAGTAGTACCGGAACACGCCAAGCGCTTCGTCCAGCGTGTACGGCCCTCCGGGGAATACCGACGCTGTGATATCCGCGAATTTGTCAAAATCAAACAGCAACTATCTGCCTCCTTTGTCGGGGTGGGTGGAGCGGAGCGCGGAAGCGGCTCCGTTCCCTTATACCCTTATACAGTCTACTTCTTACTTCTACTTCTGTTTCTTCTTCTACTTCTGTACCATATGCCCCCATATGGTACCATACGGAACCATATGGTTATTTCTCACTGGATTTGGGCCGCCCGCCCTGTGCCCCAGAAGCTACGCGGATCAGATATCGCGCCCAGGCTTCCTCCATGTCCGGCATGAACGCAGAGAACGCAACGCTTTCGATGGGAGACAGGTTTGCGGGCTTTTCGCCTGTCTCCAAGAAGTCCCAGCAGGCCAGCAGCACGTTCGCTGCTGTTTCCGGGGAAAGCTGCCTGACCAGTTCCCGGCGCTCCAGCTTCATCTTGAACCAGCTGGGGTGCTTGTCCTTGTCTTTTGCCATTGACGCCCCCTCACGCCACAGTGAACCGGCGGCTGGTGCTGGACTTGGTGAAGCGTTCGGCAAGCTCCGGCATGGCCTTCTTGAACGCCGTGCTGTCAAAGCGGCTGCTGGTCACGGTCTTCCAGGTGATCTTGTAATCCGCACCCGTCAGCGTATCGGCGTCGACGGCGGTCATGTGCGCCTTGATCGCGTCCTGAATGCTCTCGATTTCGGCAGTCAATTCGTCGGCCATGCGGCGCAGTTCTCGAAGCTCGTTGACCTTGCTCTGAATTTCTGTGTTGCTCATTGGTAAAGCCCCTTTCCTTTTTCGGCGGGCTGTGCTATACTGCAAGCAGCCCTTTTCGGCTGCGCTTCCGGCTTGCTTCCTACGGCCTCCGGAAGCGCTTTTCTTTCATTCAGGGGAACTCCGGCGGTTGGGGGCTTTCAACTGATCTCGTGAGCCTTGCTGCACTTTGCTGTTCCTTCCCAACTCTTGTAGATGTTCTTCGCCCATCTTCTGCCGGTGTCTGAACTATTTTCGTTTGTTCCCCTCGACTGGCTTCATTATAGCATACCGATATCGTTATGCAAGATGGAATAATGCACAACGATATCGATATAAAATTGTTCAAATTGCATATAGATATCTAATGCCAACAAGCTTATACTATCGGTGTAGGGAGGTGTTCTCTTGGGCGGAAAAAATAGCTACGAAAGCATAAAGAGATACGAAGACAAAGCATATGACAAGATTCTTGTTAGAATGCCGAAGGGCCAGAAAGACTTGATACAGGCCCACGCCGAAGCGCAGGGCGAAAGCACGAACGGGTTTATCAACCGCGCGATCTCGGAGACGATGGAACGGGACAAGGTGAAATAGGCTATGGCAAAGGGGCCATAGAGAAATGGAAATTGCTATAGCCTCGTCCGTGATGTAACGCTTGACTATAATTAAAAAAATGATAAAATTATTTTAATTAGAAGCCGAGAGAGAATCCACAACGCAAATATGCTTTAATTACTTTGCTTGTCCTCAACGTTAAATAAAGCGAGTGTTAAATCTAGCGATTTCACATAAGATAGGAGATAGATTATGAAATACGCTAATAGGGCTGGTTTCTTTATGAACTCTGCTGTCGGTTATAAGTCATTTGTTCCTGCAGAACTCCCGCCGAATCCACCAATTCAATATGATGACGAACTTCAGGGCTTGCTGTCACTTGCGGATAGAAAACTTGGTCGACTGGACGGCGTAACACAGATTCTTCCGAACCCGGAGCAATTTGTAGCAATGTATGTAAAGAAGGAGGCTGTCCTAAGTTCGCAGATTGAAGGTACACAAGCATCATTTGTAGATGTCTTGAGTACAGAGTATAACCAAGCAGATGACCAGCGTCACGATGATGTGAAAGAGGTAATTAACTATGTTGACGCTATGAATTGGGGCCTTGAACAGCTGGCGAGTTTTCCGCTTAGTTTGCGCTTGATTAGGAATATTCATGCTAGGTTGATTCACAACACACGCGGTGCCAATAAAAATCCGGGTGAATTTAGAACATCTCAAAACTGGATTGGGCCAGCAGGTTGTACGCTTAACACAGCGACTTTTGTTCCGCCCACGGTTCCAGATATGAATGTTGCGCTCGGAGATTTGGAATTGTTTATTCATCAGGAGGATTTCATACCGGCGCTTGTTAAAATTGCTATGATTCATGCCCAATTTGAAACTATTCATCCGTTTTTGGACGGGAATGGAAGAATGGGGCGATTGTTAATTACATTTTGGTTGTGTCAACAAAACATCCTCACAAAGCCGTTGTTATACCTGAGTTTTTATTTCAAAAAGAATCGTGCTGAATACTACGATCGTTTAATGGCGGTTAGAAAAAATGGAGATTGGGAAAATTGGATCAAATTTTTCCTAAGAGGCATTGCCGAAGTCTCTGATGAAGCTACAGAATCCGCCCGCGCAATTCTTAAAATTAAAGAAGATGCAACCAATGCACTCTATAAAAAAGATAGAACCAATAGTAACTACCAGCGATTGCTAAATTATCTGTTTGAACAACCATTTATAAAACGCAGTGATGTCGAGCAATACCTTGATGTTTCCAATCCTACTGCTGGCAGCATCCTAGAAGTGTTTTGCCAAATGAATATCCTTGTAGATTGCACACCAGATAAAGCGCGAAACAAAATGTATGCCTTTGGAAAGTATTTGGATATTCTCAACAGTGGAACTGAACTAGGCTAAATGAGTTCAACAAAAATTCAACTCCATTACGAAAAGTTCAACAAAGTTACAAAACGATACCAAACGCAGAATTCAAAAAAGCTAGTGTTTTCAAGGCTTTTTCACACGATGCAACACGATAAAGAACGGCATTTTTAGAACTCATAACCCGGAGGTCGGGGGTTCAAATCCCTCTCCCGCAATCATAAAACCACCGTATTTCACTTGAAATGCGGTGGTTTTTCTAATTTTTCGCATCATTTTGCAATTCCACAAAACTTGCTTTGACCCCATTTTGACCCCAATTGGTGCTAAAACGTCCGTACGTCGGGAAGCATCCTTGCTTCGTACATTGAAATGTATCTCAGTTAAGGCACATCTTTAGAGGAATAAATGAACGCAGATGTTTGTTGCAGCATCAGGCGCAGATGAATACTGGCGTCAGCTTCTTTCCAGGCATCCTGAGGAGCCAAAAATTATCAAAAACCTTGCCATTTCTAGTTGAAATACAAAAAATAATAACATACAATATAAATATTGGAAAAGAAGTTAAGGAGGAGCATTATGGGGTATATTGCGGATATTCTCAAATATGAGGGTGACAACACTACATTTGTCTGGAAGCATCCATGCGAAGATTTTAACAGTTACACGCAGCTCATCGTTCATGAAACCCAGGAAGCCGTTCTGTTTCTGAATGGCCAAGCACTTGACTCCTTTGGTCCCGGCCGTCACACACTGGAAACGCAGAATACGCCGCTGCTGAGCAACCTTCTGAACCGCGCAACAAATGGCAAAACGCCGTTTCACTGCGAAGTCTACTTTATCAATAAGACCGAGCAGATGGCCATTCGCTGGGGCACCGACAGCCAGGTGCAGTTTCTTGAGCCCACCTATCACTTCCCGCTCAGTCTCGGCGCAAGCGGTGAAATGAGTCTGCGTGTGCAGGACGCCAGGCGGCTTTTGCTCCGTCTTGTCGGCACAGAATCCACACTTGACCGCCAGACGCTTGCCGCCTGCTTCCGCGCGTTTTTGATGGCACGGATCAAGCCCTATATTGCGCAGTTCATGCAGCCAGACACGGTCAGTATTTTTGAACTTGATGCACATCTGTTGGATTTCTCCAGTTCCCTGCGGCAACAGCTCCTGCCAGACTTTGCGGATTATGGCGTGGAACTTGTGCGCTTCTTCGTCACAAATCTCGCGCGGCCTGATGGCGAAGCACAATATGAAAAATTCAAGGAGCTGCATTTCCGCAAATATGCCGACATTGCCGAGGCGCAGCTCCGCCAGCAGACGGATCTGATCCAGGCGCAGACAGAAGCACAGAAAACGATCATCGCTTCCCAGGCAATCGCACAAAAGCGCATGCAGGAAGGATATACCTATCAGCAGGAACGCAGTTTCGACGTGGCACAGGATGCAGCAAAAAATGAAGGAGCCGGCGGGCTGACCGGACTCGGCATCGGCATTGGTGCGATGGCCGGTGTCGGCGGCAGTGTTGGAGGTCTGGTTGGAAACGCGGTCCGCGATGCGCTGCACAGCACAGTGCAGCCGCCGGAGGCAATCGTTTTCTGTGAAAACTGCGGCGCGGAGCTCCCGCAGGACGCAACATTCTGCGATAACTGCGGACACGCTGTCGCTCGCGATAAAAATATCTGTGCCAAATGTGGATATCGATTTACAAGAGCCGGAAAGTTCTGCCCAAAATGCGGTGCGGAGAGGGAGGAATAAGAGATGCGAACAAGGAAATGGCTTGCTGTCGTCCTGGTATTTTTGACTCTGGCTTATTGCGGGATCGCCGCCGTAGTTTATGATCATTCCGCAAGTGTTGAGGTCTATTGCTTTGCGGATACGCCTGCTCTCAGCTGGGCAAAGCGTCACGGCGCATCGATCTCGCTTCTTGGAGATTCCGAAAAGGAACATCTGCAGTATCTGGAGAGCTTTACATATACGCGGAATGACACGACCTGTACCATTACCGGCTATACCGGCACGAGTACGCATCTGGTCATTCCGGAGGCAATCAACGGATACCGCGTAACGGCCGTAGCAGAGCATGCGTTTGACAACTGCAGCGGCTTACAGGAGATCGTCCTTCCGAAGACCTTGCAGGAGTTCGCGCCGCTGCACACCACGCAATACCTGCTGCTTGTCTATGCAAATTCTTCTACCGAACAGGCGCTGCAGCAGGCGGTCTCGGCCAAAGAACACGCAGAAGACATAAAAGCTGCCGCTGAAAAAGCCCCCGCCGCGCTGGCTGAGGCGAAGCAGGAAGCAGAACGTCTGGAAAACGAAGCGCTGGAAGCAGAAGCCGCGTTGACCGCTGCGAAAGCTGAAGACGCTGAAGATCAGGCACAGGCAGAGGCTTTACAGCAAACTGCCGAAGAAAAGCGCGCGCAGGCTGACGCCGCTGCCAAAGCAGCAGAAGATGCTCAGACAGAGGCAGACCGTCTGGAACGGGAGCTGCATGCGATCCCGCAGGAAACCTTCACGGTTTGCGCGTATTCCCATCTTGCAGACTCTGCTTCTGTGAGTTTTAACAATGCAGACATTCCGTTTACATACAGCGAAACAGGATCCGGCGTGACGCTTGTTTCCTATACAGGCAGCAGCGCAGATATCATTGTCCCGACCGCGATCAACGGGTTCCCTGTGACAGCCATTTCGTTCCCTGTGACGGAATGGACGCGTTCGATCCTGCTGCCGCCGTCTGTTGCGGAAATCAGCTCCGATCTGACCCAGCCGCGCTATGACGCACCCTTCTGGCTGAACCTCCTGCTTGTCATGCTTGGACTGGCGCTTGCTCTGTTTATGGCGCGGATGGCCGAAAAACGCGGGACCAGCCCGGACGCGCGCTTTATGGGGATCCCGCTGATCCATTCCGGCGTCAAATATTTCGTACTGCTGCTTCTGTGGGCGGCAGCCTGCCTTGCGTTCAAGTGGTCGGCGGTTCTGCAAAACGCGGTTGGGCTCGGGCTTCTTGTGCTTGGCATCGTCGAGCATGTTTTGACTTTGCACGCAGTCGGGAACGCCGAGCAGATCGGTGCGCAGGTAAAAGAAAAAACCGATTTCATCCGGGACTGCCGCCGGAAAGCCGCTTTGCTGCAGGCGAAAGCAGAAACCCAGCCGATCAAGGAAAGCTGTGCACGCGTTACAGACGCGCTGGCTTATTGCGACCCGGTCTCCGGCGAAGAAACGGCTGCCGTGGAAGCGGAGTTGTCCGCCGCGCTGCACCGGCTCTCCCGCGCGGTCGATATCGGTGATGAAGCGGACGCAGAAAAGCAGGAAAGCACGCTTCTGCGCCTGATCGCCGAACGGGCGGCGCTGCAGAAGTCTGCAAAGTGACGATTAGAGAAGAGAGGGTATTTTCATGCCTGTTTTGAGATGCAAAATGTGCGGCGGGACGATGGAGATCGATGCGAAGCAATCGGTCGCAGTCTGCCAATACTGCGGGACGCGGCAGACGCTGCCGCGGCTGGACAGTGAGCGTGTCGCCGGGCTCTACGAGCGTGCGGATCTGCTGCGCCGGGGGAACGACTTTGATAAGGCGGCGGCTGTTTACGAGCAGATCGTCTCGCTTGCGCCGAACGACGCGGAAGCATACTGGTCGCTCGTTCTGTGTCGCTACGGAATCGAATATGTTGAGGATTCGGCAAGCCATAAGCGCGTGCCGACGATCAACCGCGTGCGATTCGGCTCGATCTTGGAGGATGCGGACTATCTGTCCGCGCTCCGGAATGCTGATGACGAGCAGAAATCTGTCTATATTGCCGAGGCTGAAGCAATCGAAGCCATTCAGAAGGGCTATCTGGTGATCTCCGAGCGTGAAAAGCCGTTCGACGTGTTTATCTGCTATAAGGAAACCGATGACAACGGCAAACGCACCATGGACTCTGTGCTGGCAAATGACCTCTATCACCAGCTGACGCAAGAGGGCTTCAAGGTCTTCTTTTCGCGCATTACGCTGGAAGACAAGCTTGGCACAGAATACGAGCCGTACATCTTCGCCGCGCTCAACAGCGCAAAGGTCATGGTCGTGCTAGGCACCAAACCGGAATATTTCTCCGCCGTCTGGGTGCGTAACGAGTGGTCGCGCTTTCTGGCGCTTATCAAAAGTGGCGAACAGAAGGTGCTGATTCCGGCGTATCGGGACATGAGCCCGTACGATCTGCCGGAGGAATTTTCGCACTTGCAGGCGCTCGACATGTCGCGGCTTGGGTTCATGCAGGACCTGATCCGCGGGATCAAAAAAATTCTCGGCGCAGAAGCCGTTGCAGGTGCGGCAAATACCACATCTCCCCTGCTGCGCCGCGCGTCCCTGTTCTTGGAGAACCGCGAGTGGAAGAACGCAGAGAGCTACTGTGAGCGCATTCTCGATCAGGAACCGGAAAACGCGCAGGCGTATGTCTGCAAGCTCATGGCAGAGCTGCAGGCCAGCAACCGGGCCGACCTGCGAAAGCACGCCGCTGCGCTGGCGAAAAACAATACATACCGGCTGGCGCTGCGCTATGCTGACGCTGCCCTGAAAGCGGAATTGGAAAGCTACGCACAGCAGCAGGAAGATAAGCCACAGCAAAAACAGAGCGCAGCACAGGCCGCCTCCACTATCCGTACTTGGATAAACCGGATCCGGCGCAATCCGCTCCCACTTTTCCTGATTGCCGCAGTGCTCTGTATTGCTCTGATCGTTTATTTAACGGCGTATGTCGCCCCCTCGAAGAAGCTGAACAGAGCGATGGCGCTCATTGATGCCGGGGAGTATGATACGGCATACCCGATGCTGGAGTCGCTCGGGAAGGATGAACTCATCGCAGACAGCCGCTATCAGCGTGCGGTAGCACTCGCCGAGGCGGGAGATTTCTCAGAGGCGATGAAAATACAAAGCGAACTGGAAGGCGATCCGGACATCACGCAGGCGCAGATGGATCATCTGTCAGCACTTTTAAAGCACGGCCGCGAACCGGCCGCAGCGGACACACCGGAAGAAAGCGTTCCTGGCTGGAAAGCCGCCTATCGAAGAATCCTCGCGAATACTGCCGCGGAATATTCGGATCACAGGGGCATCTGCACGTATGCTTTGTATGATATCGAGGAGGATGGGACACCGGAGCTGTTCTTAAAAGCCGGGGCCAGCGAAGAAGATTGCTGCTTCATGCTATATACCGCTGTGGAGGACGAACCGATTTCGCTGGCGACATTCCCAGCAGCACACCTGTCCGTCTGCGGTATCTCGGAAAAAGGTTTTTTCCTGCTGCACGGCGAATCCATGGGAGACGAATGGATCCAACGATGCACCGTGTTCAACGGCGAGCTGTCCGCGGAGACGGTGTTCGGTGCATATGGAAAAGATCGGCACGCACTGACCCATCTGGACGTCTATGAAATTGACGATGACACCGGTCTGAACTGGACTGCGAATCAAGCCGAGGACAACCAGAACGTCCTTGATAATTATGTGGATGACTATTTGATCCCTTGCAGCAGCACGAACTATCTGACCGACAAAAACCTTCAATGGCTGAGCTGGGAAGAATGTACGCTTGCAAGAAACGAGATCTACGCCCGCCATGGGCGGATCTTCAAGACAGCCGAGATCGCAGCATATTTTAAGAGCAAAGACTGGTACGCAGGGACGATCCCGAGCAACGTATTCGATGCAAATGAGGCTGGATATCTGAGCGATATCGAATATGCAAATACCAGATTCATTCTGGATTATGAAAAAGCTAAATTCGGCGGTTCCTATTACTAACGGGAGAAAATAAAATGAAAAAAATCAAAAAGCTGCTCATGATTGCAATCGCCGGCGCTATCTTTTTTATGATTGCAGGCTGCAGCAGCAAACAATCGGAAGAAGACCTGATCGACAAAGTCCTTTGGCAGACGGAACAGCTGGAAACACAGAAAGCGGACGTACCGCCGCAGTCTCCGCAGGAAGAAACAGTGCCAGAAGAAGCGCCTCCCGTGAATGAGCCTGTGCATATAGAACCGATACTCTCTTCGGCTGAGCAGCAGGAGGATCCGCCGGAAGAGCCAGCACCTCAACCACACGAAGCATGGCTTATCGTGATCGATCCGGGGCACCAGAGCCACGGGAACTACGACACCGAGCCGCTTGGTCCCGGTTCCGCCGAGACAAAGGCGAAGGTCGCAAGCGGAACCGCTGGTACAGCATCCGGCCTTGCGGAATATGAGCTGAATCTGCAGGTTTCCCTTCTCTTGCGTGATGAGCTTGAGGCGCGCGGATATCACGTACAAATGACGCGCGAAAGCAACGACGTTGATATTTCCAATGCAGAACGGGCGCAGCTTGCCAACGAAGCCGGTGCAGACGCCTATCTGCGTATCCACGCCAACGCAGCAGACAGCTCCACTGCCAATGGCATGATGACGATCTGCATGACAAAAAGCAATCCATTCAATGCAGAGATCTATGCGGACAGCTATGCGCTGTCGGAAGCTGTTTTGAATGCAGCTGTCCAGGCAACTGGCGCAAAAAAAGAATACATCTGGGAAACAGATGCCATGACGGGGATCAACTGGTCCGAGGTGCCGGTCACTATCCTGGAAATGGGCTACATGACAAACCCGGAGGAGGATCTGCTGCTGGCATCGGAAGCCTACCAGAAAAAAATCGTACAGGGAATCGCGAACGGCTTAGATGCCTATTTCTCTGAACGAAAGGCGCCAGCCGGACCGCTTGCAAAGCTTGAAAAAAGCATTCAAACAGAACTGAGCCGCCTGACAAGCAAGTGGGATGTTTGGGTCGAGGATCTGACAGATGGAACAAGCATCCATTGTACGCAGAACATCGAGGAAAACCAGCCGATGGTTTCGGCCAGTCTGATAAAACTCTTTATCATGGGTGCTGTCTATGATAAGATCGAGACTGGCGTAGTAAAGGAATCCGATGTCAGTGAAAAATTGGAGCAGATGATCACGGTCAGCGACAATGCGGCAGCAAACAGCCTGACGATGCTGCTCGGAAACGGTGATGAAGAAACCGGACGAAAGGCAGTCGAAACATGGGCCGCGTCGATCGGATGCGAAAATGTCGCCTATCATCGCCTGATGCTCGCGGAGAATGACCTGCAAAACTATGTGACTGCACAGGATTGCGCGGAGATTTTGCGTCAGATTTACAAAAAAACCTGCATTTCAGAAGCTGCATCAGAGAAAATGCTGCAGCTTCTGGAAAATCAGCAGGTCAACGACCGGCTGCCGCTGCTCCTGCCGGAGGATGTCACAGTCGCGCACAAAACGGGGAATCTGTCCGGGATTTGCATTGCAGATGTCGGGATCGTTGAACTCAAAGACAGCCCCTATCTCATTTGCGTTATCTGCAACGATCCCTATACAGATGCTGGAGCGACGAGCGAGATCGCAGAATTGTCGCAAAGCGTGTATCGCGCATTTGCAGGGTGATGGCGGCTGCGTCCCCTATCGTATAGTGCACCCCCTGCTGCAGGTTTCTGCAGCAGGGGGTGTTGTATATGAGCTTCTTTGGCGTTGCCGATCATTTTATAGTAAGCAGCCGGGGCGTGTCATTTTCGCAGGCCTGGTTTTATGCACAGACCGGAAAATCAATTGCTGAACAGCGGTTCTTCTGGCATGGGCGGCGTTCGTATGAAGTGGCTCGTTACTGGGACAAATTTGCCGGTTTCGCCCGATCGCTGCAGCGACTCTATTACGTCCAGTGTATGATAGGTGAAATCGGCAGCCAGTCTCGGCGCACGGCCGCGGATGAGTGCGTCCGCCATATCGCTGACACCGACGCCGCGGCAGTTCTTTTCATAGGGAAACTCAATCGGGAGCTGTCGCCAGGTACTGTCATTGCGTCCCCGAAAGAGAATCTCGCCCGAAAAATCGCATGGTGGTACGGTAATCAGCGTCCCCTCCGTCCCATAGATTTCAATTCTGGTATCAAGCCGGGAGCACGGTACGTCGAATGAATGCAGCGATGTGCAGATCGCGCCGCTGTTCAGATGCATCGTGCAGGCGTAATACGTGGGCATTTCCACGTCGATCTTCTCGCCGCAATGCGGCTGACTGCCGATGGTGCGCTGCGCATAGGTCTTCTTTGCCATACAGGCAACTTCTCCTGCCGGGCCAAGCAGGTACAGGATCCCGCCGATATAATACGGCCCCACGTCATACAGGGGCCCTGCGCCCTTCTGATATAGGAAGAATGGATTCGGGTGCCAGGACTCCGGACCGCCGTTGAACATCTGACCGACGGAGGCGACCGGCGTACCGATCAGTCCGTTGTCGATCAGCTTCCGGCATGTCTGGATCCCGCCGCCAAGCAGCGTATCCGGCGCGCAGGTGAGCATCAGGTTTTTCTCCCGTGCCAGCGTGAGAAGATGCGCAGCTTCAGCGGTAGTCGCCGCAAGCGGCTTTTCCACATATGTGTGCTTTCCTGCCAGAAGAGCCTGCTCGGCAAGCCGGAAATGACTGACGGGATCGATCAGGATCACAACAATGTCAAGTTCCATGGCCAGCAGTTCTTCTGTGCTGACGGCGTAGGGAATGCCGAACTCTGCCGCCCGGCGCCTTGCGCTTTTCCCGCCGCGGCTGCTGACAGCCACGACCTGTGTGTTCCGAAATACTTGTGTGAGCGAATGCAGATAGACACGACTGATGTCTCCACAGCCGATCACACCGACTTTGCATCGATCCATTGATTTATCCCCTCGGCTTCAGCGTCTGGATACAAATTCAACAACGCCGTCACAGGCTGGTACCGTCACGGTGCAAAGACCGTTGATAGTCGGATGGTTCTCCGCCCCGCATTGCCACATAATCGCTTAAAATGCTGACCAGCATAGAACAGAGCGGAATCGTCTGAATTTTTCCGGTTTTGGTATGGCGGAAAATGACCTGCTTGCGTTCAAAATCAACATCACGGTTCTGAATATTGCGGATAGTTCCCGCTCTACAACCGCAATTCACCAGAAAATTGACAATCACCCAATTCCGGTATTCACAGAAATCACAGTTGCGGGCTGGCTTTTGGAGCAGAAGCATCAATTCCGCGTCCGTATAGGTTTCTTTCACAGTTTCCTTGTCCTTGTAGTTTGCCAGTTCCAAATCTGTATATCCTGCTTTTCTCGCCCAATTCAGAAACGTGCGGAATACGCGGAGATAACTACTGATGGAATTATGTGCCAGCCCGCTCCTACGCATAGAGATCACCATATTGTCAAGATCGTCTTTTGTGAGCGTGACAAGCGGGGCGGAGAAATCCAAGTGTTTTCCGAGCGAATGAAAATGGGAATGATAGTTCTGAATGGTCTTATCGCTGACCCCTTTTGCGGTTTGCGACGCAACGAAGCGTTCAAAAATCTCCGCGACAGTCTGATTATTCAACTGTCTAAATAATTGTTTTCTGGACATGAAAAACGGACACCCTGCCTTTCGTAAAATGGACAAAAAGGCAGAGTGTCCGACTGTTTTCAAGCATTGGAAGAAAAACCAAAATGCAAACCAATGAAATGTTTGCATTTTGGAAAGGAGAAGCAACGGAACAGGTGAGAGATGGCTTTTTGAATAAAAAAAGCCGTCGCGAACCAGTGCAGTCCGCGACGACGTGGTGACCCGCCGGAGATTCGAACTCCGGACACCCTGCTTAAAAGGCAGGTGCTCTGCCGACTGAG
>OGNB01001061.1_pt1 | contig 17045 bp, 15 predicted proteins | sample 1573301 | NCBI WGS metagenome assembly OGNB01 (sample SAMEA2581914, study PRJEB24529) | metagenome | biome: Human gut stool | place: China | collected 2011
AGATTTGTATTTCAGTAGAAAAGCCTATTCTTTGTTTACTGCGGCGCAGTTTTTGCGCCGCTAAATCCCCCAGAAGTAGCTCTGACTGCGCTCTTAGAAATAGTTATGTAAACTCATATCCTCATTTGTATTACACGCCCAAGACATTCAGGATTTACAGACTTTGTTCATAGCCCTGTGCCTGCTCATGGTCGTCCTGCTTATGTCCCATTGCCAGCCGCTTTTGGATGAGCTTTTTGCGTCGCTTGGAGTCCACGCGGATACCCATTGGATTGCTGGGCGGCGCAGCGTTCTCGCGGAAGATTTGACCGAGTTGGCGGAATAGCTTAACAGTTGCGTGCAAAAGATATTCGGATGGAACTGTTAGATTTGCAGAAGCCTGTGCAGAAGGTTCTTCGATTTGAAGCCTCAGACGCTCCGCTTCCTGGATAATGGCATTCTTAATGGCACGGAACTCTTTTTGCTGGGATAGCGAATTGTGCTGTCTGGGCTTGCTTTTATAGTAACCCTCCAGCGTATCGCGCAGGTCATTCCAGACGGCATAATTTCGGGTCATCTGACCAGAGCATCATGTGAATATGCGGGTGATCACCCTCGTCATGAAACGCTGCATACCACCGAAGCTGCGACGGTGGAATCTGCATGGTTTCCGCAAAGTCTGCCTGTTTGGAGCGCAGAAGCGCCCGCCAGCTTGCGGCGTTATCGTAGCCAAGCCGCGCGGCATCCTCGCGGCGCAGCGAGTAAATAATCGTCCAGACGTTGCCCTCATGCGCTTTCAACTCGCCCAACGTCTTTTCCAGATCAACAGCATCTTCGGCTCCAAACAAGCCGTGTTCGCCGTGCTTTTCCGCGCGAGGCCGTGTGGCAATATAGCGCATATAAATGCTGTCTGCGTTTTCATCCAAAAGCTCCACGCCGTCACGCGTAGCGATGTAATTCATATAACGTCCGGCACGTTTTGGATTCAGAAAACCTGCTTTCTGAATCAGCTTTGACATTTTCACACGCCCCTTTCGCTCAACAATGCGTCTTCAAAATCAATTTTTCCGTTCGTTCTTTTGACTTCATCCATACTAAGTCCGCGCATTTTCTGATAGCTCCGGGCGTCAATGTCCGTGTCCGAAGCAAGGATATGGTTGTTGACATTCTGCTCAACAGCCAGCTTGAAAAGCTGCCGTCCAATGCGCTCTGCAAATCGATCCAGCGTTCCGGCGAGTATCTGCTGCAAGACTTTCGGGAGATAACGGTCAGCTTTTTCGGCATATAAGAAGCCGGTATAAAATAAGATTGCCTTTTCAATGTACTCGCTGCGGCTCTGGCATTGATCGTCCGCATAACAGTCATCGACGAGCTGCTTACACTCCGGCGTGATCCAGAGTGCAAATTTTTCTTTTCCTTTTACCATTTTTCTGTATTCACCTCGTGTTTTTCGTTGGAACCCCTCTGTTTCCCTTGAAACGGCGGGTTTTTTTCATTCCGCAACGCCCTCCGGCTGTTTTTCGCTGTGTTTAGAACGCCCTCGTAAATCCCCGAAACTGCCCGCACCGCGGGCAGATGTGACCGCCGCGGGACGCACACGACCCCGCGGCTTTGTCCTGCTTCGCCGCTTGCGGCTTCTCCCTCTGTCAAAGTCCGCCCGTAGGCATCCTTTTTCTGCTCTTGCCGTTCCTGCACCGCTCCCGCACGTCGGCGCAACGTCTGGTTTTGAGTCCTCTGGTGGGTACGCGCTCGGCTGCGTCCAGAAAGCGGCACAAACTGCCGACACGGGCGCGACGGGCTGTGACTGGCGTTTTGGCTGTGCGTTCAACCTGTGTTCTCAATAAAATCGGCATATTTCCTCCTTGCTGCGCCCTCGTCCAGCTGCTGCATCTGCCGGTCATACTCCTGCTGAAGCACCGCATGAATCGGTCGGATGGTGAAGAGCAGATTGCCGTTGCGCGTTTTTCCATCCTTTGTCGTAACCATCGTCGGCTCCGTGATGAGCAACTCGTGTTCTTCGAGCGACCGAATGTGTTTACGGATCGTGTTCGGACTCAGCCCAACCGCTTCACTGATTTTTCGGTAGCTTGGCCAGCATTGGAATGTCTGGCGATCCTCGCAGAACAGCAGGTAGGCGTAGATCGCGATCTCTGCCGCGCTCAGACCCAGCGAGAAAATCTCCTTCGGTAGTGGGAAGTAGTCCTTGACCGGATCGCGTGTCGGCCAGAGACTGCGCTTCACTCTGCCCCTCCCGTGTGCTGCTCTACCCAGCGGATGAACGCTTCTTTCGGAACGACGATCCGATTACCGATTCGCAGCGCGGGGAAATCTTTTTCGTGCATCAGTTCGTAGCTGCTGGACGGCGCAATGCCCAGCACTTTCGCTACTGTCGCCGCGTTCAGGAACAGCGGCAGTTCGTCATAGCTTTTGTAGTTTGATTCTTTCATGTTGTCCTCCTTTGTTCGTGTTCATTTTTCCTGTCTGTATTTTGTCTGTCCGAAAAAACACCTCCTACCCTTTATCCGTATTCAGAGGGCTTTTGTACCAAACTTTTTTCAAAAGATTTTCTCCGCACCTTTAATTGCACAACTTTTGCGACGTTTGTACGAGAAAATTTTGGTTGTCGCAAAAAATCCTCTCATTACTAGTAGGGATAAAAATCGCAGTTTTGACAGCCTGTTTTCAAAAAATTCGGAAATTTTTTCGCCGGTCAAAACATCTCCCTATTTAATCCGACACTAAAAGCCGTTTTTGTTACCCTCCTTCGCAAATTTTCTTATTCAGAGGGGAAGATATTTTACGTCCAGCAATAACGCCCTCTATTTGATCCGACAGATTTTTGCGTTTTGAGCGATGTCCCACCGAAAAAAATCCCCTCACTGCATAGGCCACGGGAACGCGATTTTTAGAAGCCTTTTCGAGAAAATTCACAGATCATTTACATTTCCGCGCCTGCGCTGCCTGTTCGAACCCCTCCGAAAAAGTCTCTCATGTGGTAGGCAGCGAGAACGCACTTTTTAGAACCCTTTTCGCAAAAGTTCACAAAATGTTCACTCGAAAATGGTCACGACCGCTATGCGGTTTTGGATATGGAGGAATACCGCCAGTATGAAAAGCTGATGGCGATGCAGAAGCTGATGACAGAGCTGGAAAAGGGTCGCCGCTCCGGGGGGGGAGCAGGGGTACTTCTCTGCGGAGGATGTGGAAAAGGAACTGGGAATCCATGACTAAAGTAAAGGTGCCAATGGCAGGAGAGATTACCTGCCCAGCCTGTTTGGTGAAGAGCTATGCGATGATGACAATGCGTAAACGAATACCGGGGCAGCAAAAAATGCGCTGTCCCGGTATTTTTCTGGTTTCAAATATGATAATGGAGTTTTGTACCATGGTAAGCTGAGCGGCTCCCTGGGATAGAGAGCCGCTGGTTGTTATTTTTAGCACGGATGTATTCGCCGTTGAGCTTTGCAGCGATAGTCTGCGAGTCTGTGGTGACGATGGACTGGGTTAAGGTGTAAACACTACGCCTACCAAAGCGGGGCGTGGGTGGAAACCAAGGAAGCCGACACGCAGTTTGAAGCTTATCTCGATATGGCCCGCTGGAGGGTGCGGGTATCCAGTTCAATGGAACCATCGCAGTTACAGACACAGTTCCGGATGGTATAGCCGTTTTTTCGTGCCCAGTCGGCATAGCTACCGTCAATTTCCCGATGCGAAAGCCTGTTTCTATTTTTGGAGGAATCAGTCTTCCTCCAGCTCAAAACGAATTGTCACACGGCTTTGACCGCCCACAGTACAAGTAAATAAAGTCAAGTCCCACTCTCCACTCTCCATTGCGTCAATGGAGGTTGGCAGCAGCGTCTCCCGTTCCACCATTTTGTAGGTGAATACATTTCCGTCCATATCCGTGAAGGTGGCAATATCGCCCTCCCAGAGATTCTTTAAGGTTCCGAAATGGGAAGTGTAGTTGTGGCCGCAAATAATCAGGTTATTCAAATAGGCAGACCCGCTGTACCGGCAGGGAGCAGTTTTCAGATTGGGATAATTCCACTCACTGATAATCGGCAGCTCCAGCTCCAAGGCTGGGATCCTTAAAACACCGATAAAGTCTATTCCGTTGATGGTTTCCACTGGCATTTCCATATTAGGGGATAGAACATAGTCCGGAATAACAGTCCGCTCATCGCTCACCAACGGCTCCTGATCCCCGGCGGAGTCCGAGGGAGCCTCTGGAGCGGCCTCTGCGGGCAAATACGCATCCAGCTGGGTTACCGCTTGCCTGGCCGATTGCTCTGCCCGCAGCTCGTCGTACAAGTTGTAAGATACAAGGAAAAGGGCTGCTGCAATCAGCAGCAGCCCAATCGTAATCAACAGCAAACCCTCTTGCTTTCTGCTATTTTTTTCTTCATTCCTCATCAACAGCACCTCTGCGGCGCACCAGGCCGATCACGACAAAGAGCAGTCCGGCGGCAATCAACACTGGAACCGGCCACCAGAGCTGGCCAGTCTGAGGCAGCGTCGGCTTTGTAGGTGTAGTAGGTTTGTCCGGCGTGGTAGGTGTTGTGGGAGTAGGTTCGTCAGGAATTTCCTCATTGTAGCTATTTGTCACCACAAAAGTGATACCCTCCCGTGTGACCTCCACGGTATAGCCCTCCAACTCTTTCTCCACAATGGTCCACGTATAGCGATCATTCAATCCCGTCCAGGTGTACCGCCAGTTGTTTGCCGCGTTCAGGGTTACGGTATCATATACCTTGCCGTCACGAAGAAGCTGAACAATTACCTCTTTGGGACGATCTTTTTCATGTCCATCATCGGCCCAGACCTTCAGAACCTTTCGGTCGATGGTATGGTCATCTGGGTTATCAGGGATTTGGAATGAATCGAACTTTGCATTGACGGCTACATCATAAACCCAAATGTTATTCTCTTTGTCCAATCCAGTCAGCATTACCATGAATGGCGTGGGATCATAGCGGAAGCCATTTTGCGTGTGTCGATACCCCAGTACAAAGTACAAACCCGCTTTCAGGCTCTTTCCGGCGGTGGGAAAGGAAACCAATCCCTTATCATTGGTCTTTCCACTGTCTGTGGGGGAAACATCATCCCGCAATACATAGCCCTCCAGGGTGGATGCCAGTGTCCGCCAGGCCTCGTCATCCTTGCCCCGGATATTGACATGGAACTGGGCGAAATCCTTTGTGGTGGTCAGCTCGCCGTATTCGTCTACTGTGGCAACCAGGAAAATGTCAAACTCTGCACCAACCAGGGGCGTGTTTCCATCTTGATAGGAAATGGTCAAACTTACATCCTGGTTCAAGTCAATACTTCCCGCCGCCAGAGCCTGCAAGGGCAGGAGAAGGAATACTGCCAGCACACTGAGCAGCGCAGCAGTCATGCGTCTAATCCTCTTCATCGGCTTCCCCTCCGTGTTTCTTTCTTGGCTTCTTGGGCAGCAGCAGTAAAATCAAAAGCAATAGCAAGATCGGGATCGCCACAACAGGAGCCACAAGCAGCGGTTCAATCTGAATGGCGTCCGCCGTCACACGGACGGTCTTTGCTTGCTCAATATTGTCAATCCGGTGTCCCCGTACCAGCAGCCGGTGGGTATTGATACCGTAAGGGGTGCAGGTAACGAGCGTACAGTAATCTTTCCCTTCTTCAATCCGAAGGGCACCCGTCTCTTGGGGTTCCACAATCAGGATTTGATCGACCTCATAGGTCAGCACGTTGTCCAGGACCCGGAGCATAAAGATGTCTCCCGTTTGCAGCTTGTCCAGGTTGGTGAACAGCTTGGCGCTGGGCAGTCCCCGGTGGCCGGAGAGAACGCAATGGGTGCTTTCGCCGCCCACGGGCAGGCTGGACCATTCCAGATGGCCCACGGCGATCTGCAGGACCGATTCCTCCGTACCATGATAGATGGGCAGAGCGCAATCAATGCTGGGGATTTCAATATAGCCCATGACGCCAAGACCGGACACATTCAAAAGCTGCTGGTATTCTTCCTTCTGGGCGTCGCTGAGCAGGTACGCACTGACCCGATCGGTCAGAGATGCGTTGTAGCTTTCGGCCGCGGCCCAGATTTCGTCGTATTGATCCTGGTTCAGATTTGCAACTTCCTCGGCATATGCGGCAATGGCCCGGGTCTTGTGGAAGGAGTTCCAGTAATCGCTGACAGAGGGGTACAGCAGCAAGGACAGTCCCGCGAGAAGCACCAGGATCAGCAGCAGCGTTGTAAAATTTCCTTTTTTCTTCTTCATGCGGGGTTCTCCTTGCCGCTGTGGGCCGGGGAGGGAGTCCCCTCCCCGGCGTTCACAGCGGGATGTCAGTGCGTTTCAGATATGTATCAGGGAATTAAGCCTCGCTCTTCATGCGCTTTCTGGTGACCATCAGCACCACAGCACCCAGAACCAGCACGCCGCCCAGGACATAGAAGATGGTGGTGCCCATGCCGCCGGTGGAGGGAAGCTCGGTGCCAGAGGCGTTAGGAACTTCAACCGTCAGGGCATTGGTTGCCAGAACAGTTAGCTCGACGGGTTCTTTCAGGGTGTTGTAACCGGCGGGAGCCGCAGTCTCAACCAGGGTGTATTTATCCAGGTCAACGCCCTTGATGACGATCTTGCCGGAAGAAACAGTGGTAAAGCTATCAACCGCACCTGCTTCATCACCGTTGGCGACACGGTATTCGGTATCGGAAACCTTGACCAGCTTAACAACGTTGCCGCTTGCATTCTTCAACTGGAAGGTAGCGCCAGCCAGAGGCCTCTTTTCGGCGTTATTTGCAGCGTACTTCAGAATGTCAAACTGATAGGTCTTGGTAACGGTCTCGCTCCACTCGGTGTCGCTGGCATCGCCCCAGGTCAGCTTCGCGTCGTTCTTTTCACCATTGGTGATGTCGGCACTCTCGTTCAAAACGGCAGTGTAAGTAACGGTAAGAGTGGTATCACTGGTAATGGTGTCCAGATAAGACTGCTTGAAGCGAATCTCGAAGGTGCAGCCGTCTATAAAACCGGTGGTCACAACGGTGTAATCCGTGCCTTTGGTCAGACCGCCAATGGCAACGCTGTCTGCGCCGCTGAAGGTCAGGCCATCTTCCATCTTATCGTGCATGACAACGCTCGTGGCACCCTTTTTGACGGCGATAGTGGTCTGGAAGTTTACGGTGTCACCGATCTGCGCGCTGTTCTCCTTGGCCCAAGAGCTATCGCTGTCCTCCCGAACCTGCTTGTCAAGAGTGTGATCGGGGTTCTTCTCGTTCACGGTCGCAGCGGGCTTTTTAGGGGTGGTATCCACCATGGCCAATGTGCCGTTGGTAGAGATAATCAGATAGTAACCGGAATCCAGCTTATCAAAGGTAATCGCTCCGTCTTCAGTCGGAGTAATCGCATCAACAACAGAGGTAAGGCCACTCGCAGACGCAAATGCAGCAGCGGCCTTGGCAAAAGCCTCCATGTCGGAAGCGGCGTCTTTACCCGCTTTCCAGGTCACATAGCCTTGGGGATCGATGTCAACATACGCTGCACCGGCTCCGCCGTTGGTGAAGAAATCCATCCAATTGGAATTCACGGTGTAGCTGTAGGCGGTCTGATCTTCATTTACGATCAGATCGAGCATCTTGTAGATTTCGTAGGTTTCGCCTTTCTGTGCGCCATTGACAGTAATCGAGTTGGTGCCGGCGGCAAACGCGGTAGTGGCCAGGGCAAAGACCATGACCAGGGCCAGCAGCAAGCTGGCAAGTTTCTTTGTGTGTTTCATTGTGTTATTTTCTTTCTTTCTTGTTTTTGGGGGTGGGTGACAACAGGAATGCTGCACATCAGGAAGATACTGAATCCTCCTTTCTGCGCTTGGTATGGTGATACAACAGGAGGAACGCCGCGCCCGTGAGCAGCAGGAAGCCTCCTATGGTATACGGTATCGTACCGGCCCCGCCGGTGTTGGGCAGCTCGGGGTAGCAGACTTGGTTGGTTACGGTCACGGTGGCTGCGGCACTCCCATCTGCGGGAACCGTTACCGCAGGGCCGTTGGTGTAAGTCACAAGGAAGCTGCTGTTCACCGTGGCCGGCACATTGCCCGAAATTGGCTGACTGGAATCATCCAGCTCGTAGATGTAATAGGTTCCGCCAAGGGTCAGGTTTGTAAACTTCGCTGTCCCGCTCTCCGGCGTGACCGTGCTGTTCGCGTATTTGATGGTCACCGTTTGCAGCGGATCGCCGATGGGATTTGCTTCGGTATAGATTCCGAAACGGTAGGTGCCGTCGATTTTTGCCAGATGATTGCCGCCCGCATCCAAAAATTTCTTGGCCACCGTGGCTTCGCCCTTGTGGTTGTAGGCCTGATAGGTGTAGTCCGCGCTTTGATACCAGACGGTCACACCATTCGGGAAGGTGGGATAGCTTCCGTCCTCCTGCTGCTTTACCACAGCGAAGTAGTGGGGCACGGCATCCAGCACATAGCCCTCCGGGGCGGCTGTTTCAGTAAGGCAGTAGACCGTGTTATGTTTCATGGTCTGACCACTTTCTTTTCCGAAGGTCAGGGTGCCGTCCCCGCCGGTGGTGCCGGTGAGGGACAGGCCATTTTCTGTTGCGGTAAAACTACCGTCAGCATAGCTTCCCTCCACCAGAGCGAACGTCGCGCCGGAAAGAGTCTGGCTGGTATTGTACTGGTCCAGCTTTTTGACTGTTACACTGGGAGAAGTGTCCGCACCAGCGGTGCCGCCGGTGGAATAGCTGAATTCGTTGTCCTCTACGCTGCCGCCGCTGGGGGTGGCATAGCCCTCCCAATGGGCTTTGTTGGAGATGGAGATGGTCTGACCCGGCGCGGCGTTGACCGTTGCCTCATAGGTAACGGTCAGAGGCTGGTTGTCCGGCAGGACAATTTCCAGCGTCTGTCCATCCACGGAGGCGGTCCAGTCCGATACCTTCTCGCCTGTCCTGGTGTTCACCACCCGAATGGAAGTGGTGTCCAGAATCAGGGTATCGCTCAGCTCGTCCACCAGGGTGATGGTATCCGGCCCGCTGACCAGATCCTCGCCCAACTCATTCAGCGTGATCTTAAAGGGATACCGGCCGCCATTGGTTTCTGGGTTATAAGTGCCTTGCTTGGACAGCGTCTGTTTTTCGATTGTCACACCATTGCTGTCGCTGCCGATGGTCGTTCCCTCGGAATTTTGCAGGCTGACCACATTGTTGAACTCCTTGCTCTCGCCGCCCAGAAGAACGTCAGGATCCGTTACCTTACAGACGATCTGTATCTCCACGGCATAATCGTCCCGGTATCCGCCTCCGGCTACCAGATTGTCAATATCCCAGATCACCTGCTGACCGTTGGTGTAATAGTAGTTCGTCTGGGGTCCCGCGTTGTTGCTGGGCAGGGTATTCACGTGTTTCGTCCAGCTGCCGCCCAGGGCGGCGATTTCCTCAGCTGTGAGCTGCACAAGGGTGGGTTTGTGATCCTGCGGAACTGCTTTATATTTATCTCCCAGCCACCATATACGGACATAGGTTACCTCCATCCCATCCGGGATCTGCTCGACCACACGGTACCGCCCGGACAGGCTGCCCTCATAGTTCACATGAATCTGCCAGGCCACATAGGTACCCGCTCCGTTCAGCGCGCCTGTGCTGATGCCCTGATCTGTGCCGTGCTGGATGTCCGTGATGGAGCTGCCGGAACCGGGATAGGTAAAGACACGGCCCAGTTCCTTAAAGATATTTTCGCTGCCGTACAGGGTCTTGCTGGCCGTGTTGTGGTCCAGCCAGTTGGTGCCGTCGGAGCGGCTTTGCAGCTTATTGTTATAGGTAAAGGCGTCTCGTTTATTGGCGGGCCGTTTATCCGGCTCGGTCTTGACGATCAGATAAAGGGAATCACTCTGCGCCAAGGAAATATCTGTCTTCAGGGTCAGCGTCAGAGAAGAGTTGTCTTTCTCAACGGTATAGTTACTGCTTTCTAAGGCCGTCAGCGGGTTGCTGGCGATTAGCGAATCCAAATCCGCATAATCCGCGAGAGACTTCGTTCCCAAATTGCCCTTATATACGCCCACAAGGGAGGTGCCCCGAATATAGTGAGCCGACCCGCCGACCGCATTCGTGACGTCCTTAATGGCAGTGTTCTTGGGCAGAACCGTTCCATCCACCTTGATGACCCAGTACAGTGCGCCCTTGGCAAAGTCTCCGGTGGGCACCTTGGGGCCCTCGTAGTACCAGCTCTGCTTTTCCGCGGCAAAGCTGTTGCTGCCTTCCACGATGACAGAGGCCTCCACGCCAATTCCGGCAAGCTTGTATTTAATATTGCCGATTCCCACCTCACCGGTCAGTTCGAAGCGGTTGCTCACCACCACCTGCGTAATGCCGTCGATATTCGTGGGCTGCGCGTAGTAGGTCAGAAGGTAGGCTTGCTTTCCCTTCAATCCAATCTGCGCGGGTGTGAAACTGAAGGAGGTTTTCCTGTCAACTTTTACCCAGACGGTTTGATCGGGCGTGCGGCTGCTCAAATTGGCAACGGCATCTGCATCGTCCAGGCCGGAACCGGGTGCGTCGCCGCTGCTGATGGTATAGGCCTCCACCCGGACATAGCCCACAAACTCCATGTACTGGCTGCCCAGGCTGTCAGCCATGGACGCAGAGGACAGATCCCAGTCTCCCGCCTCATTGGCTGCCACCTGATACTTGTAGCTGCCGGCAGGCACAGTGAAGCTGCTGTCAGGGGGGGTGATTGGGGTAACGGAACCGCCGGTGGCGTCATACACGCTGCCGCTCATGGACACAGTGCTTTCCGTCTCCTGCTTCCCGCCCGCCAGCTTTCGGCTCCAGACCTTACGATCAAGGGTCTTATAACAGTTATAGGCATTTAAGGACTTGCCGCCGTCCTCTCTACTGTCATCGTCAATTATCCGAGCGCGGTTGTTGATCTGGGCGTTTTCGTTTCCAGCAGCTACGAAAACGCCGGGTTCCACATTTACCGTGTAAGTCAGGGTTTTACTTTTGCCGGGAGCTAGGGAACCAATGTAACAGGTAAATCTGTCATTGTATTTCCTGTCATTGTCCGCATCCGAGAGGGTCAGCTTGGTTTCATCGTTTATTTCTGTTAAACCGTTGTTCCCGTTCTGGTTTTTTGATCCGCCCTGATACAGGTGGAAAGAAGACTCATCGTAAGACAAGTATTTCCGGATCTCGACCGGAGTCGGGGTCCCGCCCAGGACAGAGCCATCTAGCGCATCGACAATTTTTACGTTGTCCAGGACATAGCTGTTCTGGGCGTTTGCCTGCACCCAAACGGTGTAAGTGATGGTTCCGCCGCCGCTTTCATTTGGAGTAAACTTAGAAGCCACTTTCGACATGGTAGCTTCGGCTTTCGGGGTAAAGGTGGCGCTAGCACTATCACGCCGGTAAATTTGGGAGTAAACGTTCGCCGTGTTCTGAAGATTTCCCTTTGCCGTGACGCCGGTGTATGCATCCTTCAGCTTGACCCGGTATGTCAGAGTCCGGGTTTCGTTGGATCCCATATTGCCGATAACCCAGACCAGCGTGCCGGGAGTTGTATCCGTCGCAGCTGGGTCGAGGCAAACTGTTCCATTTGTGAATCCTATGACGGTGCTGGTCTCCGTGGGGCCGTCAGAATCGTTGGTCGCCGTGGATGTACCGGTCACGCCCACATATTCTTCAATGTACGTGGTATCCGCAAAGGTATCCACCACCTTGACCTCCGGGCAGCCATCTGCGCCGGCCTTCACGGTCAGGGTGTAAGTCAGATAATCGCCGTCTGTCTCTTCCGAGATGGCCGAGACGGTTTTGGTCAGATCCACATTGCCGTATTGGGCAACAATGTCACCGTCAAAATCAATGGTGATCGTTGTATCGCCAATGACAATTTGACCGGTTCCATCTTCGCCGACCTGCGACAGGTCAACTTCTGCTTCCACAAAAAAGTCGCCGCTGATGACGGTATTCGTCGCTGTCTTCTGCTTTGCCAGCCAAGTGGTGTCAAAGGCAAGGGTGACCGTATTGTTTGCCACCGTGATGGTGCCCACGGTCGTGCTGCCGCTGGTGATGCTGCCGTTGGCCGTGGCGTTGCGCAGCAGGCCCGGCAGGGTATAGGTCATTTTCCCGCCCGCAGCCAGGAGGGTGTCGATGTGGACATTGCCATAGCTGATCTTCAGCTTGAAATCCGCGTCGCCGGGAATATCCGTCGCGCCTGATACATCGGTCCACGCTGCGTTTTCATCCGTGCGGTAATAGAGTGTTGCGCCTGTGATATAGTTTTCTACGGAAACGGGATCGGTTGCCCCTGTTGTATCCGCATCCAGAGTCATCACCGAATAAGCGCGTGTTTTGGCGCCAGAAGCGTAGGCAGTGCCCATAACCGGCAGGCTGGGATCGATCTCCATGCCGGACATCTCTTCCTCCGGTTCGGTCGTTTCTTCCGTTTCTTCTGTCGCTTCTGTTTCTTCCGCAGTGCTGCATTCCGCCGTGTGGGTATGTTCCTCCATATCGCAGGTCAATTCCCAAGTGCCGTAGCACAGGGCGGTATGGGTGTGTTTTTCATCCTCGGGAAGCGTACAGGTCAGAGCCTCGGTATCCGCCGGTTCCTCCACCGTCTTAAAGCACGCATCCGTGTGCTGATGCTCCAAAACCTGGATTTTGCCGCAGATCAGATTGCCGTCATCATCATAGCAGCCCGGGTCCTCCGGGGATTCATAGGGCTCGTGGGTGTGGAGAATGATTTCTTTCTCCTCACAGATCAACTCCGGTTCGGCAGGTTCTGCTTCTTCCGCCGGTTCGGTGGGCAGCTCGCAGATCAACGTCTTTATCTGCTCGTAGCACTGGTCGGTGTGCTGGTGTACAGGCTCCTCTGTGTCGCCGCACGTCAGTTCCCGCGTTGTCTTATAGCAGCTTTCGGTATGCTCATGATCTTCTTCACAGACCAAAGCAGACGTTTCTGTGTAGCAGTCATCCGTATGCACATGGGCCGGTTCCGTAGATTCCGTACAGATCAATTCGCCGCGCTCCACGGTGTAGCAATCATCCGTATGGGTATGTACTTCGGGTGCGTCTGTTTCCGGCACGGCATAGCAGCTTCTGGTGTGCTCATGGGTCTCGATCTCCGGCAGCGGGCACCAAAGGTTCCCATTTTCGTCATAGCATGCCGAATCATGCTGGTGAACGACAAAGTCTGCATACCCGCACGTCAGGTTTCCTTCGCTGTCATAGCAGGTATCGTCATGCTGATGGAGATTCAGGCTTTCGATGGTACACACCGGCTCGGTCCGGGTGGCAGAGGTTACTTGCGTGTAGCAAGCCTCCGAATGGGTGTGTTCAGGAATCTCACACGCTCCCTTTTCCATGGTAATGGCGGGAAGAATCAATGCGTAGACCGTGCAGAACACCACAACGCAGGCAAGACCGGTTACAACCCGGTACCAGCGTTTCTTCCCTTGATGTGCCTTCGTATATTTTTCTGCGCTCTGTAACGCACCGTGCTTCATATGCCAATCACCAGCTTTTCTATCTCAATGTTCCGAAGCAACGGTGTACAAGGGGCTACAAGCAGTATAAAGAAACAAGTGGTTTGATAGAGTGGAAAGAGTGTCAGATTTTCCACTCTATCTTTACATAGTCGCTGGTTGCGCTGATTGAAGAAATCAGGCCGTCAGCGGCTTTTCGTTTGTCCTCAAAGCTGATATTCTCCCAATCGTCCAGATACCCGGACAGCAATTCAATCTGTTGGGAGGACAGCGTTTCAACGGACAAGTCGGCTATCGCCTTGGACAGCGTTTTTCTGCGATTGTCCAAATCCTCGATTTTCTTGTTGGCATAGGCCAGCAAGGTGGCGTTGGCCCCGGTCAGCGTATCAAGCAGTTTTTCAATCTCGGCTTCTACCTGTGCAAGCTCCACCTGATAGGCGGTAATCTTCGGGTTTGCCTTTTCCTCGCCGCCCCGCAACAGCTTGAACTCCCGGAACTTTTCTCCCATAGCGGTGAAAATGAACTGTTCAAACTCATTCTTGCGGAGTGTGCCACACCCCGGACAGCCCTTGTGGTCAGCCCGTTTGGAACAGCGCAGGTATTCATAGCCGGAGGGGTTATGGGTCGTTTTGAGAGCATACCCGCATTTCCCACATTTGATTTTCCCGGCCAGCCAAGTGTTCCGGGCCTTGCGCCCATCCTGGAAAGTGATGTTTGTCATCAGCTTCTTGCGGCACCTCAGCCAAATATCGGAGGATATGAAGCCCTCGTGGGGAGCGAGCACAAGGATCTGATCTTTCAGGCTCTTGTCCTTGTCCTCCTTCACATCCCGGCCTTGGTAGAGATAACAGCCGTTTGTCCCGGCGAAGTCGGCGGCGTCATTGACTACCACAGCCCCCTGACTTTTGAAGAACTCATACATTTCCAAGTCTGCCTGTGCATAGACCGGGTTGCGTAGGAGCTGGGACAGGAAGGGGCGTGTCAATGACTTCCCATATACCTTGATACCCTGTTCTTCAAAATACCGGGTAATGTCTCCGAAGGAGGTTTCCGGCTCGGCGTACATTTCAAACATCAGCCGAACATGGTTAGCGGCCACAGGGTCAGCCGCCATCATCTTAGTGCGGATACCCTCTACCACCGTAGGCTCCAATTCAAAGCCATAGGGGGCTTGGCCGCTCATGTGAAAGCCTTTCAGGCACCGGGAATAGTAAGCGTCTGTAACACGCTTCTGAATTGTCTCCCGTTCAAGCTGGGCGAATACGATACAGATATTCAGCATGGCCCGGCCCATCGGGGTCGAAGTGTCGAACTTCTCCGTGGAGGAAACAAACTCCACATCGTATTCCTGAAACAGCTCCATCATATTTGCGAAGTCCAGAATGGAGCGGCTTATTCTATCCAGCTTGTAAACTACTACCCGGCGAACCTTGCCCTTGCGGATCTCGCCAAGGAGCTTTTGAAACTCGGGCCTGTCGGTGTTCTTTCCCGAATAGCCCTTGTCCTTGAAAACCCGGCAACTGCCTCCCTTCAACTCATACTTGCAGAAATCAATCTGGCTCTCAATGCTGATACTGTCCTTGCGGTCTACGGATTGTCTTGCATAAATTACATCTTCTCTAATATTCATGTTGGGCTCCTTTCCTGTGGAATGGAGCTACCAACCTACAAGTATATTATACCATTGATAGCCCCGAAGGACAATGTTGTCGATGGTCAGGCCGGGGTATCGCTGGCCTTTCTGTACTTGCTGAACACCTCATAAAGACAGCGTTCAATCTCCTTTTTCCGCTTTTCCTTTTCCTTCGGAGAGAGTACCGGCGTAAGACTTTCCAGCACAATGCTTTTCCCCTGAAAATGGACGGTTTTGGTTTCACTCTGATAAGTAACGGATTGTACCATTGAAGCCTCCTTTGCGTAGTTGGTTGACTGCCAGCATTTCCCGCATTGTCCCAGTGGGGAAAAGCGAAAGGACAGCACCCGGCAAAGAGTGCTGTCCTTTCGTTCTTCTCCACGCCTCGGGCCAACTTGGCCCGAGGTCAGTATTGCCAATTTTCGTAGTAGTGCGCCGCCTCCTCAACAGCGCAGAAGTCAAAGACTTCATAAAGCTCAACGAGCACCTGATGAATGTCCTTTGCATGGAACCCACAGTTTTCCATGGCTTTGATAACATAGCCACGGCAGGCGTCGTTGCTCCATTCCTCATTCATAGTCAAGACCTTCTTTCTTATAAAGCTGGGGACGCTGACGCTATATGTTTGGCCTGTCACAAGACAACTGTTTTTTCCGTCAGCGTCCCCGCTGGATTGTGCGGCAAATCGGAGCGAATAAGTTGCCAACTTATTTCTTGCGGCCCGTTGCAGATCGTGGCCGTGGAGATGGCTTGTCCCCACCTGCGGCATGAGTAGTTGTCGCTCGTTTTCCTTATGGAAAAGTCTTGGCGTACCTGTTGCTTGGCTCCCTGCCAAGCACTCCGAGTTACCCGCTATTCAGTTGTGTGAGGAAGGTTCATCCTCTCATTAACCGTGTCAGTTAGAACGGGAAAAAGAATAGGCTCACAGAACTTTTTCCAAATATTTTTTCATGTTCTCCAAGCCACGCTGGATGGCGGCGTTGATGGCCCTTTCCGTCACACCTTCGGCGGCAGCAATCGCTTTGACCGAGTGGTTCAGCAGATAGTGCTCAAACACCCGCTGGCCCTGTGCGTCAGGCAGACTATTCAGTGCATGGCAGATATGCTCGAAGCGTTCCATGCGCTCGATCAGTTCTTGCGGAGAAGGGTTAGAGAAGCAAGCAGAATATTCAATGCCGTCCTCGGCATCCAGCGAGTAGTGCGCCTTATTGCGATAGATACGACGGCGGCTGGCCTTAATGTACCTCTGACCCGCCAGCAGTTCTTCCGCAACTTCTTCCGTGACTTCGACCATAACATCTTCCATATACCACGGGTAAAATTCCCGCAAATTGATTTCCTTCATTGTGTACCTCCGTTTCGGTGTTGGGGATTGACGAGTGACCGAAGCGAAGGGCGGCGGAGAGCGGCACCGGGGCTGGACATCGGGCCAAGTTGGCCCGATGTTAAGGAGGGAGATCCATTTGGCCCACAAGCAGAATGGGATAATACCTCGCTTGTGAGTGTGTTGTCAGCAGCCCGTTTCACGGTCTATTTTCGCCCTTTGTAAAGTTCGGCGTATCGAGTTTCATGGGATACCTGAAAGAAAAGAGCAGTACGATGCTGTATGAGCAGTTTGGGGAGCTGAAATACAAGTATCGGAGCCGAGAATTCTGGTGCCGGGGATACTACGTGGATACAGCGGGCAAGAATGCAAGCCGCATAGCGGAATACATTGCGAACCAATTGAAGGAAGATGAATCAGGCGAACAGCTAACCATGAGTGAAATCGGCCCGTTCACGGGCGGCAAGTAATAGTCTGAGCGCGGCTGGCAGACCGTACTTACACGTTTGACGTGTATGCGAGGATCATAGGGCTTTGCCCGCATCTGAAATACCCCCGGCTTCGCCGGGGGATATTTATTCTTGCGGCAGATTTTGTATGAACGTAACGAGTTCCTGAGCCATAAGCTGATGGCGGTGGATGGACGGATGCAG
>OGNB01001071.1_pt1 | contig 16968 bp, 12 predicted proteins | sample 1573301 | NCBI WGS metagenome assembly OGNB01 (sample SAMEA2581914, study PRJEB24529) | metagenome | biome: Human gut stool | place: China | collected 2011
GCGAATTCGTCGCCATCATCGGCCGCTCCGGCGCGGGCAAGTCCACGCTGCTGCGGGCGGTGAACCGTATGCACCGGATCACCTCCGGCACGCTGACGGTGAACGGCACGGATGTGAGCACCCTTTCCGGCAAGGCGCTGCGGCAGTTCCGCCGGGGCATCGGCATGGTGTTCCAGTCGTTCAATCTGGTCACGCGCACGACTGTGATCAAAAATGTGCTCTCCGCCTGCGTGCCGGATATGCCTTTCTGGCGCGTGCTGCTGGGCGCGTTCCGCCGGGAGGACAAGCTCAAGGCGCTCGAGTCGCTGGACAAGGTGGGCATTTTGGACAAGGCGTATATGCGCGCCGACCAGCTCTCCGGCGGCCAGCAGCAGCGCGTGGCGCTGGCGCGGACGCTGACCCAGAGCCCCCACATCATTCTGGCGGACGAGCCGGTCGCCGCCCTCGACCCCGTGACCGCCAAGCAGGTGATGCAGGACTTCGTTCACATCAATCAGGAGTTGGGCATCTCCATTCTGCTGAACATCCACCATGTGGAGCTGGCGCTGGAATATGCCGACCGGATCATCGGCATCCGCGCCGGTAAGATCGTCTACGACGGCCCCTCCGCAAGGGTCGATCAGGCGGTGCTCGACGCCATCTACGGGGAGCAGGCCGGCGCGGAGGAGTGCGTATGAGCCTCTACGACCGCATCTTCAAGCCTCACGTCTATACGCTGGCGGACGGTACGACGGTGGAGGAAAAGCGCAGCCGCGCGCCGCTGATCCTGCTTGTGCTGATCGCGCTGACCGTCCTTTCCGTCCGCATCACGGGCTTTGACCTTGCTGTGCTGGTGAAAAAGGGCAGCAAGTTCTTCGACATCCTCAAGGCGATGTTCCCGCCGAACACCGCCTACCTCGGCAAGATCTGGCAGCCGCTGTGGGACACCATCAAAATGTCCATCCTCGGCTCGTTCGTCGGCGCGGTGCTGGCGGTCCCATTTGCCGTCGCCGCAGCCAGCAACATCGTGACGAACCGCGTTGTGGTGTTTCTTGTGCGCCTGTTTTTGAGTCTGGTGCGCACCCTGCCGACGCTGGTGTGCGCCCTGATCGCCACCTACATTTTCGGCCTCGGCACCATGGCGGGCACCTGTGCCATCGCCGTTTTCACCTTTGCCTATGTGGGCAAGCAGCTCTTTGAGATCATCGAAACGGTGGATATGGGACCCTACGAGGCGATGGAGGCGTTGGGCGCCACGCGCCTGCGCGCCTTTACCACCGCCGTCTTTCCGCAGGTGCTGCCGACCTATCTGTCCGTGTCCCTGTTCTGTCTGGAGGGCAATGTGCGTTACGCCTCCATCCTCGGCTATGTGGGCGCGGGCGGACTGGGCCTCATTATGAATGAAAAGATCGGCTGGCGCGAATACGACAGCCTTGGCATGATCCTGATCGTCCTCTTTGCCGCCGTCATGGTCATCGAGGGCATCAGCCACGCGCTGCGCAAGCGCCTGACGTGAGGAGGAACGGCTATATGAACGAACGAATCAAAAAAGCCTATGCCTCTGCGCCGAAGACGTGGGTGTGGCAGCTGCTGGCGGCGTTCATCGTCGCCTGCCTTCTGGCGTGGTCCGGCACGGCGGTGAGGGTCAGCAGCTCCACCGGCAACGGGCTGGAGGTGGCGGGGAACATTCTCTCCGGCATCTTCCATCCCTCGGCGAAGCTCCTCCTTACGCTCGGCACAGACGGCGTGCCCTACCTGCTGCTGGAGACCTTCTGCATCGCCTTCCTCGGCACGATCGTGGGCGCGGTGATCTCGCTGCCCCTGTCGTTCCTGTCGGCGAGCAATCTGGTGCCGCGGGGCGTGGCGCTGGTCGGCCGCGTGCTCATCGCCGCCATCCGCACCATCCCCGCCTTCGTCTACGGACTGATGTTCATTCGCGTCACCGGCCCCGGACCGTTCGCGGGACTGCTGACCATGTCCCTCTGCTCGATTGGCATGGTGTCGAAAATGTTCATCGAGAGCATCGAGGACCTTGACAAGCGGATCCTGGAGTCGCTGGACGCCGCGGGCTGCACGACCTTCCAGAAGATCCGTTATGGCATCCTGCCCCAGCTGACGGCGGACTTCACCTCCACGATCATCTACCGCTTCGACATGAACCTGCGCGACGCGACCGTGCTCGGCCTTGTGGGCGCGGGCGGCATCGGCGCGCCGCTGATCTTCGCTATGAGCTCGTACCGCTGGAACGAGGTCGGCGCGATCCTGCTGGGGCTGATCGTGCTGGTGCTCATCATCGAGTGGATCTCGGCGAAGATCCGCGTGAAGCTGGCACGGGGGTAAGCGATGGACGAGAAAAAGCTGACGATCTATTTTACCTCCGACCTGCACGGCTACATTTATCCGACCGATTACCGCGGACAGGGGGAAAAGGAGCTGGGGCTGTTCAAGTGCGCCAGTCGCTTCCGCAAGGACGGCAACACCCTCGTCATCGACGGCGGCGATATCCTGCAGGGCTCGCCGCTGGGGGCATTCTGCCACGATACCATCGGCAGCGCCGCGCGCTTTGCCGAGATGATGAACCGCTGCGGCTATGACTATGTGACGCTGGGCAACCACGACTTCAACTACGGGATGCCGTACCTTGACAGCTACCTCAACGTGCTGAAAGCGCGCTGCGTGTGCGAAAACGTCCGTTGGGACGAGGCGGGGGTGCGCTTTCCCGCGCGCATCCACACGCTGGAAAACGGGCTGCGGGTCGGCATCATCGGCATCGTGACTGACTATGTGAACATCTGGGAAAAGCCGGAGCACCTCGCCGGCATTGCGATCACCGACCCGATCCCCGCCGTGGCCGCCGCGCTGGAAAGGCTGCGTGATCAGGTCGACCTGACGGTCGGCATTTACCACGGCGGCTTTGAGCGCGACCTCGCCACGGGGCGCGTGCTCTCCGCGACCCGCGAAAACGTCGCCTACCGCATCTGTCAGGAGCTGGATCTCGACATCCTGCTGACCGGACACCAGCATATGTCCGTTCCCGGGCAGATGGTGAGCGGCACCTTCGTGGTGCAGCCCTCCGACAAGGGACAGGAGTTCCTGCGGGTAGAGGCTGCCGTGTCCGGCGGCGGGAAGCGCTTTTCCAGCGAAACGGTCCCCGCCCACGGCGAATGCCGGGCGGACTGGCTCGCGGAGTTCGCCGACATGGAGCGCGGCGCGCAGGCTTGGCTCGACCAGGTGGTGGGACATCTGGAGACGCCGATGCTGCCGGATACGCCGCTGCGGATGGCGGCCGAGGGCAGCGCCCTCGCCGACCTCTTCAACACCGTGCAGCTCGCCGCGAGCGGCGCGCAGCTCTCGGTCACGAGCCTTGCCAACGACGCGGCGGGTCTGCCGCAGACCGTGCGCCGCAGGGACATTCTCAACGCCTACCCCTACACCAACACGCTGACGGTGCTGGAGATCACCGGCGCCGTCCTGCGCAGGGCGATGGAGCGCAGCGCGGAATATTTCACCCGAAACGCCGACGGCTCGCTGCGGGTGTCGGACTGCTTCCTGGAGCCCAAGGTGGAGCATTATAATTACGATTACTACGCCGGCATGACCTATGCCTACGACATTGCAAGGCCCGTGGGCGAGCGAGTGGTCGAGCTGACATTCAACGGAACGCCCGTGAAGGACACGGACGTGTTCACCGCCTGCCTGAGCAGCTACCGCGCCAGCGGCACGGGCGGGTACGACGGCTATGTCGGCTGCCCGATCGTGCGCGAGATCGGCACGGAGATGTCCGACCTGCTGCTGGACTACTTCAAGCGATACGGCGGAGAGCTCCCGCTTGCGCGGGGAGAGTTCAGGGTATTTTGACAAAAACAGCAGACTGTTTTTTTTTGAAGCTTAAAAGCTTCGGCAAGAGAGAAAACCTCCTATTGCGCTGGTAAAGGCTTGGCGGCCGCATTACCAGAGTAATAGGAGGTTTTATGCAGTTTAAGGCGTACAGCACTTTTCGTCGCCCTCGAGGATTTCCGCCTTGCCCTCGCCGAGAAAAGAGGCGTAATAATAGCTGTGCGTGCAGGCGGTTTCGCCGTGCTGCAGGGCATTCTGACAATCCATTTCAAAGGCAACGCTGGCATTCTTGCGGATCACGTCAAGCTTCTTGCCTTCCTTTGCGCTGTGGCAATAGAAAGTGAAAGTGCCGTTTCCACCGCATAGAGGAACACGGGGTCCGCCGCCCCGGTGATGTCTGCGGTGGTCGTGCCGGTGTAGCCCTTCTCCAGAAATTGCGCTACGGCGGCGCGCAGCACCCGCTGCTGCGTCACAAGGCCGTTGGCCTGTTTCCCTCACAATGACAAATGTTCACGCTCCTTTCAAATTGGACTTGCGATTATAATTTCGTTTTAACAGAAAAAGAGCGTTCCCGCAAGAGAAAGCTGCCCACCCGAATTTTTCGGGAAAATGCGCAAAGTCCGGCGGCGCTTTTCGGTGAGTATGCAGAGAAGGCGGCGCGCATGACGCCGACCCGCGATTTGCTCTTGCTTTTTGGGTAAAATTTCTTTATGATAGGACAGTCGGCGGGGGAGATGCTCCGCTGCGAAAAAGAATAGCGATCAAGGCCGTCTGCCGGAGAAAAACCGGAACGGGGGAATGGGGTGAAAAGCCCCGCGAGCGGGTCACTGTGAAGCTCCCACGAGGAGATCAGTCAGAATGCCCGGACGGCCTTGGACGCTCCTGCCCACACCGGGAGCCGAGAGACACCAGGGGGGTCTTTGCACCCTTTTTTACGTCTGTACGGCTCGCGTAGGCGGGCGGGTACAGACGTTTTTTTCATGCAAAAGGAGGAAGAGAGAATGAAAAAACGCGCATTATCCCTGCTGATGGCCTTTGTGATGGTCATCGGCCTGCTGCCCGCGACGGTCCGGGCGGCGGAGACGCCGCAGAAAATAACGACGACGACCGAGTTTGCAGATATGGAGCAGGCCGGCAATTATATTCTGATGGCGGATATAACGATCGAAGCACCATATGGCTCTCAAACGAAGAAATTTACTGGTACATTTGATGGCAATGGGCACACGATCAAGTTAGAGATCGAAAATGCCGCAGACCATTATCAGGGTGCATTTGCGTATATTGGTACTAACGGCGTGGTAAAGAATCTTATTACTGCTGGCTCAGTGACTTTGGCGGCAAACAAGAATTATGCTGGTGGTATTGCTGGTATGTGCGAGGGCACGATCCTGAACTGCGGCAATACGGCAAACATAACGGGCAGTAGACAGATTGGAGGAATTGCCGGGCAATTAGGCGATAAGGGAGAGGCGCTTATCCAAAACTGCTATAATACAGGCGCCATTAAGGGAACGGCTACAAGTAGAACTGCTGCCGGTGGTATCGCGGGTAAAGTAGGAAGTAAGAGCTCTGTCCAAAACAGCTGCAATAGTGGTGTTGTTTCTGCAAAAACACAGAATGGCTCTTTGGTTGGATATAGTGGCGGTAAACTTAGTTATTCGTGGTGGTATCAGGAAGCTAATCCGAACAAGGCTGCCGGGTTTATTTCTGATGCGAATAACGTCGAGAATTACGAGTATACGAATGCTGTTGATGCCGTCAAAGGGCTGAATAAAAACCGCGGCGATAACGCGGAGTGGGCAGAGTGGGCAGATAAGGAAGGTGTGCCCGTGCTGAGGCTGGTGCAAAAGAGCGATGTGAGCAGCACGCCTGAGATTTCTCTGAAGCAGACGGATGTAACGCTGTATGCGGAGGAAAACCTCGGGACGAGATACCCACAGCAGGCGACGCTGACGGCGCAAACGAGTAATTTGCCAGACGACGCGAAGATTGTGTGGGAGATCAACAATGAGCAGGCGGCTGTGATAATTCCTGTAGAGGGCACAGACAAGAGCATTCTCGTGAAGGCAGCGGTCGGCGGTGCTGCTACAGTTACGGCAACGGTTTGTGATGCGGAGAACAAGCCGATTAAGGTGGAAGAGGAAAGCGGCGAGAAAATCGTTCGTGCCACCTGCAAGGTGACGGTCATTCCGCACATCAACACGGTAGAGATCAAAAACATCAACCAGCCGGGTGCCGTCGCGGTCGGTCAGACCGTGCAGGCGCAGGTCAATATTCTGGGCGGCGGCGAATATGATTACGAAAACTACCCCAAGCTGACCTACCAGTGGTATCGCTATAACGTCAGCGCGGGTAAATCGGAAGCGATTTCCGGCGCGACGAGCCGCACGTTTGAAATTAAAGCAAAGCAGTTTGACGGCGAAGATCAGAAGTATAAAATCAGCGTTAATGTCGATTGCGGCGGTAAGACAGTACACTCTTATAACGATCAGCCGGAACCGGTCCGCTCTGCTGACTACGGCAAGCTCTATCCGGTGGCCTACGACGAGGAATTTACCCTGCCGAGCGAGATCAAGGAAGATACCAAACTGGAATTGCCGACTGAGCGTACCAAGGGCGACATAAAGGCAGGCATTGAATGGTCTGGCTTCAACGAAGTAATCGCTGAGGACGGCACAGTCACTCGTCCGGCGGACGGTAAGAGTACGGTCACGCTGAAGGCAAAGTTCACCTACGGCAATGCCTATGCCAACCGCACATTCGAGATCACCGTCTGGTCGCAGGCGGCGGTAGACGCCGAGGGCGACAGCGAAAAGATCGAGGCGGCCATCGGCAAGTTAAGTACCCTCCAGCCGCAGTTCGGCAAGGACAGCAACGTGCAGACGATGGTGGAGACACGGCTGGCCAACGCGGGCTTTTCCGGTGTCGGCGTGAAATTTATCTCGGCAGAGCCGACCAACGCCACAGCAGATCAGGCGGCGTCTGCGATCTCGTCCATCGGCGGTATCACCTACTTCTATGACGACCCCAACAAAACGGTCAATGAGCGCACACAGTGGTTTGACACCTACAAAGCGTATTTCACGCTCACCTGCGGCAAGGAAACGAAATCGGTCGAGATTCCGGTCATCGTTTACTGGGACGCGGACAAGGTAAAGCAGGCCATGACCGAGCAGATCGTCAGCAAGGTGACACTGCCGGAGACGACAGAGAAGAATTTCGACCTGCCCAAGGTGGTGGACGGCAAGAAGTGGACGCTCATCGAGTGGACGAGCAGCGACCGGGCCGTTACCATCAGCACGGAGAAGCAGGGAACGGCGGACACGCTCTTTGAGCCCTATGTCGGCGTGGTCACCCGCCAGACGCTCGATCAGCAGGTGGAGCTGACCGCGAAGTTCACCTTCCAGCTTACGGATCAGCAGATCGTGCTGTACAAGGTGTTCTATGTAACGGTAAAGGGCAACGCAGATGCTGCCGACCGCGCGGCACTTTATCAGCAGAAGCTGGACGATGCACTTGCGGCCCCCGGCTTGAAGGATTTCGTCACCGGCAAAAAGCTGACAGAGGAAAACGGTGTTTACACCACGATCAACGACATTCAGTTCCCGACCACGCGCGACCTCAAGATCGACGGCAAGTACACGCCGGTGGTCATCACCAGCAGCGATCCCGGCGTGATCGAAGCGCCGACCACGCCGAACAGTGCGCGTGTTTGGGTCTACCGCCCGCTGCCCGGCGAGGCGGCAAAGACCGTCACCCTGACGATGAAGATCCTCGACCGTCCGAACGGCCCGCAGCCGGGAGACGATCTTTCCACCATGCGCGTGCTTGCGTCCAAGGAGATCAAGGTGACCGTACAGCCGCTCACGCAGACCGAGATCGACGCGGAAATCGCGCTGATGGAACGGGTCAAGGTGAATTACTGGAACGGCATCCGCAACGCTAACACCGATCAGAACAACGTCACCACCAATCTGCACGCCTTCCAGGAGTGCTATTTGGGCACGGACCGTCAGCTGACCTGGGTCTACGACCGCAATGATCTCAAAAATCACGGCATCGTGCCCGTTCCGCTGGACAACTGGTATGACCAGCAGATCTGGCGCCTGTTCCGCTCGAGCAACGCCGATGTGGTAGCCCATGAGAATCTGCTCGTCACCCGTCAGGGAGACAGCAAGGCGGTCACCATCACCAGCTATCTTTCCAGCGAAACGCTGGGCAGGTATGCGGAGAAATACCCGCAGAACGCAGATTTCCAGAAGCTCTATAAGCAGCCTGTTACAATCGATCTGGTCGTGACCGGCACGCAGTATGCGCAGGGTGTCAGCAACACGGTGCGGATGCAGGCAGCGAAGCGCGCGCTGGCGGTCCGGCCGACCGTCACCGTTTCGTTCTCCCTTTCCGGCCGCGGCATGGGCTTTGCGGAAAGCGATCTCAAGTATGCCGAGGGCAGCACGGTGTATGACGTATTCTCCGACCTGCTTGCCGAGCACCGCTATACCTGCAAGCGCCGCGGCAGCTACATTGCCGCCATCACCAGCGACAGCGGCGTAACGCTGGAGGAATTTGACGAGGGCAAGAACTCCGGCTGGATGTATCGCGTCAACGGCGAGCTTGTTCGCCGGTATATGTCCGCGCAGGGCTTAAAGGACGGCGACCGCATTGAGCTGTACTTCACCTCCGACTGGACGAGCGAGCCGGGCGCAGAAGGCTGGCAGAAGCCCGGCAAGATCGAAACGATCGTCAACGCGGACGGCTCGGTCACGAAAATCGAGACGAAGCCCGACGGCACGGTCATCGAGACGACGACCTGGCGCGACGGCAGCACACTCACCGCCGAGACTTCCCCCAATGGCCGTGTAGAGACGGTCGAGAAGCGTGCCGACGGCACGACCGTTGAAACCGTCGAGCCCGTGAGCGGTGAGATCACCGCCTCCGTCAGCGTGCCCAAGAGTGTCGGCAGCACCCGTGTGGACATTCCCGTGAGCAAGCCGACCGGCAGCATGGTCGCCGTGATCGTCCATCCCGACGGCACGGAGGAGATCGTCAAGGGCTCGGTCGTGACCGAGACCGGCATTGCGCTCCGCGCGGAGGGCAACGTGCGGCTCAAGATCATCGACAACGCCAAGCGCTTTAACGACATGGCGGACCATTGGGCGAAGGACGCCGTGGAGTTCGCCTCGTCCCGCGAGCTGTTCAACGGCGTGGGCAATGACGCTTTCGGCCCTGACCGCTCCATGACCCGCGGCATGGTCAACACCGTACTCGCGCGCCTTGCCGGCGCGGATACGGCCGGCGGGGAGACGTGGTACGCCAAAGGCACGGCCTGGGCGGTCGAGAACGGCATTTCCGACGGAACCGCTCCCGAGCAGCCGGTCACCCGCGAGCAGCTGGCGGCGATGCTCTACCGCTATGCCGGCTCCCCCGCCGTCAGCGGCGAGCTGAGCTTTGACGACACGGCTGTTATCAGCATCTGGGCCTACGACGCCGTGAGGTGGTGCGTGGACAACGGCATCCTCAACGGCGTGGGCGGCAACCGCATGACGCCGCAGGATCTTGCCCGGCGCGGGCAGGTCGCAGCCATGCTGATGCGCTTCCTGCAGGCGACGGTGTAAGCGTCGACCCGCGATATACGCTATAACGAACAGTAAGGCTCCCCTGCTTCGGCAGGGGAGCCTTACTGGTTTATGGAACGGGAAACGGGTATGGAGACGCTGCCGCGCCGGAGTCCGGCGCTCAGCGCATGAGCGGACCGGACCGGCGCTCGCCCCACCGGCTGTCGGCGTGCTGCTCCGCGGCGGCGGTCTCGGCGAGACGCTGGAGCTTTTCCATGCGCGCGTCAAGCTGCGCGCTCATCTGCGCGCACTCGAACAGCTCGCGGTTGACGTGATCGAGCTCCGGCAGATCCTTCTTGTAGCGTATCTTGTGCTCAAGGCTTGCCCACCAGTCCATGGAGATGGTGCGGAACTGCACCTCGACGCGCATCATGCGCTTTTGATCGTGCAGGAAGATGGGCGTTTCCACGATGAGGTGCAGGCTGCGGTAGCCGTTGGGCTTGGGCTCGGCGATGTAGTCCTTGCGCTGGAGGAGCGTGATATCGTCCTGCTTCAGAAAGGCGTCGGCGAGCTGGTAGATGTCTGACGGGAAAGAGCAGATGACGCGCACGCCGGCGATGTCGTTGAGATTTTCCTCGATGCTCTCCACCGTCAGCGGGAAGCCGCGGCGCTGGAGCTTTTCGGCAATGCTCTCGGGGGACTTGAGACGCGTTTTGATGCTCTCGATGGGGTTGCGGTCATACTGGAGCGAAAGCTCCTCATTGAGGACGTTGAACTTGGTCTCGACCTCCATCATCGCGCAGCGGTAGTAGCTCATCAGCTCGCGGTAGGGCTGCGTGTAGCTCTGCACGAGCGCGCTGATTTCCTTGCGCGGCAGGCGCGAGAGCAGCAGGCGCTCCAGAGCACTGCGGTCGGTGCTGTTTTTCAGTGCCATTGTGTTGTTTCCTCGGCTTTGTCGGTTCTCCCTCCGCGGTGTGACGGCGGAGGGGCGGGCGCGATGCGTCCATCTCAATCATACCATCCCGCGGCGCATCCCGCAAGCCCTCCCCGACATTTGCGCCGAAATGACCGGAAGCCGAAGAGAAAAAAGGCGCGGAGGCCACGGCCTCCGCGCCTTTTTGCCTGCTTACCCGCGGACGGGGATGAGGTCGCGATAGTGGAGATACATGATCTGTCCGGTGTACGGGTTGATGCCGGGGAGATAGGCGGAGTACACGCATTGGTCCACGGTGGTGCCGGGGGCGGTGGCCAGCAGATTGCTCACACCGGTCAGCTTGCCCGTGATCCAGACGAGATCGCCCGGGTGGAGGCTGGCGTTGGTGCTGTCGAAGGAGGTGTACTCCCCGTCCTCGCGCTCGATCTCCCCTGTGCTGCCATTATAGCTATAGACGTTGGTCACCGGCGCGGCCTGATACCAGCCGATCTGGTGGGCGTAGACGCTGCGCTCCGCTACGATGACCGCCTGCTCGATGGTGCAGGTGCCGTTGGGATTGAGCGTGGTGGCGGTGGTGCCCTTGACAAGATCAAGCGCGTTCATAAACGCCATCGCTTCCTTCGCCCAGCTCTGCACCAGCGCGTTATCCGTGTAGGAGGCGAGCTTGGAGGTGTAGCTGGTGTAGGAATAGCCGGAGTTCTTCTCCACATATTGCAGCGTGCGGCGGAGGAAGGTCGCCATCTGCTGACGGTTCAGGGTGGCGTTGGGGGAGAAGGTGGTCGCCGAGGTGCCGGTGGTGATGCCCGCGGCATAGGCCTTGAGGACGTAGACGCTGTTCGTGTCGGTGAAGGTGTTCGCGGCGGCGGGCGTGATGCTCTTGCCGGTCAGCGTTTCCGCCAGACGCACCGCCACGGAGCAGAACTGCAGACGGCTGATGGGCTTGGTGTAGTCGCTGCCGAGCAGGGCAGTATCGAGCAGATCGTCGTTGAGCGCGAGGTTCACATCGCTTTCAGCCCAGGAGCTGGTCTTGGCGGCGGACTTCTTCGAGAGCGTGAAGGTGCCGGGATACAGCTCGGTGGTGTTCAGCGCCTGCGTTTCCTCCCACTGCAGGGAGGCGTTGGCTTCCGCCTGATACTGCGCGAGGGTCATTCCCGTGCCGGAGGCGTAAACATCCCGTGAGGTCAGATGCTGCTGGAGATAACGGTAGGAGTGGCCGCAGTATTCGCAGCTGAGCCAGTAGACGTGCTCTCCGGCGGCATTCACGCCGATATAGGCCTCCGCCGTGGGATACTCGCCGTTATCCGAGTGGGCGAGCTTTTCTGTCTTGAGCAGGATCTCCGTATCCGAGGTATGGGGAGCGACATGCTTTGCATTGTACTCGCACTTGCCGCAGATGGCGCAGGAATAGTAATAACGCCGGGCAGATTGGCAGGCCTGCGCGTAGGTGTAAACACGGTCGGCCGTCCGGATCTGCAGGGTGTACTGGTGGGCGGTGCACCAGTTGTCCTTCGCGGCGGCGTCGCCCGCCTTCTGGGCGGCGTAGACGTCATTGCCTGAGTAGGTCTTGATGGTGTAGGGGATCTTATAGCCGCGCTGAGCCTGGGCTGCCTTGAGCGCGGGCACAGCGGATTCGGGGATATACACCACGGTCTCGGCGGTGTAGAAGGGCAGGTCGCTCTGCCTCTCCCACCGGTATAACCCGGCGATGGGCAGCCAAAGGTAGGAATCCATCGCCTGAATAAACTGATAGACATCCACCTTATCGCTGAGCCAGAGCTCCTTCAAATATTTCGCGTAGCAGATGAAAAAGCACGTTCCATCCGTTATTTTCCCATTGGTGTCCAGAATGAGGGTGCGGATGCTGTCGGTGTTCTCCAGAACGTGGTTGGCGTCAGTCATGACGGTCACACCGTTTACAAAGTTTTCAAGCTGCTTGGACTCTGCCACAGCCTGCGTGCGGGGAGTCGCCATCGCCCGCTTGGCCTGCCGGAGGAGGTCTGTTTTCCGCGTCAGATCGGCATTGAGCTCCTCTTTCTCCTGCTCGGTATAGCGCTCGCCCTCAAGGGTCAGGCTGACCTGCAGGGTGGGATAATACTGGGCGCTGGTGCGGATGGTGGCGGGCACGCCGTTGACGGTGGCGGAGAAGGTGTCGGGGCCGACGATGTTTTCGCCGTTGACGGTTTTGTAGTTGGCGCAATAGCCCTTGGTGGTGTCAAAGGCCAGCTTGATGTTGACGAGATAAGTCGTGCCGGCGCGGAAGGAAAAGCCGTCGTCGGTCTCCACGTCGTCGCCCTGCCACTCGGTGTACAGGATGCCGGCGCCGTTGGCGAGCAGGTCGATGTTGCCACTCTTCATGGATTTGATGGTGACCTCGGTCTCCATCTCGTTGGGGTCGCCCGCCTTCGGCAGGTCGATGACGAGGTCGACGCTCTTGAGCCTTGTCGGCGCGGCGAGGGCCGCGGTCGGCAGCAGGGTGAGCGCCAGAACGAGACAGAGCAGTGCGCTGAGTAGTTTCTTTTTCATGGTTCCCTCCTGTAATTGAAATGATAAACGAGGATCGCTTGCTTTCTGCAGTATAGCAGGAATCTCCGGCAGGAGGGACCCATATCGACTTGAAATGTATGGATTTGCGGCTTGAAATGTGAGATAATGCTGGAAAGAAAAAGAATGGTATGCTACAATAAGACAAAAGGAAGCGAGGAAAGGGGGCAGCGGAATGTACATCGCAGTCTGCGACGACCAGACGGAGGAGCTCAAAGACCTGACGGAGCTGCTCGGCGCGTGGGAGACGGATCGCGGCACGCCCGTGCGCGTGAAGAGCTTCCGCAGCGCGGCGGCGCTGCTGGACGCGGCGCGCCATGAGCGCTTCACGCTGTACCTGCTCGACATCATGATGCCAGGGCTGAACGGCATGGATGCCGCGCGCGAGATCCGCGGCTTTGACAAGGCGGCGGACATCATCTTCCTCACCTCGTCCCCCGGCTTCGCCTATGACAGCTACAGCGTCCAGGCGCTGGAATATCTGCTCAAGCCCATTCGAACCAAGACGCTCTATCCCATCCTTGACCGGCTGGAGCTGCGTGAGCGCCGCCCGCAGGAGGCGCTTACGCTCCGCACCGGCGGCATCATCGTGCGTGTGCCGTTTTCGCAGCTCACCTATGTGGAGGTCAACGGCAAGCACCTTTACTTCAACCTTGCCGATGGGCAGGTGCGCGAGGTCGTCGGCTCGATGAAGGAATACGAGGACGCCCTGCTCACGCGGTCGGAGTTTATGCGCATCCACCGCTCCTACATCGTCAATATGCTGCAGATCGAGGAGCTTTCACCCACCGGGCTCCGCACCTTTTCGGGCCGCGAGCTGCCGGTCTCACGCCTGTTATACCCCCAGCTTCAAAAGGACTATATGAAGCTGCTGTTCGCGCAGAGGGAGGAGTGAGACGATGTCCGTATTGACCACGCTCGGCGTTTTTAACTACGGGCTGGTGCTGCTCTACGGCCTGTTCCTCAGCACCTTCATCTCCGGCGGCTGGGAGAATACGAAGCAGAGAACGCTTGTTTTTGCCGCTTGCCCGCTGTTTCTGATGATCCAGAGCGTGTGCTGGCTGGCGCTGGGTGCGGACATGGCGCGGCAGCTCTACCCGCTCATCACTCACCTGCCGCTGGCGCTCATCCTGATCTGCATTCTGAAGAAGAAAGTCGACGTGGCGCTGGTGAGCATCTGCACGGCCTACCTCTGCTGCCAGCTCCCGCGCTGGGTGGACCTGGTGGTCACGGCGCTTACCCGCTCCGAGCTGATCGGCGAGATCTGCTACACACTGGTGATCGGGCCGCTGTTTTATCTGCTCTACCGCTTCTTCGTCCGCCCGGCCTACGCGGCCATGATGGCCTCGCCGCAGTCGCTGCTTTTATTCGGCAGCCTGCCGGTGGCGTATTATTTCTTTGATTACGCCACGGTCGTCTATTCCGACGCGCTCTATCGCGGCTACGGGGCGATCAACGAGTTCCTGCCCACGGCGCTCATCATTTTTTACGTTACGTTTCTCACGGCCTATCACGCCCAAAGCAGCCGCCGCGCGCAGGCGGAGATGCAGAGCACCATGCTCGAGGCCGGATTGAAGCAGTCGCAGATCGAGGTGGACGCGCTGCGCCGGGCAGAGGTGCAGACCGCCGTCTATCAGCACGATATGCGCCACCATCTCAACGCCATCGACGGCTTTCTGGCGGCGGGAAAGCCGCAGCAGGCGGAGGAATATATCCGTAAGGTGCGCTCGGATATTGAGCGCATCACGCCAAAGCGCTACTGCGACAACGAGCTGGTGAATCTGCTCTGCTCCTCCTTCGTCGGAAAGGCGCAGCGCATGGGCGTTCGGCTGGAGGTGGACGCGAAGCTCCCGCGCGAGCTGTCGGTCTCCGACACCGAGCTGTGCGCCGTGCTCTCCAATGCGTTGGAGAACGCGCTGCGCGCTGTGTCCGATCAGCCGGAGGCGGACCGCTGGGTGACGCTTTACTGTGGCGTGCGGCTGGGCAAGCTGCTCGTGGAGATCCAAAACCCCTGCGCCGAGGGGCTTGTCATGCGCGACGGCCTGCCGGTCTCCGAGCGCGCGGGGCATGGCTACGGCTGCCGCAGCATCCAGACGATCGCCGAGCGGCGCGGCGGACTGTGCGAGTTCCGCGCACGGGGCGGCGTCTTTTCCATGCAGCTCGTGCTGCCCGTCAAGGCGGCGGCGAAAACCCAAGACTGACGCAGGAGGCTGCCGCGGACGCGGCGGCCTCCTTTTTTCGTCCCCGAGAGGCAAAAAATTGAAAAAAGTTCAAAATATGGCTGTTCTTTCTAAAATTCCTGTGATACAATAAATATTCAATTGATCGGAATATGGGAACAGGAGGGAAATTCCATGACCGTGCAGGAGGCGATCTCCGCACGCCACAGCGTGCGTACCTATTTGACAAAGCCGGTCGAGCCGGTGATCGTGGACGCGCTGCGCGCGGAGATCCGCGCGTGCAACGCCGAGGGCGGACTGCACATCCAGCTCGTGATGAATGAGCCGATGGCGTTCCGCGGCTTTTTTGCGCACTACGGGAAATTCCGCGGCGTGTGCAACTACATCGTGCTTGCCGGAAAGCGCGCAAAGGATCTTGACGAGCGCGCCGGCTGGTTCGGCGAACGCCTTGTGCTGCTCGCGCAGACGCTGGGGCTCAACACCTGCTGGGTGGGTCTGACCTTTTCAAAAGCGGTCGCGCGCAGGAGCTATGTGCTCGCACCGGATGAGCGGCTCGTGTGTGTGATCGCGTTCGGCTATGGGGCCGAGCAGGGCGAGGCGCACGAGAGCCGTCCGATGCGCGAGGTGTACCGTGCCGACCGCACGCTGCCCGAGTGGTTCGGCCGCGGCCTCAAGGCGGCGCTGCTCGCGCCCACGGCGGTGAACCAGCAGCGCTTCCGCTTCACGCTCCTGCCGGACGACACCGTTCGGGCGGAGAGCCGGGGCGGCAGCTACAGCCATGTGGACCTCGGCATCGTCAAATACCATTTTCAGCTCGGCGCGGGCCGCGAGAGCTTCCGCTGGGCGGAGTGAGCCGCCGTTTCCGCACACGGGTGTGTTAAGAATACGAGAGAGAAAATCAGGAAGGAAAAAATCACTATGCAGAAGAAAGCCAATCCCGCAGCGCTGCTGCCGATCCTTGAGTTCCTGCTCCTTTACCTGGGGCTGGGACTTATCTTTGAGTATGTGCTCAAGATCCCGATGGGCTTTTATTCCATCCCTATTGTAGTCATCTTTCTTGTCGCGCTGCTGGCGGCGTGCTGCCAGAACCGCGCGCTGAGCTTTGACGACAAGCTCACGCTGATGGGACAGGGCATCGGCGATAAGAACATCGTGACGATGCTGCTCATCTTCCTTGCCGCCGGTATCTTCGTCGGCGTGGTGGGCCGCTCGAGTGCGGAGAGCGTGGCGTATTTCATGCTCTCGATCATCCCGTCCAGGTTCGCCGTGGCGGTGCTGTTCGTCGTCAGCTGCTTCGTCTCCACCGCCATGGGCACGAGCGTCGGCACCATCACGCTCATCACGCCCGTCGCCATCCCCATTGCCGCGGCAAGCGGCTATTCCCTGCCGCTGTGCATCGGCTCGGTCATGGGCGGAGCGATGTTCGGCGACAATCTGAGCTTCATTTCCGACACCACCATCGCCGCCTGCAACGGGCAGGGCTGCGCGATGAAGGATAAGTTCCGCGAGAACTTCCACATCGCTCTGCCCGCGGCGCTCGCGACGCTCGTGCTCATCCTCGTGCTGACGCTGAACGCCGACGTCGTCCCGGCGTAGATCCCCGGCTATCACCTGATCCAGATCATCCCCTATGTGCTGGTGCTCGTCGGCGGCATCATCGGCATCAACGTGTTCGTGGTGCTGCTCATCGGCATTGTGTCCGGGGCCGTTATCGTGCTTGCCACCGGCGCGACCGGACAGACGGGCGTGCTTGCGGTCAAGGCGCTGCTGGAGAACATGGGCAGCGGCGCCGCCGGCATGTTTGAAACGTCGATGGTCGCCATCCTCGTCTCGGCCATCTGCGCGCTTATCCGCGAGTACGGCGGCTTTGAGGCGCTGCTGGGCTGGAGTAGTACCCTTTAAGTGCAGTCGCAAAATCCCCAAAAATCTGTTAAACTGA
>OGNB01001074.1_pt1 | contig 16949 bp, 9 predicted proteins | sample 1573301 | NCBI WGS metagenome assembly OGNB01 (sample SAMEA2581914, study PRJEB24529) | metagenome | biome: Human gut stool | place: China | collected 2011
CGCTGTGCGGCAGCCACGACGCCGGTCTGAATCTGAATTCGTCATAAAGTCCCATATTTATACTCCTTTTATCTTCGGTTTGCCGTTGGTGAATACGGCGGTTACGCTTCTTTCTTCCGGCCGTTCAAGCCGGATACGTCTGTTACTTTTGGCGGCGGCGGTTTGCCTCGTCGATCGCGACAGAGATGACCATGATGCTGCCGATCAGCACGTTCTGCAGGTTCGAGTCGATTGCGAACAGCGTCAGGGCATTCGAGATGAGGGCCATCAGCAGAATGCCGAGGAACGTACCGAGGATAGAGCCTTCGCCGCCGGAGAGGCTGACGCCGCCGATCAGCAGCGCGGAGATGACACGGAACTCAACGCCCTGCCCCAGAGAAGCCGGCGCGGAGCCGTAGCGCGAGGTAGCGAGGATACCGGCCAGCGCCGCGAAAAAGCCGATGATCATATAAAGCACGTACACGAACTTGGTGACGTTGATGCCGGACAGGCGCGCAGATTCCGGGTTAGAACCGATAAAATACGCCTGATGGAAAAACGAAACATACTTCAAAAGCAGCGCGGCGACCACCGCGACGATCAGCATGACCACGATCAGCGTCGAAACGCCGAACAGATTCCAGTCCTGTACGATGGCCTTGAACGAAGCCGGGAAGTTGGAAAGCGTGGAGGAATTGATGATCATAAGGCCCGCGCCCTTAAACGCCATCCAGGTGCCCATCGTGGCGATCATGGGGACGACCTTCAGCTGCACGATGCAGAATGCATTCAGCGCGCCGATCGCAACACCCACGCACAGTCCGACCAGAATGCAAACCCAGACCGGGAGCCCCGCATTGAGCAGCAGACCGCAGACAAACGCGGAGCAGCCCATATTGGAGCCGACCGAGAAGTCCGTGTTGCCGGCGATCAGCGAGATCGTCAGAAAGGCGCCGATGATCATGTCGTTTGCCATATAATTGCCGATGGTCTTGAAGTTCGCGGTCGTCAGGAACTGTCTGGAGTTCAGGGCCATGAAGACGCCGAGGACCAGGACCAGCAGCAGGATCACAATTTCACGGATGGCGAATATTTTTTTCAGAATATGCCGGATACCGGATTCTTGTTTCCGGTCATAACGGATTGGCTGCTTCATAACGCGTACTCCTTTGTATCGATTTTCATGCCGGAGGTCAGGGCCATGATCCGTTCCTCTGAGATCTGGTCCAGCGGCAATTCGCCGGAAACGCGTCCTTCGTACATGGCGACGATCCGGTCGGATGCGCCGATCAGTTCCGGCATATCAGACGAAACCATCAGCACCGCCATTCCCTGCCTGGCGTAGCTCCGGATAAGATTGTGGATGGATTCCTTGGTGCCGACATCGATGCCGCGCGTCGGCTCGTCGATCAGGAGGATCCTGGGGTGGCGGCTGATCCACATGGACAGGAGGACCTTCTGCTGATTGCCGCCGGAGAGCTGCTTGACAAGCTTGTTGACGTCCGGCGTTTTGATCTCGAATTTCTCCCGGTATTCCGCCGCGTCCTGCCGGCCCCCCTTGAACTGCATAAAGCCGTGCCGCGTCAGACGGTCGACGTTGGCAGCCAGCATATTGTCCGCGATTGACATCCGCAGAAACAGCCCCTTGTTCTTCCGGTCCTTCGTGATGTAGGCCAGCTTCTGCCGCTTGGCGCTGCCGGTGGAGTGAATATGGACCTCTTTTCCGTCCAGATACAGCTTCCCGCTCTCCGGGCGGTGTACACCGAAGATGCATTCGAGAAGCTCCGTGCGGCCCGCGCCTTCCAGGCCTGCCAGGCCAAGCACCTCACCGGCATGCAGACACAGCGATACGTCTTTGACGTAGTTTTTATAGCAGACGTTTTCCAGCCGAAGGACCTCTTCTCCGATCTGGCTGGTGCCGGCGCCGTACTGATACACGACGTCGCGCCCGACCATATATTTGACCAACTCTTCCTTGCTGGTCTGCGATACCTGCAGCGTTTTGATGTACTGGCCGTCACGCATGATCGTGACCGTATCGCAGATCTGGAAGATCTCCTCCAGACGGTGCGAAATATAAATGATGGATACGCCCCCGTCATGCAGGGTGCGCATGATCTGCATTAAGACCTCGGTCTCTTTTTCCGTCAAGGCCGAAGTCGGCTCATCCAAAATCAGGACCTTCGCGTTCTGCTTGACCGCGCGCAGGATCTCCACGATCTGCTGACGGCCGACACTCAGGTTGCGCATGGTCGCCTTCTCCCCGACGTCCTGGAAGCCGTATTGGTCCAGGATCTGTCTGGCGTCCCGGTACATGCGCTTGTAATCGATCATACCAAGCTGGTTTTTGGGTGCGTGGATCGTAAAAATGTTTTCAGCAACGGAGGAGGTATTGAACACAGACAGCTCCTGATGCACGATGCTGATACCCTTCCGCTCTGCGTCGAGCGGGCTTGTGACGTGGATCTGCGCTCCATCGAGCAGGATCTGCCCGCTGTCCGGCGTATAAATGCCGGAAATGACCTTCATCAGTGTGGATTTTCCGGCGCCGTTTTCGCCGATCAGCGCATGAATGCTGCCGCGGCGAAGCTGGAACTGCATGCGGTCCAGTGCCTTGACGCCCGGAAAGGTCTTTGTGATCTCTTTTAATTCAAGAACATGGTCTTCCAAATTGCGGTTCCCTTCTTTCTTTCCAGTTGAAGGGGGAACGCCGCGCGCTGCGGCGTTCCCATATGGTTTGCATCAGCGGGTCGCGTAGGAGAAGCTGGCGAACTTGTCAACGTTATCCTTGTTGATGATCAGCGCGCCGGTATCCACGAAGGAGGGTGCGATCACAAGACCGGCGGCCGCGTCGTCGTCAGAGAACGCATTCTTTGCGCCGTGGTTGTAGTCATAGCAGAGCTTGACGCCGTAGTAGACCTCGGTGTACTGCTTGCCTGCGACGGTGGAATAGATCTCGCCGTTCTGGATGGCCTCGAGCGTAGCGGCGTCACGATCGATGGAGATGACCTTGACCTGATCGAGCATGCCCGCTTCCTTGATCGCCGTCACAGCGCCGATGGCGGAGGTGGACTGGCCGCCGATCACGACCGTGACATTGTCGTTGGCCAGCAGCGCTGCGCCGACCTTGGTCGCAGCGACGGCTGCGTCGGAGCTGTCGTCAAGTTCCGCAACAAGCTTCATATCCGGCCAGTTCTGGATCTCTTCCTTGATGCCGGTGGTAACATCCTCAACAGCTGCAGAACCTGCGGACAGTGCATTGGAATAGATCACGCTGCCCTTGCCGCCGGTAGCTTCCGCCGCCTGACGCATCATGATCTTGCCGTATTCAACATAGTCGGTGCCGAGGAAGCACAGGCGCTTGGAGCCGTCCACACCGTCGACCGTCTGATAGCAGACCGGGATCCCCTTCTCATAGGCCTGCTGGACATACGGCTCATAGGCGTCGGCAAAGTTTGCCTGCATGACGATGCCTGCACAGTTCGGGTCGTTGAGCGCAGTTTCGATAACCGCACACATGGCGTCAACATCCAGACCGTCGTCGCCGACGAACTTCGGCGTGACATTCAGCTCACGGCAGGCATCTTCCAGACCGGCCTTATGGGCCAGCCAGTATTCGAGGTTCGCAAGCGGGCAGATGTAATAGTAGGTTTCTTCACTTACCGGCTGGTTGGAGGTCTCTGCGGCCGTCGTTTCCGCAGCGGCGGGGGTTTCCTGCTTCGCCGCACAGCCTGCCAGGCAAGCCGCCAGCATCAGAAGCGCCAGGAGGAGGGCAAGAGTCTTTTTCATGATACATTCTCCTTTTGGTTTTATTTTGTATTTTTACACGGATTGAGCCGCATAAATTACGGATGTTCCAGACGGCTGTCCCAGACCGCGTTGTGGATCCTGCGCGGATAGACGTACTGCTACTCACCGCGCTGGGGGATTAGCGGATAGTCGGAATACGCCCAGGTAACTGCTGATTACATCGCCTGCGGCCATCAGCGGTTCTTGCCGATTTAATCAGAGGTTCCTTAATTATCGGTTACTTGAGCAGACAGTCATGATGGTTCAGCTAAATCGTGTTATCTCCCTTTAAACATATGATGATATGCTGTTTACAAGGAAAGAAGAACGCGGATCGCGAAGCACGGATCTTCTGTTTTTCAGACAAACGTGGGCGATCCGCTCTCAGAGCAGAATTTTTTTGGAGCTTCTGGCATGCTGCGCCATGGCAGCCTGCGCTTTTTCCGGCTGCTGATTGGCCACTGCCGTGAATATCTGAAAGTGCTCGTTGTAGCAGTCATCGAGCATGATCAGAAACTTATCGTATCGCTTGACGCAGGCCTCATTGATCTCCTCAATGGTCTGCAGGCAGGCGAACAGGATCGGGTTATGCGCCGCGCGGGCAAGATCATCGTGGAACGCGCGGTCGTATTCATTGGACGACAGGATATCACCGGCCTGGATGGCAGCTTTCAGCTTACCGAGAATGCTTTCCAGAATGGCCAGCTCGCCGTCGGTGCGCTGCTGCGCAGCCAGATAGGCGATCCCGCCCTCGATATATTCGCGGGCAGAGTAGATCGTCTCGATATCGATCTCATCAAAATCGACAAGCTGCAGCATGGGCTTCATAAAAAGGCCAAGATCCACGGATTTGACAAACGTGCCTTTCCCCTGCTTGATCTCCACCAGGCCCATCATGCTGAGCTTTTTCAGCGCTTCCCGCACCGTAATGCGGCTGACCGAGAACATTTCACAAAGCGCCGGTTCCGGCGGAAGCTGATCTCCGGAGCGATATTTTCCGGCAATGATCTGCGTCTTCAGTTCCTGCGCGACATAATCGCATTTGGAAAGCTGTCTGCGTTCAACCTGCTCGTTCAATCCGGATTCCTTTCCCGCGGCAAGCCGCTCAGAAGATGATATGATGTCTATGAAACTAAAATACAGTAAAATCTCATGATTGTCAACGAAAAAACGAGTTTTTATTATTTTTTGTACACTCTTACAAGTTCTCGCCCGCTTTTTTGTAAGATGCGGCCGAGACATCATAACCTTCCGCGCCTACCTCCATCCACCCCCGACCGGACCTTTGCAGCTTTCAAAATCCCTGCAAAGCTGCACGTTTCTGCTCTGTCCCTGAAAGGTCAAATTCAGAAAAACCAAGAGCGCTCTTAAAAACACAAAAGGGGACGCAGTGGCCGTCCCCTCTTGTATTGCTTTTGCGGGCAGCGAGAGAAGCCTCAGGCGCCCATATTAGTTTGCGAGCTTTTTCCAGGTCTCATGTGTGCCGCTCTTGGTGTAGGTATGGCCGTTGGTGGCCTCCTGCACGTCGAGATAGTACCATGCGTTGACGTTTGCGTTGTCGCTCCAGACCTTCATGCCGGCGAGCAGGTCAGCGACCGACGTCGGCGTGCGCTCCAGCGCACGGTTGATCATGGCCATCATCTCTGCGCGGGTCACGGTCTGATCCGGGCGGAAGGTGCCGTCGGGATAACCGTTGATCCAGCCCGTCTTTGCGCAGACGGCGATCGCATTGGCTGCCCAGTAATATGAGGGCACGTCGGCAAAGTAGTTCGCGGCCTTCTTGTTTTCCGCAAACTGCGCCAGCATCGACGCAAGCTCTGCGCGCGTGACGGCCTCGTTCGGGCGGAAGTAGCCGCCGACTCTGGTGTCCACGATCACACCGGCGTTCTCCAGCGTGGCGACGTAGACGTTGAACCAGTCGCCGCGGGCAACATCGCGGTAGCTGCTCGTGGTGTCATAGTATGCCTTGGCGCAGTCAGCGTCCATGATCCGGCAGAGGATCGCGGCCACTTCGGCGCGGGTGACATTGCCGGTCGGTTTCACGGTCCCATTCGGATAGCCGTTGACGTAGGCAAAGTGCTCCTTTGTATTGAACGTCAGCGGGGTTCCAGCAACCGATATGCCGCCGGAAGGAATTTGCTGCGCGTGCAAACGACTGTTTCCGTCAAGTCGTGGTCCGGCATTGTGCCCTTGACGACAGGCTTGTCTGCAAGGTAACCGCTCACACTCGGGCTGCTTACACTGTAGCTCTCACCCGAGACCAGATCGAGCACCTCGCTCTCAGCTGCCGTTGTGCCGTTCTCATAGACATAGTTGATGGTCAGCCGATGGGTGATGGTGACTTCCTTTGCCTTTTCCCACTTTGCATAGAGGATGATGCTGCCCGTTACCTTCGTATCGAAGGTATAGGGGGTCCCATCTTCCTTTGCATAGTTTTCTGCATCGTACCAGCCGCGGAACGTATAACCCGCCAGGGAGGGGATCAGACTCTGCCCATTGGAAACAACGTCTGCCACGCACTGCTGATACTTGACCGTGACCGGGGGGATGGGCGTTGCGCCCACCTCAACCGAGTCAAAGCTTACCGTATAGCTGTTGCGCTTGTAGTAAAGCTTCAGAACGGGCGTCCTGTCGCCAGCGATGGTGCCGGAAGCAAGCGTGCCTTCGACTGTTTCGTCGACTGCGAAGCCGGTATAGCCCTTATCTATAGCAGTAGCTTCGGTATCGGTCGTACCGGTCAGGTTTTCAGTCTCAGCCAGCGCATAGGTGCCGTCGAGCTGCTCCTGATAGTGCTCAACCTTGTAGTGCGTATCGGGGTTCGGCAGATAGTTGACGTAGACCTGCGTCGTTTTGCCGTCAAAGGCCAAATTCTCAAACGCAGTAGGTTCCTTGTCGCTGTAAAGGTTTTCGCAGTCCGCGTGATAGCCGGCGATGTCGGTTCTGCCGGTTTCCCATTTTGTGAGCACATTCTGCGTCCAGCCCTCGCGCACTTCATTCAGTGCATTGTTGACTGCATCCAGAAGATTTTCGCCCACTGTCACGCCTACATTCGTGATCCAGCTCAGATGCTCGCCGCCGAGGCAGGCGTTGATGGATACGGTGTAGACATGCTTCTTCCAGACCGCATACAGGTCATAGGTCTTGCCCGCTTCTGCGCCCGGATAGCCGTCAGTAAGGATCTGAGAGCCTTTGTACTCTGCTTCTGTCGCATCCGGATCTGTTGCCCAGCCGACAAAGTCGTAGTGCTCGCGGACAAAGGTCTCTGCGTTCTTGAGCTTCAGCGCCTGACCGATCGTACCGTTGGAGGTCGTCTTGTCCTTCGTCGAATCGCTCGAAAGCTTGCCGCCGTTTCCATGGTAGGCCACAATGTAGGTCGTCGCTTCCCACTGGGCATACAGCACAATCGAATCGTCCGTATGCAGATTCTTCACTTCCTGCTCATCAGCATAGTCCGCACCGCTGCCGTCGGATGCGGTGTTCCATCCGAGGAAGGCATAGCCGTTTCTGACGAAGAGATTTCTTTCCAGATTCTGTGTTTCATCATAGATAAACGTCTGCGGCTCCATCGTACCTTCGCCGCCGTTAGCTTCGAAGAAGACCATGTAAGTATTGGTTTCCCAGTGCGCATAGAGCACATGGTCGTCCGCGATCTTCACGGTCTTGACATCTACACCGACCTGTTGGCCGCCCTCAGCTGCTGTGAACCAGCCGAGGAAGGTGTAGCCTTCGCGCGTTGTCGTCGGAAGGTTGCCATACTTGCTGCCATATCCAAGCGTCTTTGTTTCACTGACCGTCTCGCCGCCGTTTGCATCAAACGTGACCTTGTACTTGTTTACAGCCCACTGGGCATAGAGCGTTACCGTACCGCCATTTTCTGCTGTAAGGTTCAGAACCTTCTCTTTATCCGCGTAAGCAATGCCGTTGCCGCTTTTATCGGTGTTCCAGCCGGTAAAACTGTAGCCGGTTTTGCTGAATTCATTTTTGCTCAGTGCCTGCTCGATGCTGTAGAGGAAATTCTGATCCTCCATCTGTCCTTTGCCGCCGTTTGCATCAAAGTTCACGGTGTACTCGTTCAGATGGCCGAGGCGAATGGTGTAAAGCGCTTTATCCGGGTATGTCCATTGCCACACGTCGTTGACAAGCGCCCATGTCCAGGTCAGTTCTACGGTGTTATCCGGTACAATGCTGTGGATTTTACCATATTCATTCGTATATGCATCGATGAACGGTGCCGGGTTCAGTTCAATCGTATATGTCCAGGTTCCGGCCTCAGCCTGAACGGGCTGGTCTGCGTCGACCGTATAGCCGTTTTCTACATCCGAGAGCTTATAGTGCACTGCGTAGTGACCATCCGGAGTGACTCTGCATTTTACAATAACATCTTTTTCCGTCAGATCAGGTGCTTCGGTGGGGTCTTCGGCCTGCTTTTCCCAGGTCGCTTTGAGCGTAACGTCCTTTGCCGGAACCCTGAAGTCGCCGCCGGTGTAGCCATCCATGTCCTCGCATGTCCAGCCCAAGAAGGCATAACCCTCACGCGTCAGATTTGTCTGGACCGTCACAGTCGCATTCTCTACATAATAGCCGCTCAGGTTTGCGTCCAGATCTGTGGTATCGTCGTCTGCATTTGCATCAAACGTCACGCTGTAGGCAGAAAGTGTACCGTCGAGATGATAGCCTGTGCTCCAGCCGTCGTTTCCATCATCGCCGGTCTGGCCCGCATAGCCGTCGTGGTTGCTTCTTTTGCAGAACAAATCATCCCACGAAACCGCGTCAATATCAACGTGCGTGTTCTTACTGAGCTCGGTAAACTGTTTGGTATCAAGTTCTGCAACAGCCGCGCTGAAGAGCTCCGATCTCGGATCAATCCTCGTCCCTTCCACCAGCGGCAGCTGCGCTTGGGAGACCAGCTTGCCGAGATTCAGCCAGCCGGAGCTGTTGTACGTTACGCCCTTGGCGTTCTTGATCTGCGTATTTCCGACAACCGTCTTTGCATAGACATAGACGTTCGCCGCAGAACTCTCCTGAGAAGTAATTACGCCAGTCGCAGGATCCACCGCTACAGCTTTCGTCTTTGCGTCACTGCCATCGACTGTGCAGCCGGTGAAGGCAACCAGACCGGTGGCTGTAATTCTGCCGCCGTTTGTCAGTACGATGCTGTGATCTTCCTGGCTGCCGAACGTTTTTACCGTAACGCCGCCAGCAAGCGCCAGCTCCGTTTCGCTCTTCGGCATAGCCAGCAGCGTCAGCGTATCGCCGGACACCGCTGCGCTCGCCGCCGCGGCCAGAGAATCGTAATACGTCGTCTCGCCGTCATGCTCCACAAACGCATACGTCAGCTGCTTCATACCAGCAGCTCTGGTTGCATCGACGAGCTGATGGTGGAAAGCCACTCTGCGGTATCATAGGAGCCATGCATAAATGCCGCGGTCGATGTACCGGTCAGCATCTCATACATCATAACGGCGTTGATGTAGTCGGCTTCATAGTTCAGGTGGGTAATATCATTGGGTGGATCGCGCTGGAGTTCTTCTCCGTCCGCATTCAAGTACGTCAGACGGGCATTCTGAATCAGCGTGCTGGCCGGGATGACATGCGCCACAATGCTGTTCAGTCCGTCATCTGCTCCATCCACATAGCGCTGCCATTCTCCCGTCAGCGTCTCAGCCGGAGCTACCGTCTCCGCCAGATAGCGGCAGCTGTAAACATGGTAAAGGCTGACTTCTGCCTGCGGCGCATACTTGGTGATGTAGTTTTTCAGAGTCATCAGGTTCGGATCCTGGCTGAGTTTGCCGTTGCCGTTCGCCCCGGCCGGCTCATCCTTGCCCCAGGTCTCCATGACGACATAGTCCCAGTCCTCCGCTTCAATGCCCATGCTCAGCGGATTGCTGTTATAGGCGTCATTCCGGGCTCCATTCTCCTTATAGCCGGAGAAGCTGTCTTTTTGCGGATCATATGTGCCGATCGTCCCATTTGCAATGCGCTGCGCATAAGCTTGCAGGTTACCGCTGTTGCCGCCAAAGTAGTAGTTGGCGACCATCGCATCCGACTTGCCAAGTCCCCTCGCAATGTCTCTCATGTAACCGGACAGCATGCCGAAATAGCTGTTGCCGATCAGCAGGACATTCAGGTTCTTGGTATCATCCACAGTGATCGTAGTAGTTCCCTGCGATGCAATGCTCTTCTGAGAAGCAGGCGCCACCGGCGAAATCTGGATTGTCAGGCTCTTTGCAGCAGAAGCGCTCGTGCCGAATGCACTGTTCGCAATATTGGTAGTCTTCTTCGGCAGATACAGCTTCGTCAGCCTAGGCGTATTGTCAAAGGCTTCTGCGCCGATTTTTGTCAGCGTGGACGGAAGCTTCACGGAAGTAAGTACCGGCATGTCTGCAAACACATTCTCGCCGATCTCCGTCACATCATGGCCGATCTTCACCGTGGTGATCATGGACTTATAGGCCGTCCATGCCGGTTCACTGCCGGCAATTACGCTGGAAATAACTGCGGTCTTTTTGTCAAGCTCATCAGTAGACGCCGCGCCTTTCACTTCGATCGTCAGAACGTCTCCGGACACGCTCCACTTGTAGCCGTCAACCTCGCCGGAAGACGGCAGCACATTTGCGTCGTGCTTTTCCAGCCACTCTTTCATGGCATCGGAGCCCGTCAGGAACGTCGTATTGGCAAGTCCGGCATCGATTTTCCCATCGGCCCCGGTTGCAAACGCAGTTTCGGCCACCGCAGAAACGCTGTCTGCAACATGAACCGTCCGAAGCGCCTTCAGCGAAGCAAACGCGTTCTCGCCGATCGTGGTAATATCCGGCTCTACCAGAAGCGTTTCAACATCAAAACCGCTCCACGGAGCAACGTCTGCGCTGGCATAATCCCGAATTGCGCCGCTGCCAAGCACAGTCAGGGTCTTGCTGTCCTCGTCATACGTCCAAAACGCCTCCGCCGAGTACGGAGCCACGCCGCACGCGCCCATGGCCGTATGTGTAATGACATTTGTGTAAGTGGTGCCTTCCTTGGTGAGCGTTGCGTATGCAGTGGAATTTTCCGTCACATGCATACTGATATCAGCACCGGTCGTTGCATAGGCGATGTTTCGAGTCGCATCCTGGCCTGCAAACGGAATACCCGTCATGTTCGGATTGAGAAGATAGACGCTGTTTGCAGAACCGGCGTACCAGAAGCCGACTTCGTTCATCTGGCTGCCCACCGCAATCGTAGAACCATAGTTGCGCGTGCCTATAATCGCACCGCCGATTTTCGTTACGCTGTCTGGAATATGAATCTTGATGTTGCTTCTCGGCATATTTGTCATGGAATTAAACAAATACCCGCCGATTTCGGTCAAACCGTTGGCAAAGACGATTTCCTTGATTTCGGATGCATGGACACCGGTGTAGTCCTTGGTAAACGTCTTACCATTGGATTCATACCACGGGAACGCAGTGTTGTCACCCTGGAATCCGTTGATTCCGGGCACCACTGTGTCTTTGCTGGTGTCTGTCGGATAAATGGTAACAACGCCATCCTTGCTCATTTTCGCCGCAATGGTGGTATCGCCGATATATGCGTTGCAATACAGATCTTCCGACTGCGGAAGCGGCATACGGCCAGACGAATCTGCTTTTGCAAATGCATTGTCCGCAACCTCTACGCCTTGAGCAATCGTCACATCTTCCTGCTTGATCTTCAGCAGGTTTGCAAAGGCATATTCGCCGATGCGGGTAATGCCACCGTCGATGGTGATTTTCTCTACATCGCAGCTGGACCACGGCGCTTCCGCGGCCGACGCATAATCCCGGATTGCGCCATTCCCCTTGATCGTCAGCGTCTTGCTATCCGCGTCATACAGGTAGAACACATTCGAGCTGTACGGAGCCACACCGCACGAGCCCATATCGGTATGCTTCCGGATCGTATAATCGCTCGAAGCCAGCTTGTCGTAAGCCTTGGAGCCTTCCTTGACATGGACGGTATAACCAAAGCCGTAGCAGATGTTTCGCGCGGAACTATCCGTAGTCGTATTCCCGCTCTTCTTTTAAACGGGGATGCCGGTCATTTCAGCGTTCAGAATATAAACATTCTCCGCAATGTTTCCCTTACCGTTGAACGCCGAGCCGACGTTCGTTGCGCCGACCGGAACGATGACTTCCGAATTGCTTTCCGCATTGCCCAGAATGAACGCTCCGACATTCTTTACGCTGTCCGGAACCTGAAGCTCAATCGGAGTCGAGGGCATATTGGACGCACCGTTGAACAAATAGTCGCCCGTCGCGGTAAGGCCGTCTGCCCAGACGATCTTTTTCAGATACTGCTGATACTCGCCCTTACCGTTCCAGTTATCGCCGGAAATGCTATCGTTAAACTCTTTTCCGTAGACCTCGAACCACGGGAAGGCGGTGTTATCGCCATGCCAGCCATTTACACCGGGCACAGCGGTATCCTTGCTGGCGCAATAGGTGGGATAGATGGTCAGAACGCCATCCTTCGTCATCTTGGCCGCGATATCCGTATCGCCGATGTACGCGTGGAAATACTCATCTTCTGCCTTGGTCAGCTTGAGACGGCCCAGCGTATCGCGGTTGGTATCGCCCGTATAGCTGTTATTCTTCAGCCAGGCTTCAAAGTCGCTGCCTTTGCTGTATCCGAACGTGATCGTGTTGATGGCAGAAGCGAAGGGATTTTCTGCATTCGCAGCAATCTCAACACTGGCCGGAACGGTAACGTCGTTCACCTCGGTCAGACCTGCAAAGGCATTCTCGCCAATATTCTTTACGCCGGAGACCAGAACGATCTTCGTGATCCGATCTGCATAGGCGTTCCACGGAGCAGCAGTAACATCGGAATAGTTCTCCATAACGCCGCTGCCGTTGCTCATGGCCGTAATGGTCAGCGTATCGCCCTCAAGCATCCAGGCCATCTCGGAGGTGTAGTGTGCATCCGCGCCGCAGGCGCCGATGGCATCTACTTCCTTGAGGCTCATATTGGTGATGCCGCTCTTGCTTGCCAGGGCCGAATTCTTTGCGATATACACCGTGGTCACATCGCTGCTCGTTGCAAAGCTCGGAGCGCTGCCGGCAACCACAATCGCCGGATTCCCCAGCACATACATCGCGGAGGCGGTGCCAAACTGGCGGGTAGCAAGCGAGGTCACGCTGGCCGGAATGGCAATATCGCCAACGCTCAGGCTCATAAAGGTCGCCTGGCTCATCTTCTCCAAAGAGTCCGGCAGATGGGCCTTCAGATTCTTGCTGAACGTTGCACTGGTAATATCCGCTCTGCTCTGATTGTAGAACGCATACTCGCCAATCTCTGTAATGCCGTCGCCAAAGCGGACAGAGGAAAGCGTCTGGCCCGCCCGCTCGGTATTCCATGGACGAAGTGCAATGCTGGCATTGGACGGCGCATAGAACACGTTATTGTACTTGTTGTACGCCATCAGTGCGCCTTCACCGCTGATCAGCATTTCGCTGCCGTCTACCTTCGCGGTGAAATCCGGGCTGCTGGTGCTTGCATTTTTCCGGAATGCGACACCCTCGCTCAGTTCTTCCGCCGTGTAGACATGGACAACCGCCTTCAAGCGATCTGCAAGATTTTCGGTAATCAAGCCATTTGTGCATGCACGGTCGATAACCGCTACTTTGTCAGACTCGCTCTCGGCGCTGTAAATGTCAGTATAGAGAGCGCCGATTGCTGCCGGCTGCTGCTCATATGCAACTTCACCGCTCGTTGCGCTGTCGTAATAGCCTTCGTAATCTTTTCAGTCATATCGTATGGCTGTATTCGATTCCTCTGCATCCGCTGCCCATACTGCCGTCGGCACAAATGACAGAACCATGCAGAAGCACAGCAGAAGAGATATAAACCGCTTCTTCAACTTACTTTCCTCCAAATTTATAAAATATCTATATAAAGCCCAAAACATAGGCATTGTTTTTATGCCCCCGTGCTTACCGCCGCGGCGCTTTCGTCTTTCCTGCGCAGACCGGGCAGCCGCATTTTTTTGCGCCGGTGCGGGGCTAGATGGCAGCTTTCCAGACGTGGCCCAGGGGGCATTCCCACCAGACCTTTTTCCGGCTGCCGGTGCTCACCATCTGCGGGGTGAGCGCGCCGTTGAGCGTCGGGTGCCATTCGGCAGCAATCTTCGGTTCCAGGGTTGCAAGATCGTTGAAGCCCGCCAGCACCTTTTTCCCGGTGCAGTAGGGGCAGCCGCTGCCGTTGGTGCGCGAAGCGATCACCGCCGGGTAGCTGTGGCCCTTTTCGCACCGCCACCAGACCTTGCGGTTACTGGTGATCGTGACCTGCTGCGGCGTCAGCGCGCGGTTCTTTTCCCCGTCCCACTGCGCGGCAAGCTCCGGCCGCTGCGAGGCCAGATCGTTAAAGCCCGGCAGCACCTGCTTTCCCGCGCAGTAGGGGCAGCCGCCCCCCGCGCGGGTCCTAGACGAGACGGCCGCGCGCCAGCTGTGGCCCCTTTCGCAGCGCCACCAGACCTTTTTCTCCGCCCCGGGCAGCACATCCCGCGGCGTCAGCCTGCCGTTTTTCTCCGCGTCCCACTGCTTTGCGAGCGCGGGATACAGGGCCGCAAGGTCGTTTTCCCCGAGGGAAAGCTGCTTGCCCGCGCAGATCGGGCAGCCGCTCCCTACCGTGCGGGACCGGACCGCCGCGCGCCAGCTGTGACCCTTTTCGCACCGCCACCAGACTGATCGCTGGCTTCCGGCGCTGACATCCGCCGGAACAAGCGGCATGTTTTTCCGGTAATCCAATTGCTGCGCAAGCACGGGAGATACCGACGCGAGATCGTTATACCCGGCGAGCACCTTCCGGCCCGTGCAATACGGGCAGCCGACGCCGCCGGTCCGGCTGTAAACGACCGCCTGCCAGGTGTGCCCGTTTTCGCAGCGCTACCAGACGGCGCGCTTGCTGCCGTAGGTGACCGTCTGCGGCGTCAGGGGCAGATTGCGCGCGACGTCCCATTCGTCCAGCAGCGGCAGCTTCCGGTACTGCCGGCAATACGCGTATAAGCTCTGTCTCATATCTGCGCCGATGGGGTTCCCGGCCTCCCTTCCGTCTGCTCGTGCGCGGCGTGGTACCAGGCAAGGAAATCCTCGTGCATCGCCTCGCCGCGTTTGCAGGCCTGGACGGCGTCCGCTTTGTTTTCGTACGCGCCGAGAAAATAGGTCTTGCGCCGGAAGGTGATCTGCGCACACCACTTCTGCGTGCTCCGGCTGCGGTAGACGCTCGTGACACCGCTGGTGTTGCTGCGCAGGCGCTTTTTCCGGTCCGCCTCCAAAATAGCGACCGACGTGCCGTCGCAGAGCTTCAGATTCTCAAGGATCTGGCTGGCCTGCAGACAGCCGCAGCTCTTTGTTTTCCCGCTTTGCAGGTTTGTCTGCCGGACGACCGTCTCATTCCCGCAGTCGCAGCGGCAGCGCCAGAGGTGCTGGCCATTCTGCTTTCCGGCGTATCCGATCACCAGCAGCTTCGAAAACCGCCTGCCGACGTAATCCTTCCGCGGCGGATGGCTGAGACAGCCGCAGCTTTTGCGGCAGCCGGAGGTCTGCTGGTGCAGCGGCACATCCGCCGCGCCGCCGCAATCGCAGGTGCAATGCCAGACCATCGAGCCGGAGGCGTCTCTCGTCTGCAGCGGATACTGCGCTGTCAGCAGGCCGAAGCGCTGGCCGGTGATGTCCCGCTGCCCGGACTTTACTTTTGTTCTGCAGCCGCAATCCGTGATTGTGCCGCGCTGCAGCGCCCAGGTATCGAGCAGAATCTCCCCGCCGCAGCTGCACCGGCAGCGCCAGACGATATATCCGTTTTTCCGCTGTGCCGTCGGTGCGGCGACTTCCAGCTCGCCGCAGCGAAATCCGACCGCGATCGTTGCCTTTCCCATCCAGAGCCCTTCTTCTGCCGTTCCCCCGCCGCGGTTTTCCGGCCGGGAGGACATAATTTTTCTTATGTCGTAGACGCGGACGCAAAAAACCATGAAATAGCAAAAAAGCGGAGCATCCAGAAAACTGGATGCTCCGCAGTGGGTGCAAACGGACAAGCCAATGAACAATGGAATTCATTGGCTCTTTCGACATACCTATTCTTGTTATGTAACCTCAGTTTCTAGATTTTTGATTTTCCAAAATCATGATTTGTACTTGAAAAAAGGTCGAACTATGTTATTCTTTTCCTGTATTATAGATAATTGCCGTGCGGTCCCCGTCAGATCGCTACGACATAAGAAAAATTATGTGACAGCCGGGTCGAGCAGGTCGAGCCGCTCTATCTGCCGCCGGTGCTCGACGCCGGTGGTCATGATATAGATGCGCGTGGTATTGATGCTGCTGTGGCCCAGCACGTCGGCAAGCTTTGCAAGATCCTTTTCCAGCGTGTAGAACGTCCGGGCGAAGAGCTTCCGCAGGTTATGCGGGAACACCTTGCCCGGATTTACGTTTGCCTGCGTGCACAGGCGCTTCATGGAGGCCCAGATGTTGCCGCGGTTCATCGGCCGTCCTGTGCGCGTGCAGAAGATGACGTCGGAGAGCTGCCGTTCCCGCGCGAAGCCGAGCAGAAGTCTGCGCAGCTTGCCGGGGATCAGTATTTTCCGGCTTTTGTTCTTGCAGCTGACGATCACCTCTCCCGCGCAGACGGCGCGGACGGTAAAATACCGCAGCTCCGACACGCGGATCCCTGTCGCGCAAATCGTCTGCAGCAGAAGCCAAAGCCGCCGGTCTCCTTTGGCTGCCCGCAGCAGCCGCTGGTATTCCTCCTTTGTTAATTCACGATCGGCCGGCTCGTAAACTTCCCGCTGGATCCTGCAGAGCCGGACACGGCAGTCCGGCAGATTGCAGAAACGTAGAAAGTGATTAACCGATGCCAGCATGGAATTGATGGACCTCAGGGCGTAGCCGCTCTGCAGCAGCTGCTGCTTGTAGCCGATCACCTGCTCCTTCGTGATCTCCTGCCCGTGCAGCCAGCGGCCGAAGCGCCGGACGTCGCGGAGATACTTCTCGATCGTGGCCCTGCTTTTTTCCTCTGTCCGCAGCTGCTGCGCATACTGCTTCAAGATCTGTTTCCTGAATTCGTTTTTCGCCATGTTCCTCGCCTTTCCTGGAGTCTTTGCATTTGTGTGCTGTAAATGCGAATCAATAGTTGAACCGCAAGAGGAGGGCGGCGAAAGCGAGGGAGGAGAA
>OGNB01001080.1_pt1 | contig 16871 bp, 22 predicted proteins | sample 1573301 | NCBI WGS metagenome assembly OGNB01 (sample SAMEA2581914, study PRJEB24529) | metagenome | biome: Human gut stool | place: China | collected 2011
GCAACTCGTTAATGATGATTTCTCCGGGCTGGATCGGTTCTGTGACTTCCGGAATGTCGGGATCATCCGGATTATCCGGGACATCGGGTCGGTCTGGATCTACCGGCGGATCTTCCTCCTTATCGGGAGAAGAATTAACGGCACCGGGAGTTCCACCACGTGGATCAGTAGAAAGATGCCAGCCTGAAGTGCCTCGTTCCCACGACACACCAGAGGTAGCCGCTTCATACGCCACTTCTTCTATCTTGCCTCCGGCAGCATCCCACAATTGCAAGACAGCTCCTTTGTCATTCAAAGCCGGAAACTTCTCGATAGGAATCAGCAACGTTTGGACAGGGAAGGACAACACATCCTCCTGGTCCAATAAAACTGCATATCCGCCAGCAGGCAAATCCATCTCTAGCAGGGCTTTTGTCTTCTTCCCCGTCACATTCTTGTACACCCATCCATCCAACGAGACGGTAGCAGCAGTCGTATTATGTAATTCGATATATTCCACCATTCTTCCATCTCCCGGCTTTGCCATGACTTCATTGATAACGACCGAACCTGCTGGATAGCTCTCCGGTTCATCCGGATCAGGCTTCGGTTCCGGCTTATCCGGTCCAGGTTCTTCTTCCCCTCTCAACACGACTTCGACAGCTTCATCCGGCATCGCCTTTCCCGACAAAGAGCGAAGACCGGCATAAGAGATCGTGTATGAATGGTCCAACTGCATCTCTTGATCGAAAAAAGTGCTTACGAATTGCTTCGTCCCTGCATCTACATACCTTTTGAGGTAAGCGTCTCCAATATCCGAAATACTGAAGACAGCCTTATCAATATCAACCGGCTTATCAAAAGCGAACAGCAAGTTGGAAGCCGATAGCGGCTCGACCTCAAGCAACTTTGGCGGACTTTCTGATTCTCCCGGTTCTTCTTCAGGCTTGTCCGGCTCGATCGGTGTATCCGTCACCCGATTAAGCACACACACATTATCTATGCTGAAAAGAGAACTTCGTGTCTTCGTGTAATAAAACGTAAACACCAAGTTGCCTCTCTCAACCGGCTCTTCTATCGTGTACATGGCTGAACCTTCAAGGCGGTATCCCTCCATATCGTCTGTCTTGTAATACAAACTCCACCGGAGATTGTATTCAAGTGTCACTTTCACATGTAACAACAATGGCGACTCTTCAAAATCGGTCTGTGGCAGAATCAAATTCCCGTTTCCGTTACGCTTCAGTCCTAGTTCCTTGTTGCCAGTATTCCCGAGACGTACATAATAATAACGTTCTTGATTTTCCTGATACAAATAGATGCATAATTTGTTCTCGTCGCTCGGTTGGTTTTGCATATAAACATCGAATTCCCATTGCATATCGGGCGAATAGGCGATTTCTTTGCCTATGGAAGCAGTTCCTGACTCAGTCGGTTCGATATTCAACTGAAGCCTGCCATCGGCATTGACTGCAAACTGCCCTCTGTCTTTGCCGATCCAGTCGGCCCCCAACATCGGGCCGTCAAACGTCTCATTCACCTGTGAATTCACACAAAAAGGAAGTAATATGAAGAGATAAAGAATAAATTGTTTCATAGCATTCTAGTTTTGTTTATAATTTGCATATCTTTGCACCCCAAAGCGTTGTAATGAAGGAAACGCAAAGCTTTCTGTAAACGTTGTAAAGTTATACTATTTTTTTTATAAACAAATTAATTAGTGCTCAAAATGAAAGTAGCAATTGTTGGTGTGAGTGGAGCGGTAGGACAAGAATTCCTGCGCGTACTCGACGAAAGAAACTTCCCAATGGATGAGCTTGTGCTTTTTGGCTCATCTCGCAGTGCCGGACGTGTTTATACTTTCCGTGGTAAACAAATTACCGTCAAGGAGCTTAAGCATAACGACGACTTTAAGGGAATCGATGTTGCTTTTGTTTCGGCCGGTGGCGGTACTTCTATCGAATTCGCAGAAACCATTACGAAATATGGTACTGTGATGATCGACAATTCCAGCGCATTCCGCATGGACAACGACGTACCTTTGGTAGTTCCCGAAGTGAACCCGGAAGATGCACTGAATCGTCCGCGCGGTATCATCGCCAATCCGAACTGTACCACCATCCAGATGGTCGTTGCATTGAAGGCAATCGAAGGCCTGTCGCACATCAAGCGTGTACACGTATCGACCTACCAGGCTGCCAGCGGTGCAGGCGCAACAGCAATGGCCGAACTGGTAAAACAATATGAACAACTGCTGAAAGGCGAAGAACCGACTGTGGAAAAGTTCGCTTATCAACTGGCTTACAATGTCATCCCTCACGTAGACGTATTTACGGATAACGGCTACACGAAGGAAGAGATGAAGATGTATAACGAAACACGCAAGATCATGCACTCTGACATCGAGGTGAGCGCAACTTGTGTACGTGTTCCGGTTATGCGTGCCCACAGCGAAGCGACTTGGGTAGAGACAGAACGACCGGTCAGCGTAGAAGAAGCTCGTAAGGCGTTCGCTGAAGCCGAAGGTGTCGTCCTGCAGGACGAACCAGCGAAGAAAGACTATCCGATGCCGTTGTTCATCGCTGGAAAAGACCCAGTTTATGTGGGCCGTATCCGTAAGGATATCACGAACCCGAACGGCTTGACATTCTGGACGGTGAGCGACCAGATCAAAAAAGGGGCAGCCCTGAATGCTGTACAGATTGCAGAATATCTGTTAAAAGTAAAGAATATCGGATAAACGGTATACGATATTTGGATATAAAGAGAAGGAGATGTCAAAACTCCTTTATCAGGATCTTTTAGGCACGGATTTACACGGATAAATTTATTTTCTTTCGTGTAATCCGTGCCTAAATTATATCTTCATTTCTTTCAGTCCTTCTTCCAGCGTATGCGGGCGATAGCCCAATTCGCGTTTTGCTTTTTCGATGGACAGTCCACTATTGCGTGGACGTGGCGTTGCCTCCTTCATCTCTTCCGTTGTGACCGGACAGATCAGTGAACGATCCAGTCCGAAATAATCGGCTACACGGTATGCCATTTCTGCAATAGAAAGATATTCCGCGCCACAGATATGATAAATACCGGAATCATCGGTATGCACAAGCCGTTCCACTCCGTCGGCAATATCCTCTACCCAAGTCGGTGTGCGGTATTGATCGGCGACGACACGGATCTCTTGCCCTGCTTCCAAGCGGTTCTTGACTAATTGAAGGACATTGCCATGCTGTCCCGGCAACGCTTTCCCATAGACGACAACCACACGGACAATAGCATAGTTGCGGCAAATACTCGCTACCGCTTGTTCTCCCTGATACTTGGTCACGCCATAGTAATTGAGCGGAGCGGGCAGGTCTTCTTCCGTATAAAGCCGATCACTTCTCCCGTCAAACACAAAGTCTGTCGACAAATGGATCAATCGGCTCCCCTGATGCTCGCAACAATACGCCAAGTTCTCTACCGCCGACACGTTAATGGCATACGCCTCCTCACGGTGCTGCTCGCAATAATCCGGGACGGAAAGAGCCGAACAATTGACAACGACATCAGGACAAATATGGTCGAACAAGGCCTCCACCGCCGGATAGTCGTTGATGTCCAACCGGACGAAAGTATGGTTCCCTTCCGGACGGATATCCGGATGAAGGGAACAGCCGAATACTTCGCAGGCCCCGTTCTCCGAAAGGTTATCCAGGATTCTTCTCCCGACAAACCCGTTAGCACCTATAACCAATATCTTTTTCATCAAAACATATAGATCAGAACACCCAACACACGGTGGTTCGTCACCGAATGCGTGTTTTCTATTTTACCATTTTCTCTGCAACCGCTAACATTAAATCTTGCTGATATGGCGTCATTTTCAGGATGGTTTCTTTTAGCTTCTTGCGTATAAGGTCACTTTCATTTTTTCTCATGTTTTCTTTCCTCCAAAAAATCTAATATACGGGATTCGAAAGGAAACACAACGCAGACAAGAATGAAGAATAGTAAGGCTGCCGTTCCGCTTTCAAGTGTTCCGCAGATTAGATAAACAACGAAAAGAATGATCGCAGTTGTTGCGATAGCACAAAAGACTGTTGCAGCAAATTCTAAGACGTCTTTCAGGTATGCTTTCATGCAATCACCTCTAAGTTGTTCATAAGCTCTTTGATGTACGCACCGGATAGATCAGCGACAAAGGAAAAGCGCGTGCCGCGCTGACGGTACGCAGCCCCGCAGCACGGGCAGACAAGCACCGTGGCCGCGCTCATCAGCGGGGTTGTGCAGCGGGCGCAGTATAGGAGTTTCATACTGACGCCTCCTTGTTTGAGGTTGCGGCGTCCAAAAGCTTAATGGCCGCGATTGCGTCCGCGTCGTCCATGTCTGCAATTTTTTCCATAGCGTCAGGGTGCTTTTTTTGCGCGTTATAATACGCGATCTCGCATTGTCTGGCGAGCTTGACGGTTTCCGCCGCTTCGACGTAGTTATTTGCCCGCGTGTCCTCGGTGTCTCCGATGGTGAGATAAAATGTGAGAATGGAATCACTGATGATATCATTGACGATACGGAGCATTGAGCGCGTCCAATCTGCATCATAATCGGGAAGCGGCTTTTGCACTCGCTCGGAAAAATGTTCGTCTAAGACGGTTTCGAGAAGGACTTCCGCGCGCTCTAAATCAGCAAAGACACCTAACATGGTATCGCCGATAATCGCTCTTTCCTTGACGGTGGTTTTCCAAATATTCCAGTTCATCGTTTTTCCTCCTTGTTTAAACGCTCACGGGCGAGCATTACGCATTCTTCCGGGGTTTTTGTTTCATCCTCCGCTTGAATCTTGCACGCTTCAAAGGTAATCATGATCTGCTTATCGCTCATTTCCGAGATGAGACGCATGACCTCCTGCCTCGCGCTCTCCGTTTTCTTGCTGGTCATTGTAAATTTCCTCCTTGCTTTCTTGGCGGGAGGTCGGTATAATACCCTTACCGGCCTCCCTGTGGTGGTTGGTAGTGGCTCCGTGTCTTGCTTTGGTCGGCTGGGACATGGGGCCTTTCTCATGCGATGCAGAACCGGCGGGCCGTGGTGGTCTTGGTGAACTGCTGCGCCAGATCGGGGAGCGCCTTCTACAATGCGTTGGTGTCCAGACGAGAGGAAGTCACGGCCTTATAGGTCACCTTCCAATCTGTGCCGTTGATGGTGTCCACGCCCGCCGCGTCCATGTGGGCCTTGATACTGTCCTGAATAGCCTCCATCTCTGTGGCCAACTCGTCAGCCATCCGGCGAAGCTCGCGCAGCTCCTTGATCTTGCTGTCCATTTCGTTGATGCTCATTGGTTTATCCTCCTTAATTGCGGGTGAGATCGGCGGCTGGTGGCTCTGAGTATCTATCCCTTCAGGAATTTCTATCAAGCTTCTCCGTTCCAGCTCTTACGGTGTCGCGTTGGCTATCGACCTTCGCTCAATCTCTTGTCCCTTGCTATAATCATAATATACACCCATTCTGTGTGTTTGTCCATTGACAATATGCACACAGTTTATGTGCTTGACTTGTTTAATATATACACTTGTTTTGTGTGCTTAATTGTGATATAGTATATGTAATGAAAGGAGGGGGGCACTTGCCGATTAAATACAAATTTGATGTTTTAGATGCGCTCCGTGCTGCTGGGTACACTACTTATAAGTTGCGGAAAGAAAAAATCTTTGGGGAAAGGGTGATCCAGCAGTTAAGGAACGGCGAAATCGTTTCATGGGCTACGATTGATACTTTGTGTACATTGCTTAATTGTCAGCCGGGCGATTTGGTAGAGCATCACAAAGAACAAAACGAGGGGGAATAACCCCCTCTTTTCCTATTTGCTGGCCCTCTACGGGCTTTTGCTCATTTTTGAGCCGGTTATATTGCCAAAAGGCAAAACGCCGTAGAGCGGCGTTAGAACGCGAAAGCGGGGGCTTTTGCCCCCGCTCTCTATCTATCGGTTGTAAATGGCGAAATACACACCCCCGCGCCCTGGTACTTTAGGGCGCTGCCTGCCGCTGTACTTCGGGCAGGACTTCGCAAGGGAACAAAGGATAGGCAATCCCGCCGCCCTTGCTGCCTGCTGCCGGTCTTTCTCCGGCTGGTGGCCTTTGTATCACTGCCTCCTTTTTACGCCATTTGCGAACCTGCAATGGGGGTCCCGTTAGCGGCTGCGTATTTAACGAGATCGTCGAATATAAAGGATGCAATCTTGCTGCCATCCGGCAAGACAAGATTTGCAAGCAAGTTTATTGTCTGCGCCGGACTGTTCGAAACTCCATTGATAACAGCCGCACTCGACCGTCCGATGCCGGAATCGGCAAAGCCTACGGTCGCCGTTCCAAAGTCCAGCCCATCCTTGACGCGACCGCTCACGCTGCTCACGCCGCGCATCAGCGTGGGCAGGCCGTCGCTCAGTCCTTCCGCGCCGCCCTCCATCACATAGCGAAATACGCCGCGCGACCATTTCGAGGGCGAGTGCTCATCAAAGCCGTCCTTTCCGGTAAACCATCCCTTGATAATATCCACAACGCCAGTCACTTTGCCCTTGAGCCATTCCACCTTGTCGGTGATGCCGTCCCAAAGCCCCATAAGGAGGTTTCTTCCCACCTCTTTCATCTGCTCCGGAATTCTGTGGAACCAGTCAAGCGCCGTCTGCGCCGCATTCGGGATAGTCTCGGTGAAAAACGTTTTGATCGCCGTGACTGCGCCGGAAATGGTTTCTTTGATTTTCTCCCATGCGGAGATGACCGCATTTCGGAAATTCTCATTTGTATTCCATAGGACAACGATCGCGGCGACCAATGCACCAACAACCGCAATAACCGCCCCAATTGGGTTTGCAGTCAAGGCGGCATTCAAAGCCATCTGTCCTTTTGTCATTGCCGCCTGTGCAAGCTGTGCCAGCGTCATTTTTCCTGTAAGTAACGCAACGATCGTTTCTCCAACGGTCATTGTACCGTTTAATGCGGCTTGCGCCAGCGTCGTATCTTTCAGGCCCATTGTTAAAAGAGAGATAGATACCTGCGCATTCTGGAACCCCTGCACAAGATGCTGAATCTCCATACCGGCCTTGAGGGATGCAAAAGCACCTGCTGCAACAGCAATGATCGGCGCGAGCGTTTCAATCGTATCTGCCAATGCAGTAACGGCGTTGACTGCTGTATCAAAGCTCTGTGTAATGGCGTTGGCGACCTTTTCCCAATCTACCTTTGCTGTAAAATTCTGCACAGCGACCGTGGCATTTTGAAGCATCGGCGTTACGGAATCAAGAATGGGTTCACCAAATGCGGCCTTGAGCTGACGCCATGATTCTTTTAGGTTTCCGAGAACATTTTCCCAGCCGTCTGCTTCGCGAGATGCCTGCCCCATCGCGCCAGATAGCCTCTGCGAATCCTCAACCATCTTCAAAAGCGTTTCCTGCTTCTGAAGCTCGGAAAGATTGTTATACTTCTGCCCGAACAGCTCCATTGCCGCCGCATTTCTCGTCGTTTCTGTCGCAGAAAGGCCGAGAGCTGCATCATTGGCAAAGTTGCCTTTTAAAAACGATTGCAGCGTTTCTGTAGCTTGCTCAACCGAAGTATCATAATAAGCCGCGCTATCTGCCGCGGCCTGCAAAGCGCGTTCCATCAGTTCCATGCTTTCTACCGCATCGCCGCCGGAAGATCGAGCAAAAGCATAGATCTTGCTACCAAGCGTATTGAGGCGGGTTTGCAAGATGCCGGATTCCTCTGCAACGCGGCCAATTGCTTTTGTAGCGGTGTTCTGCATATCGCCGAAGGTCTGTTCAAAAGCACTCGCTTCTGCCCGCACCTCAGCGGCTGTATCAACACCGACCGCCGCGAGAGCGGTGCTTACTGTAGTCACAACGGCACCAATTTTTGATGCAGCCTTCACAACGGATCCGATACTCGTTTTCATATTCCCAAGAGAATTGGATACCCTTTTGAAACCGTTATCAACTTCGCTGTCATCAACTGACAATTTTATGAACAAATCGAATACATTCATTCTGCCACTTCCTTTCCGAAGGTGTATCCCTTGTCATACATTGTTTGCGCAAAAACGACAACACCGTAAGCAGGTGTCCCCGGCTGTATTTCTTCCGGGAAAGGAGGAGCCTGCCGTGGCTTTCCGGCAGCTCCATCCTCATAGCCCATATCAAACGCGCTTAAAATGTTGCGATTCATGACCTTTAAGTATCTGCGCGCCCAGGCTTTACTTCTCGTTTTGTGTTTCATTTGCTCGCCTCTTTTCAAGTTGGATACCGATAGAAACCATTACGGCCCCGCAGAATGTACCGGCGGCAAACACAGCCGCTCCGCAAAGAATCAGTCCCATATAGTGTTGCCCCTTTTCAAAAGTTTTCGACATTAGCCGTTGCTGTTTGTTACATAACGATACGGAGATTCTGTGCCGTCCCAATCATGTACGGCGGCGGGGGTAATGGTGGCGAGCTTGCCGGGGGCGCTCCAAATGCCGAAATACGCGCTATCGGAAAGCGCGGAATTTGCATAGCGCTCCATCATGTCGGCGGCATCGTTCAGATCTTTTTCGCTGAAGTATGGACGCTCAATCACAATGCCGTCTTTCAGCGAGCGCCGCCATGCAAGCTCCATCATGGTATGATTGTTTGCAGCCTTTGCAGCGTCGAACATTCGCGTCAGATCAGCCTTGTTCAGCTCCACGCCGCTTTCGAGCAATCTCGCGTCTGAGGTCAATTCGTCGCCTTTCAAGATGTAGCGCTCCGCAATCTGCTTGCGGAAATCATCGACGGTGGTTTTGATCGCTTTGTGAGCTGCAAGAATTTCCGCGTCCGTCTTTGCCTTTACGGGTGCGAATTTTTCAGCATAGACGGCGGGCGAGTAATAGCCGCTCCACTTGCGTTCAAAGGCTGCGGCTTCTTCCTGTGCTGCGGCAATCGCGGCGCGGCTACTGGTAACGGTGTTTTTAAGGTCGTTTACAAAAGACATATTTTTTCCCTTTCTGCGGTCTTTCCCGCCGTCTATCAATTCAAATTTGGACAGTTTTCATAGCCGTTACGGAATACGCTGTCGGCCTCATAGCTGACCTCAAAAAGCGGGGTATGGTAGCCGCTGCTGTCCTTTACAAGCTCGCGGTTTGCATCGTCCAGCGCAAGAAACGCCGGAATGATCTGCTTGTCCCATGTCTGCTTTTCAATGTCCTTGAAGCAATGCGGGCAAGTGCGGGCATAGTTCCCGCTAATAGTGGCACCTGATACGCCTGTGATGCTTCGCCCGTACACTTCCCATGTGCCGCCGCAATAGTGGCACTTGATACGCATATAGCCCATGACTTTCTCCTTTCTTTAAGCGCTCTGCCCTCGCTTGCGGTATATCTCACGGTCTAACGCATAAGCGAGGCTGTCTATACTGTGGTTGTCCCTGTCGGGGAGAGAGGAAAGCATATTTCCGTCTTTGTCCTTTTCGTATTCGTAGTTTGCAAACTCCCGCGCCGCGTTTGGCGTCCTTGCAGGATCAATCACAATGCGCCGGTGTTGCAGCCACTTGACACGATACGCCACGCATCTCGGCTCTTTGTGGCAAGCTCTGGCCTGCTTTAAGCCGTGGTCGCGTAGATCGGCTATGGATTTCGGCTCTGCTGAATCGCAATAAATGTCGCTGTGATCTTGAAAGCATAAGCCGCTTACCGGGGAAAGATAGCTGCTGCCTTTGGTGTCCCCCTCCACAAGTGGGGCGATTTCCTCCGCAAGCTGCCGGTTACTCATGCCGCGCTTGTAAATCTCGTTCAGAATGTAGATTGTCTCGTGCTTACGGTCATAGCTGCAACGGATAAAGCAAGCGGGGTCTGCCGCAAAGCCAAAGTCCACGCCGGAAAAGAAGTATTCCATGTTCGCCACTTCCTCGGCGGTGATCTCCCGCACTTCCAGCGCCGGGAATACCTCCGCGCCGGTGCCGGTCGCCTCGCCTAAGTATTCATGCCGGTATGCCTGCTCATTGACGGCCTCCAAGCGTTCAGCCTCCGCTATGAAAGCCTCGCCTAACCATTCGGCGGGTATGTCCTTATAGGTGGTGTGAAAGGTGATCCCCTGCGCGTCTGGCTCGGCAACAAGCTGATTTGCCCAATTCGCCAAACTGACCGGCGGGTTGAAGCTGCGGAACACTTGCGGATTTGTCCCTTGCCCTCGCATGACCGATTGCAAAACATTTCGGGCAAGGTTCGGCCCATCCAATTCACAAAATTCTTCAAACCAACAATATCTGAAATTTCCACGCCGGGGCTTGATAGATTTTAGCTTGCTTGCATCGTCCAGCCCTCGAAAAAGGATCTGTGCGCCGGTCGGTCTATATTCATACATCATCGGGGAAACGGTCGCTTTCCAGAGGTGGGAAACGCCCAGCATATCAATAGCCCATGCGATTTGAGAAAAGACGCTGTCGCGCATTGTCCCCGCCACTTTGCGAAACACAATAGCGTTGCTCTGGCCTGTGGGGTCGCTCTGTATGCCGTCCACGATCTCAAGCGACACGAAAGAGCTTTTGCAGCTCCCGCGCCCGCCCGGAAGATTGTAAAAGCGGTGCTGCCCTGCTTTTATATCCTCGTGCAAAGGGAGATAGCACGGGGCTATGAAGTCCTCCGCGGTGGCGGTGATGGTCATGCTATCCCGGCGCTGCTTCTCTGCCATTTCAAGGGCCGCTATGCGCTGTTCCAGCTTGTCCCGTGTTATCATTGCCGCATTTCCTCCAACGCTGTAAGGCGCTCTGCAAGGTCGTGCTGATCTGTCAAACGCACGGCGTAATCAAGGGCGATTTTCGCGGCGGTTACTCTGGCGGCGGGGTTTATTTCCTCGTCCTCCATGACCGTCTGCAATGTGGATAATGCAGGCTCTAATAGCTGCTGCGCCCTGCGCGTTGCGTCCTGTACTACTCCGGCGAACGCTTCGCGGTATCGCTGGCAAAATTCGGGGTTTTCAAAATAGCGCCTCATGGTGCGGTCTGTGATCCCCGCTTTCTCTGCCGCCTCTAACTTCGTTTTTGAGGTCAAGAGCGCAGATAAGGCGCGTTCTTCATTGGGTGTCATTCGCTGCGCTCCTTTCCGATTTCTTCCGCTTTTTTCCGCTGGTAAAGCTCTATCCAGTTTTCAAGCGTCATGCAGACAAGCCACGGGGCGCGGTTTTTCCTCCAAAAGATAGCCGGTAAACCGTCCTTAAATTTGCCGCTGTCCCTCTGCGCCTGCTCGATCCACTCATAAAGGGCTTGCTTTTCGCCGCGCTTACACTCAATATGTACGCCGTCAAGCCCTGTTAAATCGGGCGTGCTGCCATAGCTCACGGCCCCGCCCGGTTGCACGGGGTAGCCGTAGCCTTGCAATAGGCGGCACAATTCCAACTCCCCGGCGCGTCCTTTGCTTTGTGATTTTCTCCCGCTCGTTGAGTATCACCTGCTTTCTATAAAATAGTAGTGTCCCTGCGTCCCTGTAGGAGGGACACCATATATTTTTAATAGGGGAGAGGGACGAAGCTATTCTCCCGCGATACCGTCCCTCTTAGAGGGACGCAGGGACGGTGTTTTATAACAGATTTATTACTCGAATGCCTCTTGCGCCGTTCGATTTCACGCCCATCTGAACGCCAATACCATAACTTGAAAACAATTCTTCACGACGGGGAACGAGTTGCTTTCTGACTTCTTCGCCGGGGTTGTCCACAAAACTCCCATAAGCTGCCTTAATAAGCGTATCGTAAGAAAAGGTCTTTCCTTCTTGCTGACGCTCGGGCGAATGTTCGATGATCCACGAACAAATCGGATTGCCGCGCAAGTCCGGCTTGGTTTCGATGACCTCTTGCCACTCCCCGAACCGCTCATCAAAAACGAGGCTCATTTCGCCGCCCTTCGCGTCGCGTGGGGTGAATTCCATTGTGGCCTTACCATCAAATCGCTTTCCGTCTGCAACGAGATTTATGACGCAATCGCAGGAACCGGAAATGCCCATCGTCCCGCTCAACCGCTCAAAAGAATCAAGAGCAAGACCAGCACCTTTCTTGTCGTGATGAACGAACAGTAACGCGATATTCTCCTCAAGTGCCATGCGCTGCACGGGCTCCAGCAACATAATATCTGCATCGTAAGCGTTCGCGCCGGGGGCTTTATAGCTGCCGCGTGCTCGGCTATATGTGTCTACAATGATAAGGCGGATCGATGGCCGTGCCCTGTGGAGCTGCCGCAGCTTGTCCACGAGCCCATCGGCAAGGCGCTCCGTGATGCTGTTGGTGACAAACACGTTTGACGGAATCTGCGTGGACATTTTCGCTGCGCGGAATGAGATGCGGCTCTTACTGCCCTCTAAATCGAGATAAGCTACATCGCATTTCGTGGTAGCGTGTCCAAGAAAGGGAGTGCCGGTCGCAACTGCGGACGCCATCTGCAGCGCCATGAATGATTTGCGAATCTTCGGCGCACCAGATAAAAAGGTCATTCCGCACGGGATCATGCCGTCAATGATGAACTCGGGCGGGCGGCGTTCTTCCTCGGTTAGGTCCGGGACGCTGTAGAATCCGAATTCCTCAAAGATGTCAGTGGGTGGGGCCGGTGTCCATTCCGGCGTTGTGGTTGCGAGCTCCGCTATCGCCTCACAGACTTTTTCATCACCAAGACGAGCGATAAGATCGGAAATATCTCCATGCTCCGGAATCTCCGGCCAGACGGTTGAGAGGTCGCAAAGCTGGACATGATCGGCGACACCATGCAGCGCGGCGGCGGTCTCCTCGGCGTAAGCCTTACCAACGGCGTCGTTGTCGGGGAAGATGAGCACGGTGCGGCCTTGTAACTGCTCAGTGTATTCTTTCCGCCACTTGCCGGGGCCTGCACCATCTGCGCCGCTGGCGGCATCAAAGCCCAAACGATGGAGGTTGTCGGCATCCTTCTCACCCTCGGCGATGAACACGACATTACCAAGCGAACCGGCCACATAGAGGGAGTGCGGAACGCCCTGACGGTTGTAGATCCAGCCGCCTTTTCCGTCCGGCCGACGCCATGAAAAGGACTTGTCCGATTTCCGTAGCTTCTGAACGCCATTGGGATATTCGTACACGGCCACGATCTGCGGGCGCTCGGTGGGCTTTGCTTCTGCATCGTAAAAGAGATCACGAGGCTTAATGCCAACACGGGCGATGATGTCGCGTGTATCACATCCCGCCTGGCATTTGAGCACCACGCCCTTTTCGCCTCGACCGATGGAGAGACTTTGCTTGCGGTCATCATGGCACGGGCAGCGGGCCATATATTGACCGTCGCCGCAGCGCTTCACGCCCTCAAAGTGCTGTAGAACTTCCAGAATGTCCGTTTGCCTCACCTCGCAATTTCTCTAAAAGTGCCGGTACGTCGACGTAGTATGTCGGGCCGCTTTTGATGTGCGGAACAGTGCCATTTTTGCAGCCATTCCGTAGAAAATATTGGCTGAGGCCGGTTGATTTGCAGGCTTCTGGTATCTTTTGATATGGTGTCATTATTGCGCCCCCTCGATGATCTCTGCGACGCTGACACCGAGACCGGCTGCCAGCTTACCGGCTGTGCGAGGCTCGCACGTCCCGCGCCGGATGATAGTGCTGATATTCTGCCGAGATACCCCGCATCTTTCAGCAAGGGCGGCTTTTGTCATGTCACGCTCGGCCAGAATTGATTCAATACGAATCGTGTTGATGGTCATTACATTCACCTCCTAAAGTATCCAAATCGTCTACCATAACTTGATTATATCCGAAATGGATACATATGTCAATACCGAAATGAAAAATTGTTGACAAAATGGATACAGTAGGGTATAGTCCTATTAGGAGGAATAAACTTATGCAAGGAACGAACATAAAAGCGGTGAGACTGAAACGAGGGATGTCTCAACAAGAATTAGCGGACGCGATTGGCGTTACAAAATCCACCATTAGCAAATATGAAAAGGGACAAAGAGAGCCTAAATATAATGTATTAAGGGGAATAGCTGCGGCTTTAGGGGTCGATTGGACCGACCTCGTTCCCGCAGATGAACAATGCGAGATCATTACAAAGCACATCGTAGAAAAAGCAGACCTGACGGTTAAAGACGAGAACGGAAATATTATTCGCCAGGGTGATGGTAAACCGTGGGTCAAAGCGTCTGAGTTTGAGATGCATCGCATGGGAATTTTGCAATTCGAATCTGATGAAGATAGGACAGCTTTTTTCTATAGCCACTTAAATACAGATGGAATGCTCATGGCTGGAAAATATTTTTTCAAGCATTTGAAGCCTGAGGACATGAAAGAAGTTGCCGACTATATCGAGCAATTAGCGGAGACGCCGCAGTATCAGCGCCCAGAGGAGCCGGACGAGGACAAAAAATAAAGCCCCATGCGAGGCATGGAGCGGGAAAGAGGTGTGATATGGCAAACAAGAAAGTTGAGAGTGTTATTCACGCAGATGGTGTAGATATTGCCGTTGTAACTACGGTTGGCAAAGAAGAGGACTATATTTCCTTGACTGATATGGCCAGACATAAAAACCCTATTGCGCCTAAGGATGTAGTAAAGAATTGGCTACGGTTGCGTAGTACGATTGACTTCTTAGGTTTGTGGGAGGAACTAAACAACCCTAATTTTAAAGGGGTCGAATTCGACTCCTTTAAAAGTCATGCAGGAGAGAATGCATTTACACTTTCCCCCCAGCAATGGGTAAAAGCGACAAATGCCATTGGTATTGTTTCCAAGTCTGGCCGATACGGTGGTGGTACATACGCCCATAAAGATATTGCTTTTGAATTTGCATCGTGGCTTTCCCCAGAATTTAAGCTGTATATCATCAAAGACTATCAACGCCTGAAGGAAGACGAAGGACACCGGCTTGCGTTGGACTGGAATGTCAAACGTATCCTTGCCAAGGCAAACTATCGAATCCATACAGATGCGATCAAGATGAATTTAATTCCGCCAGAGCTTCCGCGTGTGCAGCAAGGTTATGTTTATGCTGATGAAGCCGATGTTTTGAATGTGGCGCTGTTTGGGAAAACGGCAAAGCAATGGAAGCAGGAGAATCCCGGTACAAAAGGCAATATGCGTGATTTCGCATCGATTGAACAGTTACTTGTACTCGCAAACTTAGAAAATATCAATGCGCTGCTGATTGAGCAGGGGATACCGCAGCAGGAGCGATTAGAGAAGCTCCATGCCACGGCGCTTTATCAAATCGAGACCATTACCGATAGTAAAAGCGCTCGTATGCTTAACACGATGCACGACCAGTTAAAGCTTCCAACAGACGAATAATTAGTGAGGTGCAGCTATGCCGTCCACGCGAAAGAAATTCAATAAGGCCGGACAAGCCTTTTATGAGATCCGCGTCAGCCGTGGACGGGACAAGTCCTATTTGACGCGCCGATGGTATGTGCCGGAGGGATGGAGCCAGAAGGCCATAGATCGAGAGCTTGCATCAGTGGCGGCAGAGTTTGAGCGGCAATGTAATGCAGGCGAGGCTATCAGCCGCGCAGAGAAACGCGAGAAAGCCGCGCAGGAGGCCGCAGAAGCCGCTCGCATTCTTACCCTCAAACAATACGGGGAAAGAGTGTTCATGCCTGCTAAGAGCGTTACAATGAGCGAGAACGGGCGCGCCAACTATCAAAACTGCCTTGATAAAAAGGTCTACCCCATATTAGGCGATGTGAAAATGCCGGAGATCACACCGGCGCAAATCACGGCGCTGCTTCTTGACATTCAGGCAACGGGCAAGGCCCACGCCACCGTCATTAAAGTCTATACGGTGCTGCACAGCCTGTTCAAGATGGCATACATGGGGGACATGATCGACCGCAATCCAATGGATAAGGTGGAGCGTCCGAAGCCGCGCAAGGGTGAAGCAAAGGCAGAGGCTCCCGCTGCGTATACGGCAGAGGATGTCGGAAAGCTCCTTGACGTACTGGACGAGGAGCCCCTAAAATGGCGGGCGCTCGTCCGTCTGCTGATTGATACCGGCATCCGGCGCGGCGAGTGCTGCGCATTGAAGTGGGAAAACATTGACTTCAAGAGCGGGGAAATCACCATAGTCGGAAATCTGTGCTACACGCCGACAAAGGGCGTCTACATAGACACCCCTAAGAACGGTCATAAGCGCACTGTGTATGCAGGGGAGGATACAATAGCCCTCCTGCGTCAGCTTCGCGCAGAACAGGCGAGAAAGGCCGTGAGCGCTTTCGTTTTCACAAAGGAAAGCAGTCCGGAGCCGATGCACCCGCAAAGTCCTACGCGCTACCTCAAAAAATTGTCCGACCATTGCGGGCTGCCTGATCTTCACCCGCACAAGCTACGTCACACCTTTGCAAGCGTTGCGATTACCAACGGCGCGGATGTGGCCAGCGTATCCGAAGCGCTCGGCCATAGCGACAAGGCCGTAACACTGCGGATGTATACCCACGCCAACGCCGAGAGCGTCAGCAGAGCGGCGCAGATCATGCGTGAGGCGGTCAAGAAGGCTGTAAATAAGGGATGAGGTCTTGCGGTATGGGTTCTATCAAAAACCCATACAAAACCCATACGGGCATCAAAAAACAGCCTATTTTAAGCTACAACATGTAACGATAAGGAACGATAAGAAAAAGCCCGCGGCCCTTGCGTATCAATGGCCGCGAGACAACAAGCTACAACAGGCAACGATAAGAGAAAACAGCCTGCATATAATTGGTAAGGATGAGGTCGGCAGTTCGAATCTGCCCAGCAGCTCCAAAAAGCATCGAAAACTTCGGTTTTTGGTGCTTTTTTGTTGCAAAAATGCTGAAAAATGTGTGGGTCAAAATGTGGGTCAACTGCCTGACCCACACCGTGACCCACACGCGAAATTAAACTGTACCCAAGAAAATGGACACGAGATTTTGACCCATGGCCCCGTTCGGCG
>OGNB01001082.1_pt1 | contig 16856 bp, 16 predicted proteins | sample 1573301 | NCBI WGS metagenome assembly OGNB01 (sample SAMEA2581914, study PRJEB24529) | metagenome | biome: Human gut stool | place: China | collected 2011
ACTTCGCTGCTGGCATGAGTGGCGGCATTGCCTACGTGCTGGATGAGGATTGGGACTTCTACCAGCGGGTGAACAAGGACATGGTCACGCTGGAAAGCGTGGAGCATAAGTACGATGTGTCCCTGCTGAAAGACCTGATCCGGGAGCATGTGGAGGCCACAGGCTCGCCCCGGGGGAAGGAAATTCTGGAAAACTTCGGCGAATATCTGCCGAAATTCAAGAAGGTTCTGCCCCACGACTATGATAAGATGCTCCGTCTCATCGCCAAGATGGAGGAAAAGGGCGAGGACAGCGAGCAGGCGCAGATCGAGGCGTTTTACGCCATGAAAAACGGGAAATAAGGAGGCGGGAATATGGGAAAACCCACCGGATTTATGGAGATCGACCGGCAGACCAGCCGGGAGATCGCTCCTGAGGAACGTATCAAGAATTTCAATGAATTTCATATTCCGCTGCACTGCGACGAACAGCAGGCGCAGGGTGCGCGGTGCATGGACTGCGGCGTACCCTTCTGCCAGAGCGGCATGATGATCGGCGGCATGGCAAGCGGCTGCCCCCTGAATAACCTCATCCCCGAGTGGAACGATCTGGTGTATCAGGGGCGGTGGGACTTGGCGGCGAAGCGGCTTATTGCCACCAACCGCTATCCGGAATTCACCAGCCGGGTCTGCCCGGCGCTGTGCGAAGCCGCCTGCACCTGCGGCATGGCGACGGGGTCGCCCGTGGCGGTGAAGGAGAACGAGCGGGCAATCGTGGAGTACGGCTACGAAAGCGGCGCAATCCACGCCGTTCCGCCACCGGCGCGCACCGGAAAGCGGGTGGCGGTGGTCGGCACCGGCCCCTCCGGGCTGTCTGTTGCCGACCTGCTGAACAAGCGCGGTCACAAGGTGACCATGTATGAGCGCGCCGACCGGGTGGGCGGCTTACTGATGTACGGCATTCCCAACATGAAGCTGGAAAAGTGGGTCATTGACCGCCGGGTGAAGATTCTGAAAGACGAGGGCATCGAGTTCATTACCAACGCCGACGTGGGGCGTGACGTCCCCGCCGAGGAGCTGAAAGAGAATTACGACGCGGTGGTACTCTGCTGCGGCGCGAAAAAGCCCCGGGACATCGGTGTACCCGGACGGGACGCCGAGGGAATTTACTTTGCCGTGGACTACCTGACCAGCGTGACAAAAAGTCTGCTTGACTCGGATTTTGCCGACGGCAAGGCTGTCACGGCCAAGGGCAAAAAGGTGCTGGTCATCGGCGGCGGCGACACGGGCAATGACTGTGTAGGCACCGCCATCCGTCAGGGCTGCACGGGTATCATGCAGCTGGAAATGATGCCTTGCCCGCCGGAGACCCGCGCTCCCGGCAACGCATGGCCGGAGTGGCCGCGGGTGCTGAAAACCGACTACGGCCAGCAGGAGGCTATTGCCATGTTCGGCCACGACCCCCGAGAATACCAGACCACCGTCAAGGAGTTCTACAAGAACGAAGCCGGGCAGGTCTGCGGGGCGCTCATTGCCCGTCTGGAAAGCAAGGTGGTGGACGGGCGGCGGATGATGGTTCCCACCGGGGAGGAATTCTCCGTGGAGTGCGATCTGGTGCTTATCGCGGCGGGATTTCTGGGCTGCGAGAGCTATGTCGCCGAAGCCTTCGGCGTGGATATGACGCCCCGGGGCAATGTGGCGGATGTGAAGTACGCGACCAGTCAACCCAAGGTATTTGTCTGCGGCGATATGCGCCGGGGACAGAGCCTTGTGGTGTGGGCACTGCGGGAAGGCCGGGACACCGCCGCCGTGGTGGACGAAAGCCTGATGGGCTATACAAACCTGTAATTGGCAAAAAACTCCCCGTTTTCCATCGAAAACGGGGAGTTTTGCTATAGGACTCAGTCAAATACGTACATTCCGAAAAACGCGATCAGACCGTCGCCGCAGGTATATTCCATACCGCACAGGTCTGCCAGCTTCTTGACGAAAATACAGTAAGCGGACATGCAGGAATATTTCAGGTCGGGGAACCGGCAAGGCTCGTTATTTTTTCTTGTGCAGGGGGAACACAGGGCGCAGCCGCTGGCGCCCACCAGAAAGCCGTCGCACCCTTCGTCACGGCAACGCTTCATCAGGCGGATCGCGGCGGTGTTGTGGCCGGATTTCCCCTTCTTGATGGCGGGAGTGTCGGTGTAGCTTTCCAACTGCCAGATGCTTTGCAGCACCAGCGCCTTTTTGTGGGCAAGCACCTTCTGCTTCATTTCCTCCGGCGTGCCGCAGTCCGGGGGACAGGAGTAGTTCGCGCCGTACTGCCCGCAGAGGTTTTCCTCGCAGTAAGGACGGAAAGAGGGGTCAAAAACAATGTCGGCGGTATCCACTACCGCGGCGGCGGAAAAGCCTTCCTCGTAGGCATATTGTACCATTTGTTCTGCTGTCATATTGCATCACTCCATTTTTAGGCTCGATGGCACTCAGTATAGCACATTCAGATCAAATCCGCAATATCCTGAACCAAGCGAATTGTTTCCTCCCAGCCGAGACAGGGGTCGGTGATGGACTTGCCGTAAACGCCGTCGCCGATTTTCTGGCAGCCGGGTTCTAAGTAGGATTCCACCATGAAGCCCTTGACCATGGACTTGATTTCTCCGCTGTGGCGGCAGGAGTGGAGCACTTCCTTGCAGATGCGGGGCTGCTCCTGATACTTTTTGCCGGAATTGGCGTGGTTGGCGTCCACGATCAGCGCCATGTTCTGTAAGCCCTTGGCGGTGTAGGCGTTGTACAGCCGTTCCAGCTCCTCAAAGTGGTAGTTGGGCATGGACTCGCCGTGCTTGTTCACATAGCCCCGGAGGATGGCGTGGGCGAGGGGATTGCCGGTGGTGTCCACCTCCCAGCCCCGGTAGATGAAGGTGTGGGGGTGCTGGGCGGCCATGATGGAATTGAGCATGACGGAAATATCCCCGCTGGTGGGATTTTTCATGCCCACGGGAATGTCAATGCCGCTGGAGGTCAGCCGGTGCTCCTGATTTTCCACGCTCCGCGCGCCAACCGCCACGTAAGAGAGCAGGTCGGAAAGATAGCGGTAATTGTCGGGGTAGAGCATTTCATCGGCGGTGGGAAGGCCGGTGTTGGCCAGCACATTGGTGTGCAGGCGGCGGATGGCGATGACGCCCTCCAGCATATCGGAGGTTTTCCGGGGGTCGGGCTGGTGCAGAAGCCCCTTATAGCCGTCGCCGGTGGTGCGGGGCTTGTTGGTGTAGACCCGGGGAATCAGAACCAGCTTGTCCGACACCGCTTCCTGCAATTTTGCCAGCCGCTCGCAGTATTCCAGCACCGCGTCCTCCCGATCGGCGGAGCATGGACCGATGATCAGCACCATTTTGCCGCTTTTTCCGGTGAAAACGTCGGCAATTTCCTTGTCCCGGCGGGCTTTGACCTGAGAAAGTTCGGCGGTCAGGGGGTACTGCTCCTTGATCTCCTTGGGGATAGGCAGCTTGCGTTTGAAAATCATATTCTGCATGATGGTGTCCTCTCTTTACTTTTTTCTGTTTATGCGGTATGATAGGCGATATGACAGGAAGAAAAAGGAGTGGTTACTGTGACCGACCCGAAACGGAAATACTATGAAAAACGCGCCAATGTGCTGATCAAGAATCTCCACAGCCGCCATTTTGAAGCCTGCTACTGCGCAGACAAAGCCGAAGCGCTGAAAAAGGCGCTGGAATGGATTCCCGCCGGTTCCAGCGTGGGCTGGGGCGGCGCGATGTCGGCCCAGCAGATCGGCTTGTTAGACACCGTACGGACAGGGGACTACCGCGCCCTCGACCGGGAGCGGGCTGCGACCCCGGAGGAGCGGAAAGCAATCATGAAGCAGTGCCTTGGCGCGGACGTGTTCATCACCGGCGCGAACGCGCTGAGTCTGGACGGCCAGATGGTGAACATCGATGGCAACGGCAACCGGGTAGCGGCCATCGTCTATGGGCCGGAATCCGTGATCGTCATTGCGGGAATGAACAAGGTGATGGATTCTCTGGACGCCGCCGTGGAGCGGGCAAGAACGGTTGCCGCGCCCCAGAACAAGCAGCGCTTCGACTCCAAAACGCCCTGCGAGGTGACAGGCGCCTGCGCCGACTGCAAGAGCGACGGCTGCATCTGCAACCAGATCCTCATCACCCGCAACTGCAATCCCCCCGGGCGGATCAAATTTATCCTGGTAGGGGAAGATCTGGGCCTGTGAGGAGGAAAAACATGATCGAAAAAATCCGCGCTTTTGTGGAAAAGCATTGGGACATGGTCAGCTATCTCTTTTTCGGCGTGCTGACGACTGCGGTGAATTATCTGGTTTATCTGCCGCTTTACAATCTGCTGGGCATCAGCGCGGCCGTCAGCAATATCATTGCGTGGGTGGCGGCGGTGGCCTTCGCCTACGTGACGAACAAGCCCTTCGTGTTCAAGAGCCACGACTGGTCCATGAAAACCGTTTTGCCGGAGCTGGGCAAATTCGTCGGCTGCCGGGCAGCGTCCGGCGGTCTGGAAACGGTGCTGATACTCCTGACCGTGGACATCTTGGGCTGGAACGGAAATATCTGGAAGCTGATTATCAGCGTTCTGGTGGTCATTCTGAATTACGTCTCCAGCAAGCTGCTGGTCTTCCGCAAGTGAGCGTTTCCCCATTGCCAAAAGGCAATGGGGGATTTTTTACCCGTAGCGCTCCTTGAGGTACAGCATGGCCTCCCGGTAGCCCTCGAGGCCGTGACCTTTGATGGTCTTCACGCAGGCCATTCCGGCGTAGGAAGTTTGCCGGAACGGTTCTCTTGCGTCCACGTCGGAGATGTGAACCTCCACGGTGGGGATGGAAACGGCTTTCAGGGCGTCCAGAATGGCCACGGAGGTGTGGGTGTAGGCGGCGGGGTTGATGACGATGCCGTCCACCTTGCCGTATGCCCACTGGATTTTGTCCACAATGTCCCCCTCGTGGTTGGACTGGTACTGCTCCACTTCCAGACCCTCGGCGCTGGCGGTTTCGTCCAGCAGCCGCAGAAGATCGGCGAAGGTGCTTTTACCGTAGATACCCGGCTCCCGGATGCCAAGCATATTCAGGTTGGGGCCGTTGATGACCAGAATTTTCATATGGGTTCCTCCATGATCGACAAAATGGCGGCGACGGTTTCCTCGGCGGAACCGTCATTGCTGACGGCGTGATCGGCAAAGGCAGCGTACATGGGGGCGCGCTTTGCGAACATTGCGTCCAGCGGATTGGTCTGGGACAGGGGACGGCCGTCGGTGGGCAGCTTGGAAATGTCCCGTTTCAGCCAGAAAATCACGCCGTTCTGGTGAAGCATCGGGTAGTTTCGCGGCTGGGTCACACAGCCGCCGCCGGTGGCGATGACCAGCGCGGACTGTTTGCCCAGCCGGGACAACGCTTTCGTCTCCCAGTCCCGGAAAACGGCCTCGCCGTCCTCCGCAAAAATTGCGGGGATGGACTTACCCGCAAGACAGATGATTTCCTCGTCGGCGTCCACCAGGTTCCGGCCAAGTTTGTCCGCAAGCAGAGCACCGATGGTGCTTTTCCCGCACCCCGGCATTCCGATGAGGACGATGTTTGCCATCTGAGCGGCAAGATTTGCGTGGATTTCGGCAATGGCGGCGTCGTCAATGGATGTGCCGGTAAAATACTCGGCGGATTCCTTGGCCTGTGCTACCAGCATCCAAAGGCCGTTGGCGCAGGGAATATGAAGCGCTTCGGCATCCAGAAGCAGCTGGGTGCGGGCGGGGTTGTAGATCACGTCCAACACCCCTTCCAGCTTGGGGAACCGCTTCAAATCCACGGGAGAAACGCCGGTGTTGGGGTACATGCCGACGGGGGTCGCGTTGACGATGACGGCGGCGTCTTCGTGACGCTGCAGGTTCTCGTAATTGTTTTCCCCGGAACGGGAAATGACCACGGCCTCAGCACCCAGCCCAGTCAAAACAGCAGTGACGGTATTGGAAGCCCCGCCGCTGCCCAGCACCAAAACCTTCTTTCCGGCGACATTCAGACCGCTTCGCTTCAAAAGGGAAGCAAAGCCAAAATAGTCCGTGTTGTGGCCGAAAAGGGTGCCGTCCTCTCTGCGGACGACGGTGTTCACCGCCCCCAGCTTTTTAGCAGCCGGGGACAATTCGTCCAGATAGGGGATGACCGTTTTTTTGTAGGGAATGGTGACATTCAGCCCGGTAAAGCCCCCGTTTTTCAGGAAATCCGCAACTTCCTCCGGCTCTTTTTCAAAGAGAGTGTAGGAATAATCCCCGAGACAGGCATGAATCTGGGGGGAGTAGCTGTGCCCCAGCTTCCGACCCAGCAGTCCGCATTCCATCAGACCACCTCCGTGTAGCTGCCTAAGTATTTGAATTCCTCACACATCTCGTCCAGCTCGCACATTAGCTGAACGAATTCCTCGGAATAAATGGAGGTTTCCAGATCGAAATAGAACATGAACTCAAATTCCCGGTCGGGAATGGGGCGGGATTCCAGCTTCGTGACGTTGATGCCCAAAGTGTAAAGCCGCGCCAGCACTTTGTAAAGGGCACCGGGCTTGTGGTTCAGAACCATCATGATGGAGGTCTTGTCGGAGCCGGGGTAAATTTCCAGATTCCGGCTGATGCAGATGAAGCGGGTGCGGTTATTGCCCTTGTCCTGCACGGAGGAGCGCAGACAATCCAGCCCGTACAGCTCGGCGCAGGCGCGGCTGGACAGGGCGGCAACGTCCTTTCTGCCGGACTGGGCGACCATCTGGGCGGCCACGGCGGTGTTGTCCACGGGAATGACATTCACGCCGGGGAGACTGTGGAGGAAGTTGCCGCACTGGTTGATGGCCTGCTCGTGGGAATACACTTCCTTGATATCGGCGAGGTTCGTGCCGGGATTGACCAGTAGATTGTGGTCGATTTTCAGCCGGAAGGTGCGGACGATGGAGAAATTATGCTCGATCATCAGGTCGTACACCTTGTTCACGGAACCGGCGGTGGAATTTTCGATGGGCAGAATGCCGTATTGGCACAGTCCCTGATCGATGGCACTGAACACGGCCTCAAAGGACTTGAAGTACATAATAAAGGGATTTTTGAAGATTTTTTCACAGGCGATCTGGGAGTAAGCGCCCTCCACGCCCTGACAGGCGACCATGGGCGCCTGCGGGAAAAGCTTCGGCGTATGCTCGATGGCCTGCGTGATGTTCCGGTAAAGGGGGCTGCATTCCCCGTTGCGCTTGGACTGGTAGCTGCGGCTCAGCTCGAACAGCATGGAGTACAGAACCCGGGTGTAATTGGCCATTTCGGGGCCGGCCTTTTCCGCCACGTCCTGGAGCTTCACCCGCTCCCGGGCGGGCTGAAAAATGGGCAGATTGTTGGCCTTTTTGTAGTCCGCAATCTGGGCGGCGACATGCATCCGCTGGCAGAACAGGCGAACCAGTTCGTCGTCGATTTTGTCGATCTCACTGCGAATCTCATTTAAATCCATTTACGGTTTTCTCCTGTCTGTCTGGGTGTTGCCCAGAATCATGTCGAAAATGGCGATGGCGGCCGCGGCCTCGATCACCGGAACGGCTCTGGGGACGATGCACGGGTCGTGGCGGCCTTTGACGATCAGCTCCTGAACTTTTCCATTGTTCAGATCGACGCTCTGCTGGGGGCGGGAAATGGAGGGCGTCGGTTTGAGAGCCGCCCGGAAAATCAGGGGCATTCCGGTGGTAATGCCGCCGAGAATTCCCCCGGCATTGTTGGTGACGGTGCGGATCTGCCCATCCGAAATAACGTAATCGTCGTTATTCTGGCTGCCCCGCAGATTTGCGGCGGAAAAGCCCGCACCGAATTCCACACCCTTCACGGCGGGAACGCCGTAGACGATTTGGGCAATTCGACTCTCCACGCCGCCGAACATGGGTTCTCCCACCCCGGCGGGAAGACCGGTGACGGCGCATTCCACAATGCCGCCCACGCTGTCGCCGTCACCCTTGGCGGCGGAAATGGCATCCCGCATCTGTGCCCCTGCGTCCGGTTTTATCACCGGGAAATCCGGCTGGATGGAATCCATATCCGGGGCGAGGGAATCAAAGGGCGTGTCGGAAATGCCCGCAATGGCGGCAATATGGGCGAAAACCTGAATTCCCATGCCCTCCAGCCATTGTTTGCACAGTCCTCCCGCAATGCAGAGCGGCGCGGTCAGACGGCCGGAAAAGTGTCCGCCCCCGGCGGCGTCCTGAAAGCCGCCGTATTTGATCTGAGCGGTGAAATCCGCATGACCGGGACGGGGGCAGTCCTTCAGATTGGCGTAGTCTCCGGAGCGGGTGTTTTTGCTGTAAATGGCGGCGGCGATGGGCGCGCCGCAGGTGAAGCCGTCCAGAATTCCGGAGAGAAATTCCGGCCGATCGGCCTCTTTTCGCGGCGTTGACCAGTCGTTCTGACCGGGGGCGCGGCGGTTCAGGAAGATTTGCAGCGCGTCCGTGTCCACGGGCAGACCTGCCGGAATGCCGTCCAGCGTCATGCCGATGGCCGCGCCGTGGGATTGGCCGAAAATGGACAATTTCAGATTTTCACCGTAGGTACTGCTCATAGTTACCTCCTAAACGGGCGTATTCTTCAAAGAATTTTGGATAGGATTTTCCCACGCACTCCGCGCCAAGAATGGCCACGGGTGCTTTGCAGGCAGTCGCGGCAATGGCGGCGGACATGGCGATGCGGTGATCGTTCATGGCATCCACCGTCCCGCCGACCAGCCCCGTGCCGTACACCGTCAGGGTGTCCTCGGAAGCCTGTGCCTTTCCGCCCAGCGCTTCCACCATGGCAATAACGGACGCGACCCGGTCGGATTCTTTCAGCCGCAGCCGCCGGATGTCCGTGAACACAGCGCCATTTTTACACGCTGCCGTAACGGCGAGAATGGGGACTAAATCGGGAATATCAGCGGCGGAAATGATGGGATGGTCTTCCAGCGCGGGAAGCAGATCAAAGACCGCCCGGTCGCCCTGGGGGGAATCCGGGGAGAGGTTCGTCACCTCCACGCAGCTCCCCAGCGCCTTCGCCGCCAGGAAAAACGCGGCGTTGCTCCAATCACCCTCCACCGTCAGCGTGCCGGGGGAGCGGAACGGAGTGCCGCCGGTCACGGCAAAATCTGCCGTTGGCTTTCCGAATATTTCCATTGCCCGCTGGGTCATGGTGATGTAGGGGCGGGATTCCACCTTCCCGGTCAGGCGAATCCGGCTTTCCCCGGGGATCAGAGCGGCGGAAAGCAGCAGCCCCGTAATAAACTGGCTGGAAACGCCGCCGTCGATGACGTATTCTCCCGCCCGCAGACGCCCGGTGCAGCGGACGGTATCCGCAGTCGGGCGGGTGAGGGTGCAGCCCATACGTTCCATTTCCTCCCACAGCGGGGAGAGAGGGCGGCTGGGGAGCCTGCCCTCCAAATAAAACGTTGCGTCAATGCCCAAAGCCCCGGCCACTGGCAGCAGAAACCGCAGGGTAGAGCCGCTGTCGTGGCAGCGAAGCGCTGTCTGCCGGGGGATTTCCTTCGCCGGGATGACCCGGTAGCCGGAGTCGGTTCGTGTGATGTCCGCACCCAGAGCGTTCAGGCAGCCCATGGTCGCTTCGATGTCCCGGTTGGTTTCAGGGCAGAAAAGAGTGGTGGGCGCGTCGGCAAAGGCGGCGCAGATCAGCAGACGGTGCGCCTGAGACTTCGAGGGGATGGCGCGGACGGTTCCCGAAAGTTTCCCGGGAAAAATGGTGATATCCATATCAAAGACCTGCCTGAATAAAGGATTTCAGGGATTCAACTTTGGTCGGGACAATGGCGCAGTCGCCGATGGCGCGGGGGATGATGAGATTCACTGTGCCGCCGGAACGCTTCTTATCCGAGAGGGTGTAGGTGAAAAGGTCGTCCGCGGAGTAGTCCGTCCGGGTGGGCAGACCGAATTGTTCCAGAAGCGCCACGATTCGCGGCGTATCGGCGCAGGCGGATGCCCGGCTGACGATGGCCATACCGATGGCGACGGCCTTGCCGTGGGAGATGGCAAACCGGCTCTTTGCCTCCACGCCGTGACCGACGGTGTGACCCAGATTCAGCTTCATCCGCGCGCCGGTGTCGAATTCGTCCTCCATGACCACGTCCCGCTTTAATTCCACACAGCGGGTGATGACCGCTTCCCGGTCAAAGGAAAACCCCTTTTCTTCCAGATGGGCGAACAGCTTCGGGTCGTACAGCACGCCGTACTTGATGACCTCGGCGCAGCCGTCCCGGAAAATGTCAAGGGGGAGGGAATTCAGGGTATCCGTGTCGCACAGCACCAGACTTGGCTGGCAGAACGCCCCGGCGAGGTTCTTCCCGGCGGGGAGATCAATGGCTGTTTTGCCGCCCACGGAGGAATCCACGGCGGCAAGCAGGGTTGTGGGAACCTGAATGAAGCGGATGCCCCGCAGATAGCTTGCGGCGGCGAAGCCTGCCAGATCGCCCACCACGCCGCCGCCCAGAGCGACGATCATGTCGGAACGGGTCAGCCGGTTTTCCGCGAGAAAGTTCAGAAGATCGAGGAAAATCTGCCCGTTCTTGCTTTCCTCCCCGGCAGGGAAAACATAGGAAACCACGGAAAAACCGGCGCTTTTCAGGCTTTCCTCGGCAACTGCCCCGTAAAGAGGATAGACGGTAGTCTCACTGATGACACAAACTTTCTGCGCCTTCCCCAGCTTTTTCGCTTCCGCGCCCAAAGTGGGCAGCAGCCCCTGACCAATCAGAATATCATACTGTCTGGAGGCGCGGACGGTAACGGTGTTCATCCGTCCACCTCCTCTTTGCGCTTTTTGCCCTCGTCCAGCAGCCGGACTAATGTGTCCATATCATCCGCGGCAATGGCGTCCCGGTAGGCGGACAGGCTCTCAATATAGCTGTCCAGCTCGAAAAGAACATTGTCCTTGTTTTCCATGAACAGCTCCGCCCACATCTGAGGATTCAGCCACGCGACGCGGGTCAGGTCTTTGTAGCTTCCGGCAGAGAAGCCCTTGTGCTTCAGGGCGGTGGGGGACTTGATGAAGGCGTTGCTGAGGATGTGGGGCATCTGGGAGGTAAAGGCGATCATTTTATCGTGTTCTTCCGCCGTTGTGACGGAGAAAAAGCCGAAATGACAGGGTTTCAGTGCGGTTTTTACCCGGTCTAACAGCTGGATATCGTCATATACCGGCGGAACCAGCACCATGGGCGCGCCCGCAAAGAGGTTTGCCCGGCTGTATTTGAAGCCGGAGAACTGGGAGCCTGCCATGGGATGCCCGCCCACGAAGGTGAAGCCGTACCGTTCGGCGAGAGGGAAGCACCGGCTGCAAACCTCCCGCTTGATGCCGCAGCAGTCGATGACCAGCGCGTCCTTGGATACAAGGGGCGCATTCTTTTCCAGCCAGTCGGCGCAGCCGCCGGGGTAGATGGCAAGCAGGATCAGGTCGCACTCCGGAATGGTGGTTTCGTCCAGCCGTCCGTGGACTGCGCCGGAAAGCATGGCAAAGGACAGCATACTTTCGTTTCGCTGAATGGCGTAGACGGTGTGCCCCTCCAGAGCGTAGGCTCTGGCAAGGGAGCCACCAATCAGGCCAAGACCCAAAATACCGACTTTCATACAAGAACCTCACGAATCTGCCGGACTTTCCGGCTGATCTCATCGAACTGGGGCGGCGTGATGGACTGGGCGCCGTCGCACAGCGCGTGGGCGGGATCGTTGTGGACCTCCACCATGATGCCGTCGGCACCGGCGGCGGTGGCCGCGTAGGCCATGGGGGCGACCAGATCGGCCTTGCCGGTGGCATGGCTGGGATCGACCACCACGGGCAGGTGGGTCAGATTGTGCAGAACGGGGACTGCGGAAAGGTCGAGGGTGTTCCGGGTGGCGGTCTCAAAGGTGCGGATGCCCCGCTCGCAGAGGATGACCTTGCTGTTGCCCTCGCTCATGATATATTCGGCGCTCATGAGCAGCTCCTGCAAGGTGTTGGCAAGTCCCCGTTTCAGCAGAATGGGCTTGTCGGTCTTGCCCAGCTCTTTCAGAAGGTCAAAGTTCTGCATATTCCGCGCACCTACCTGAATGATATCCACATCGGCGAACAGATCGAGGGTGGAAATGTTCATGATCTCCGTGACGATGGGCAGCCCCGTGGCCTTTTTGGCCTCCAGAAGCAGCCGGATGCCCTCGCCCTTCATGCCCTGAAAGGCGTAGGGGGAGGTGCGGGGCTTGAACGCGCCGCCCCGGAGAATGGATGCGCCGGATTCCTTGACGGCGGAAGCGACGGCAATGATCTGCTCCTCGGATTCCACGCTGCACGGGCCTGCGATCATGGCAAAATACCCGCCGCCGATGCGGGCGTTTCCCGCCTCGATGATGGTGTCCTTGGGGTGGAATTTCCGGTTGGCCTGCTTGAACGGCTCAGAGACCCGCTTGACGGTCTCAACCATTTCCAGGCTTTTCAGAAGGTCGATGTCCACCCGGCTGGTGTCGCCGACCAGACCGAGAATGGTGACCTCCGAGCCTTCGGAAATGTGAACGTCCAGATTCATATTTTTGAGCCAGTCCACAAGGTGCTGGATCTGGGAGGGCGTGGTGCCGTTTTTCAATACTGCGATCATTGCTTAACATCTCCTGATAATAAAATAACGCCGCACGGCAATTCGTGCGGCGTCTTGAGATAACCCTTTAAGCTCCTGAAAATTTTCTGCAGCACAAATCGCTATTACTTTTTTCGGGTAAAAAAGTAATAGTAATAAAAGGAAAAGCTGGCAGAAGAGTTCATGGTGACCATACAAAAAGGCTCCTTGTTCAGTAGCTGCGGACATTATACCACGGGCGGCGGAATATTGCAAGAGGAATTTACGAAAACTGGATTTTTTTGCGGAGCGGCGGTAATTTCGGCAAACCATTGACAGTTCGCTGAAAAAATGGTACAATTATTTCAACGAATGATCGCAGATATTACATATTGAGGAGAGGTTGCATGAAAAAGAATTTGACAAAGCTGGTAAGCATTCTTATGGTGCTGGTAATGATGGTGGGGCTCAGCGGCTGCTCCAACGAGAAAAACGCGGTGCTTGGCTCTTGGAAAGCCAGTATGAATCTGGCCGAGTATCTCAATCAGGGTATTGCGCAGGAGGACGCGATGGCTGCGGAGTATCTGTCGGTCGATTCCTTTTACCTGACCATGGTCCTGACATTCAAAGAGGACAACACCTATACCATTACTCTGGACGAGAACTCCGTGGACGCGGCAGTTGAGCAGCTCAAGATCGATATTCGCGGCGGCATGGAGAAGTATCTTGTGGACATGATGGCGCAGATGGGCGTTGTGATGACCATTGACGAGATCATGAAAGCCAGCAATACCACCATGGATAAGCTGATGGACGAATTCTTCTCGGACGAGATGGTGGAGCAGATGGTGGACGGCGCCTCGAGCGAGGGAAAGTTCAAGGCAAAGAGCGGCAGAATATTCCTGTCCGACGGGCTTGACTATGAGGTCGATCCTAACGTCTACGGCATTTACAAAGTGGATGGCAGCACGCTGACCATTCTGGACTATGTGGGAGAGGATGAGAACTTCCTCGGCATGTACCCGCTCACGTTTACCAAGGCAGGTTAAAAAACTAAAATCGGGCCGATTCGGCCCGATTTTTTGTGCTTTTACTGAATATGCGTATGATTGTTGATATGATCCTGACAGTAGCAGTAGTAGCCCTTGCACTTGGAGCAGTAGCGGAATTCCAGCTCCGGATTTGTCACATCGGTGCGTCCGCAGATCGTGCAGCGGTGGGTGTAGGGGGCTTTCGGCGTGGCGGTGGAGGCTTCGTAGGAGCCTGCGTTAAAATGGATGACCTTCGCCTTGGGCTGTTTGGGCTTCTTGCGGAACAGGCGGCTGGCATTGGCACGCCAGGACATGGGAATCACGTTCAGCACGTCCTTGCCGAAGAAAAGGAAATAGTTGGCAAGGGCGATTACGGAGAACAGATTGTAGGGGAAGGGGTCGGTAAACAGACTGAGCAGCACCATCGCCAGATCGATCAGCGCGAAAATCCACGCTTTCACGGGGATGATGAAGAAAAGCAGGAAATTCGCGTCGGGGTACAGCGTGGCATAGCTGAGGAACAGGCTCAGGTTCAGGTAAGTGACGCTGGCCTGACCGCCGAAAATCAGGCAGTAAACGTCCATCATCACCACCCCGGTGAGGTAGAACAGGTTGAACCGTAGGGTGCCCCACACATTTTCCATGGCTCTGCCCAGGGAGTAGTAGCACAGCAGGGTGATGGCGGTGAGCAGAATGTTCCCGGCGCTGTAGGTCAGGGGATAGGTGATCAGCCGCCAGACCTGTCCCTGAAGAATGCTCGTCCGGTCAAAGCGGAGGGCGCTGTACAGAAGGGCGTTGCCGGACATCTGGCTGAACAGGTAGACCACGGCGGTGCCGATGACAATGTAAAGCATCAGATTGGGGATGCCCTTATTCCGGTTTTTGAAGCAGAAAAGCTCAAATTTTTTGCGTAAATTTTTCACGGTACTCAACTCCTAATACTATTTCCTGATTAAAATCTTTTCTAAAGATCATAATGGAAGTTCAGTATAAAAAACGTATCCCCATTCTATCAGCAATTCATTCAAATGTCTATATCGGATTTGTAAACAAAAAGCTTGACTTTTTTAGAAAATCGTGTAGAATACAGTGTTGAACTGCATACAAGCCTTATCAAGAGTGGTGGAGGGAACGGCCCGATGAAACCCGGCAACCTGTTTATACAAGGTGCCAAATCCGGCGGCAAACGAAAGATGAGGATTCGATAGGAGCGCACATCGAATCTTCGGTGTGCGGTTTTTCTTTTTCAGGTTTCGTTATAGAAAGAAAGGAAAAACAAAATGGAAAAAAGACTTTTTACCTCTGAATGTGTCACCAACGGACACCCTGACAAAGTAGCGGACTCCATCTCCGACGCCATTCTGGACGCCTGCCTTGCGCAGGACCCCCATTCCCGCGTGGCCTGCGAGACCATGGTCACCACAAATTTCTGCATCATCTGCGGCGAGATCACCACGAAGGCCACCGTTGACTACGCCGCCGTTGCCCGGGAGGCCATTCGGAAGATTGGCTATGTGTATCCCGGCGACGGCTTTGACGCCGACACGGTGGAGATTCAGTGCCGCATCCACACCCAGTCCGCCGATATTGCACTGGGAACCAACGACGAGGTTGGCGGCGCGGGCGATCAGGGCATGATGTTCGGCGGCGCCTGCACCCAGACCCCGGAACTGATGCCCCTGCCCGCAGCCCTCAGCCGCGCCCTGTGCAGCCGCCTGACCCAGTGCGTCCATGAGACGGACTTGCTTCGCCCCGACGGAAAGACCCAGGTCACGGTGGAATTCGACGAGCAGGGCAACGTGGTGGGAATCGACACCGTGGTCGTCTCCATCATGCACAGCGCGGATTTTCCAATCGAGGCGCTGAGAAAATACGTCCGGGAGAATGTGATTGCCCCGGTTCTGGAGCGTTACGGCTTCCACATTGAGAATGTCGCCCATATCCACATCAACCCCACCGGCAATTTCGTCATCGGCGGCCCCAACGGCGATACCGGCCTGACCGGGCGGAAGATCATCGTGGACACCTATGGCGGCTCCGCCGCTCACGGCGGCGGATGCTTCAGCGGTGCCACATTCCTCCACATATCCCTCCGCTATGAGTTCGCTTACGATGTTGCTGACCGCCATCTTGGTCAGTCCCACCCGGCGGGCGATCTCCACCCTGGGGAGAGGACCTTCGCAGGCGATCAATTGGAGCACCAGCCCCCGGTTCCGATTTTTCAGGTGAGTGTTGTTCATGCCACGCCGTTCTCCCATTTTGGTCGATTCCTTCCTGATTTATTGGTATGGAGGACTTGACTTTTTAAATATATGTATTATATAATATTTTCAATGGTAAAGTCAATTTACTAAATGAACGACCGTTTAGAGAGGATGAAGGCTTTGAAGCGGATTCTTTGCGCGGGAAGCGTCACGGCGGACGTGATCGTCACGCCGGCGGACAGCGTTCCGACACCGGGGACGCTCCGGGCGGTGGAGGGCGTGTCCACTCACGTGGGAGGCTGTGCCGCCAACGCCGCCATCGACCTGGCCCACGAATTCCTCGGGCAGCAGGAACTGATTGTTTACCCCGAAGTCCGGACCGCACAGCGCAGCGAGTTCTTCGCCAAAGGAAACGGAGAGTTCCGTGACGGCCGCCTCATCGTACTGGTAGACGAATACACCGCTTCCGCCAGCGAAATCGTGAGCGGCGCAGTGCAGGACTGGGACAGAGGTATCATCGTAGGCCGACGTTCTTTCGGCAAAGGACTGGTGCAACGTCCTATCGACCTGCCGGACGGCTCCATGATCCGACTGACCATTGCACGGTACTACACCCCTGCCGGTCGTTGCATCCAAAAGCCGTATGACAGCTCGACCGATTACAATAAAGACCTGATAGACCGCTTCAACCACGGAGAACTGATGAATGCCGACAGCATCCACTTCCCCGACTCATTGAAAGTGCAGACCAAGAAACTGAAACGTACCGTCTACGGCGGAGGTGGCATCATGCCGGACTACTTCGTTCCGATTGATACGACACTCTACACGGACTATCACCGGAAACTGGTCGGCAAAGGAGTCATCATCAAATTCACAATGAAATTCATCGAAGACCACCGCAAGGAACTGGCCGATAAATATAAGAAGTTCGACAGCTTCAACGAAAAGTTTGTTATTGCCGACGATATGCTCGCCACCCTCCGCGAAATGGGTGAGAAAGAAGGGGTGAAGTTTAACGAAGAGCAGTATCAGAAGGCACTTACGCTGATCAAGACAC
>OGNB01001088.1_pt1 | contig 16814 bp, 17 predicted proteins | sample 1573301 | NCBI WGS metagenome assembly OGNB01 (sample SAMEA2581914, study PRJEB24529) | metagenome | biome: Human gut stool | place: China | collected 2011
TTACAGGAGCACGATCTTGCACAGATGCTCCCCCACCTGCTCGGGCGTGTCGCACACCGTGACGAGCTTGTCGATCTCTTCCCGGTTGATGAAACCGCCGTTGGCCATGCTCGTGCGCAGCCATTCCAGCAGGCCCGCCCAGTAGGAGGAATTATAAAGGATGATGGGGAAGGGCCGGATGCGTCCGGTCTGGGCCAGCACGAAGGCCTCGGACAGTTCGTCGATGGTCCCCATGCCACCGGGCATGACCACATAGGCCATGGCGTACTTCACGAACATGAACTTGCGGGTGAAGAAGTAGCGGAAATTGCAGCGCGTCTTCACATACTGGTTGCAGCCCTGTTCGTGGGGCAGCTCGATGCGCAGGCCCACGGAAACGCCGCCCGCCTCGGCAGCGCCCTTGTTGGCCGCTTCCATGACGCCGGGGCCGCCGCCGGTGATGACGCCGAAGCCCTTTTCCACCAGCATCCGGGCCAGACGCTCGGCATCCCGGTATTCGGGCGTGTCGGAGGTGGAGCGGGCCGAGCCGAAGATGGACACGCAGTTGGTGCCCAGCTTGTTCAGGGTATCCAGGGCCTGGACCATTTCGGCCATGATGCGGATGGTGCGCCAGGACTCCGTGGTCATGGCATTGAGATCGTCGATGACGTTCTGCCGGATCTCCATGAAAGCCTCCTTGTTGCGAGGATCGCAGAAATGTTTCAATCCACAGTCGCCCCATCCGCCGACTGGCTCCGCGACCGACGGATAGGGGTCGTGCGGATCAGCCCTCCCTGAAGGGGGAGGTCTCAAACCAAAAAAGAATTTTTGATGAACATCCATCTTAAACCGCCCGGAACAGCCCGTCAAAGGTTTATGGGGCCTTGCGCTTCCGGGGCAGGAAGCGCATAGTGAAGAATCCCCCGCTTGCATCCGGCAAGCAGAACATCACCCCGGAGCATCCCATGAAAGTCCAGTTTCTCGGCGCTGCCCAGACCGTTACCGGCTCCTGTTATATGATAGAGGCCTGCGGCAAGCGTTTCTGTATCGACTGCGGCATGCACCAGGGCAACAAGGCCATCGAGGAGCGCAACCGCAATCCCCGTCCCTACGCCCCTGGCAATATCGACTTCATCCTCGTGACCCACGCGCACATCGACCATTCCGGTCTGCTGCCCCTCATGGTGCGCGAAGGTTTCAGCAAGCCCATCTACTGTACCAAGGCCACCAGCGAACTGCTGGACATCATGCTGCAGGACAGCGCCCACATCCAGGAGATGGAAGCCCAGTGGGAAGCCAAAAAGTACAGCCGCCGCGGCCTCAAGAACCCGCCCGCAGCCCTGTACACCACCGAAGACGCCCTCAAGACCGCCGAGCTCCTGCACCCCGTGGCCTACCATGAGGACTTCGAGCCCGCCCCGGGCATCAAGGTCACCTACTATGATGCGGGCCACATCCTCGGCTCCGGCTCCCTGCGCCTGGAAGTGACCGAGGACGACAAGACCACCAGCATCATCTTCTCGGGCGACATCGGCCGTCCCCAGGCCCTCATCGTGCGCGACCCCGAAAGCCCGCCCAAGGCCGATTACATCTTCATGGAGTCCACCTACGGCGACCGCAACCACAAGGACGAGGACATCAGCGACCAGGAACTGGCCGACGCCATCGCCTACAGCTACAGCAAGGGCGAAAAGGTCATCATCCCCGCCTTTGCCGTGGAGCGCACGCAGGAGATCCTCTACTGTCTGCACATCCTCCAGAGCAAGGGCAAACTGCCCGCGGACATGCCCGTCTTCGTGGACAGCCCCCTGGCCATCCGCGCCACCGAGGTCTTCCGCCGCAACCGCGAGCTCTTCGACGAGGACGCCCAGAAGATGCTGCACCAGGGCGACGACCCCTTCGAGCTGCCCAACCTGCGCTACACCCTGTCTGCCGCGGAATCCCAGAGCATCAACGACTACAAGGGACCGGCCATTATCATCTCGGCCAGCGGCATGTGCAACGCGGGCCGTGTGCGCCATCACCTCAAGCACAACATCTGGAAGCCCGGGGCCAGCATCGTCTTCGTGGGCTATCAGGCCGTGGGCACCCCCGGCCGCAAGATCGTGGAAAAAGCCAGCAAGATCACGCTGTTCGGTGAAGATATGGACATCGCCGCCCGCATCTACACCATCAACGGCTTCTCCGCCCACGCCGGGCAGGACCAGCTGCTCTCCTGGCTGGAGCCCCTGGTCCACGACAAGGCCAACGTGGTCCTGGTCCACGGTGAAGAAAAGGCCCAGACCACCCTTTCCGGCCTGATCAAGGAAAAGTTCGGTGTGACCCCGCTGGTGCCCGGCTATATGGAAGAGATGATCCTCGAAGGCCATCAGGTGGCCCAGACCGTCCAGCACGAGGCCCTGGCCCATCCCCGCATCAACTGGGACTTCCTCACCGGCGAAGTGGAACGCAAGTGGGGCATGTTCAAGGGCAAGCTGGCCGACGTGGAGCAGAGCCCCTGGGTCCAGCAGACCGAACTGCAGGACGCCCTGGCCAGGATGGATTACGCGCGGACCCGTCTCCTTTCCCGCATGTGACCGTCTTACGGGGCGCGGCCTTGGGGCCGCGCCCTTCCGCGCTTTACGGGATGCCCCGGCCGCCCATTGACGGAAGGGCCGCCCCGCAGGTACAAGTCTTTTCCCTGCCCTGAGGGCACCCTTTGTACAGCCAACCGCCGTTCATCCACGGCACAGAAAATACAGGAAAAACCATGCGCATCATCTCCGGCAGACTGGGCGGCAGACGCATCAAGACCGTGGAGGGCGAAGGCTACCGCCCGGCCATGGGCAAAACGCGCGAATCCCTGTTCTCCATGCTCACCTCGCGGGGCGTGGTCTGGGAAGGGGCGCGCGTGCTCGACCTTTTCGCCGGCAGCGGCAGCCTGGCCTTCGAAGCCGTGAGCCGCGGCGCCGAGCTGGCCGTGCTGGTGGAGAACTCCGCCGTGGCCGCCCGCTGCCTGGCCGACAACATCCGCCAGCTGGGCGTGGAGGACTGCGTGCGCCTGATCCGCGACGACGTGCGCAAGACCCTGAACAATACGCCCATGGGCTGTTTCGACCTGGTCTTCCTGGACCCGCCCTACCGCAAGAACCTGCTCAACGCCACCCTGCAGGGCCTGCTCAAACGTAACTGGCTGGCGCCCGGCGCCTTCATCTGCGCCGAGATCGAAAAAGACGCCGTCGTGGCCGCTCCCGACAGTCTGGAACTGCTGGTGGAACGCCATTTTGGTCAAACCCGCATACTGATATGGACACTCGCATGAAACTGGCACTCTATCCCGGCACTTTCGACCCCCTGACCAACGGGCATCTGGCCCTCATCCGCCGCGGCCTGGCCGTCTTCGACCAGATCGTGGTGGCCGTGGCCGACAATACGCCCAAGTTCCCCCTCTTCTCCCAGGAAGAGCGCGTGGCCATGGCCCGCGAGGCCGTGGGCGACGACGACCGCATCCTGGTGGAACCCTTCACCGGCCTGACCGTGGAGTATGCGGCCAAGCGCGGGGCCTGTGCCATCCTGCGCGGTCTGCGCGCCGTCTCGGACTTCGAATACGAATTCCAGCTGGCCCTCATGAACCGCCGCCTGCAGCGCGACATCCAGACCGTGTTCCTGATGACCGACTACCAGTGGCTGTTCATCAGCTCCACCATCGTCAAGGCCGCGGCCAGCCACGGCGCCGACATCGTGGGCCTGGTGCCCGAGAACGTGCGCCTGCGCCTGATGGAAAAGTACCAGCGCGGCGAAGTGCGTCAGGCCACCCCCTGCCTCTCCGCCCCCTACGGCGGCTTCCGCGTCAACAAATAAGATGGCCGCGCCCCTGCCCGTCATCTGTCTGGCCGGCCCCACGGGCTGCGGCAAGACCGCCGCGGCCCTGGCCCTGGCCGAAGCCCTGGGCGGCGAGGTCATCAACGCAGACTCCCGCCAGGTCTACAGCGATTTTCCGCTCATCACGGCCCAGCCCTCGCCCGAGGAACAGGCCTGCTGTCCGCATCACCTGTACGGCTTTCTGCCCACGGAACAGAAGATCAGCGCCGGCCGCTGGGCCGACCAGGCCGTGGCCGAGGCAAAGGCCGTGCTGGCCCGGGGCCATGTGCCCCTGCTGGTGGGCGGCACCGGCCTGTACTTCCAGGGCCTGCTGCACGGCATCGCCGAGATACCGGCCATCGATCCGGCCATCACCGCCGCCCTCACGGCCCGGCTGGCCGAGGAGGGCCCGGCGGCCCTCCATGCCGAACTGGCCGCCAAAGATCCCGCCTACGCGGCCCGCATCCATCCCAATGACCGCCAGCGCATCGTGCGTGCCCTGGAAGTGCTGGCCGGCACCGGCCATACCTTCAGCTGGTGGCACGAGCACGGCATGCCCGAACCGCCCTGCGCCGGGCCCTTGCTGGTGCTGGACATGGAGCTGGATGCCCTGACGCCCCGCCTGGCCCGCCGCATCGACCTGATGCTGGAACAGGGGGCCCTGGACGAGGCCCGCGCCGCCCGGCGGCGCTGTGACGATGCCGCGGCCCCCGGCTGGTCCGGCATCGGCTGCGCCGAAGTGCTGGCCCATCTGCGCGGCGAGCTTTCCCTGGAGGAATGCCGCCGCCTCTGGCTGCACAACACCCGCGCCTATGCCAAGCGCCAGCGCACCTGGTTCCGGGCCCGCAGCGAGGCCCGCTTCTTCGCCCCGCAGGATCTGGACGGCCTGCTGGCGGCCGCCCGGCAGGCCTGCTGAACCGGGGCGGGCGGACGCCCGCTCTCCCCTCCCCAGCCGGCAGACAGATCACGGCACCATGCCCGGCACGGCCGCGGTATGGTGCTTTTTTCATGCCCGTACGGAGGTCCTTCCCCGCAGGGAGCAGGGCCCGGCCTCCGGAGCCCCCTTTTTGACGCGTACCACGAAAGATTTCTCAAAATATTTCTTGACATCCCGCCCGTTCTCCCCTCCCGCCCGCTCCCGCCTTCTTTGCCTGATCCGTTCCCGAAACAGGGCCAGCCGCAAGGATTTTTCCCGCCGCGGTCCCCTTTTTCTCCAGCCCGGATGCCCCAATACCAGCGTACAAGTAAGCTTTTCTGCTCGCGACCTCCCCTTGACGTGGCCTTGTGCCTGCGATAACTTGCCACACATTATTGGTGTGTTTGGCTCATGAGAGCCGGAGGACGCCCGCGGCTCCACGCTGCGGGAGAATGGGGAAAAGTCTGTTTCAAAAGGACGAGCACATGAGGAACGGTAAAGCACTGCTTTTGGCGGCGGTGATTGCCTTGGCCGGCGTGGCCTGTCTGATGCTTCCCGAAGCCAACCGCGCTGTGGCGGTGGGTCTGGAAGAATCCGACGCGGAAATGCCTAATGCCACGGTTCTCTTTCCGGTCAGCGAAAAGCCCAATCCCAAGGGCGCCAGCATGACGCCGGTGACATTCAACCATCAGGCTCACGTCGACAAGATCGACGATTGCACGGCCTGTCATCACACGGGCGACATGGTGGCCTGTAGCACCTGTCATACCGTGGAAGGCAAAGCCGAGGGCAACTTCATCAACCTTGAGCGCGCCATGCACGCCACCAAGATTGCCCCGCGCAAGGATGGCGTCACGCCCAAGAGCTGCGTGAGCTGCCACGAAGAGCAGTACAAGGAACGCCGCGAATGCGCCGGCTGCCACGAGATCGTCACTCCCAAGCGTGACGACCAGTGGTGCGGCGTCTGCCACGTGGTCACCTCCAAGATGACCCCCGAACAGTACCAGCTGGGCGTGGCCGGCAAGCTGTCCGCCGAGGACCGCGTCGCCCTGGCCGAAGCCACCATCGCCGAACGCAAGCCCGTGGACTACCTGGCCCCCGAAGCCTGCCCCTACAAGGTGGAGATCGGCAGCCTGTCCGACAAGTTCGAGCCCAACCTCTTCAACCATCGTCGTCACGTCTCTTCGCTCATGAAGCGCATTGAAGGCGACAATCTGGCCAAGGCGTTCCACAGCGAACCCGAGATCCTGTGCGCCACCTGCCACCATCGCAGCCCCCTGTCGGCCACTCCGCCCAAGTGCGGCAGCTGCCACTCCGCCAAGATCGATCCCCGCGTGCCCGAGCGTCCCACGCTGAAGGCCGCGTATCATCTGCAGTGCATGGGTTGCCATGACGGCATGGACGTTGCCCGTCCCCTCGATACGTCCTGCGCGTCCTGCCACAAGCCGCGTGCGACCGAGAACGCCAACTAGCTGGAGAGTACGATTATGGATCGTAGAAAATTTCTGACCATCCTGGGCAGCGCTGGCGTCGCTTCCGCATTGGGCACGGCACAAGTGGCCAAGGCCGGCGGCACCCATATGTTCCCTTACTATGAAGACAGCTACGGCGTCCTGCACGATACCACCCGCTGCATCGGCTGCCGCAGCTGCGAAGAGGCTTGCAACAAGGTCAACAACCTGCCCAAGCCCGAAAAGCCCTTCACCGACCTTTCCGTCTGTGACAAGCATCGTCGTACCTCCGCCGATGCCTGGACGGTGGTCAACAAGTACGAAGTGGGCGGCAAGCCCGTGTTCCGCAAGCTGCAGTGCTTCCACTGCAACGACCCGGCCTGTGCCTCCGCCTGTTTCGCCAAATGCTTCCAGAAGCAGCCTGACGGCAGCGTGACCTACGACGGTTCCCAGTGCGTGGGCTGCCGTTACTGCATGATCGCCTGCCCCTTCTATGTGCCCGGCTTCGAATACGACGAGGCCTGGGACCCGTTGGTCCAGAAGTGCACCTTCTGCGAACCCCGCCTGAAGGAAGGCAAGCTGCCCGGCTGTGTGGAAGCCTGCCCCATGGACGCCCTGACCTTCGGCCGCCGTTCCGACCTCATCAAGATCGCCCGCAAGCGTATCGCCGAGAACCCCGGCAAATACGTGGACTACATCTATGGCGAATGGGACGCCGGCGGTACCGCCTGGATGGTCCTGGCTCCCAAGCCGACCCCGTCGGCCGTCAAGGCCGCCGGTACGGCCGATGCCGGCCATACCTTCAAGGAACTGGGTCTGGACACCCACCTGGGCAACCGTCCCATGGGTGAACTGACCTACGGCGCCCTGGGTGCCGTGCCCATGATCATCGCCTTCTGGCCCATCCTCTTCGGTGGCGCCTACGGCATGACCAAGCGTCGTGAGGCCATGAGCAAGGCCGCCCAGGAAAAGACCGTCCAGACCGCCAAGGAAGATGTGACGGCCGCCATGGACGCCGCTGTGCGCAGCATCGAGCAGAATCAGGGTCCCGTGGCCGCCGATGAGGCCCGCAAGGCCATGATCCAGGCCCTCAAGGCCCGTGAAGCTCAAAACGGCTGCGACGGCTGCTGCGGCTGCAAGCACGGGGAGGATAAGTAAATGTCCCAGCACCAAATCGTGATCCCCACCAAGGACAAACTGTTCAATCTTGGTGAGTTTTCCCTGCGTCGCCCCGGCAACATGATCACCGCGGTCATCCTGGTCGTGGGCTTCGTACTGACCTTCATCCGCTTCACCCAGGGTATCGGCTCCATCACCAACCTGTCCGATACCATGCCCTGGGGCATGTGGATCGGCTTCGACCTGCTCTGCGGCGTGTGTCTGGCCGCCGGTGGTTACTTCACCACCGTGGCCTGCTACGTCATGGGCATGAAGCACTTCCATTCGGCCGTGCGCCCCGCTGTGACCACCGCCTTCCTGGGCTACGCCTTCGTGGTGTTCGCCCTGCTGTATGACCTTGGTCACCCGCTGCGTCTGCCCTACATGTTCTTCTTCCCCGGCACCACCTCCGTTCTGTTCGAAGTGGGTCTGTGCGTGGCTACCTACCTGACCGTGCTGTTCATCGAATTCTCGGTGGCTCCCATGGAATGGCTGTCCTGCAAGTTCCCCTTCCTCAAGAAGTGGCGCAAGGTCGTGGTGCGCTGCACCATCATCCTGACCATCTTCGGCGTGTGCCTGTCCACCCTGCACCAGTCCTCGCTGGGCGCCCTCTACCTGATCGCCCCCGGCAAGCTGCATCCGCTGTGGTACTCCCCCTTCATGCCCATGTTCTTCTTCGTCAGCTCCATGGCTGCCGGTTGCTCCATGGTCATCTTTGAAGGCATGTGGGCCCACAAGGGCGTGCACCACTACATGGACGAGACCCACCTGCGCGAAGCTGACGAAGTGGTCTTCAGCTTCTCCAAGGCCGGTGCCTTCATCCTCTTCGGCTACTTCATGCTGAAGCTCATCGACATGCTGGTCCAGGCCAACCTGCCTTACCTCTGCACCGGTTACGGTCTGTGGTGGCTGGTGGAAATGCTGTTCTTCGTGCTGACGCCCGCCCTGCTGTATGCCAAGGGCTCTCGCGACCGCAACATCAAGCTCTGCCGCTTCGCTTCCGCCAACGCCGTGCTGGGTATCGTCCTGAACCGTTTCAACGTGTCCATGATCGCCTTCAACTATGCCCTGCCCGCTGACGAGCGCTACTTCCCCAGCATCTGGGAAGTGTGCATCTCCATCTTCGTGGTGACCCTGATCGTGACCGTGTACCGCTTCATCGTCTATCACATGCCGGTGCTGTACGAACACCCCGACTTCAAGGACGCCCACTAGGACAGGAGGAAAATCATGGAATTCCATACCTTTTACGACTACTTCCTCTACACCAAGAACTGGGCCTACGTCATGATGTTCGTGACCCTGCCCGTCTACGTCCTCTACTGGAACACCGTGCTGTTCCCCAAGAAGGGCCCCTGGCTCTTCGGTGACGACGACGAGCATTAGGCCGTACGCAAACCACACAAACCGAAAGGGCGGGGGTGACCCCGCCCTTTTTTCGTGCCCGCGCTCCGGCGCTCGCCCGGGGAGCATTGCTCGCCCGGGAGCATGTTCCATCCGCCGGGCATCCCTCCCTTCCCCGCCATCCCCTTGCGGCTGCCCCGCCGGGCTGCTATGCTGTCGCCTGTCCGTGATCCGTCCCTGCCGGGGCATCCGCGCCTGCACGGCCGGCGCCCATGCGGCACCGGGCACGGCGGACACCACATCCCGCCCCCAGCGGGCGCAACTCCTGTACCGAGGATAGTATGGACAAAGTGCTTGTCATGGGTATCGGCAACCTGCTCCTCACCGACGACGGTGTCGGCGTCCACGCCGCCCAGACCCTGGCCGGGGAATCCTGGCCCGAAAACGTCACCATCATGGAAGCGGGCACCTTCACCCAGGATGTCTTCTATCTGTTCAAGGGCTTTGCCCATGTGCTCATCCTGGACATCGTCCATGGCCATGCCGGACCCGGCACGGTCTATCATCTGACCGAGAACCAGCTGGTGGACAACGAGAAGCAGCGCCTCTCCATCCACGACATCGACCTGCTGGATTCCCTGCGCATGGCCGAGATGCTCCACGGCTCCCGCCCCAACCTCACCGTCATGGGCATGGAGCCCGCGGACTACACTTCCTGGAGCATGGAGCTTTCCCCCGTCGTGCAGGAACGCTTCCCCGCCTATCTGGACGAGGTCCGCAAGGAGATCCTGCGCCTGTCCCGCCAATACGCCGGGAGCGATCCCGACAGTACCTGTTAACCATCGAGGAAGAGTCATGTGTCTTGCCATTCCGGCCCAGGTGGTCGAACTCCAGGAACAGGGCATGGCCCGCGTGCGTGTGGGCGAAAGCCAGACCTACCTTACCGCTTCCATGCTCCTGCTGCCCGAGCCGCCCAAGGTCGGTGATTACGTCATCGTCCACGCGGGCTTCGCCCTGCACAGCCTCACCCCTGAGCAGGCCCAGGAGAGCCTGGCGGCCCTGCGCGAGGTGGCCGAGGCCATCGAAGGGCAGAAACCCCTGTTCTGATCCGCAGCGACAGCAAAGGGCTTTCCTGTGGGAAAGCCCTTTTCATCATCCGGCAACGGGGCCCGGCCGTTCACCAGCACGCCCCCGCCCCCCTCCCCCCTCTACGCCGTCCGCGGCCGTTTCCGCCAGCTTTCCCTGCCTCCGGCGGGGCCTTTGGCCCACCCGGAAAAGCCCGCATCCGCATGTGCCGGGCAGCGGCCGTGTCCCCGGCTGCGTTTTCCGGCGGAAAAGCGCGTCAGGGCGGCCTTTCCTGCTGCCCTTTCCTTGACTTTACAAACGTATTTGCCGAAACTTAGGCGCTTTTTACATTGCCTGAGGAGCCAGCATGAGCGACTATAAAAAAACCCTGAATTTGCCCAAGACCGCCTTCCCCATGAAGGCCAATCTTGCCCAGCGCGAGCCCCAGCAGCTCAAGCAGTGGGAAGAAACCAAAGCCTGTGAAGCCATGATCGAGAACTGCACCGACAAGGGTGCGTTCGTCCTGCATGACGGCCCGCCGTATGCCAACGGTCATATCCACATGGGCACGGCCCTGAACAAGATCCTCAAGGACATCATTGTCAAAGAGAAGAACATGACGGGCTACTGCTCCCCCTACGTGCCCGGCTGGGACACCCACGGCCTGCCCATCGAGTCCGCCATCCTGAAGGACAAGAAGGTGAAGCGGGACGAGCTGACCACCAGCGAGTTCCGGGAAAAGTGCAAGGAGTACGCCCTAAGCTTCGTGGACAAGCAGCGGGAGCAGTTCAAGCGCCTGGGCGTGCTGGGCAACTGGGACGATCCCTACAAGAGCATGAACCCCGCCTATGAGGCCGCCACGGCCCACGAACTGGCCAAGTTCGTGGACAAGGGCGGTGTGGTGCGCGCCAAGAAGCCCATCTACTGGTGCTGCTCCTGCCATACGGCCCTGGCCGAAGCCGAAGTGGAATACGGCGACCATACCTCGCCCTCCATCTTCGTGCGCTTCGCCCTCAACGATGCCGCCCTGGCCCAGCGCATCCCCGGCGCCGATCCGTCCCGCGCCTATGTGGTCATCTGGACCACCACGCCCTGGACCCTGCCGGACAACATGGCCGTCTGCCTGCACCCCGAATTCACCTACGTGCTGGTGGAGACCGGCGGTTGCCAGTACCTGCTGGCCGAAGAGCTGCTGGAAGGCTGCGCCAAGTCCTTCGGCTGGGAAGACGTGACCGTGGTGGGCCGCGCCACCGGTCAGGAACTGGAAGGCCTCATCGCCCGTCATCCCTTCTATGACCGCCAGTCCCCCCTGATCCTGGGCCGCCACGTGACCCTGGATGCCGGTACCGGCTGCGTCCACACCGCTCCCGGCCACGGCCGCGAGGACTACGAAGTGGGCCTGGCCTACAAGCTGGACGTCTACTCGCCCCTGGACGATGCGGGCCGCTTCCTGCCGTCCGTGGAATTTTTCGCCGGTCTCAACGTCTTTGAAGCCAACCCCAAGGTCATCGAAAAGCTGACCGAAGTGGGCGCCCTGCTCAAGACCGCCAAGATCAGCCACTCCTACCCGCACTGCTGGCGCTGCAAGCAGCCGGTCATCTTCCGTGCCACCACCCAGTGGTTCATCAGCATGGAAAAGAACGACCTGCGCAAGAAAGCCCTCAACGCCATCGACACCAAGGTGCAGTGGATCCCCGCCTGGGGCCGCGACCGCATCTACAACATGATCGAGTCCCGTCCCGACTGGTGCATCTCGCGCCAGCGTCAGTGGGGCGTGCCCATCATGGCCCTGCTCTGCAAGGACTGCGGCGAAGCCTGGAACGACGCCAAGTGGATGCACGAGATGGCCGACCGCTTCGCCAAGCACCCCACGGGCTGCGACTACTGGTATGAAGCGCCCCTGGAAGAGATCGTGCCCGAAGGCCTCAAGTGTCCCCACTGCGGCGGCCAGCACTGGGAAAAGGAAGACGACATCCTCGACGTGTGGTTCGACTCCGGTACCAGCTTCGCCGCCGTGCTGGAGAGCCGCCCCGAACTCTCCGCGCCTGCCGACCTGTATCTGGAAGGCTCGGACCAGCACCGCGGCTGGTTCCACAGCTCCCTGCTGGTGGCCGAAGGCACCCGTAACGATCCGCCCTACAAGGCCGTGCTGACCCACGGCTATGTGGTGGACGGCGACGGCCGCAAGATGTCCAAGTCCATCGGCAACGTCATCGCCCCGCAGGAACTCATCGACAAGTACGGCGCCGAGATCGTGCGCCTGTGGGTCTCCTCGGTGGAATACCGCGAAGACATCCGCATCTCGGAACAGATCCTGGGCCGACTGGTGGATGCCTACCGCCGTATCCGCAACACCTGCCGCTTCATCCTGGGCACCATCAACGACCTGACCCGCGCCGACCTGCTGCCCCTGGACCAGCTGCTGCCTCTGGACCGCTACGCGCTCCATGCCGCCGCCCAGGTGCATGACCGCGTGCAGGATGCCTACATGACCTACGACTTCCACAAGGTCTACCACACCCTGCACAACTACTGCGTGACCGACCTCTCGGCCGTGTATCTGGACATCCTCAAGGACCGTCTGTATTCCTCCGCTCCCGCCAGCAAGGAACGCCGCTCGGCCCAGACCGCCCTGTACCACCTGCTCTGCATGCTGGTGCGCGACATGGCCCCGGTGCTGTCCTTCACCGCCGAAGAGATCTTCCACCACCTGCCCAACGACCTGCGCGACGACGTGCCCACCGTCTTTGCCCTGCCGCCCGTGGACAGCAAGCCCTATCTGCTGGAAGACGGCGTGCGCGACGACTGGAACGTGCTGCTGGCCGTGCGCGGCGCCGTGACCCGCGCCATCGAGCCCCTGCGTCGCGACAGCGTGGTGGGCCATTCGCTGGATACCAGCGTGACCCTTTATGTGGCCGACGAACTGCGTGAACGCCTGGAAGGCCTGCACACCGACCTGCGCGCCTTCTTCATCGTCTCGCAGCTGCATCTGGCGCCCCTGGCCGAAGCTCCGGCCGACGCCGTGCAGGACGCCGAAGTGGCCGGTCTGGCCGTGGGCGTGGCCAAGGCCGCCGGTGAAAAGTGCGAACGCTGCTGGATCTACAGCACCGAACTGGGCAGCGATCCCGCGCACCCCACCCTCTGCCCCCGCTGTGCCAGGGTCATGGCGGAACTGCCTGAGGCGTAATGCGCAAATATACGATCCTGGGCGGCTACGGCCTGCTGGCGCTGGTCCTTGACCAGCTGACCAAGTGGTGGGCCGTGGCCGCCATCGATCCCCTGCAGCCCGTGACGGTCATCCCCGGCCTGCTGGATCTGGTGCTGGTCCACAACCGGGGCGCTGCCTTCGGCTTTTTGAACCGTTCCGACATCCAGTGGCAGTTCTGGCTGTTCCTGGGCGCGACCGTGGTGGCCGCCGTGGCCATCGTGGCCCTGCTGCGCAGCTCCCGCTTCAATGCCTGGCTCAGTGCCGGGCTGGGGCTGGTGCTGGGGGGCGCACTGGGCAATCTGGTGGACCGCATCCGCTTCCGGGCGGTCATCGACTTTGTAGATGTCTATGTGGGGCAGTGGCACTGGCCCGCCTTCAACGTGGCGGACATGGCCATCTGCGTCGGCGCCTTCCTGGCCTGCATCGTCATCTGGCGCACCCCGGAAGCCCCGGAAAAGAGCAAGGAGAAAAAATCATGACCTTTGCCTGGTGGCACGTCCTGGTGGCCCTGATCCCCATCCTGCCCAACCTCTGGAGCATCTGGCATATCTGGAACCACCGCTTCTCATCCTTCCAGCAAAAGGCCATCTGGCTGGTCATCGCTGTTTTCCTGCCTGTGCTGGGGGGCCTGATCTATATTTTCGCCGGTCGCAAGCACGCCGGTGAAAAACTTTAAAACGGGAGACCAAGACTCTATGAACAGCAAACGTCTTCTTCCTCTGTGTGGCCTGATCTGCGCCACCGCCATGCTGGGCGCTTGCGTGGGTCAGGGCAGCAGCAACGCTGCCAACGAAAGCATGTATCTTGAGCAGCGCGTGCAGGAACACGATACCCTGCTGCGCCAGATGCAGCCTGCCCAGGCCGAAGTCTGGAACCAGGTGCAGGCCATGCGCCAGGAACTGAACACCCTCAAGGGCCTGGTGGACGACCTGAAGAACGTGGGCGGTGCCGCTGCCCTGGCTGAACGCGTGCGTGCCCATGATGCCGCCCTGCGCCAGGTGGAGACCAGCATGGCCCTCAACCTCAACCTAGGCGAGCCCATGGCCGCCGGTGGCGCCGCTCCGGCCCATGCCGCCGCGCCCCAGGCCAATGCGCCCCTGTTCCAGCCCCAGCAGAACCCCTATGCCGCGCCCGCCGCTGGTGCCGCTGCCGGTGCAGCCGCCGGTCTGGCTACCGGCCCTTACGGTGATGCCGCCGCTGCTCCTGCCGCCGCTCCGGCCGCTGCGGGCAGCACCTGGGGCCAGCCCACGCCCCAGCCCGAAGCCAAGCCCGCTGCGAAGAAGGACATCTCGCTGGCCCTGTATGACGCCGGCCTCAATGCCTTCCAGGCCCGCAAGTACGATGAGGCCCAGCGTTCTTTCGCCGACTTCATGAAGAACTATCCCACGCACAGCATGGCTCCCGACGCGCAGTACTATCTGGCCGAGTGCTACTTCCAGCGCAACCAGTTCCCTGACGCCGCCCTGGCCTACGACACGGTCATCACCAAGTTCTCCAAGAGCAACCGTACTCCGGGCGCTTACCTGAAGCAGGGCATCTGCTTCAGCAAGATGAACCAGAAGGCCGCCGCCAAGGCCCGCATGAACGAGCTCATCAAGAAGTACCCCAACTCGCCCGAAGCGGCCCGTGCCAAGAACTTCCTCAAGACCAACAAGTAAGGCACGCGCCTGACAGATATGAAAAAGCCGGTGGCCAAAGCCACCGGCTTTTTTTATGTCCGCCGTCCGGGGAAGCTCGCGAACGGTCGACCGCTCCGCTGCGGCTCTCCCGTCCGGGCAGGGATGCGGACAGGCCATCGTGCCCCGCCGCCCCTCTCGCAGAGCCCGCGGGCAACTGCCCTGGCCGGGATGGCATGGCAGTATCCCGGGCCCCCAAAAGACGAAGGGCCCCGTTGCCGGGGCCCTGTCTGGTGCGTTTGGTGTGGAGGTTTATGGGTTTGAGGAGGGAATGTTTCAATCCACAGTCGCCCCGTCCGCCGACTGACTCCGCAGCCGACGGATAGGGGTCGTGCGGATTGCCCCTCCCTGAAGGGAGGGGTTACGAAAAAGGATTTCATCGGCTCCGCCGTCTTGTCAACTTCTCTTTTCCCCCTGAAGGTGGAGGTCTCAAACCACAAAGAAATTTTTGATGAAGAAGAAAGGTTCGTTATGACGTCAAAGCTGTCTACTGGCCCAGTTCGTGGCGCAGCCAGCTCTTGATGGCGGGGGTGGGTTCGCTGATGCCGCGCCACTTGCCGTGCACGGATTCGTATTCGGACAGCAGGTGGTGGGGAAGCGGCATGGTGAACAGGTCTTCAGCGTTTTCGGAGTTGCGGCGCACCAGGCGGATGACGGGTTCCTTGCCCCAGCTGTCCACCACAAAGTAGTGGGACACATCTTCCTTGGAGCGCACGGGCGGATATTCGGAGTGCCAGTCGTTGTTGCCCCATTCGAGGTACATGGTCACGGCGTGTTCAGGGCTCAGGTTCCAGGAAATATCATAAAGAGCATAATCTTGCAGGCGGTTCATATACTCCTCCATGTGCTTTTTTGAATAGTAATAATTCTTAATTAAAAAATCAATACCTAGCGCAAAAATAAGTAATATTTTTTTATTCTCAAATCATTCCAGCGTATTGGAAGATGAAGATTGGCGCAAAAAGCTGTTTTTCCGCGCCGTCCGCCCTTTATCCATGGGCTTGGGCCGTGTATGCTTGCTCCTGCGCCGGACCGATCCGGCACCGCAGACAAAGGAGTCAGTATGGACGTCAACAAGGTTTTGCAGGAACTCAAGGCCCGCCCCGGCTTCACCGACCATGTGGGCATGATGCTGGTACACAATGGCGTTGTCCGCGGCTGGTCGCGCAAGGATCATGCGCCGGTCAGCTCCATCACCGTCAGCCATGACCAGGCCAAGATGGACGCCATTTGTCATGAGATGGAGCAGCGCCCCGGCATCTTCGCCATCGTGGCCCAGGCCAATGGAGGAGAATTGCAGCCCGGTGACGACCTGCTCCTGCTGGTGGTGGCCGGTGACATCCGCGAGAACGTCAAAGCCACCTTTGCCGAGCTGCTGGACCGCATCAAGTCCGAAGCCGTCATCAAACAGGAACACGGCCCGGAAGCCTAGACCGGTGCCGTTCAGGGAGGAGCCCCTCTGCCCTGCTGCCGCATCCGCACGGAACCGCGGCCGCCCTTGCCCGCAAGGACGATGGTGACAGCGGCAGAAGCTTCGGATGCCCATGGCTGCCCGTATCGCCCGCAGTTTCCTGCCTCAACAGGCAGGGCTGCGGGCAAGCTTCTTTAAAGAAGAGGCCCCGGTCTTAACGGGAAAGGCCCCTCCCTCCTGCTCCTCCCTTCCCCTTGGCCTTCCCCTTGATCTTCCCCGGCCCGGCTCTTCCTGCAGGCAGGCAAGTCCGGCCCTGCCCAACGAAGATCCGGCTCTCCGGCGGCAGCCTGCTGCAGCTTTTCCCCACAGTCCTCCCCCGCCCCAGCTGGTCGCCAGACGCGCTTTCTCCTGTCCGTGAGGGCATTTTTCCCCCTCGGTGCATTGCCAAAGCCGTGTTTTGACCTTACTTCTACGGCATGCGCGACCGTTTGTGACGCCCGGCCCCCGGTGCCGGGCCCTTTCACGCACGGCCCGTCCGTTTTTTTCAGGATGCACACGGTCGCGCGCCTGCCCCGGGGCAGGCCATCCCGCCAAACGAGGAGAACGCATGTTCGGTTTCATTTTCAAAAAGATTTTTGGCAGCAAGAACGACCGCTACCTGCGCCGCCTGCGCCCCATCGTGGCGCGCATCAACGCGCTCGAACCCCAGATGCAGGAACACGAGGGAGCCTGCCGCGGATGCCGGTGGAAAAAACCTGTGTGATAG
>OGNB01001102.1_pt1 | contig 16689 bp, 13 predicted proteins | sample 1573301 | NCBI WGS metagenome assembly OGNB01 (sample SAMEA2581914, study PRJEB24529) | metagenome | biome: Human gut stool | place: China | collected 2011
ATCCGACGCGGTCCACGTCCAGCGCATCATGGAAAAAGCCTACGCCAGCGGCGAAACGCTGGAAATTCTGAAGATCTGAGAGGGGAGGACCATATATGACTCGTCTGGAACAGTTGAAAGAAAAGCTGGCGGCCCGGCAGCCGGTCTGCGGCACGACCTGCGGACTGGTGCTCGACCCGATCCTGCTGTCGAAAATGGATCATCCCTATATGGATTTTATGCTGTTTGACGCTGAACACGGCCGCTATGACGCGCAGAATCTGGTGCCGATGCTGCATATGTGCCGGATGATGGGCCTGCCGTCCATCGTACGGATCCAGGATGCGTTCTATCATCTGGCGGCAAAACCGCTCGACATGGGCGCGGACGGCATCATGGTGCCGCGCACCGAGACCGTGGAGCAGCTGAAAGCCGCCATTGACGGCCTTTGCTTCCATCCCGTCGGCCGGAAGGGCAACGGCGGCAACCTGCAGTTCTACCCCGGCGAGAGCATCGAGCACTTCAACAGCACCCGCATCCTCATGCCGCAGATCGAATCGCCGCGCGGCATCGCCAACCTGCCCGCCATGCTCGACGCCTATGCCGACCATATCTCCGCCGTCATGATCGGCCCGTATGATATGTCCGTCATGGTCGGCACGCCGTTGGATATCTATTCCGACGTCATGAACGCCTCCATCCAGCAGGTCTTTGACATTGCCCGCAGTTACCACAAATCCTGCGGCATCTTCTGCAACACACCGGACGACGCCGGGCGCTTCCACAAGATGGGCGCAAACGTCTACTGGACCGGCGCAGACGTGCAGTTTCTGCAGATGGGCATCGATGAGACGTTCACGCGCCTGGCGCAGATCGGATGAGGGGGACGGACATGCATAAGATCGTCTTACTGGATAAGCCGCGGGAGAATCCCGGCGAGCTGGACTGGTCGCCCCTGCAGGCGCTGGGCGAGACCACATTCTATACCCATACCGAGCCGGAGGAAGCTGCCGCGCGCATCGGGGACGCCGAGATCGTCCTGCTCAACAAGACCGTGCTGACCGCCGAGACGCTTCGGCAGTGCAAAAATCTGAAGCTCATCAGTGTCATCGCCACGGGCTACAATACCGTGGATGTGGACTGCTGCCGCGAGCTTGGCATCGCGGTCTGCAATGTGCCGAGCTACGGCAGCGAGGCTATCAGCCAGAATGCCATCGCCCTGCTGCTGGAGCTGACGAACCGCGTGGCCCACCACGACGCCGAGGTCCGCAAGGGCCGCAGCGGCGGGCCGGGCGACTGGTGCTTCTGGGACTACTCCGTCATGGAGCTCGAGGGCAAGACTGCCGGGATCATCGGTCTCGGCCGCATCGGGAAGATCACCGCCCGCATCCTTCGTGCGTTCGGCATGAAGATCCTGGCGCACGACATGTATCAGGATCCGGCCTGGGAAAATGAGAGCTGCCGCTATACCGACCTCGATACGCTCTACGCGCAGTCCGACGTGATCTTCCTGCATTGCCCGCTGTTCGCGGAAAACCGGCATATGATCTGCCGCGCGTCGATCGAAAAGATGAAGGACGGTGTGCTCCTCATCAACAACAGCCGCGGCGGGCTGGTCGTCGATCAGGATCTGGCCGACGCGCTGAACAGCGGCAAGATCGCGGGCGCCGGACTTGACGCCATCGAGACCGAGCCCATCGCCATGGACAACCCGCTGCTCTCAGCCAAAAACTGCGTCATCACCCCGCACATCAGCTGGGCGGCGCTCGAATGCCGCCGGCGGCTGCAGCAGACGGCGATCGAGAACGTCCGCGCGTACCTTGCGGGTGCCTGCATCAACGTGGTGTGCTGAGACCTGAAAATCGTGAAAAACGCCCCCGGCAGAGGTTTCTCTGCCGGGGGTTTTTGATCGGTCAGGGGTCGCTGCGCAGGCAGCGGACGGCGAGGCGGTTTTGGGCGCCGGGAGTGCAGGTGAAGAGGGTCAGGTCCCAGTCGCCGGCCAGCATATCCTCGGTCTGCGACGGGCGCAGCTGCTCAAAATCGGAGACGGCGTAGGAAAACCGGTTGCCGTCCGTGTCGGTAAAGAAGACCGCGTCGCCGGGCTGCAGCTGCGAAAGATCCCGGAAAAAGCCGCGGTAATTGTGCCCGAGAATGACAAGATCGTCCAGATACGCCGACCCGGCGTACCGGCAGGGGGCAAGATCCAGCAGCGCATAGCTCCAATCCCCGGCGACCGGGAGCGTCAGCTTTAGCGCGGGGATCTCCAGCACGCCGATGTAATCGACGCCGTCGATCGTCGTGACGGGCATCTCCATCTGCGGGTCGAGCTGGTAGTCCGGGATGACCTGCTCGTCCGCGGGGACCGCTTCGGCCTCCAGCGGCGTCTGCGCGTCTGCTGCAGTCTGAACGATGGGCGCGAGCGTCTGTAAGGTCTGTTCCGCGGCGGTCTGTGCGCGGGCTTCCTGCCGCAGGTTCCGGGCCGTGAGCGCCAGCGCGGCGAGCAGGAACAGCCCGCCGAGCGTCAAAAGGACCGTCCGCTTACGCATCGCGCTTTCCCTTCCCGCAGCGCAGCCCGGCCAGCACCAGCGCCGCACCGCAGACCGCCAGCAGCCCGACCGGCCACCAGACCGTGCCCGTCTGCGGCAGCGACGGTCCGGATGGCGTGGACGGCTGCGCGGGCGTAGATGGCGTGGCCGAGTTCGTCACGACAAAGGTGACGCCCTCCTGCCGGATGGAGACGGTATAGCCGCCGACGGCCGTCTCTGTGACGGTCCAGGTGATGCGGCGGCCGCTCGCGTCGTATTTCGGCAGCTTCGACCAGGTATAGCGCCAGCTGTTTTTCGCGTTCAGGCGGACGGTATCGTAGACCACGCCGTCTTTGAGCAGATGGACGGTGATCTCCTGCGGCCGCGAAGCGGCATTGCCGTCGTCCCAGACCTTCAGGACCTTGCGCTCGACGGTATCGTCCGACGGTGCGGGCGGGAGCGGCTCGCGGTCATGCTTGGGCGCGAGGGCCGCGTCATAGTCCCAGGTGTTGGAGGTCTCGCCGGCGCAGGGCAGGCAGATGAGCGAGGGCTCGACGGTGTAGCTGTAGCCGCCGGAGACGAACGACTCGCCCAGCAGCAGATACAGCCCCGGCCGGAGCGTTTTCTGCCGGTTGGGGAAGGTGAGAAGGCCGGTGCTGCCGGTCACGCCGGAGTCGAGCGGCTTGCGGCTGTCCCGCAGGACAAAGGCGCGCAGCGTCTCGGCCAGCGCGCGCCAGCCGTCGCTGCTCCGGTCGTCCAGCCGCACGGGGTCGTCTTTGAAATCGCCGGTCAGCGTGAATTCACCGTAGACGGACACATCCGCCACGCGGTAGAGGGAAAACGGCGCGCCGCTGACAGGCACTTTGCCATGGAAGAAGCGGACGGTCAGCGTAACGGGGCGGTCCGTCTCAATGAGGCCCGCGGCCAGCGCCTGCGGCAGCAGCGCCGCCAGCAGAATCACGGCCAGCAGCAGGCAGAAAAAGCGTCTTGCGCGCATGTCAGTCTTCCTCCTTCTTTCGTTTTTGCTTTCCGGGCAGCAGCAGAACCAGCAGCAAAATCAGCAGCACCGGCGCCGCCAGCACCGGCGCGACGAGCAGCGGCTCGATCTGCACCGCGTCCGAGGTGACGCGCACGGTCTGCGCCTGCGGCTCGTTTTCGATGCGCGTGCCGCGCACGAGCAGCCGGTGGGTGTTGATGCCGTAGGGCGTGCACGTCACCAGCGTGCACAGGTCGCGCCCGGGGATGATCTCCAGCGCGGACACATCCTCCGGCTCGACGATGAGGATCTGGTCGACCTCGTAGGTCAATACCTCGTCGAGCACGCGGATGGTGAACGTATCGCCCTCGACCAGCTGGTCGAGATTCGTAAACAGCTTCGCGCTCGGCAGCCCGCGGTGGCCGGAGAGCACGCAGTGGCTGCTTTCGCCGCCGACGGGCAAGCTGGTCCAGCTGATGTGCCCGGCGGCGATCTGGAGCACGTTGTCGTCCGTGCCGTGGTAGATGGGCAGGGAGACGTTGATGGCGGGGATCTCGATATAGCCCATGATGCCGGTGCCGCCGACGTCCAGGAGGTTGTCATATTCCGCCTGCTGGCGCTCGGACAGGAAATAGCTGGTCTCGCGCGCGGCGAGCGACTGGTTATAGTCGCGCGCGGCCTGCAGCATGGCGTCGTAGGCGTCGTCCGTCAGGCTCTGCACGTCCTGCGCGTAGCCGGTGACGGCGCGGGAGGCATGCAGCGAGTTCCAGTAGTCGCTGACGCTCGGGTACAGAAGCAAGGACAGCCCTGCGGCGAGCAGCAGAACGAGCAGCACGGTCGTGCCATGTTTTTTCACTTGCAGGACTCTCCTTTCCTCTGTTTTGAACGCCCGGGGCGCAGGGGCCGGAGACCGGCCCCTGCAGAATTACCGGAAGGATATAATTACGCGTTCTTGTTCATCCGCCGCTTCGTGATCAGCAGCACACCCGCGCACACGACCAGCACCCCGCCCAGCACGTAGAACACCGTCGTGCCGATACCACCGGTGGAGGGGAGCTCGGCGCCGGCGTTGTTGAGGATCTTCACGTCGGGGGCAGCCGTCGTGCTGTTTTCGCCATAGGTGACGTTGCCTTCCGCGTCGATGACGACCTTCACGGGGGCTTTCAGTACATTGTAGCCGGCAGGAGCTGTGGTCTCTTCCAGATAGTATGTATCGCTGTCCAGACCCTTGATGGCAAACTTGCCGTTTGCCGGTGTAACGAACTTCGTTGCAGCATTCTTATCCGTAGTCCATTTGGTAAAGCGATAGCCGCCATCGACAGTAGCCGCAACAGCATAATAACGGGTCGCGTTTTCGCTATCGCCATCCGTCACATCCTTGTACAGGATGAACTCCGCGTTAGCCAGAGCCTTCTCGGTATCTGTCTGCCCTGCCTCAGTGGCCTTGACCATGGTGTACTTGTAGACGTTGATCTCCCAGGTGTAAGTCGTGGTCTTGCTGGGGACCGTAGTGGTCTTGCCGTCCTCGCTGTAGCTCAGCCAGCTTTCGTTGGGGTTGCCGCTGCCGCCCACAACTGCGTTTTCATTCACAGTAGCATAATAGACGATGTAAAGGGTGGTGTCTTCGGTCACCAGATTAAGATACCGCGCAAAATCAACTTCAAATGTGCAGCCATCAGCGAGGTTCTTGGCAGTCACATTATAATTGTCATCCGACAGCGCCTTTTCGGGAGTAAGCGCAGCATCCGTATAAACTGTGAGGCCCAACTTTCCTTCTTTGCCCCAAACCAGACTCAGGCCCTCGCTCATTTTATCATGATAGACCACAACTGCCGAACCCACAGGGATAGTGATCTTGCTTACGAACTTCACCATCTGGCCGATATCAGCGTCGTTCACGCTGCCAAGGTCGCCGGGCTTGGAATCCTCCTCGACCTTCTTCTCGTTGGTGGGGACTTCGTTCTTTTCGTGAATTATGACATCAGTGTGCGTGGTATCCAGAGAGCAGAGCGTACCAAGAGAGGAGTCCAGCAGGTAGTAGCCGAGGTTCAGATTGTCGAACGTGACTGTGGTGGTCTTTTCATCACCAGCAGCCGCAGCGACCTTGCTGCCCTGATTGGGAATGTTATTCGTCTTTGCATGCGCCTGCGCCAGATTTGCAAAAGCGGCAACATCAGCATCGTCGATCCAAGTCACATAGCCCTGAGAGTCAATCTTCACGTAAGTATCCTTAATGCCAGTACCATTGATGAAGCTTTCCCAAGCGGTAGTAGCCTTGTAGGAATAAGCTTTCGCCTCTTCATCGTAGCTTTCCAGCTTGAGGATCTGATAGATCGTGTAGGTCTGACCCACGACGGCGTTATCGATGGTGATCTTGCCGCTGTTGTCATTGGTGCCGCTGGCTGCAAATGCGCCGATGCTCAACGTCAGGATGATCGTCAGCGCCAGCACGAGGGCGAGCGCGCGTTTTACTGTTTTCATGGTCTTGTTCTTCCTTTCGCTTTTTGCTTTTTCGTTTTTATCCAGTTATAAGCGGGGAGCGTCAGCAGCACCAGTGCTGCTCCCGCGAGCTGAAGCCATAGTGCGCCGCCGCCTGTGCCCGGCAGCGCGTATCCGGCGGCGTTGACCGCCGTGATCGCGGCGTCGGCCGTCATCTTGAAGGTGTACGAATCGCCGGACGACAGGAGTATATCGCCGCTTTTGAAGGTCACGGCGAAGCCGTCATGCGCCGTCTCGGTGATCGTGACCTTCGCGCCGTAGGGGATCTGCAGCGTCCCGGACGCGCCGTTCGCAAGCGAAAGCGTCTGCGTGAACGTCTGCCTGTCTGCCGTGTACGAGACGGTAAAGGGGAAGCTCTGCGTGGTCTGGCTGTTGACGAGCTCCTTTTTGAGCGTCAGCGTCAGATCCTCATGCCGGTTCCGGACCTGCAGGACGCCATTTTCCACAGCGGCGTTGGTGATCGTGCCGTCAGCCAGCGTGACGCTCCCGTCCGTGCCGACGCGGAAGGAGATGGACTGCGAAAGCTTCTGATAGCCTTCCGGCGCCTTCGTCTCCGTCAGCGTGTACGACCCGGGCAGCAGCCCCGCCAGCCGCAGAACGCCGCCGTCGTCGACCGCCAGCTCCTTCGTCGTCTTCGGCGCCTCCGCCTCCTCCACCGGCACCAGCAGCCACTTCTGCGCCGCAGTGCCGTTGTCCTTATAGACTTGAATTCGCTGACCGACAGAAGCTACGCCGGTGTTCAGGTCCAGAACGGCGGTACTCTGGTTCAGGACGGCCACGCGCGGCTTGATCTTGAACGTGCCGTCTCCGTTGGCAATCAGATACCATTTCTGGTTCGTGTGCGGCGTATCATCATTGTCGTTTTCGCCGGGGTAGAAGTGCACCAGATGTCCGTCTTCCAAGTTGGCAGAGTCCAGATCCAGATACCGTTTGTTTTCTTCGCACCGGAAACTGTACGAGCCGTCTGTTTGCCGGGCGACATACATCTTCTGTGCGTTACTGCCTGTTTTTTCCTGCAGCTGCGCGTCATTCTGGCCCAAAGACGAGTTTTGTCCGATAACGAAGTTCGAATCCGATGCCAGCGCGATGTAATACAGCGCCCCGGACTGGATCTGATTCGCCCCGCTCGACGGGACAGTATAGGTAGGGCTGCCGCCTTCCGTCTTCCTGACCGCCCATACAACTTCACCGGCAGCGTTTCTGAGCTCGAATACAGCATCCTTGAGCGGTTCCCCGTCCTGATCGAGCTTCTGCAGCGTCAGAGGGACAGTCCCACGCGTGTTGGTGAATATGACCTCATTGAGCATGTCCTTGATCAGCACGCCAGTGGCGTTCGCTCCTGCGCTGACCACGCCGTTGACCGTGTTTGTCACGCTGTAGCCGCTGTAGTCAGTTTCTTCGAAGCTGTACTGCATGCCGATGGGGAGGTTCTGGAACTCAATGTGTTTGCCCGCCTTGAGCGTAAAGGTCTGGCCGCTGGAAAGCGTCAGATCTTTGTCCGTGTCGATCCGAATGCCGTTCGCGTCAAAACGGTAGTAGGCGAAGGCACTGTTCGAGCCGAAGGTCGCCTGGAACGTAAAGTCCTTGGTCGGGTCGCTTTCGCCGACCACTTCCTTGCCGACCGACAGATTTCCCGTCGTCTGCTTGAGCGTAACGCCCGAGACGGACGGCAGCGTGAAGTTCATGTAGCATGTTGAGCCGGACGCGCCACGCTCGGTGTAGAAGAAGGTGAGCGTGTGCTGCTCGTCTTCCGTGCGGTCGGCGCCTATATAGTTCCACAGGTTCACGTATTCACCGACGGACGAGTGGACGCCGCCGATGTCACAGACGAGCTGTCTATCGAGGAAGACCCACATGTCGTCGTCGCCGAAGAAGTAATACTCCAGCGGGCCGACGTAATCCTCGGTCAGCGTAAACGTAACGGCGTACTGCATGCCGAAGAAGGAGTTATGGTTCTGCCCGTCGTCGCTGTATGGAAGCTTTGTGCTTTCGCCGGTCCAGGAGCCTGGGTTGCTTTCGGAAAAGCCCTCATAATAAATGGGATTGCTGTAGCTGCCGAACTTCGGGTCCATATTCGAATACGACACGCCATCCAGCGGCCAGAAATCGTTTGTGAAAATATGTGTGTGCGTTGTGTCCAATTTCGGGGATGGGTTGAAGAACTCCTGCAGACCGCTGATCGTCTGCCCGTCCACGCTGGCAGAGGAAAGCGTGTAGGTATCGCCCACCCGGGAGAAGGTCAGAGAGCTGTTTTCAAAGGATCTCTTTCCTTCCGCAGAGCCGTCGTTGAACAAATTGGGCGCAACAAGCCATTCATTGTAAACGATTTTTCCGTCTGAAAGGCCGCTGGCTAGCCCGAAGGTACAGCCGAAATTCCGTCCGCTGTGCTTGTTCAGAAAGACACCATCGAATGTGTAGCCGGACATACCGGTGCCGCAGTTGGCATTACCGAAAGCCAGCACGTCACAGTAGGATCGCCAGGTGCGTTTACCATTCCGGCTGGTTCCGTAGTTTTTCTCCATGTTGATACCGGTAATGCCGGTACGGTACTTCCCATCCGGGTACGATTTGCCGTCTGTAATATTGTAGTCATAGAACGCTGCGGAGGTGGAAAAGTTGGAGTCCTTCGTATCATAGACCAGACGGAGGACGTTTTTCTTCGTGCTGTCCAGATAAATGATGTTCTGTTCTGCTGCACCGGCTTCATCCTTTAAATTGCGGTTGGTGAAATGGACGCTGGAAGGATCCGTGTAGCGGGTCCAGTCTGCGGCCTCCGTGCTGGTTTCATCGCTGCCTTCGTTCAGCACCCAGATCTCCTTCAATTCATAGTTGCTGCTGTCGATCAGCTTATCGATGTAGGAGGGATTCGGCGCCTTGACGTATTCGAATTGATTGTCACTGTACATCCGCGTCAGCTCTTCGGTGGTCGCAACTTTATAACTCGGCGTTGCATTTCCGGCGTTCTTTCCGGTGGTATTGCCCGTCGGCGTCAGATAGATCGATTTGGGTTTATTGGTTCCGTCATTTGTCGGGAGTATGCCGCCGCTGGTGTCAAAGACCGTCAGCGCCTTTTCGCCGCTCACAGCAAACCGCGGGATATACGCGTAATACTGCACCGTATAGCTCGGATTTGCCGTCGTGGCCAGCACCGCGATCGTCCCGCTCTGGACGCTGACGGTGAAGACCGGCGCGGCCTCCGTCGCCGCGATCGTCGCGCTGTCCAGCTCCTGCAGGCCCTCGTCTCCGGCCTGCATCACGGCCAGCGTCACGCCCGTCTCCGCCTCCGGCGCAGCCTCGTCCAGCGCATCCAGCTGGCCCAGCAGCGGCTGCAGCACCGCGTCCGTGACCGCAATCTCGGCCGTCATGCGGTAAGCCGCCGTGTCGAGCGCCTCGCCGCTTTGCACCAGCGCGAGCTGCCGGACGATCCACTGCTCCGTGCCGTCCGACGCTTCGCCGTCGGAAAGCCCCGAGAAGACGGCTGCGTCCGCCGTCTGCACGTCAAGCTCCGTGCCCTCCGGCAGCGGCTGCGCGCTCTCGACCGTCAGTGTCAGCTGCAGCTGCGCGTCCGCGTAGGAAAAGCGCTGCGTGCTCGCCGCCTCATAACAGGCGTCCGTGTGTGTGTGCTCCGGCAGCTCGCAGACGAGCGTGCCGTCCGCGCTGTAGCAGTCTTCCGTATGCGTGTGTTCTTCCAGACCACAGAGCGGCGTTTTCTCCGCCGCCGGTTCGTAACAGGCGTCGGTGTGCGTATGTTCTTCCAGCGCGCAGATCAGCGCGCCGGTCTCATCGTAGCAATCCGCGGTGTGCGTATGCGCTTCGTGCCCGCAGAGCGGCGTTTTCTCCGCCGCCGTCTGATAGCAGGATTCTACGTGCGTATGTTCTTCCAGCGTGCAGATCAGCGCGCCGGTCTCGTCATAGCAGTCCGCGGTGTGGGCATGTTCCTCATGCCCGCAGAGCGGCGTGCGCGCCGGGGTTTCCGGTTCGGCCGGTTCTTCCGGTGTTTCGCCATTATCCTCCTGCTCCGGCAGAATGCCGAAGCCGAGAAGCCCGGCCTCGTCCAGCGCGTGCTGCTTGCGGACCACGCAGCCGCCGACGTTTCCTTCGATCGTGGTGAGCGACGCGCCGTCCGCCGAGACCTCCGACACAAGGGTGACATGGTCGGCATAGCCGTCGCTGCCCGTGTCAAAGAAGACCAGATTGCCGGGCTGCGGCGCAGCGGTGCCCGCGGCGGCATAGCGCCCGAGCGCCTGCAGCTGCTCTACCCAGCGGATGCAGCCCGCCTGCGCCGGGATGCTGTCCTCCGGCACGCCCGCGTAATGCAGGCAGAACGAGGCAAACATCGCGCACCACTCGCCGTACGGGCTGCCGTACCACGCGCCGTAGCGCGTATAGCCGTGCATCCCGCCGGCTTCATCTACGATATAATTGCGCGTGCTGGCGGCATAGCCGAGCTGGCTTTCCGCCACCGCTACGACGTCCGCGCGCCATTGCCCGCTGAGCGTCTGCGGGATCGTCTGCTCCCAGACGGACGCGGACTCCAGATCGGCCTGCGCGTCGGCGTAGCAGCTGAGGCTGTGCGTGTGCTCCGGCTTTTCGCAGATCAGCCGCGTCTCATAGCACGCGTCGGTGTGGACGTGGGCCGGGATCTCCGGCTCGTCCTCCGCCTCGCCCTCCTCGAGCGGGCAGATCAGCTCGTACTGCGTCTGGCAGCAGTCCTCCGTGTGCGTGTGTTCCTCGCTCTCCTCCTGCCCGCAGACAAGGACAAGACGGGCCGCGTAGCAGTCCTCAGTGTGGACGTGCGGCGTCGGCTGCTCCACAGGCAGCTGTTCGTCCTGCCCGCAGATGAGGATCGTCTCATAGCAGCTCTCGTCGTGCGTGTGCGCCTCCTGCCCGCAGAAGGTCTGCTGCGTCATGGTCAGGGAGGGGCGTGTCAGGGCATAAGCGGTCGCGGCGGCGACAGCGCAGCAGAGCCCCGCGACCCATATGCGCCGTTTGCGGCGCCTTGTCTGCGCAGCCGCGCGGCTGCGCGTCTGTTCCTGCAGGTCATCCTGCATCTGTGTCACCTCCCATCACCGTACCGGGCCGAAGTCTGACAGCGGCCAGATTCGGAAAACGACCCTTCCCACGACCTGATCCGCCGCCACGCAGCCCACAGCCGTGCTGCGCGAGTCGATCGAGATGTCCCGGTTGTCACCCATCAGGAAATACCGCTCGTCCGGCACCTGATAGGGCAGCGTGATCGTCGTCTCGCCATACGCATGCGCCGTCAGATAGGGCTCGTCGAGGACGTTTCCGTTGATGGAAACGATTCCATCCGCGTCGATGTCGACCCAATCCGCGGGACCTGCGATATACCGTTTGATCAGAAGCTTGTTGCCGTAATAAAATGCCGTGATATCGCCCGGCGCGAACGTCTCCGTTTTGATCGCCACGACCAGCTGTCCGTCGGACAGCGTCGGCGCCATCGAGCTGCCGTAGATCCGAAGCACCGGCATCCAGAGCGTGGCGACCAGCACAGCCAGCGCCGCCACCACGAGCAGGATCGCCGCCGTGCTCCGCAGCGTCCGGCCATACCGCCGCTTGTAGCGCAGGCGGCTGCGCTCGCGCGCGATCTGCTCCGTGGTCGGCAGATCCGCGGCCGCTGTGTGTTTCTTCATCGGTTCGCCATCCCTTTGAACATCTCCTGCAGCTCCGCGTGCGCCTGAATGAGCTGCCCGGCCTGCAGCTGGAATCGTTTCCAATGCTCGGCAGCCTGACGCTCCGCGGTATCCACGATCTCCTTCGCCTGCCGCTCGGCGTCCGCAAGGATCTGCTCCTTCTGCGCCTGCGTCTCGGCGGCGGAGGTCCGGACGGCCTGCAGATACTGGTCGGCCGCCGCCTGCGCGGCGTCAAACACACCGTTCAGCGAGAGCGCGGCCTCGGCGATGGAGCCGGCGTTTGCGAGGCGCAGCTGCCGGTCCTGCAGCTGCGCCTGGGCCTGGGCCAGCTGCTGCTCGGCCTGCTCCTTCTGCTGCTGCAGCGTATAGATGATATCGATCAGATCTGCGCGGCTCAGCCGCCGCAATTCCTGGTCCGTCATGGTATCGCACCATCCTTTTTTGTTCGCCCGTCTGCCCGCAGGGCCGGGGAGAGGGGCGGAAACGCTATAAAAATGTCCCGCTCCGCCGCGGCGGTGCGGGCAATATTGTCATCTGCCTGAACCGGCGGGCGTGATCTCATTTCGGATACTTATAGTAGCGCAAAGCACGGAATCTGCCAATTATAATCCTGAAAAAATTGAACTTTTTTCATAAAAAAACGCTGGAGAATACAATTAAACTGGAAAACATGAAAGTAAACTTACAATTTTAGAAGATAGAGTAAAAACATAGGATATTCCGGAAATCAAAGTTTTACAAGACCTCCCTGTTCCACCGCCATCTTCCATACGACCAAGCCGCGATCCATAAAAACTCCCGGACGTCGCACACGACGTCCGGGGGTGGGTACATTATAATATAAGATATGAGGGGCGGGAATACTCCGCCGACTGCGTCGGCTACGTGTCCCTACGCATTTTCTTTTGACTACGCCAAAAGCTGCGATGCTTCGCATCGCGGCCATCTGACGATGGCAAAATGCTTGTGATTGAACCCGATGGGTTCGGTTCGATGCACGAGGCGCAAAAAAATCCAGACATCATAAAGATGTCTGGATTTTTTGGTGACCCGTACGGGAATCGAACCCATATTACCGCCGTGAAAGGGCGGTGTCTTAACCTTTTGACCAACGGGCCTGGTAGCGGCAATCTGACTCGAACAGATGACACTCCGGGTATGAACCGAATGCTCTACCAACTGAGCTATGCCGCCATAAATGTGCCGTATCTCACGGGCACGATGTATTATAAAGGATATTCAGAGATTTGTCAACTGCATCTTTGCGCTTTTTCTTAAATTTTTTCCGTGTTTCCGGGCGCGGACTGCGCATACTAGCTGCGGGAGGGAAGAGAATGGATCTGCGGCATTTTTTCCTGCTCCTGCTTGCCGGCGGGAGCGTATATGTGTGCATCGAGCTGCTCTGGCGCGGGCGGTCGCACGGGAGCATGTTCCTCTGCGGCGGGCTGTGCACGGTGCTGATCGGGATGCTCAACGAGTGGGCACCGGGGCTGGCGCTGACGGCGCAGATGCTGCTCGGCGCCTGCGTGATCACGGCGTCGGAGCTGCTGTTCGGCTTTCTGTTCAACCGGAGCTATGCTGTCTGGGACTACCGGGGGCTGCCGCACAACTTCCGCGGGCAGATCTGCCCGCAGTATTTCTGCGGCTGGCTCGGCATCGCGCTGCTGGCGGTCTTTCTGGACGACGGTGTGCGGTATCTGGCCTTCGGCGAGGCGATCGGGCCGTATTGCTTATTCTAATTCCCCAAAGACTCCGTCGCGGCAGAGCTCGGTGATGCGCACGGCGCGGATCTCGTTATGCAGGTCCGCGGCCTGTACATAGACCTTGACGTAATTCATGGCGTGGCCGGCGTAGAGCCCGTCTTCCTCCTGCTCGAACAGGACCTGCTGCGTCGTGCCGAGCAGGGCGGTATGATACTGCGTCTCAAGTTCGGCGGCGACGGCCGCGGCCTCGGCGGCGCGGCGTTCCTTGACGGCGTTCGGGATCTGGCCGGGCATGGCGGCGGCGGGCGTCCCCTTGCGGCGGGAGTAGGGAAAGATGTGGAACATCGAAAGGCCGCAGGTCCGCAAAAAGTCCAGCGACTGGCCGAATTCCTCCTCCGTTTCGCCGGGGAAGCCGACAATGAGGTCGGTCGTGACGGCGCAGCCGGGGAAATACTGCCGCAGCAGCCGGACGCTTTCGAGATACCGCACGGTATCGTACCGGCGGTGCATCCGCTGCAGGACGGTATCCGAGCCGGACTGCAGACTCAGGTGGAACTGCGGGCAGAGATTGGGGTAGACGCAGAGCGTCTTGCAGAAGTCCTCGTCGATGGTGCGCGGCTCCAGCGAGCCCAGGCGGATCCGGACCGCGGGGACCGCCGCGCAGAGCGCCGCCAGCAGCTGCCGCAGGCAGCTGCCGTCCTTCCACTCCCAGCCCCAGGAGGAGATCTCGATGCCGTTGATGACGATCTCGCGGTAGCCCTCGGCGGCAAGGCCCTTCGCCTGCTCCACCGCAGCCTGCAGCGGCATGGAGCGCACCCGGCCGCGGGCATAGGGGATGATGCAGTAGGTGCAGAAATTGTTGCACCCGTCCTCGACCTTTAAAAGTGCCCGCGTCCGCGCGGCAAGCCCGCCCGCGGGCAGGATCTCAAACGCGCGCGGCTGGCCCGCGTCGTCCACGCGCTCCCATTTCTGGCGCGTGGCGGCAGCTTCGATCATGTGACGGACGAAGGCCTCGCGGCCGTCGGTGCCGATGAGCACGTCGACGTCCAGCTTGCGGATCTCGTCCGGGCTGCTCTGGGCGTAGCAGCCGCACACGCCGACGGCGGCGGCCGGATTCAGCTTGCGCACACGCCGGATGGCGTTGCGGGATTTCTTGTCGGAAACAGCTGTGACGGTGCAGGTATTGATGATATAGCCGTCGCAGATCTCGTCAAAGCTGCCGAGGGTATGCCCGCTCTGCACCAGCAGCTGCTCCATCGCCTGCGTCTCGTATTGGTTGACCTTGCAGCCCAGCGTGTAACATGCAAATTTCATAGGTAAAACCACCAAAAGTATTGATTATGCACAAAAAAGGTTTGTATTTTTTGTGGATAGTATAAAATATCTTTTTCGTTTATACTAAATAATAGCAGAACTGATACTGGTTCCTGCTTCTGTTTTTTTGAACGATCGATCCGTTGTCCACTGACGCTTTGCCGCTTTATTATACCTGATGCCGCCCCGGTTGTACAGCCCATTGCAGGAGGATTTTCCGTGAGAGAATATACCGTTCAGTTTCACTCCGTGAACGAACTGGCCCAGTTCGCCACGATCGCCAACCGTCAGCCGTTTCCTGTCCATTTTGACTATCAGGGATCCCGGCTCGACGCAAAATCCATCCTCAGCCTGTGTGCCCTGCCGCTCGAAGCGCCGGTACGGGTCGTCCTGCCGGAGCAGGTCTCCTGTGAGCGCTTCCTCGCCGACATCCAGAGCTTCCTCTGTGACCCAGCCGCGGAATAACGAAACCAGTGATATTGCACCCTCCCGTTTCATACGCTTGTACAAATGAAACGGAAGGGTGATTTTTTATGAAAAAGAGGCTGGTCTGTATCGGTCTGGCGCTGGCGCTCCTGGCGGGGCTGTCGCTGACGGCCGCGGCGGAGGATCTGGAGCTGCCCGCGCCGTCGTGCATCCTGATGGAGAAGCAGACCGGACAGGTCCTGTATGAATCCAACGCCCATGAGAAGCTCCGCCCGGCCAGCGTGACGAAGGTGATGACGCTGCTGCTGGTGATGGAGGCGCTGGAGAGCGGCGCCATCGGCTGGGACGATACCGTCACCACCTCTGCCGCGGCCGCCGCCAAAGGCGGCAGCCAGATCTATCTCGAGGAAAACGAGCAGCTGCCGCTGACAGAGATGCTCAAGTCGGTCGTCGTCTCCTCCGCGAACGACTGTGCCTGCGCACTGGCCGAGCACGTGGCCGGGAGCGAGGCGGCCTTTGTTTCGCGCATGAATGACCGCGCGGCGGAGCTCGGCATGACCGATACGCATTTCGTCAACTGCACCGGGCTCGACGACGGGCCGGACGCGGATACGCACCTCACCACCGCATACGATATCGCCCTCATGTCCCGCGCGCTGCTGCAGCACGACGAGATCAAGCAGTACACCACGATCTGGATGGACACCGTGCGGAACGGCCAGTTCGGCCTGTCCAACACGAACAAGCTCGTCCGCTTCTATGACGGCACGACGGGGCTCAAGACCGGCTATACCTCGCAGGCGGGCTACTGCCTGTCCGCCTCCGCCGAGCGCGGGGGGATGGAGCTGATCGCGGTCGTCATGCACTGCAAAAGCTCGGTCGACCGCTTTGAATCGGCCAAAGCCCTGCTCAACTACGGCTTTTCCAACTACGCGCTCGTCACGCCCGAGCCGGAAGACGGCATCCCGCCCGTCCCGGTCGTGCTGGGCACGCAGGAATTCGTGACCCCCGTGCCGCAGAGCGACGCGCCGCTCCTGCTGGAAAAGGCGCGCGCAGCGCAGATCCGGACGTCCGTGGAGACGGACACGTCGGTCCGCGCACCGGTCGCGGCCGGGCAGCAGCTCGGCCGCATGACCGTCACTGCCGGAGACGAGACTGTCGCCGAGATCCCCCTCGTCGCCCCGGCGGAGATCCCCGCGCGCACCTTCCCGGACCTCTGGGCGGAGCTGCTGGGGAAGATCTGCTTCTCGCAGTAAGGCCGGACCGAAGGCTTTCCCGAAAGCCTTCGGATTCTTTTTGCGTTTTTTCCCAAAGTGTAGTATAGTAGATAGCAAAAGAAAAGGAGGCGCATGCGATGATCGACGTCGAATTGTCGAATATATGGGGCAGCGTCAGTCTGCCGGATCTGCTTTCCGGAGAGAAGGACCTGTTTGACGCGCATATGCAGCTGCGGACCAACCAGCCGGACGGCCCGGACTTCCTCGGCTGGCTGAACGCGCCGGAGGGCGTGATGGCCCGCGCGGTGCTGTCGATCGGCAAGGCCGCGGAGCGGATCGCGGAGCTCGGCGACACGCTGGTCATCGTCGGCAGCGGGGACGCGCCCGCCGCCGCAC
>OGNB01001103.1_pt1 | contig 16669 bp, 8 predicted proteins | sample 1573301 | NCBI WGS metagenome assembly OGNB01 (sample SAMEA2581914, study PRJEB24529) | metagenome | biome: Human gut stool | place: China | collected 2011
GAGGTAGTGCCGGCCGTTGCCGGTGCGCACGATGCGCGTGAGCCCGTCGCCGCCGTCGGACGGCTCCGGCGCGGCGTCGAGCAGCGCGGTGTCGCCCGTTGTGGTCATCTGTGCGCCGAATCGGATGCGCGCTGCCGTGCTCGACCCGCCGCTGCCGAGCTTGTGCAGCACGAGCGCGACGGTGTTGGCCGCCGTGCCGGGCGAGGCATTGTCGCCGAGCAGATCCAGCACGTCCACGACCATGCGGTAGGTCTGGACGGCGGCGTCGCGCTCGCGGTCGATCGACGCGGAAAACGACTGCGCGATCATGAGGCTCCCGCCGATGCCGTACGTCAGCGACAGCAGCAGCACCATGGCGATCGTGAGCTTTGCGCGAAACTTCATGCTCTCATACCTCCAGCCGGTAGCCGACCTTGTTCACGGCCAGCAGCCGGCTTTCCCAGCCGACCTTTTTGCGCAGCCGCTGGATGTGCAGATCCACGGTCTTGCTGCCGTAGCTGTACTCGCCGCCCCAGACGTGCTCGTAGATCGTCTCGCGGTAGAGCGCGGTGCCGGGGTTGCGGGCGAAAAACAGCAGCAAGTCATATTCCTTGTGCGTGAGCGCGATCTCCTCCGCGCCGCGCCAGACCTGCATGGCGCGCGTGTCGATGCGCAGCCCGCCGATCTCGATGACGGCGTCGGTCTTGTTGTAGCGCCGCAGCACGACGTCTACGCGCGCAAGCAGCTCGAGCACCTCAAAGGGCTTGACGATGTAATCCTCCGCGCCCATGCGCAGGCCGCGCACCCGGTCGTCGACCGAGCCGCGCGCGGTCAGAAAAATGACCGGGATACCCAGCGGGCGGATGTATTCCATGAGCTCAAAGCCGTCGGCGTTCGGCAGCATCACGTCGAGCAGGATGAGGTCAAAGACATTGTGCTCGAGAATGTCCGCCGCGGCCAGACCGTCGTACACGCACGTGCACCGGTAGCCCGCGCGGGTCAGGCTCATCTGGATCAGGTCGCAGATCGGCTTTTCGTCGTCCACGATCAGGATCTGGATCATGCTACCGCCTCCTTCGGGTCAAAATTACATCGTTCCGGCATCAAAACGGCATCGCCGCCGCGCGTCTGGACGATGCCGTGGTTTATTATAAGTGTATGCGCATCCGTGTGTCAAACCAAATCGGCAGGAGCGGCGGTGCGCGCGTTCCGGGCTATGCGGGGGGCTTGAGAGCGCCGGGCGCGGCGGAGGGACACCCGCATGCACAAACCGGTACAAAAACCGGATGTTTTGTCCGAAATGGGCTTGAAATATGGAAGACCTTGTGATACGATGACAGTGTTGAATTCTAACTCGTCTGGAAGCATGGAATTCCAGCATCCAATGACAGGAATTTGCAATTATTTTTAAACGGAGGAAAAAAGCATGTCCAAGAAAAAAATCCTGACAGTCGTATTGACGCTTTTGGTGGCAGTCTGCCTGCTCGCCACGACTGCTCTTGCGGGCGTGGCCCCGTCCGCCCCGTCGATGCCGTCGGCACCGTCCGGCACGACCGCGCCGTCCACCCCGAGCAATCCGTCCCAGCCGAGCCAGCCGTCTCAGCCGTCTCAGCCGGTCGTTCCGTCCCAGCCGAGCCAGCCGTCTCAGCCGAGCCAGCCGTCCCAGCCCTCTCAGCCGTCCCAGCCGGTCGAGCCTGAAATGAAGTTCGACGATGTGGCAGAGGGCGCATGGTACTATGACGCCGTGATGTGGGCCGTCAAGAACGGCGTGACCGCCGGCATGACCCCGACGACGTTTGTGCCCGACGGCTCCTGCACCCGCGCACAGATGGTCGAATTCCTGTGGAACGCCGCCGGCAAGCTGGCTGCGACCATCAAGTCCGTCCCGTTCACCGACGTTCCGGAGTCCGGCAGCGCCGGTTACTGGTACGAGGATGCGCTCCTGTGGGCCTATGAGGCGGGCATCGTTGCCGGCACGACCGACACCACGTTCAGCCCGGACAAGGTCTGCACCCGTGCCGAGGCTGTTGAGTTCCTGTACAACGCGTTCGCGAAGTAAGGAACTCACTGAAAATTACATGTTTTTCTATCAGGACTTCGGTTGCTAATAGACAAATCATAGACCCCAAAGCACAAAGAAGAGATGGGAAAACCTCATCTCTTCTTTTTTCACACATTGAGCTGACAAATTTAGAGAGGAAACTACAGAAAAGGAGCTGATGTGAGTCGTGAAAGCGACCCGATTCGCGAACAGAGCGTGGGCTTTTGTGTTGGCCGTCCTGATGACGCTGACGCTCATTGCCCCGCAGGCGCTGGCTGCGAACACCGTAGACCCCGTTGAACCTGCCAGCGGTAAGATCCTTGTGAGTCAGACGGATTACACGCTGATCGACGGCGTGACGGAATCTAACATCTTCCTGAATACGAAGGAAGGCAATGCGCAGATCGCCGGTTTTATGACGACGATCGCACCGGGTGCGAAGGCGACCTTCAAGGCCTCGTACAACGGTTACTATACAGAAGGCAGCACGCCCGCGTCCCGCAAGGACAAGGCGGCCAATCTGGCCTGGAGCATGGAAAAGACCACGATGCAGGCTGCTAACTATACTAAGGCTACCGGCGGCAACGTCATCATGGCCATGAACGGCGACTACTACAACATGCAGACGCTGCAGCCGCTTGGTTACCTCATCATGGAGGGCAACCTCATTCAGAAGAATAACGGTGTTGCCAACGAGCCGTATTTTGCGGTTTTGAAGGACGGCACCTATGCCATCCGTGACGCCGGGGTGGACTGCTCCGACGTTCTGGAAGCGATTTCCGGCCCGTTTTATCTGATCAAGGATGGACAGCCCTGCTACAACGGGAATCCGGACCTCATGCCGCGCAACTGCATCGGCATCAAGGCGGACGGCACGGTCGTGACCTTCTTGGCCGACGGCCGCCAGAGCCCGTACTCGGTCGGCATGACGATCGATGAGGAGATTTCGTTCCTGTATGCGCAGGGCGTGGTGAATGCGATCTTTCTCGACGGCGGCGGTTCCGCCACCTGCGCCACCAAGCGCGAGGGCACCGCGGAGCTTCAGGTCCGCAACCGCCCGTCCGACGGTGTGGAGCGCACGGTCGCCAGCGCCCTGCTGCTGGTCTCCACGGCGGAGAGTGACGGCGTGTTCGACCATGCCTCCCTTTCCCCGAACAACACGGTCTACACGCCCAACAGCCAGATCCAGTTCTCGGCCATCGGCGTGGATAAAAACGGCGGCGAGGCCGCGCTCCCGGAGAATGTGACCTGGACGGTCGCGGACGCCAAGAGCGGCACGATCGACGCCAACGGTCTGTTCACGCCCGCGAAGAACTATAAGGGTGATGTGACGGCGCGTCTGCTTGTGGACGGCACCGTCAAGGGCACGACAACCGTGAAGATCGCGGACATCACGGACCTGTATTTCAGCAGCTCGTCCGTGTCGCTGGACTTTGGCGCGACATCCGATCTCGGCCTTGTTGCCAAGTGTGACGGCGTGGACATCGTCTATAAGCCCGGTGACTTCAAATGGACGATCAAGTCCAAGACGGAGGGCGTGTCGGATAAGGACGTCGGCCACATGGACGGCAACACGTTCGTGGCCGGTACCGGCAGCGGCACGATGAACGCGACCGTCACGGTCACTTACGCAAACGACCGTGCCAAGTCGGCGGAGGTCGGTGTGGAGATCGGCAAGCTGCCGGTGACGCTCATGGACTTTGAGCCCATCAACGGCCAGCGCCAGACCTGCGCGCACTACCACTGGGGCAAATCCACTTACGTGGATAACGGCATGAATCCCGACCACGGCTACATCGGCAATGTGTCCCCGATCACGGTCACGACCGGCGGCACGTATTCCGACAATCCGACGACGGCGGAGCTCTCTGCGCCCTACCGCTTTACGGGCAACTGGGACAGCAAAGTTCCGGCTGCAGACATCTTCCGCGCCAACGGCTATAGCTATTACCTGTGGCCGAACGCCTCTATCACGCAATATCTCTGCGGCGACCTGAAGATGACGACGGCGGCCGAGGGCGGTCAGGTGCGCTTCGGCGACTACGCCATGGAGCTGAACTATGACTACGAGTCTTATGACGGGTCGAAAAACTCCAACTTCTATGTTCGCTACTGCGGCGACCAGATCAAGATCGAGGGCACGCCCACGGAGATCGGCGTCTGGATCTATGCACCGGAAAACACGCCGTGTTATTCGCTCTATGCCGATATTATGTTCTGGAAGGGCAGCGACTATGGAACTAAAAATTACCTTCTCTCGCATAAGGGCGCAAATGGCGAGCGCTCCACGATCATTGACTGGACCGGGTGGATGTACTGCTCGGCAAATATTCAGGACATTTGGCAATATCAGAATGATGAGCACCCGCTGAGCATCATCCCCGGCGCAGGTGTGTTCTGGCTGTCCTATCAGCCAGCAAAGGTCGACGATATGATGGGACATGCGGGCGCTGGGCGGCGCAACGGCACCATCTACTTCGATAACTATCGCGCCGTCTACGGCACGAACCTCGATGACCTGGATAACCCGGTCATCAACGACATGACGGTCAACGGCCAGACGCTCGCGGACGACGGCTCCACCGTCATTAACTCCAACTCGATCGAAGCGGTCGCCTCGTATGACGATGTGGACGGTCAGAACCGCTCCGGCATCAATGCCAAGGCAACGGTCATCAAGATCGACGGCGAGGAACTCCAGTCGGACAATTCCGACACGAATGCGACCGTGCGTCTGACGCTCCAGAACGGCAAGCACACCATGACGGTCTCCGTGTCCGATGCGTTCGGCAACACGGTCGAAAAGACCACGGCCTTTGTCGTTGCCGGCGATATGCTGGACACGGCAACGGTCAGCGTCAGCGGCTCGGACTTCGTCCCGCTCGGCAGCGACTATACGCTGACGGTCGCGGCGGACGGCAAGATCCGCTCCGCGGACATCACGATGCTCAATCTCAACGATGACATCGGCCAGCCGACGGTGACCTATGCCAACGGTGTGACCGGCAAACTGGTGTATACCAAGACCGGCTTTAAGAAGGCCATGCTGACGCTGCACCTTGAGTCGGCGGCACCGGTCGAGGGCGAGCTGGCCGCACTGACCTTCCAGATCGACGCCGGCCTGGACACGACGGTCAACCAGTTCACGTACACGGTGTCCAACATCGCGCTCACCGCAGCGAACGGCGAGGCCTACACGGCGGCGCAGGCGGCGGTGCGTCTGCCGCTGTCGGCGTACTACAGCATCCAGCCCGGCCCGCAGGCGGTCGGTATGTCCAGCGTGATCGCGGTCTATGAAAAGGACGGCAGTCCCGCCGCCGGTGTGACCGTGTCGCTCGACGGCGCGGAGATCGGCAAGACCGATGCCAACGGCCTGCTCGAAACCGATGCCATGAAGACCAAGGACGCCGGCACGGTCTGCGTGCTCACGGCTGTCGGTCCGAAGGGTGTCGCCGAGGCGACGAAGGTCACCGTTCTGGCAGACGCTGCCGGCACGGAGTATACCGCCGTCCATCTCAACGCCGTTCAGGGCAGCAGCACGAACCAGAACATCAGCTGGCTGTCCGGCCTCAGTACGGGCGGCAAGGCGGCCGCGCAGTATTGCGTCAAGGGCACGGATGCCTGGCAGACGGCCGATGGCACCTCTACGCTCACCGGTTTCTCCACCTCCAAGGATGCGGCTTATATCAACACCATTCAGCTTACGGGCCTGACGGCCGGAACGGACTATGAGTTCCGCGTCGGCGACGGCAGCACATGGTCCGAGCTGCACACCTTCCGCACGAACGCGGCGCAGCAGGACACCACGGCCTTCGTCGTCATGGGCGACACGCAGATGTCCGGTGACCGTGAGGCGGATGCCGAGAGCATCGCGATCCTCGACGCGCTCGGCGATCTCGTCAAGGACAAGCAGGTCGATTTCGGCCTCCAGACGGGCGACTATGTCGACAACGGCACCAACTACGCCATGTGGGCCGAGATGCAGGAGGCGTTTAACCACACGTTCCCGAACGTGGACTTCATCCACACGCTCGGCAACCATGAGTACTATGGCGATTTCAGCGGAAGTACTGCCAGCAATATCCTTCAGCTCCCGAGCAAGGACTACTACTCCATGGAGTACGGCGATGTCTACGTCGCCGTCATCAACAACGGCGCCGACCTGAGCGCAGCCTGCGAATGGCTCAAGCAGGACGCGGCGCAGAGCACCTGCATGTGGAAGGTTCTGTCCATCCACCAGCCGCCGTATTACACGAACGCCAAGGGCGGCAGCGAGCGGTTCCATGAGCAGATCCCGGCCGCGGCAGAGGCTGCCGGCATCGACGTGGTCTTCTCCGGCCATGACCACTCTTATGCACGCATCATGGCCAAGGACGGCGAACCCGTCACAGAAAACGGCGTGACCTATTTCATTTGCGGCGACCTGGGCGAGAAGTCCAAAAACGTCAACTATGCGATGACTTCCGATTTCTCGTTTGCCTACAAGGAGCAGGCTTACGCGGGCCTGATCCTGTACGTCACGGCCAACGGCGAGGAAATGACGATCACCGCTTACGACAGCAAGGACGGCCGTGTGGTCGATTCCACGACGCTGCAGTCCCGCTGCTCGAAGGGGCACCAGCTGACGACCTACCAGAATGGCAAGTCTGCCTGTGCGGTCTGCGGCAAGCTGATCGACGTCAAGGACGCGCAGTACACCGGCTGGATGACCGTCGAGGGCACCGAAAAGCAGATGTACTTCCTGGCCGGCGACTATGTCACCGGCTGGCAGCAGATCGGCGAGAAGATGCACCACTTCGGCGATGACGGCATCGCCCACGTGACCGAGACGGTCGACACCCGTACCTGCACGAAGTACGGTTGGCTGGAGACCACCTGCAAGACCTGCGGCGCCGTTCATCACAGTGCATCTCTCTGGCCGGAGGGCCATAAGTGGGATGACAACCATGTCTGCACGAAGTGCGGCTTCGTGGGCAGGGACATCTCCAAGGCAACGGTCAAGACGTGGCCGGCCACCTATAAGGGCGGCAGCACACCGTGCTATGTGGAGGCCACCTACGAGGGACAGAAGCTGACAGTCAAGACCAGCGACGCGGGTGTTGACGGCTATGTTTCCTATTCCAACAACACCAAGGTCGGCTATGGCGTCGTGACGATCCGCGGCATGGGCGATTACTATGGCATCGTGTCCGCACAGTATGAGATCGTTCCGCCGGTCGTCTCCGGTGTTGCGGTGACGGATGTCGGTCAGAAGCGTCTGACCGTCGGCTGGAATCCGGCTCCCGGTGCTGAGAACTACCGCGTGGAGATCAGCAGCGACGGCGGAAACACCTGGGAGGTCTTGGAAGTGACCTCGCAGACCAGCTGCGTGGCCACGGGCCTGAACCCGTCGACGGCGTACAGCTTCCGCGTATACGGCTGCACGAAGGTCGGCGACACATGGTTCAATTCTCGGCATTATTCCGATGTCGTCAGCGCAACGACACTCAACGCCGACCAGTTCGCGCCGTCCGAACAGTTCAAGGACATCTGTGCGACGGTCGACGGACAGACGATCTCCGGCATGCAGTCCGGTGCGGATCAGTATCTGTTCCTGCCGGCCAGTGCGAAGCTGAGCAAGCTCGCCCTGACGGTCACGACGCACAGCAGCGACGCACTCAAGATCGAGCTGCAGGGCACGAAGGGCACGCAGACGCTCGACGGTGCTGCCGTGAACGTCACCAAGCTGGCGGATGCGCAGGACGGCCTGTATGATCTTGCGGTTCTCGTCAACGGCCAGAAGGCTGCGGTCGTGCACATTGCACAGTCGGCCAATATCAACGCGCTCTACATCACGAGTGACGATCCGGCCACACAGGGCAGAGACTTTGTCGATGCCAGCAAGTCCAACATCGCGACCGGCAAGCTGCTCGTCGTAGACAAGGACGGCAAGACCGTGTATGACGGTGCGCTCACGCAGCTCAAGGCGCGCGGCAACACCACCTTCACCAACGCCGAGAAGAAGTCCTACCAGATCAAACTCGACGGCAAGTCCGACCTGATCGCCTGCGGCGAGAAGATCAAGACCTGGACCCTGCTCGCCGGCTCCCACGACGCAACGCTCATGCGCGACAAGATGTTCAAGGATCTTGCCAAGTCGCTCGGCATGCCGTACACAGCCAGCACCGACTGGGTGGATCTGTACTACGACGGCGTGTATCGCGGCACATACATCGTCAGTGAGAAAAACTCCGTCAACAAGACGGGCGTCAACATCACCGACATGGAAAAAGCCTACGAGGCGTGCAACCCCGGCTATGGTGAGAACGCTTCCACGGCACTGGCCGAGAACAAGTACGGCCAGACTTACCAGTACACCACCGGCCTGACCGAGCCGGAGAATATCACCGGCGGCTACCTGCTGGAGCTCAACGGCACGAAGCTCGACGACAGCTACAATCCGAAGTATGACGAGGCCAGCGGCTTCATCACCGGCAAGGGCTCCGCGATGAATGTCAAGAGCCCCGAGTGGTGCGGCAAGGACGCTATGGCCTACATCAGCGAGTACTATCAGGAGTTTGAAGACGCCGTCTACGCGCAGGATGCCGACGGCAACTATACCGGCTACAACGCGCAGACCGGCAAGTACTACTATGAGTACTGCGATCTGAACTCGCTGGTTCAGGCTTACCTGATCCAGTACCTCTCCGGCAACTCCGACGCGTTCTACTCCTCGTTCTTCTTCTATAAGGACGTGGACGGCCTCATGTACGCCGGCCCCGTCTGGGACATGGAGCTGACCGGCGGCGGCGGCTGGTCCGGCGTGATCACGTCGGACAACACCTTCATCAACGGCCGCTATCTTGTCCAGGCACTCACCCAGATCCCCGGCTTCCGCGCTGCGGTGAACAACTACTATCACAACACCTTCCTTGCACAGGCGCAGGCGCTTGTCGGCGACAACGGTAAGGTTCAGGGGTATTACGATCACATCTCGGCCAGCGCCGCGATGAACTACCGCCAGTGGCCGCTGGTCCGCGTCGGCAAGCCGAGCTCGGACAATCACTTCTGGCCCGACGGAACGACCTACGGCGACACCGTCAAGGATCTTAACACGTGGCTGAGCGCGCGCATCGCAAAGATGAGCGCAGAGTTCAACGATACGTGGGACGATGGCGTCGTGACCAAGGAGCCGACCTGCACCGAGAGCGGCGTGCGTACCTACACCTGTGAAAACGGCAACATCATGTACGAGAGCATCCCGGCGCTCGGCCACAAGGAAGTGATCGACCCGGCGAAGGATGCGACCTGCACGCAGACCGGCCTGACGGAAGGCAAGCACTGCTCCGTCTGCGGCGAGACGCTCGTTGCGCAGACAGAGGTTCCGATGAAGCCGCATACGCCGAAGGCGACAGAGATCGTTCCGGCGACCTGCACGGAGGACGGCCCGGCGGGCGGCATCGTCTGCGCTGTGTGCGGCACGACGCTGGAAGGTTCGAAGCGCATCCCGGCAAGGCATCACTATGTCGGCGGCTACTGCACGGTCTGTGAGCGGCAGGATCCGCTGCGCATCCCGTGCTCCGGCGATCAGCATTGCCCGGGCCACATCTTCAGCGACATGCCGTCGACCGACTACTGGTCACACGGCGCGATCGACTATGTCGTTGCGCACAAGCTCTTCTTCGGCACGAGCGCGACGACCTTTGAGCCCATGACCAAGCTTTCCCGCGCAATGATCGTCAAGGTCCTTTATACGCTCGAGGGCGAGCCCGCCGTCACCGGGGAGAATCCGTTCCGTGACGTTGCGGATAACAGATGGTACACCAACGCGGTGATCTGGGCGGCGGAGAACAAGATCGTGGCCGGCATCGGCGACGGCAAGTTCGACCCGGACGGCGATGCAACGCGCGAGCAGGTCGCAAAGATCCTGTATGAGTACGCAGCGTTCAAGGGCTGTGACATGAATGTGTATGGTGATCTGTCGACGTTCACGGACATGGGCAAGGTTTCCAATTTCGCGAAGGAGCCCATGACATGGGCGGTCGCCGAGGGCCTGATCTCCGGTGTCGCAGTCGGCCGCGAGGCGCTGCTCGATCCGCAGGGCGCGGCGACGCGCGAGCAGTTTGCGATGATGATGGCGGAGTACATGATGCAGGTGCTCCCGCTGACGCCGGACGAGCCGGATGAGCCGGATGCACCGGATGTACCGAGTGCGCCGAGCGCTCCGGTCGAGCCCAGTGCCTCACCCGAGGAGCCCAGCGCTTCGCCCGAGGAACCCAGCGCTTCCCCTGCGCCCAGCGCGCAGCCGGCTGAAACGGTGAAGCCAGAAACGGTGCAAACGCCCGCAGAAGGCGAAACGCCGTAATCACGGCGCGGGCGCACAACCCCCAAAGCCCCAAAACGGGACATCCCGGAGCGGCAATGCCGCTCCGGGATTTTTGGTTGGCGCGCACACATTTTTTTCGCGAAAATTCCGTAAAAAGTGCGGAAATTCCTGTCATATACTTGACAAACCCCGCTGCCGCGTGCTACACCTATTTTATCGTAAAGGGAATGCAATCTATACGGAAAGGCAAAAGCAATGACATTGGATAAACTGAAAATCGGTTCTTCGGGCGTCATCACGGCGGTCGGTGGGGACGGCCCGCTGCGCTGCCGCCTGCTGGACATGGGGCTCACGCCCCGCACACGCGTCACACTGCAAAAGGTGGCGCCGATGGGCGACCCGATCGAGATCCGTGTGCGCGGGTACGAGCTGACGCTGCGCATCGAGGAGGCGGAGAAGATCGAGGTCGAGGGGGTGTCGGCATGATCTTTGCACTTGTCGGCAACCAGAACTGCGGCAAGACGACGCTGTTCAACGCCCTCACGGGCTCGAACCAGCACGTGGGCAATTTCCCGGGCGTGACCGTCGACCAGAAAATGGGCGAGATGCGCGATGAGAAGGGCTGCTCCGTCGTCGACCTGCCGGGCATTTACTCGCTGCGTCCGTACACGCAGGAGGAGATCGTCTCGCGCGATTTCATCATCAATGAAAAGCCGGACGGCATCATCAACATCGTTGACGCCACGAACATCGAGCGCAACCTCTATCTCACGCTGCAGCTGCTTGAGCTGCGCGTGCCGATGGTGCTGGCGCTGAACATGATGGACGAGGTGCACGCCAACGGCGGCGCGATCGACGTACAGAAGATGAGCGATGCGCTGGGCATCCCCGTCGTGCCGATCTCGGCGGCGAAGGGGGAGGGCGTGTCCGAGCTCGTGGATCAGGCGCTGAGCGTCGCGCGCAGCCGCACGCTGCCGAAGGTGACGGACTTCTGCTCGGACGATTCCGCCGTGCACCGCTGCATCCATGCGGTCGTGCACATCATCGCCGACCATGCCGACCGCATCGGCGTGCCGGCGCGCTTTTGCGCGGCCAAGCTCATTGAGGGCGGCGATGATCTGGCGCAGGTGCTCGATCTCGACGAGAACGAGCGCGAGCTGCTCGAGCATTGCATCGTGCAGATGGAAAACGAGACCGGGCTCGACCGCAACGCGGCGCTGGCCGATATGCGCTATACGTTCATCGAGACCGTTGTGGCCGCTTCCGTGGTCAAGTGTCATGAGAGCAAGGAGCACGCGCGCTCGATGAAGATCGACCGCATCCTCACGGGCAAATATACCGCCATGCCGACATTTCTGCTCGTCATGCTGCTCACGTTTTATCTCACCTTCAACGTCGTCGGCAAGTGGCTGTCCGACCTGCTGCAGCTCGGCATCGACGCGCTGACCGGCGTCGTGGACGCGGCGCTCACGGCCTACGGCATCAACCCCGTCGTGCACAGCCTCATTATTGACGGCGTGTTTGCCGGTGTCGGCAGCGTGCTCGTGTTCCTGCCGATCATCGTGACGCTGTTTTTCTTCCTGTCCATTCTGGAGGACACCGGCTACATGGCGCGCGTGGCCTTCGTCATGGACAAGCCCCTGCGCAAGATCGGCCTGTCCGGGCGCAGCATCGTGCCGATGCTCATCGGCTTCGGCTGTTCGGTGCCGGCCATCATGGCCACGCGTACCGTCTCGTCCGACCGCGACCGGAAAATGACCATCCTGCTCACGCCGTACATGAGCTGCTCGGCGAAGATCTCGATCTATGCGTTTTTCACGGCGGCGTTTTTCCCGCACTACCGCGCGCTCGTCATGCTGGGGTTGTATGCGCTCGGCGTGCTCATCGGCATCGTCGCGGCGCTCATCATGAACAAGACGGTCTTTCGCGGCAAGCCCGTGCCGTTTGTCATGGAGCTGCCGAACTACCGCATGCCCGGACTCAAGAGCGTGGCGCTGCTGCTCTGGGAGAAGGCGAAGGACTTCCTCCAGCGCGCGTTCACGGTCATCTTCCTCGCAACGATCATCATCTGGTTCTTGCAGAGCTTTGACACGCGCCTGAACGTCGTGGCCGACAGCGCCGCGAGCCTGCTCGCGCTCATCGGCCGCTGGATCGCGCCGATCTTCCGGCCGCTCGGCTTCGGTGACTGGCGCTGCGCCACGGCGCTCATCTCCGGCTTCATCGCCAAGGAGTCCGTTGTGAGCACACTGCAGGTGCTGCTCGGCGGCGCGGCGATCTCGTCGCTGCTGAGTGCGCGCGCGGCGGTGAGCTTCCTCGTGTTCACGCTGCTGTATACGCCGTGCGTGGCCGCGATCGCCACCATCCGCCGCGAGCTGGATTCCCGGCTCAAGACGGTCGGCGTCGTCCTTTTGCAGTGCACGGTCGCGTGGATCGTGGCGTGCGCGGCGTATGCGATCGCGGGGATGCTGTGATGCGGGCGCTGGACTATATTCTGCTGGCAATCGTTGCGGTGTGCGCCGTGATCGCGTGGCGCGTCTGGCGGCGCACAATGAAAAAGGGCGGCTGCTGCGGCGGAAACTGCACCGGCAACTGCGCGCAGTGCGGCAGAGCGTGCGCGCACAAGCCCAAAAAGTAACCGCGGCACATGAACGCAAACCTGAAGCTCCTACAGCGGGATGCTGCGGGGGTTGACGAGCCGAGCAAGGCTTCCCGGATCCGGGAAGCCTTGCTTTTTGTGTGCAGCAGGAAAATGCCCAGGAAAAGATGGTTTCTGTAGGATTTTGATGGAAATGTGCAGAAAACGGCGGCCGGAGGGCGGCCCCCGACTATTGAAATTGCGCAAAGAATGCGTTAAAATGATGCTGCATTTGTCACGCGTTTGGCAAAGACCAAAACGCATTATTTTCATTTGAAAGGGTTTCGCATTGCGCGCGCCATGCTGCGCAGCGCAGACTATCTCCTGCTCGACGAGGCGACGAGCAGCCTCGACACCACGAGCACCGCGCTCGTCACCGAGGCGATGGACCGGCTCATGAAGGATCGCACGACCGTCATGATCGCGCACAGCTATGAGGCGGCCAGGCGCGCCGACTACGTCATCGTCATGTGCGACGGCACGGTCGAAGCCGTCAGCACGCCGGATGAGCTGCGCGCGAGCAATGCATACTATCAAATGTTCAGCAAATCACTTTGATGTCAGCGAGGGAACCATGATCAGAGAAAATGTGAAGCTTACCGACGCTCAGCCCGGCGATATCTGCTGCGGCTTCGAGCTGGAAAAGAAGCAGTACGTCGCCTCCAAGGCGGCAACGCTGTACACCATGCGGCACAAGAAGTGCGGAGCGGAGCTCCTGTACTTTGACCGCGACGACGAGAACAAGACCTTCTGCATCGGCTTCAAGACCCTGCCGGAGGATGACACCGGCGTGTTCCACATCCTGGAGCACAGCGTGCTCAACGGCTCGAAGCGGTTTCCCGTCAAGGAGCCGTTCGTGTCCCTGCTGCAGGGCTCGATGCAGACCTTCCTCAACGCCATGACCTACAGCGACAAGACCATCTTCCCGGTCTCCAGCCGCAGCGAGCAGGATCTGTTCAACCTCATGCGCGTGTATCTCGACGGCGTGTTCTGCCCGAACATCTACGAAAAGCCGGAGATCTTCATGCAGGAGGGCTGGCACTACGAGTTTGACGGCGAGCAGGCGCAGCCGTACTACAACGGCGTCGTCTTCAGCGAGATGAAGGGCGCCTATGCCGATGTCGAGCGCGTCATCGGCGAGGGGACGGACCGGCTGCTGTATCCCGATACCTGCTACGGGTTTTCGAGCGGCGGCAAGCCGGAGCACATCCCCGAGCTGAGCTATGCGCAGTTCATCGCCGCGCACAAGCGCTTTTACCACCCGTCGAACGCGCGCATCTTCCTCGACGGCCACATGGACGCTGAGCGCATGCTTGCCTATATCGACGCGGAGTACCTGTCGCAGTACACATACCGCGCCCCGGATTTTGACTTCACGGTGCAGCAGCCCCGCACGGGCGAGGCCACGGTGTACTATGAGGCGATGCCCGGCGAGGAGACGCTCTGCCATATGAGCCTCTCCAGACTCCTGTGCCGCTATGACGATGTGGAGACGGTCTATGCAGCCAAGATCCTCTCGGACTATCTCACCGGCTCGAATGAGGCGCCGCTCAAGCGCGCATTCCTCGAGCGCGGGCTTGCGCAGGACGTGACGCTTGAGATCTCCGACGGCATTTATCAGCCGAGCGCCGCGCTCATCGTGCGCAACACGACCAGGGACGCCTTTGACAAGGTCAAGACCCTTGCGGCGGAGGTCGCGCGCGATATGCTCGCCGCCGGGCTCGACCGCGCGGCGCTCTCGGCGTCGCTCGAGCGCTTTGCCTTCACCAACCGCGAGATCACCGAGCCCTACGGCGTGGAGCTTGCCTGCCGCGCGTTTGACAGCTGGCTCTACGGCGGTGATCCGCTGGCGTATATCGACAACGCAGCCGTGTTCGACACGCTGCGCGAAAAGATCCATGCGGGCTATTTTGAGCGTCTGCTGTCCGGCCTGCTCGGCTCGAGCGGCGACCTGTGCACCCTCTATGTGCTGCCGTCGCTCACGAAGGGGGAGGATGACGCCCGCCGCGAATCCGAGCGGCTCGCCGCCGCCACCGCCGCGTGGGATGCCGATCAGCGCAGCAAGGCGTATGCGGCCTTCCGGCGGATGCAGCAGTGGCAGCAGAGCGAGGACAGCACGCAGGCACTCATGAGTCTGCCGCACCTGCGCCTTGAGGATGTGCCGCAGACGGTCGCCCCTGTGCAGACGCAGCCGGGCGAGGTCAGTGGCGTCCGGACGCTGTACGTCTCGGGTGACACGAACGGCATCGTGTACCTCAACCTGTACTTTGACGTCTCCGACCTCACGGACGAGGAGCTGTGCATGCTCAACGTGCTGAGCACCTGCTTCGGTGAGCTGCGCACGGAGACCTGCCCCGCGGACGTGCTGCAAAACCGCGTCAAGGCGCTGCTGGGCTCGCTGTTTTTGCGTGTGGACTGCCTGCAGAAGCAGGGGGACACCGAGCGCGTGCACCCGTATCTGCTCGTGTCGGCAAGCATGCTCGAGGAAAACGCGGCCGAGGCGGTGCAGCTCCTGCGCGAGCTGCTCACGCAGGGGTGCTACGACGAGACGGACCGCATCGGCGAGACCATCATGCAAAATGACTATTTCATGCGCCAGTCGCTCATCTCGAACGGCCACACTTTCGCCGTCACCAAGTCGCTGTCCGCGTTTTCGGCCGGTGCTGCGCTCAAGGAGACGCTCGAGGGTGAGACCTTTGTGCGCTGGTTTGCGGCGCTGGCCGCCGGCTTTGCGCAAAACGGCGCGCAGGTGAGCGCCGCGCTTGCCGCACTCACCGAAAAGGTGTTTGTCACGAGCCGCCTCTTCGCGGGCTATTCCGGCGCGCTCGATGCCGATGTGCTTGCACAGCTCATCGCCGCGCTGCCGCAGGGCGCGCCCGGCGCGACGGCTGCGCATAAGCGCTATGACGCGGCCGCCTGCGCGGTCGAGATCCCGGCGGATGTGGGCTTCTGCGCACTGGGACACAACCTCTACGCCCTCGGCAGCAGCTATTCCGGCGCGTGCCCGGTGCTGTCCTCGCTCGTGAGCTATGGCTACCTGTGGAACATGGTGCGCGTGCAGGGCGGGGCTTACGGCACGGGCATGAATGTGCGCCGCAGCGGCGACATCTTCTGCTACTCCTATCGTGACCCGAACCTCGACAACACGCGCGCGGTGTTTTCTGCGGTTGCCGATTTCATCGAGGATTTCGCGGCGCAGGGCATGCCGCTCGATGACATCATCATCGGCGCGGTCAATACGACCGATCCCTTGCTCGATCCCGCCGGTGTGTGCGAGAGCCAGTGTGTGCGCGCGCTCAAGGGCGTGACGCCGGAGGATCTGGCCAAGACCCGGCATGAGCTTCTGGCGACCAAGCCCGCCGACCTTGCGGCCATGGCCGGCGTCCTGCGCAAATACGCGCGCGAGGGAAAGTTCTGCACCTTCTCCGGAACAAACGGCGGCGCGTAAGGCGCAGCAAAAAAAGAAAAACCTGCGGTTTCCTCGGAAACCGCAGATTTTTTCTGTCTGAAACGGAGGTGTCGTTACGTTTTTGCGAGCGCATCGGTGACCGTCCGGCTGAAGGCGTCCTGATGGCGGTAGAGATTCTTTTTGGCGTCCACATACTCCTGCATATCCTTGTGGTGGTCGAGGTGGTTGGGGGTCACGTTGGTGACGACGGCGATGTTGGGGCTCTGGTGCATACTGATGAGCTGGAAGCTGGACAGCTCC
>OGNB01001104.1_pt1 | contig 16664 bp, 16 predicted proteins | sample 1573301 | NCBI WGS metagenome assembly OGNB01 (sample SAMEA2581914, study PRJEB24529) | metagenome | biome: Human gut stool | place: China | collected 2011
TCACTTACCTATGTGTTGAGCTTCTCCACTTACCGATGTGCTGAACCCGCACCAACCGGAAAATACTGCAAAATACAAAAGTAAGCGATTTGCCGTACGTATTGTTCGACTGTATCAGTATTTGCGTACGGAAAAGAAAGAATTCGTGCTTTCCAAGCAGCTTTTGCGCAGCGGAACAAGTGTGGGCGCAAACCTTGCGGAGGCGGAATGCGCCGTCAGCAGAAGAGATTTTCTTTCCAAGGTGTATATCGCATTGAAGGAGTGTGTTGAAACCAAATACTGGTTGGAATTGTTGTTTGATACAGATTATCTGAGCGAACAGGAATTCCAATCCATAGGTGCTGACTGCGAGGAATTGAGAAAAATGCTGTCGTCAACAACTAAGACGATAACGTCCACTCTCAACTCTTCACACTCAACACAATCGAACTCTATCGGAGGTAAAGACGATTGAAGCTGCAATTCAAACATCAAAAATTTCAAGCGGATGCGGCAAAAGCAGTCGTTGACGTCTTTGTCGGGCAGCCGTACCTCACGCCTACCTATATGATAGACAGAGGCTACGAGAAAATAGAGGCGGACGGTGTGAAATCTTCGCAGATAGCCATAAAAGAAGAAGAGGATTTTACCGGCTGGCGCAACGAGCGCATTGTGCCGGAGCTTTCCGACAAGCTGATTCTGGAACATTTGCAAAAGGTGCAGCGCACGAATCAGATAAAGCCGTCGGACAAGCTGGAAGGTCGTTATAATCTGACGATTGAAATGGAGACGGGCGTCGGCAAGACCTATACCTACATCAAGACCATGTATGAGCTGAACAAGCATTACGGTTGGAGCAAGTTCATCGTGGTCGTGCCGAGCATTGCTATCCGCGAGGGTGTTTATAAGTCCTTTCAGGTGACACAGGAGCATTTCGCGGAGGAATACGGCAAGAAGATCCGGTTCTTTATCTATAATTCCGCCCAGCTCACGGAAATTGACCGCTTTGCGTCGGATAGCTCCATAAATGTTATGATTATCAACTCTCAGGCGTTCAATGCCAAGGGTAAGGACGCGCGGCGTATTTACATGAAGCTGGACGAATTCCGTTCCCGTCGCCCGATTGACATCATTGCAAAGACGAACCCAATTCTGATTATTGACGAGCCGCAGTCGGTCGAAGGAAAACAGACAAAGGAACGGCTGAAAGAGTTTTGCCCGCTGCTGACGCTCCGCTACTCCGCGACTCACAAGTCGGACAGCATCTATAACATGGTCTATCGCCTTGATGCGATGGAGGCGTACAATAAACGACTGGTCAAGAAAATCGCAGTCAAGGGCATCACAGAGTCCGGCAGCACGGCAACCGAGGGATTCGTCTATCTGGAAAGCATCAACGTCTCGAAGGAGAAGAACCCGACTGCTTCCATTCAGTTTGACTGCAAGGGTGCGAAGGGCATTCGCCAGAAGAACGTAACGGTGGGCATCGGCTACAATCTCTATGACAATTCCGGCAATCTTGACGAGTACAAGGTCGGCTTTGTGGTCAAGTCTATCGACGGACGCGACAACTCCGTAGAGTTCCTGAACGGTATCAAAATCTTTGCCGGAGATGTGATCGGTAAGGTCAGCGAAGACCAGCTCCGACGCATTCAGATCCGCGAAACGATTCTTTCTCACTTGGAGCGGGAGCGTCAGCTTTTCCATAAGGGCATCAAAGTTCTGTCGCTGTTCTTCATCGACAGGGTTGAAAAATACAAACAGTATGACGAGGACGGGCATCCGTTCAACGGCATCTATGCGGATATGTTTGAGGAAGAGTACAACGACATCATAGGCTCTATGCAGTTGAGAGCCGGTGACGATGATTACATTCGTTATCTGGACGCAATTTCCGCCCACGATACCCATGCCGGTTACTTCTCCGTTGACAAAAAGGGCAAGATGACCGACAGCAAGCTTTCCGACAAGAAGGAAGGCACATCCGATGATATTGACGCCTATGACCTGATCATGAAGAACAAGGAACTGCTTCTGGATCGTGATCCGAAAAAATCCCCTGTGCGTTTCATTTTCTCGCACTCCGCGCTGCGTGAAGGCTGGGACAACCCGAACGTGTTCCAGATTTGTACGCTGAAACAGAGCAGCAGCGAGGTTCGCAAGCGGCAGGAAGTCGGTCGCGGACTGCGCCTGTGCGTCAATCAAGACGGCGAGCGCATGGACGCCAACGTGCTTGGAAATGATGTGCAGTCCATCAATGTTCTGACCGTTATCGCCAGTGAGAGCTATGACAGCTTTGCAAAGGGCTTGCAGACTGAGCTTGCCGATGCGGTTGCGGATCGCCCCGTGGCGGTTACTGCCGACCTCTTCAAGGACAAGGTCATTGTGGATGCCGGAGGCAACGAACAGGTTGTGGACGGCGATACAGCTCAGGCGATTTATTTTGATTTGATTGTCAACGGCTATATCGACAAGAAGGGTGTACTGACCGATAAATATTATGCAGACAAAGCAAACGGCGCGATTCAGATTGCGGAGGAAGTGGCGGACAGCCGCGATTCTGTGATCAATATTCTTGATTCCGTCTATGACAGCCGCGCTATGCAGCCGGAGAATGCCCGCGACAAGAACGTCGAGCTGCAAGTTGATCCTGACAAGCTCGCCATGCCGGAGTTCAAAGCTCTCTGGAAACGTATCAGCCCGAAATCTGTGTATGTGGTTGATTTTGATACCGATGAGCTTGTAAACAAGGCGATTGCTTCCATCAACAGAAATCTTCATGTGCCGAAAATCTATTTCAAGGTTGAAACCGGCGCGATGGATGAGATCAAGTCAAAGGACTCGCTTCTTGAAGGAAGTGCATTCTCGAAGTCAAAGTCGTCAACTTATGATAGTCGGAAGCAAATCCGCGCCAACAGCAGCGTGAAGTATGATCTGATCGGCAAGCTGGTCGGAGAGACAGGCTTGACGCGAAAGGCAGTCGTTGCAATTCTGACCGGCATTGAGAAATCCGTTTTTGAGCAGTTCAAGTTCAATCCGGAAGAGTTCATTATCAAAGCAGCCGCCCTAATCAATGATGAAAAGGCAACTGCAATCATTCAGCACATCACCTACAATGTGCTGGATGAACATTACGACACGGACATTTTTACCGAACCGACCATCAAGGGCAAGCTTGGAACGAACGCGATGAAAGCGCAGCGGCATCTATACGATCATATCGTGTATGATTCCACGAACGAGCGCAATTTTGCTGCCGATTTGGACACCAACACAGATGTTGCGGTTTATGTGAAGCTGCCGGACAGCTTCTATATCGCAACGCCGGTCGGACATTATAATCCGGACTGGGCGATTGCCTTCTATGAAGGCTCGGTGAAACACATTTATTTTGTTGCTGAAACAAAAGGAACACTGGATTCTATGCATTTTAATCATATCACGCCGGTTGAGCAGGCAAAAATCGACTGTGCCAGAGTGCACTTCAAGGCCATCAGCGACGGAAATGTTGTGTATGATGTGGTGGACAGTTACCAAACCTTGCTGGAAAAGGTAATGAAGTAGGTTGAAAACTCTATCATAAAGTTTCTTTTGCAATCAGAAGGGGTGAGAGCAATATGCGCTGTCCGTGGTGCGGAAGTCCGGTTATGATACGCGGGTCATCTTGGGAATGCGGCTGGTGCGGAGACTTTGGAAGTCTGCAAAGAACACCGGCAAAAAAGTCACAGAATACGGCGCAGATCACGTTGACCCTCTCCTTCGTCTATCATGTTGACCTCCCCGAAACTTGGAGCGATCTGAAAAAGGCACTGGGGCAGCTTGCACCTAAGAACATCTTGCTGTCACAGCTTCTCGGAAAAGTGCTGCTGCACAACATTTCCACCGGAATCCAGCATGCGGGAGCGTTGCCGGACGAGAAAAAGGCGGAGGAACTGCGGACATTTCTACATAATACTCTTGACCTGAATCTGGGCGAAAGCGCAGAGGAGATCATGCGCGATGCAAAACGCGGCGTTCTGTTCCGTGAAGAAGCAGCTCTTTCCGAAACGGACTGCGGCGCGTTCTGGACGGAACTGCTTGCCACGCGCCCGGTGGAGGACTACTATAACCGCGTCGATCCGGACGGCTTATTCGAGCTTTTCTCCGAATTGTCTTCTGCCTATGCTTACTTCGGCGGGAAAAAGGATGAGGAAATGGGCGAAGCGCAGGACTATCAAAATGCGCTGGAAGAAGCCTATCACACCCATTGGCAGAACAAAGTGCTGCTGCATCCGGACGTAGAGCACGCAAAACGTCTTTTGGCGCAGGGCAAGTTTCCGGATTACGAGGACATTTGCCGCGAGATTTTGCTGGTCGAATATCCGGAGGAAGTCCCGCATGAAACCGCCGAGGATTTCGATGAATTGTCGTGGGAACGTGTTCTGGATGATGTGTTTGCAGACGACCCGGAAAAGGGCATGGAGATGTGGCGGCGGCTTCTGGACATCGCAGAACCGTCTCTGAAAACCGATGCCAAAACAGCCGAGAAACTGCTCCCGGACTGGGATTGGCTGGATTCTCCAAGCCATGATCAAGTGCTGCTGCTTTTGACCGCACTGGATGATGAGCGGTTCGCGTCGCAGCTTTTCGAGAGTGCATCCATTGGCAGATTACAGCTTGATGTTCTGAATGCTTGTCGTGACTACGGGCAAGAAATATTAGGACAGCATTGCCTTGAACTTGCGTTGAAGAATCCCTCCCTTGAAGAAAACTGGGAGAAGCGGCTCAAGCGAGTTTTCACCGTAGCGCCGTCTTCTGGAAGGTCAAAGCCGCGATCTAATCCCAGCAAGACCATTGCAGACGCGAAGTCTGATGACGGCACAGTGTATCACTATTGCTCTGTTCAGGTGCAGGGAACACGCCGCCCGTATGCGTATCTGACCGGCGGCTTGCCGCTCAAGGTCGGAGATTGGGTCGAGCTTCCGTTTGGAAAAGACGATGTGCTGCGGAGAGGTCAGGTCAAAGCGGTTATGGACTGTACGCGCATGGTCGCGCCTTGGCCTCCGGAGCAGACAAAGACCGTCATCCGCACGATAGAAACCCCGGCAGCAGTCACGCCGACCATTGAAGTTGCTGCGTCGAAGCCCCAGAAGCGCGTAGAACAGCGAAAAAAGGCTGAAAAAGTAGAAGTTCCCGTGATTTTCGCGCCCGAAACAAAGGCGGAAGAGCCGAAAGCAGAACCTCAAGTCACCGAACCTGTTGCTTCAGAAAAAGATGAAAAGAAACCTATGCCGCCAAAGAAGCTGTTCCCGTTGGGGAAGATCATTGCGGCGGTTCTGGCAGTAGCCGTGATTGCGGGTATCTCTATTTCCGTCTCAAGCCGCAATAAGCAGAGAACAGCAGCTTATGAAGCCGCCCTTCAAGAGTTGTTAAGCGGCAATTACACTTCTGCCGAGCAGGACTTCTCGGAGCTTTCCGGCTATCGGGATGCTGCTTCACTGTCCGTCTACTGCAAATACGCCGATATGTACAAAGACAGGACGGAATACGCGGGCGGACAGGATGAGTTGGCAGACATCACGCTGCAATATGACACGGGATGGCAACAGGATGTTGACGCGCTGGAAACCCGCGTCAAGGGCTATAAGGCAGAGAAGGACGCCGCCGAGGAAGCTGAGCGTCAACGCATCGCTGCGGAGAATGCCGCGAAGCGGGAGCAAAGTCTGAAAAATCAGTATTCCGGAAAGTTGCCCGTAGAAGGGATGCCGGTAAGCTGCCTGAAATACACGTCACTCGGCGAACCGGATAAGCGACTGAACTGCAAAAACTTTGAGAAGCTGGAACAAAATCAGAAGTATTTCAATGTCTACTGGTATGATGGCAACGGAGAAATGATCGCTGCCGGTATGTGCGCTCAGTGGAGAGATGACAGCGAGTTTATGCTGAAATCCTTCTCGCAGTATTACCCGTCAGGCAGCAATAAAGGACAGACCTTCCATTACGGCAACGGAGACAACAATTCTGGAAGCATCCGGGATGACTATGACAATCCCGAAGACCTCTGGGAAGATAACCAAGATTGGTATGAGGACGAGGACGAAGCGTGGGATGAGTGGGAGAATGGTTGAATTCCCCGACTCTGCAATATGCATTATCTTTAAATGTAGATAGACGATTCTCGTTCATAGAAGATACAAGGGACATTCTCTGAAGTATAGAGAATGTCCCTTGTATACACATCAAGCACTTCTGCAAAGGCATAAATTTCTGACGAAATCTATAAAAAATAGTAGAATTTTTCTCTCTCGCACAAGATGAATAGAAGCCCGTTAAGGGATAGGAAAACGCCGAAAACCCGCATGAACACTACGTTTTTGTGAGTTGTCGGCGTTTCTTTTACCCTCTGTTTTCATGGTGCTTTTTCCGTAAATGGTGCCCAAATGGTGCCCAAATTCCACGCGGGCATATAAAAGGTTGTAAAGAGCAGTAAAGAGATACAGCGGTTAAAGGTCTATTTCGCTGTGTTTTTTCTTTGCTGCCCGTTTTCCTTTTTTCGGCTCGGCTTCCTTTGGTTTCTCCGGGGCTGCTTTTTCCACCGCGCTATGGTAAGCGTCCAAAACTTCTTTTTTTCGTTCAAGCCGCACGTCCACATAACGGGCGGTAACAGCTTCAAAGTTCATGGAAAGCCCAAGCGACGCGCCGATACCCGCAAGCGTATGTCCCAAGACTTCGCCAACCGTATAGAAGTCGCCTGTCAGTTGGTGCATATTGGTCGCTGCCGTATGTCGTAAATCGTGAAAACGAATGTGCGGCATATCCAAATCTTCAAGCAGCTTTCCAAATTGAGAGGACACCCACGACGCGGCGATAGGTGCGCCGTCCGGCTTTGCTACAACAAGGTCATTGTCATAGTAAGGCTTTCCGTCTTTTGCTGCCTGTTCTTTCTGTACTTCCTGCATGGCAAGCTGTTTGAGGAAGAACGGGCGGGCAAGCTCCGTAATGGGTAGCTTTCTGCCGTTGGATTTCGGCGGTGCCATTTCTTCAATGACTTTTGTTTTTGGCGGTACCTTGAAAGGTAGCTGCTCGGTAACATCAAAGGTGTTGTTCTCCAAATCCACATTGCGCCAACGCAAGCCTAAGATTTCAGAACGGCGCATACCGTAAAGCCCGCCCAAGATAACAGGCATTTCCCAAACAGTACCCTCGACGCGCTGCATTAAGGCTTTCACCTGTTCCGGCGTGTAAGGGTCAGGGGTCTTGTCGCCTTTCCCAAACTTCGTAAGGGTATCTTTTGCCGCGTTGGTTTCGATATAGCGGTATTTGCGGGCATGGCTCAACGCCACACTCAAAACACGTTTTGCCCCGGCTGCGGTGGACGGCTTCAAGCCTTTGTCTATAATCTGCTGAAACATCTTGTCTACCATAGCAGGGGTAAGCTGATTGAGGGCAACGCCGCCGATATACGGATTGATATAGTTTGCAATCGTCTTTTTATACCCGTCATAAGTAGAGGGGCGCAAGTTCACTCTTGCATAGCTTTCCACCCAGTCATTGAGATAGGCAGCGACAGTCTGTTTCCTCTGTGAAGTAATAGAAGCAACTTGCCCCGGATTTTGGAGCTTCGTTTTCATTTCCGCTTCATGCTGTGCTGCTTCCTTTTTGGTGGCAAAGCCCTTTTTTGCATACGACTTCTTTTTTCCGTCCGGGGCGGTGTACTTTATGTTTACGTCGTAGACTGTGCCGGGTCGTCCGGTCAGTACGCCGTTGCTGTCGCGTTTGTTTTTTACCTGTCTTGTTGAGATTGCCATAACTTAACCCCCTTGCTCTGCCGGGGGCTTTACGGCGTTTTTCGCTCGCTCGTACCAATCCCATATAGCGGTATCGGCAATCAAGCGGCGGTTTCCGTTTTGAACGTATTCCAGTTCGCCGTTATCCATAAGCTCGCGTAATTTATTTTCTCCAATACCGCTAACCTTGCTCATTTGCTCTACTGTTTTCAGCATAGGCAAAACAGGGGCGGCATGGTTTGTAGTTTCCTTTTTAGCCATAGGAATACCCCCTTTCAAAATGGCTCAAAGGTATGTTTTTGAATAAAAGGGGCTTTAATCGAACGGCTATTAGCATAGCTCCACGAGAATTTCACTCCTGCGTGGTTCTCACGCAGCCCTACCCATTGCCTGCGACGCTTCTAACGCTCGGACTGTGGCTGTAAGGGAGTATCATTATCCCTCTTGTGTGTCGTCGCCCGCAAGCTGCTGACTTGCTTTGCGGTGTAGTGTTGTTCGCTCGTTCCCGAAAGGGAAGTCATGGCGCACCCGCTGTATGGCTCGGCACAAAAGGAACGTATCCGATTTGCCCTATACTGCGTCGCCGTTCTCTTGCGCCGCTTTCTTTTTCAAAGAACAAGATGGCTGTTCTGCTTGCCGTAAAACGGAAAAGGGGTTACAAGACGTTTTACGGTCATGCTCAACTATTCATCAGCCCGAAATGTGAGGATAGCCCTCATCAGTCTTGCTTGCAGCCGTTCCCGTATGTCCTCGTCAACGCCATAGTAGACGTTGCCGCGCTCGTCGTAGAGCTTCCGCATGGACAGGCTCGCTATGTAGCCGCTGAAATGCTGCAAGACTATTTTCATAGCGTCCGGGTCGCCTTTGCTCGCCGCCACAATGACGGGATAGGGAACAAGGGCGATTTCCGGGTAGTCGGATTGTTTACCATTCTTCCCATTCATCAGCGTGTCCCTCCAAATATTTCTTTAACAGTTCAAAAGAGCTTGTCCGTCTGTACTGTATCGTGCTGCGCGACGTATTGAACATCTTTCCGATTTCCACGTCGGTCATGCCCTCGAAATAGTACAGCAGGATAGCAGTCCTTTTTTCCTCCGGCAAAGTGCGGATTGCTTCAAGCAGCAGTTTCGGGGTTATCTCTTTTCCTGCCATTTGATAACGCGGTTCAGCTTCTTCGTCTTGAAAATACTTGTCAACGGTGTAAAGCTGCCGTTCCTCATGCAAGGCAAGGTCGCAAAACGATACTTCCCGTTTTCTGCGTCGCCGGATTTCGTCGTGGGCGTTGCACGCTTCGTTGTGCAGCACCCGTTTACAGAAACTTTGAAAGGCACATTGCTTTTGAAATTCTCTGCGATTAGGTTCCATGTTCTCACCTCCTTTCTGTCGAAAGGTGGTAGTACCTCCCCTTTTCGCGTGATAATACAGACGACTTTTTCAAACGCTGGACGAAAGCAAAAATTTCTTTGAAAAAAGTTCTGTAAAATGCAAAATGCGCCCATCTGCAAGGCGCAGACAGACGCAAAGGAAACATAAAAAGTATTTAGATGATGTGATTGTTCATCTTTATGCCCGAAATACCCCGTTGCAGGGGATAGACTTTTTTTGATAATTGGGGGAATGTCGATTTGTGTCGATAAGTTGATAAGTGCATGGCGGCTACCTCCTAAAGCCGCCATGCCTTTACATGGTAGAGGGTCGTCGTTGGAATTTAGATGGATAAAAAGAAACGGCGGCTCTGATAATCAAAGCCGCCGAAATAGAGTAGGCGCGTGAAAATGTGTCTGCTCTGCGACGGCTTTTTTTCTTTTGCCGTCGTCCGGCAGATGAAATCATTTAGTTAAATAGTCAGATTCATCTATTGTTTTAAGAATATAATTCACATCATCATATCTTGAAGAATCCGATTGAGAGCCTAAACTACATATTAAAAATTCCTTTCCATGTTGTTGATAAAGAACAACTAAATTATAGTCATTAGATAAGGAACCTGTCTTGATACCTTTAACATTTTCATTGTAATATTCTGATGTTTGGTCAAGAAAAGTATTAGTATTCCTCCATGTCTGCGTACTTCCGTCAGGTAAAGTAGCTGTATAATTACTCTTTGAAACAATATCTCTAAACCATTGCTTCTCTAAAAGGTGAGTAGATACTGATTTTAGGTCTGAAACGGTAGTGAGAGCATTGACATCATATCCGCTTGGGTCATATAAAATTGTGTTTTCATACCCTTGATTTTGTAAGTAATTATTTAGATGTTCCATAAAAACATTAATACGTTCTTGACTATTCTTAGCTTGTGGTGAAAGAATAGAACCACAATAATCCGCGACTACATAAGCAGCGTCATTTCCAGATGGAACCAACATGGCAGCAAACAAATTGTGGAGAAAATATTTTTTCGCGTCTATATTCGCAACAGATGAACCAGGTTTAGTTAATTGGATTGCTTCATAATTTGCAGGAACAATACTATCTAAATCCGCAAGTGTTGCTGCGTATTCAATGACAAATAATTTGGCTAAGCTGGCAGGAAGCTGTTGCTCGTTTTCTCGCTTTGAAATAAATATATTGTCATTAGAAAGGTCAACTAATATGAGGGATTTTGCATTATAAAAATCTTGAAAGGAAATTCCATTCAGCCAAGAGTTGATTTTATTCTTCTCATTGCGAAAATTGTCAGGTTTCATTGCCCACAATACAAAAGCAACACTAAATATTATCAAAACAAGAAAAATACAGATACCGCTTACATGGAATTTTTTTCTCTTATAATTTCTTCTCATCTACTTAATTCACCTCCCTAAATGTACTTGAAAATTACTTGTTAGTAAGACCAATCAATAATTAACATCTATACACTCCCTAAAACCAGATGGATCACCTAGTTTTGCTTTGTCAATATTTTCTCGCAAATAATTACGAGTAGCGTCATCGCACCTGTCTTTTCCCATATATGGCATATCAAATGCTTTTTCCAATTCTTCTAATGCTTTTTCGGCTCTTTCCGGATTTGTATTATAAGTGTCAAGCCATTCTTTCATCCATGAATATTCCCACAAGTTAGAAGCTCTTGTTTCACCATAGCCAACTTGGAAAGAAGCCCCTGTATCTTCATTTTCCAACTTTTTAGGAAGTTCAACTCCATCTGGCCAATCCAAACTGTCAATGGTTGCAAGATATTCTTCTTCGATATGCTCAAAGTCTGTAAATCCTCTTGAATCAGATGTAGTATCAGAATTAGAACACCCCGCAAACATTAAGCATATCATTAAAGTAAAAATCATTCCTAAAAGAATTTTTGTTTTAGCAGATAATATTTTCATATTTATTCCTCCAATTTCTTAAACTTTTATCTAAGTGCTAATGCAGGTTCCAGTTTTGCTGCTTTTATTGCGGGCAATAACCCGCCTAATAATGCAACAATAACAGAAGTTATTACAGCTATGACAGCCGAAAAAATAGGATAACTTGGTGCTGTTATTGGTGAATCAGGTGGAAGCAATACACTGATACCTTCAACGATAAGTAGCGAGAGTAAAATTGACGCAATGCAAACGAATATTGAAATAATCAGTTGCGTACCTAAAACCAAAGTAACAATATTTGCGCGGGAAGCTCCTATTGCTCTTCTAATCAACAGCTCATGTGTACGTTGTTCTAAAGAAGATAAACCTATGTTAATCTGTCCCAAAACAGAAACAAACAATAATAAAAACGATGTTACTAAAAGTCCTAGTTGAAGCATAGCTAATACAGAATCATAAGCATTACCAATATCGCTTCTTCCTGTATTTTCTAAATGACCTCCTATTGTTTCTTTCAAAATATCTTGTAAGGCAGAATACATTTGTTTTGTTGTAAGTCCATTAGTCATGTGCCAATAAATATTTGCACTTTGTACTTGCCACATATTAGGAACAAGCTGTTCTATTGCTTGTACGTCAATATAGATTGTAGGTATATCCTTTCCGTCATTTACAATCCCAGTTACGTTAAACGGTGTTAATGCAAGGCTGTTTTTTGGATTACCTACGGCATACGAAGTATTGAAATAGGATTCAGCCTCTTTATTTACTACCATACAAAGAATATTGTTTGTTTCGGAGGAGTAAAACCAATTTCCCGATGACATAGGTAAATTATAGACTTTATTGTAACCTGTTGTTGTGAAAATGACATCAACAGGTATAAAATCTTTATAAAGTGTGTCATTTTTATCTTTCAATGATGAAAGGGATGGAATCGGTGCAAAGCTTATATTTTCCTGCATAGACAGAGTAACGGCTATCGAGTCATCTAATTGCTGTACTTTTGTCAAAAAATTCTGCATTTTAGCGGCATCTTCAAAACGGCAATCCATTATTGAAAAGGAGTATGTTGGAACCCAACCGTATATCTGTGCATTAACAGAAATTAAATACTCTTTACCAAGAGTACCAACCAAAACGGAACCTATCATTGCTATAATTCCTACAAGCATAGAAATACTGGTTAAAATATTGCGGAGAGGAGAAATACGAAGGTCTTTAAGAATCATATTTAACACATTGAAGCCTCCCTCCGTCCATTTCAAAAATTGTATTACAAGTCTTTGCAATATCGAGGTCATGAGTTACTATTAAAAGCATAATGCCATTTTTAAGCACAACTTGATGTAAAAGGTCCATAATTTGTTTTCCGGTTTTTTTATCTAAAGCACCAGTAGGTTCATCACATAAAATGGCTTCCGGCGATACTGCAAGTGCGCGGGCAATCGCCACTCTTTGTTGTTCGCCTCCTGATAAATTAGATGGATAATCATTTTCTTTTCCTTCTAATCCAACACTTTGCAAAAGATTTCGTATTGCTTCTTTCCGCTGTCTTGTATTCATTTTCTTTTTGGAATAAAGTAAAGGAAGCTCAATATTTTCCCAAACTCTTAAATGTTTAATTAAAGAATAGTTTTGAAAAACAAAACCGATATTACTTGCTCGAAGCATAGATAGCTGGCTATCTGTTAAAGTGGAAACAGACATACCATTATAAAGAAATTCGCCTTGATATGAGTGGTTGAGTAAACCTATAATTGATATAAGGCTTGTTTTTCCTGAACCCGATTTGCCTACAATAGCATAGCTGTTTCCTCGCTTTAGTTCCATATTTGCTTTGTTTACAGTTACTAAGGTATCACCATTATTCAAATTAACAGTCGCTACCAAGTTTTTTATTTGAATTAAATTTCCTCCATTCGTTTTTTCCATGTTACAAATTACTCCTTGGGTCAAGGTTTGGGGGAATAGAAGAAATTGTATCGCCCTCATTTACACCCGACAATATTTCTATATATGCACCATCAGTTGCACCCAGCATAACTTCTGTTTGAATTTGTTTTCCGTCATTTATTACGGTTACCATTCCCTTACCTTGTCTGCCCGCAATGACTGAAAGTGGTAACAAAAGCACATCTTTTCTAGTTTCGGCTGTTATGACAACGGTAGCACTTTGTCCGGGTTTTACATCAATATCTTTTCCAATTAAACATTGCAATGTGCTTTCTGCATTTTCTGATACTGGTACTACAACTGCAATCGCTTCCGTAGGTCCCACACCATCAACTACTTGAAACTTTGCTTTTAATGCTGCATTTTCCGGCAATATTTTCAAAAAATTTTCAGCTTCAATATTGAGAGCAAAACCTGTGTACTTAGCTGTTGCTAAGGGATAATTTTTGGGAACACTCTCATTAGATGAGATAATAGAAAGAATCGTTGCGTCAACTGGGGATTTTATTTCTTCTTCAGATACTTTCCCAATCACACCACCCTCAGTAATTTTGTTGCCGGCTGAGGAACAGGCTTCAAAAGTACCCTCAACAGAAGAACATAAAACAAAATCCAAAGCCGGAATAATAGTTGTGTGAGCAGATACCGTTGGAGTAAGATTACCGCGAGTAACGGATACCGTTTCAACGGATTGTACTTTTGGATTTACGTTACTGGTTTCATTTTTCTGCTCGTCAAAACAACAGGCAGATAACACAATTATTATCATACATAGCATAGGTAACGCCATAATTCGATTTTGGTATTTCACCAACATACCTCCTTGTTATTGTATATTATATTTCGTTTAAAGATAAAAGGCTTTCACCTTGATACAATAATTGTATCAAAATAAAAGCCTTAATTTTGATGATTGTTCGCAAGAAAATCCTCTTTTTTGCTACGGAATTTCTTACGATTTTCCTACGAAAGTGGAAGTGTAACTATAAATTTTATACACTCGTCTTTACTATGAGCAACAATAGTCCCCTTATGTAGTTCTACAATATGTTTCGCAATCGCAAGTCCCAATCCGGCACCACCACTTGTAGTATTTCTTGATGTGTCAACTCGGTAAAACTGCTCAAATATTAGTTTTAGTTTTTCTTCTGCGATAGGATTCCCAAAATTTTCAAAAGTAATTACAATAGTGTTCTCTTGAAGTTCTGTGGTTATTGCAACTTCTGTATCTGTATAACTGTAAATTACCGCATTACGCAAGAGATTATCGAACACACGTTGTATTTTGTTTGCGTCGCAATGTAGCATAATGTCGCTTGTACTATTGAGAGTACATTTCAAATTTTTTTCCTTTAATATGGGCTTAAATTCATAGATAAGTTGTTCTAATAAACGGGTCAAATTTATGTTGCTGTATTGTAATGTTATGTTAGATAAGTTAAATCGTGTGATTTCAAAAAACTCGTTTATCAAATCTTCAAGACGTTCTGCTTTATCAAGAGAAATAGAAAGATACTTTTCTCTTAACTCCTGTGATATTTGTTGTTCATCATCATGCAGTAGTGTTAGATAGCCAATGACGGAAGAAAGCGGCGTTTTCAAATCATGTGCAAGGTACATAATCAAATCATTCTTGCGCTGTTCATTTTCCTGTGCAAGTCGCGCATTGTTTTCTGCTTCTTGCTTTAAGCGATTTATGTTGATAGCAATTTCGCTTAGTTCCGGTGAGAGTTCAATATAATCTACTGATTTATCAAATAGTTTTCCTGTTGCAGCTTGTAACTCGTAGACATAATTAACAACCTTTTTCAAAAGTTTATAAGTCAAATACAAAATGCAAACTACCCATAATATAAGCCCTACCATATAAACATAAAGTCCCCTATATATCAGGTAGTAATGTTCCACATATCTATCCAGTACCCAAGTAAGTCCCATATCTAACGAAACCGTACACACTAAGATAATTCCCGAACAAATTACACTCTGTAAGATATAACTTTTAAACAGGATTGTAAGCAGATAATTTTGTTCATTTTTATTCAATTTCATAACCTACCCCCCAAACTGTTTTGATAAATTTTGGATTTTTGGCGGGTTCATTTAATTTTTCTCTAAGCCGCCCTATATGTGCCATTACGGTGTTGTTATTATCTAAATATTTTTCTTTCCAGATATTTTCAAATAGTTCCTCAGTTGAAACAACTTTGCCTTGATGTTCACATAAATACCAAAGGATTGAAAACTCGATAGGAGTTAAAGATATTTCTTTTCCGAACAAAAAGCATTTATGCGTGTCCTTATTGATAATCAATCCTCTAATGTCATATTCACTTTTTGGAAAAAACTGCTTTTTTGTTGGATTGTTGTACTTCTGATAGCGTCTTAACTGTGTTTTCACTCTTGCAATGACTTCAAGGGGATTAAAAGGTTTTGTTATATAATCATCGGCACCTATTGTTAGCCCCATTATTTTATCGCCATCATCAATTTTAGCTGTAAGCATAATAACAGGGAAATAAAAATTTTCTCTAATTTTTTGGCAAATACGGAATCCGTCTATATCAGGAAGCATAACGTCCAATATCGCCAAATCAATTTCCGTTTTCTGAATACATTCCAATGCTTCAATTCCATTGTAATATTTGTGTACTATATAATTATCGTTTTTAAGATAAACTTCAAGTAAATCTGCTATCTCTTTTTCATCATCTACAACTAAAATTTTTTCATTCATTGTCTACACTCCTTTTTATCCTTTTATCAAATGGTTTTACTGCGCTCTTGGGTATCAACCACATATAACCGATTTTTGAAACACCAGGTATTCGATTTTCTTTACAAAGTATCTGCACACGCCGTTCAGAAATACCCCATTTTTCCGCTGCTTCGGGACAAGACATATATTCCATATCGTAACCGTCCTTTCTTCAAACATTATCAATATAATTATACTCGGATAACCGAATAATAGCAAGTACATGATATGCTCTATTTCTATCCATACTATGATGCGTGTAATCATATCTTGAAAGAGAGATGAAATATACAATGTAGTTGGGTGAAATGATTATGAAGCAGAGCAAAGAAAAGTTTGATTTTAAGGCTTTCGGACAGGCTATCAAAGCGGCAAGAAAAGCAAAGGGAATTTCCCGCAACCAGTTAGCGGATAAGCTGAACATTGCGCCGCGATATATCGCGTCCATTGAAAACAGCGGGCAGCACCCAAGTTTGCAGATTTTGTATGAGCTTGTAACCCTGCTTGACGTATCGGTAGACCAGTTCTTTTTCCCGGAACGGGAACAGGAAAAGTCCACACGCCGCCGTCAGCTTGATACCATGCTCGACGGCATGAGCGAAAAGGATTTGAAAATCCTGTCAGCTACCGCAAAAGGGATTGAGGAAGCCAACAACGAAACAACGGGGGAATAAAGTTCCCTCGTTTCTTCATAGAAAAAGCAGTTTGAAACGTCGCAGTTTGCGGCGTTTTTCTTTTGTCCTGCTTTGGCAAAATCAGATTTTCCATGTAGTAGGGATAAAGGGAGAAAGTTTCTTAGCAAGCATAGGAAAGGGGTACCCTTTCCGTATTTTCGCCCTCCTGCGCTGCGGCGCGTCGGTTGAAAATTGCTTGTTGGGAAGTGTCCCAAACCCTCGG
>OGNB01001109.1_pt1 | contig 16643 bp, 12 predicted proteins | sample 1573301 | NCBI WGS metagenome assembly OGNB01 (sample SAMEA2581914, study PRJEB24529) | metagenome | biome: Human gut stool | place: China | collected 2011
AGGATAACGGGTAACGCCCGCCCAGAGCGATCTGAGGAAAAGTGCAACAGAAATATACCGCCTCGTCCTTTATATCAGTTGAGCGACTGAAAACAATGTCTCCCAATTGAGCAAAAACAGCCGGCAAAGCCCCTGCTTTGACGGCAGAGGAGGCGCAACGGAATGTATGAGCTTTGCCGCTTGCGGCGAAGCGAAGGATATGAAGTTTGCGCCGACGAGGTAAGGGTGGAAACGTGCGGTAAGAGCGCACGCATCGGCGTGGAAGCGTCCGTTGCTGTAAACTCTATCCGGAGCAACACCGTGGAGGAAACAAGGCCTGCCCGGCTGTTTCCGAGGAGGTGGCTGGAGCGCATTGGCAATGATGCGCCTAGATAGATGACTGTCGATTACAGAACCCGGCTTATAGACCCGATCGCAAAAGCCCCTCGCGCTATGCGCGAGGGGCTTTATTTCGCCTTCTCGTAGGGACGGACGGCTCTGTCCGCCCATGGGAAGTTACGAATTCGCCGAATATTTTCGCAAAAACGGGATTTTCTGCGGGCGGACAGAGGCGTCCGCCCCTACAAGATTTCTGAAACCAACGCGTAGGGGTCGATGCATCGTTAATCCCGAAATATTATTTTTTCGTCAGGCGATTCAGCAGGGTGGCGCTTATGATAATGACGACCATGACGATAAAGATGGCGAGCATGCCCTTTCCCATGTAGGGAAGCAGCTCCGGCAGGCGCTCAGGATGAAAGTTCATGGTTTTCCCTCCTTATTTCATAAAAAAGTTCAAAATCAATCCGCCCGCGATGACGGACGCGATCTGACCCGAGACGTTCACGCCGATAGAGTGCATCAGCAAAAAGTTCTGCTGGTCTTCCTTCAGTCCCATCTTATGGACGATCCGCCCGGACATCGGGAAGGCCGAAATGCCCGCCGCGCCGATCATGGGGTTGATTTTCTTCTTTAAGAAGAGGTTCAGGAATTTTGCGAACAGCACGCCGCCCGCCGTGTCAAACACAAACGCGAACAGGCCAAGCGCCAGAATGAGAAGCGTCTGCGGCTGCAAAAACTGCTCGGCGCGCATCTGCGACGCGATGGTCAGCCCGAGGAAAATCGTAATGAGATTTGCCAGCACCTTCTGCGCTGTCTCGGAAAGGGAGTTCAGAACGCCGCACTCACGAATTAAGTTACCGAACATCAAAAATCCGACAAGGCTCACAGATGCAGGCGCGACCACACCCGCAACGATCGTCGTGAGAATTGGAAAAAGAATCTTCGTCGTCTTGCTGACGGATTTCTGCTCATAGGGCATGCGGATCAGGCGCTCTTTCTTCGTCGTCAGAAGCCGGATCACCGGCGGCTGGATGATGGGCACGAGCGCCATGTAGGAATACGCCGCGACCATAATCGCGCCAAGATACTGGGACCGCAGCTTCTGCGCTACAACAATGGCCGTCGGGCCGTCGGCCGCTCCGATGATGGCGATCGAAGCCGCGTCCGGAAGATCGAAGAACATACCGGCCAGACACAGCGTAAAGAAAATGCCGAACTGCGCCGCCGCACCGAAGATCATAAGCTTCGGGTTCGTGAGCAGCGGCCCAAAGTCGATCATTGCGCCAATGCCGATGAATAAAATCAGCGGAAATAGCTCGTTTGCGATGCCCGCGTCATACAAAACGCTCAGCGCCCCGCGCTCCAACTGCCCGCTCACCCACTGGTCGACCGCACCGGACATCGGAAGGTTCACCAAGATTGCGCCGAAGCCCATCGGCAGCAGCAGGCTTGGCTCCATGTCCTTCGCGATGGCAAGGTAGACAAGCAGTCCGCCGATCGCCCACATCACCACCTGCTGCCAGGTGAGGTTTCCCAAATTGCTGTACAGGATTTCCATACACGTCTCCCCTTTTTTGAAAGCTGGATGCATAGGAGCAGGTTCCGTGAAAGGATTTTGTTTTCCCTCGGAAACAAAAAAACTCTGATCGCCGCGCCAAAGCGCGGCAATCAGAGTTTTGCCATTTCATCCAGCGGCGGGTCCTAAGACCGTTTTGACGCCATCTGTCGCGATTTCTCGCCGGCTACTTCCTCTTATGCACTAATTGCTATCAGTATACGAAACCGGCTTACTTTTTGCAAGCGAAATCTGTCTTTTTTACAGGCTCTTAACGCCCCTCACTCATACCGCAGTGCTTCGATCGGGTCCATCTTCGCCGCCTTGTTTGCAGGGTAATATCCGAAAAACACGCCAACAGCCAGAGAGAAGGTAAACGCAAGCACAATCGCGCCAATGCTCGGAAGCACCGCGTTTTTGAGAAGTCCGCTTCCGACATAGCCCATGATCGCACCCAGCACAATGCCGATTGCTCCGCCAATCAGGCAGATGATCACGCTCTCGACGACAAATTGCAGGCGGATATTGTTGTTCGTCGCGCCGAGGGCTTTTCGTGTGCCGATCTCCCGCGTACGCTCGGTAACGGAGACGAGCATGATGTTCATCACGCCGATCCCACCGACGAGAAGCGAGATACCCGCAATGACCGAGATGGCAACCGAGAGGGTGCTCATCATCGAATCGACGGACGAGATCATCGTGTCCATGCTGATGGCCGTGACGGTGTAATTTTCGTTCGTGCGGTAATACCGGGCCAGATAATTCTTGACCTCTGCCGCAACCTCCGTGCTGCTCTCGCCGAGCGCTGCCTGCACGGTAATGTTCGAAAAGCCGCGGTCCGCGCCGACCAGCTGCTTGGCAGTCGAGAGCGGAATGTAGAGCGAGGTCGAGATGTCCTTATCCGAAGCCGTCGAAAAGGAGAACGCCGACTGCTCGTATTTGTAAACGCCTACAATGCGGAACGTGTAGCTTCCGCCCGTCAGCTGCACCAGAAGCTCCTGTCCGAGCGCGCTTTCCTGATTGCCGTCAAAGAGATTATTCACAAGCTTATCGCTCACCACGCAGACCATGCGCCGCCCGTCATCGTCCTTCTGCTGTAAAAGCCGTCCTGCCGAGAGCTTCACGTCGTTGACCGTAAAATATCCCTCGTTGACACCCGTAGCCGAAACGTTGGCATACAGCCGTCCGTCCTTGGCCTTGCCGCTTCCGGCGGACTGGGAAAGTCCGGTCGCCGCGAGGCGCGCGCCGAAATTCTCCTCCATGGCCGAAACCATCTCGGGGGTTATGAGATCGGACGATTCCGGCTGCTTCATGGCCATCATGCTCATCATGTCGTCGCTGGATACCTCGCGGGACTTTTCCTGCAAGGAGACGATAATTGTCGACGCGCCGAGGTCGCTCATCGTGCCGTTGATATAGCCCGACAAGCCGTCGCCTACGGTCAGAATGCCGATGACGGCGGCAATGCCGATGATGATGCCGAGCATCGTCAGAACCGCGCGCATCTTGTTCGCCTTCAGCCCCTCAAGCGCGAGGCGGATCGATTCACCGAGTCCCATCTTCTCTCGCGCCCCTTTCGCCGTTTGTGTATAAAATGCCGTCGCGCATCGTAAGGATCCGGCCGGTTTCCTCCGCCAGCTCCTGATTGTGCGTAATCAGAACGATTGTCTTTCCCTGCTCGCGGTTGAGCTGGTGAAATAAATCCATGACCATGCGGCCGGTTTTGCTGTCGAGCGCGCCCGTCGGCTCGTCGGCGAGGATAATCGCCGGGTCGTTTGCCATCGCCCGCGCGATCGCCACGCGCTGCTTCTGGCCGCCGGAGAGCTCGTTCGGCTGGTGCAGCATGCGATCGCCCATACCGACCAGATCCAAGAGCTCTTCCGCCCGCTGCGTCCGCTTTTTCTGCGGCACGCCTGCGTACATCATCGGAAGCTCGACGTTCCGCAGCGCGTTTGTGCGCGAAATGAGATTGAAGTTCTGGAACACAAAGCCGATTTTCCGGTTACGGATCTGCGAGAGCTCATCGTCCGCCGCATCCTCCACATCGGTCCCGTCGAGCCAGTACGTTCCTTCCGTCGGCCGGTCAAGAACGCCGATCATGTTCATAAGCGTCGATTTGCCGGAGCCGGACGCGCCGACGATGGAGACAAACTCCCCCTCGTTTACATCCAGATCAATCCCATGCAAAATCTCCAGCTCGTTCGGCTGCCCGATATAAAAGCGCTTGACAATGCCGCGCATACGGATCAGCTGTCTGCCGCTCATTGGTACGCCCCCATCTCGGCCATCGCCTCAAAGCCCGTGGCCTGCGCAAGAGTCACCGTTTTGCCGACATACGAAAGATACGTCTTCGCCTCGGTAATGACGCGCAGCCCCGCCTCCACGCCGGAGCCCGAGACCGCGATGTCGAGATCATCGTCGAGCCCTGTTGTAACCGGCAAACTTTCAACGAGATACGTGTCCTTCTCCTGCGCGCGCAGAACAAGAATGCAGGTTCTCCCATTTTCATCGGTGTAGACCGCCTCATAGGGAACGGCCAGCACGTGCTGCTCCCGTGCGATGATGTAGCTCAGGCGCGCCTCCATGCCGATGCGAAGCCCGGAATCCGTCTCGTCCACGGAGACCTCCGCCTCAAAGGCAGGATCGGAAGCGCTCTCCGTATCGCCCAGCTGGTTTTTCTTCGCCGTGGGCGCAATCGTCGTGAGCGTGCCGGGAATGACCGTGTCGCCCGTCGCGTCGGACTTAATTTCAACCGTCATGCCCGTCTTCACGTCGCCAAGATCGTAGCCCTTGACGCTCGTGGACACAACGAGATGGTCGGTGTCCTCGATCACAAACAGGAGCCCCGAGCCGCTCGAGCCGACCGTTGCATAGACCGCCGTCACAGTGCCGGAAACAGGTGCAGTGATTTTCGTGTCGTCCAGCGTTTTACCCAGCTGCCGGAGCGATTCCTCCGTGACCGCCGTGTTCGCGCCCGCGTTTGCCGAGGCCAGTGTATCAGAATACGCCTCCAGCTGGTCCTCCGTGCCCTTTTTCGTGGAATCCAGACTCGTCAGCGCCGTCTGATACGCGCGCCACGCGCTGTCGACCGCGTCGGCATAGTCGCTGAGCGCCTGATCTTCCCCGCGAAGCGCCGCATTATAGGTCGCCTGCGCGATATCATAAGCAGACTGCGCCGACTCGACCGCCTGTCTTGCACTCTCGCGCCCCTGCTTGGCCGATTCATAGCTGGACGCAATCGTCTGCACCTGCTTTTGAAGCGTTTCCAGTTCCACAACAAGTGTGATATACTCGACCGACAGCTGCTCGCCTGCGTCCTCGAGTTCCTGCTTGCGCTGCTTGTCCTGTTCGATCTGACTGTTCAGCTCCGGAAGCGTGTCTTTTGCCTCTGCGGCCGACTTGTACGCGCTGTTTGCAGAATCGAGCGCCGTCTCCGCATTATCGAGCGCCGTTGCGGCGTTGTCCCGCGAAGCCTCGGCGGAAAGGACCTGCGTATTTTCGCCGAGGTTCACGTTTTCTTTATACCGCTCATACGCGTTCGAGGCCTTTACATACGCGTCGTAGGCGTTATCCACCTGCGACTGCGCACCGATCAGGCTCGCGTTGAGCCCCGCGTCCAAACCTTGCTTAAAATTATCGTATGCGTCATACGCGCTCTGCACCTGCGCGCCCGCGCTGCCGGAGGCGACCTCCATGGAGGTTTTCTGCGTGGCGATCTGGTTTTCGATCTGCTCGCCGTCGAGCTCCGCCAGCAAGTCGCCTTCCTTTACAATGTCGCCAACCTCGACCAGCACGCTCTTGACCTGGTAGGCAAGCGTCGAATAGACCTTCGTGGTGTCGCTGCTCTCGACGGTTCCGGTCGCGCTGATGCTCGACTCCAGATCGGCATATTCCAGCACCTGCGTATCCGAGGCCAGAACCGCCTGCGTATTGCCGCCCTTTTTCCGCAGCAGAAAGAATCCCGCCGCAACGAGGACCACAACCGCCAGTACGATCCAGCCTGTTTTGAGCTTCTTTTTCTTCCGCCGGGGCTTGGCGGAGGCTTCTTTCATTTCTTCCATTGACTGTTTCTGCTCCTTTGTGCGCGGGATTGCCCGCAAGGCAAACAATCCCCAAAATACTGCTTACCAGCATACTCCCAAACCGCGCGCAGTTCCCAAAGTTTTTGTGAATATTCAGATACATTTCAGATACAAAGGTTACATTTTTCGCAGCTTTTTGGAAAACGGGCGCACAAAAGCGCCGGTACAAGTGTCCCGGCACTTCGCCGTATTCAAAGCTTATTCTGTCATCATGCGGATGATTTCCTTGTCGGTCTCGCGCATGCCGACGCGGCCGAGGCGGCTGAAATTTGCGATCGAGTTTTCCACGCCCTTGGCGACCAGTCCGTCGCCGCCGTAAAACTGCTTGCCGCAGCTATACATCTCAAAGCCCAGAATGCCCGCCTCGACCGCCATCGCGATTTTGGCCGCGCAGGAGGACTTGGCTCCGTCGCAGACAATGCCGGACGTGACCGCCAGCGCGTTTACGATCGTGTGGGAAATTTCCCGGCAGCCGCCGCCGTGCAGATACGTAATGCCGGCGCCCGCACCAGCGCCCGCGCTGACCGCGCCGCAGTAGGCCGAGAGCCTGCCGATGCCGGTCTTTTCATGGAGCGTCACAAGATTCGAGACGAGAAGCGCTCTAAATAGCTTCTCTTCGCTTACGCCGAGCTCTTTGGCGTAAATATAGACCGGAAGCGAGGCCGTAATACCCTGATTGCCGGAGCCGGAGTTGATGACGACGGGAAGGTCGCAGCCGTTCATCCGCGCGTCCGAGGCCGCCGCCGCATAGGCCCGCGCCCTTGTGCGCACATCGTCGCCATACGCCGTGAGCAGCACCCTTCCGATGCCCGCGCCGTAGCTTCCCGTCAGACCTTCCTCCGCAATCGCGCAGTTGCACGCAAGCTGCCGCTCCAAAATCGGTCTCACGTCATCTAACTCGCACGTGTCCGCGAACTCGCAGATGTCCGCAACATTCAAAAGCGTATAGTCGGGCGCACCTTCGTCCTTGCCCGTATCCTCGTCCGGATCCTTGGAGAACAAAACGCCCGCATCTGTCTCCACCAGAACGATATTCGTATGCTCCTGCACGGCGCGCACAGTCGCAAAATGGCCGTTTGCCCGGACGGTCACCTCAATATCCAGAAGGAACTCCGATTCCGCCGCCGAGACGGAAAACGCCGTTTGTTCCAGATACCCGGGCAGAGCCGCAATCTCGTCGGGCATCACGTGCGACACGACCTGCAAGCCCGCCTCTGCGTCGCCTGCCAATGCGCCGATGGCAGCAGCCGCTTCGATACCGCGAAGGCCGCCGGTGTTCGGAACAATGACGCTCTTAACGTTCTTGATGATATTGCCGCTCGCCGCAACGTCGATCTCAGATGGCAGCATCCCCAAAGCTTTTCGTGCCACCGCCGCACAGTAGGCAATCGCAATCGGCTCCGTGCAGCCCATCGCGCACACAAGCTCCCGCTTTAAAATCTCCACATAGGTTTTGTAGACCGTGCTCGTTCGTTCCATGCCGCATTCTCCCTTTCCTCGCCGTTTCCGGCATTTTTTCTTATTCTACCATGTTCGCCCCGGAAGGACAAGGGGCAGTGTGAAAATCGCCCGGGTTCTGCCCGGGCGATGAACCTCAGATGTGCGAAAGCAGGAACTGCCGCATGTTTTCCTTCCCTTCCTCGCTCAAGGGAAACGTCTCCTGCGCCTCCATCTCGCTTTTCTCGTAGCAAAACGGTCCGTGCCAGAGCTCACAGAGCATGGAGCTCGCCTCCATGTCGACCTCCTTCGGGTTTTTCATCGTGATGGCGGGCGTGACCTTGAAGCGCAGCGCGCCGTAGCTTCCGGTAAAGACGTTGTTATTTTCAAAGCTGTGCAACACCGGCAGAAAAAGCTCTTCCATTTACGCCGTCAGCGCCTCCATTTCGTCAAGCAGCTTCGAGAACATCGCAAGCGCCCGGTTGACAGGCTCTGCCGTCGTCATGTCAACGCCCGCGCCCTTCAAAAGCTCGATCGGGCTCTTGCTGCATCCGCCGGAGAGGAAGCCGAGGTATCGCTTGACCGCGGGCTCTCCCTCGCTCAGAATGCCCTCCGAGAGCGCAATCGCCGCCGCATAGCCTGTCGCGTACTGGAAGACGTAATAATTATAGTAGAAGTGCGGGATCCGTGCCCACTCGAGCGCAATTTCCTCATCGAGCACCACGTCTTCTCCATAATAGAGCGCGTTGAGCTTCCGGTATTCCTCGCACAGAACATCCGCCGTCAGCGTCACGCCCTGCGCGCTTAGTTCCGCCATTTTGAGCTCAAACTCGGCGAACATCGTCTGCCGGTAGAGCGTCGTGCGGAACTGCTCGAGGAAATGGTTGATGAGATAGGCGCGCTGCTTTTTGTCCGTCGTTGTCTTGAGAAGATGCTGCATGAGAAGCGCCTCATTGCAGGTCGACGCGACCTCGGCTACAAAAATCACATAGTCAGAGTAGACGATCGGCTGCGTCTTGTTGGACAGGTACGAATGGATCGCATGCCCCATCTCGTGCGCCAGCGTGAACTCGCTGTCCAATGTCCCCGTGTAGTTTAAAAGCACATACGGATGCACACGCGCGCCCGCCGAGTATGCGCCCGAGCGCTTGCCGGTATTTTCATACACGTCGATCCAGCGATTCTCGAATCCCTCCTGCAAAATCTTCCCGTACCGCTCACCCATGACACCAAGCGCCCGCGCGACAGTCTTCTTTGCCTCTGCAAAGGGAATCCGCTCCTCCGACGCGGCAACCAGCGGCGTATAGAGATCGTACATATGAAGCTCGCTGACGCCCAGAAGCTTTTTGCGAAGCCGCATGTACCGATGCATCTTGTCCATGTTCTGGTGCACGGCTTCGATCAGCTCATGGTATACGCTGACAGGAACCTCCGTTGCGTCCAAAGACGCTTCCAGAGGGGAAGTGTAGTGCCGCGCCTTTGAGAAGAACTCGAGCTGCTTGACCTGCCCGGCGAGCATGGCGGCCACCGTGTTTTTATACGCGCCGAAGCCGGCATATAAGCTCTCAAACGCATTCTTGCGGAGCGTCCGGTCGGGCGACTCCATCGCCGCGATATAGCTTCCCTGCGTGATCGGGTGTTCCTCGCCGTTTGCGTCCAACGCCGGGCGGAACGTGAGGTCCGCGTCCGCGAACAGGGCGTAGACCTCCTCCGGCGTTCCCGCCATCTCGCCCGCCATGGCCAGCAGCTTTTCTTCGCTCTCTGACAAAACATGCGCCCGTTTGCGGCGGATGGAATCAAAGTGCCGCCGGTAGAGGTTCAGTTCAGGCACTTCCTCATAGAATTTCTCCATTTGTTCATCGGAGATCGACAGCAGCTCCGGCACCTCAAAGGCCGTATCCGCGCCCAGCTGCACCCAAACCTTCGTGAGCTTGCCGGTCAGGTCCTGATAGACGGCGTTTCTTGTGTCCTCGTCGCTTTTGCGCTGGGCGTAGTTCGCAAGGCTGTCAAGCAGCACCGAAATTTCCTCGCCCAGCTTCTGATATTCCAGCAGCGTCTGCGCGCTCGTGGATAATTTCCCGGCGTATTCCGGAAGCTTTGCACCAAGCCCCTTCAGTTTTTCCAAATCCTGCATCCACGCCGCGTCCGACGCATATAAGTCCTCCATTGCCCATGTATCTTCGCGTGCAATTTCCTCGCGCGAACGGATTTTTTCTGCCATCCGATAGCCTCCTGTCACACATTTTGTACAAATAGTTTACCACATTTCGGGCCGCTTCACAACTACCTGCCGGTTTTTTGCGCGCACGCTTGCTTTTATCGGCAAATGCCGTATAATTATGCTGTTTTCATGCAGATTTTTCACAAAGGAGACTTGACCCATGAAACAGCAAACCCGCGGCAGCCTGATGCTTCTGCTCTGCGCCATGGTCTGGGGCGCGGCGTTCGTCGCCCAGAGCGAGGGCATGAACTATGTAGGGCCCTTTACCATGCAGGCGGCAAGATACTTTCTCGCCGGCCTTGTGCTTGTACCGGTCATCTTCCTGCGCGACAAAAAGGGAATCTCCGTCCGCCCGTCCGGAATGACGGCAAAGCGGCAGCTTCTGTGCGGCGTGGTCTGCGGCCTTCTTCTGTGCACGGCCAGCATCATCCAGCAATACGGCATCATCCACACGACGGTCGGAAAATCCGGCTTCATCACCACCATGTATATCATCCTCGTCCCCTTCCTCGGTCTGTTCGTGAAGCTCCGTGTGAAGCTCATGAACTGGGTCTGCGCGATTATCGCGCTCACGGGGCTGTATCTACTCTGCGCGGGCGGCGAGGGGCTTTCCGGCGTGAATGTCGGCGACTGGCTGACGCTTCTGTGCGCAGTTTTTTTCGCGTGCCATATTCTCTTTATCGACCGCACGTGCCACGATTTAGACGGTGTGCGCCTGTCCTGCGTCCAGTTCTTCACAGCCTCGGCCGTCAGCATTCTTCCAATGCTCCTTCTGGAGCACCCGAGCTGGGCAGCCATTCAGAGCGCATGGCTTCCGATCGTCTACGCGGGCGTGTTCTCAGGCGGCGTAGGCTACACACTGCAAATCCTCGGCCAGCAGCTTGTACCCCCCACGCTTGCCAGCATGATTCTGAGTCTGGAGTCAGTCTTTGCCGTCCTCTTCGGCTGGATCATTCTCCATCAGGCGCTGAGCGCGCGCGAGCTTCTTGGCTGCCTCGTCATCTTCATCGCCATCGTCATCGCCCAGCTTCCGTCCAAGGAAAAAGCCGCCGCATAATTTCCGATCGATAATCTTCGGCAAATTCGTAACTTCCCATGGGGCGGACAGCCCACATCGCCCCATTGGCACGAACGAATTCGCCAAAGACTTTCGTAAAAACGATTCTGTCTGCCGGGTCGATGTGGGCATCGACCCCTGCAAATTGAAAGCGTACTGCCGATTGGGTCGTGGGCATTGGCTCCTGCAAAGCTTAGAATGTCTCCCTTCAATCCACGAAAAACGGCTCCGGGAAATCCCGGAGCCGTTTTCTGCAATTTATTCCACCTATCGAAAAGATGCTGCGATTTTAAGGTAAGTGTTTTTATTATGCCGGTTTTTTGTTGAAGAAGTATTCCTTCGTCATCTTGATGACGACAGGCGACAGGGCGATCAAGGCGATGAAGTTCGGGACAGCCATCAGGCCGTTGAAGGTATCGGAGATATCCCAAACGACGTCGATGGAGGAAACGGCGCCGACGACGATAATTACGACATACAGTGCCTTGTAGATGGAAGCGGCCTTCAGACCGAACAGGTACTGGAAGCAACGCGAGCCGTACAGCGACCAGCCGAGAATCGTCGTGAATGCGAAGAGCGTCAATGCAACAGCGACAAACAGAGATGCGATTCTGTTGCCAAAGACAGTTGCGAACGCGGCGGTGATGAGCTCGGAGCCGGGCTTCACGCCGAACGGGATCTCCACACCGGAGCAGATGATGGTAAGAGCAGTCAGAGAGCAAATAACGATGGTATCGGCAAAGCACTCGAAGATGCCGTACATACCCTGCTGGACAGGACCCGGGGTGTCAGCCGCGGAGTGTGCGATTGCAGCGGAGCCGAGGCCGGCCTCGTTGGAGAACGCAGAGCGGCGAAGACCCCAGACGATGGTTTCCTTCAGGACAATACCGGCAGCCGCGCCGCCGATGGCCTGCGGATTGAAAGCGGTGGAGAAGATCTTGCCGAACGCGGGGATGATATTATTTGCATGGACAACGATAACGGTAACGCCAAAAACGATGTAAAGAAGCGCCATAGTCGGGACAAGCTTTTCCGCGACAGCGCCGATGCGCTTGATGCCGCCGAAGAGGATGATGCCGACGAGGACAGCCAAAACGATGCCGAGGATGAGGTTCAGCGTGCCGCGCTCAGCAGCAGCGGCCGGGATGAACGCGTCGACAGCGTTGTTGATGGAGCCGACGATGGAGTTGACCTGCGACATGTTGCCGATACCGAAAGCGGCGATGGCTGCAAAGATACAGAACAGGATGCCGACCCATTGCCAGCCCTTGCCGAGGCCGTTCTTGACGTAGTACATCGGGCCGCCGACCCAGTCGCCCTTCGCGTCGCGCTCACGGTACTTGATTGCGAGCAGAACTTCGGAGTACTTGACCATCATGCCAAGCAAGGCAGCCAGCCAGAGCCAGAAGATGGCGCCGTAGCCGCCGAGGGCGATGGCCTGGGAGGTACCAACGATGTTGCCGGTGCCGACCGTAGCCGCCAGCGCCGTGGAGACAGCCTGCATCGGCGTGACTGCGCCTTCGCCTGCCTCCTGTTTCTGGAACATTTTACCCAGTGTGTTCTTCATCACGTAGCCGAACTTCGTGAACTGAAGACCACGGTTGCGGATGGTCAGATAAAGACCAAAGAGGATGGTGCACGGCAGGAAGATGTACAGCCATGCTACAGTGTTAAGGGTGCCGGTGATAAAACTAATGATTGCCTGCATAGATTTTGCCTTCGGACGATCCCCCGATCGTCCATCCTTTCCTGATTATTTCCGCCTTGCGGGACGGGAGTCGCGGAAAGGACGTAGCAAGGTCATTGCTCTGTCCTTTTGCCTGAGAGATCGGCGAACCGCCTTACACCTTCGGCGCTCTTGTAAGAGGCTCTCCAGAGAGGAACAACTGCATTTGTATTTTACACAAAAACTAGCACCATTTCAAGTGTTTTGCTGTAAAAAATATATAAATATTTTTGTACGAATTGTGAATTCCCCGGTTTTTGCACTGTTTGTATGGGAAAACCGGCTTTTTTCGGCCATTTGTAAACTTTTCCTAAGAATTTCTTTTTTCAGGATTTCTCATTCACCGCTCGCGCCATAGTTTGAAAGTACGCGCGCCGACGGGTCGTTCACATCGCAGCCCGGCCACGTCTTGTTCGGCATCCAGAAATCGACAACCATCTCGGACTGGCCGGGATAATAGCGCTCGAAGATCTCGCGGTACAGAAGCGATTCCTTCGTGAACGGCTGCGCGTGGGTATACTTCCTGCGCTTCTCCTCGAATTCCTCGTCGGTATACTGCTTTTCCGCAAATTCCTTGAGATCATCCACCATCGAATGGCCGACCGCATCGGAGAACGCCGCCTTTTCGCGGTAGAGAATGTCGTGCGGCAGATAGTCGCCCTCGAATGCGCGGCGGAGCAGATACTTGCCCTTGCCGTATTTGTTGAGTTTCAGCTCCGGGTCGACGGACATGACGTACTTGACAAAATCGAGGTCGCCGAACGGGACTCTGGCCTCGAGCGAGTTGACGCTGATGCAGCGGTCGGCGCGGAGGACATCGTACATATGAAGCTCGCGGATGCGTTTTTCGGCCTCCTTCTGGAATTCTTTGGCAGACGGCGCAAAATCGGTGTACTTGTAGCCGAACAGCTCGTCGGAAATTTCGCCCGTCAGAATCACGCGCAGATCGGTGTTTTCGTGGATCCACTTGCAAAGAAGGTACATGCCCATGCTCGCGCGGATGGTCGTAATATCATACGTGCCCAGCATCCGGATGACCTCTTCGAGGCTGTCCAACACCTGCTGCTTTGTCATATAGACCTCGGTGTGCTCGCTTCCGATGTAGTCCGCCACCTGCTTGGCGTATTTGAGGTCGATCGCGTCCTCGCTCATGCCGATGGCAAACGTGCGGATGGGCGTATCCGACTCGCGTGCGGCAATCGCGCAGACGAGCGACGAATCAAGACCGCCCGAGAGCAGGAACCCGACCTTCGCATCCGCCACGAGGCGCTTTTCGACGCCGCAAACGAGCTTGTCGTGAATCTTGGAGCAGACCGTATCCAGATCGTCGTGACAGACTGCCTCTGGCTTTGCAATGTCGCAGTAGCAGACGAACTTGCCGTCCTTGTAGTAATGTCCGGGAGGGAACGGCATGATCTTGTCGCAGAGCGTGACTAAGTTCTTAGGCTCGCTGGCGAAGACGATCACGCCCTTTTTGTCGTAGCCGTAGTAGAGCGGCCGGATACCGATGGGGTCGCGCGCGGCGATATACTCTTTCGTGCGTCCGTCGTAAAGAATCAGCGCAAACTCCGCGTCGAGCATCCGGAACATGTCCACGCCGTGCTCAAAGTACAGAGGAAGCAATATCTCGCAGTCCGAGCCGCTGACAAACTCATATTTCTTCTCAAGCTCCTTTTTGAGCTTCTCGAACCCGTAAATTTCGCCGTTGCAGACCACATAGCTTCCGTCGCGCTCAAACGGCTGCATGCCGCTGGGCGTTAAACCCATGATGGAAAGCCGGTGGAAGCCGAGCAGTCCCTTGCCGGTATCGACGATCCTGCTGTCGTCGGGGCCTCGGGAGGTGGTCTTCAGAAAACCCTTCTGAAACTCAGAAAAGGCGGCACAAACGTCACAGTAACCCATAATCGAACACATGATAAAATCCTCCAGAATTTTGAATCAGCATTCGATAGGGCAAGTGCTGTCTCGCTGTGCCACCTATCTTTTGTCTCTGTCGCGTCTGATAACGCTCTGCCGGGATAACGGGCGGCAGGCCCGGCGCACCTACTGAGAAACTATGTTTCCTTTCAGCTTGCGGCTCGCCGGGTGTTCTTCGCGTAACGCTTGCTGCGCGGCTTCCACCTTGCCCACGCTCTCTGTCAGCAGCCTTTTACGGTACTTTTCCCGGCTCAAACGCCTTTGGATCTTCTATTTATCTTGTCTTGTGCCCGGCGTGTCTTAATCCCACGCGCTGGTATCCAGACAGGAAAGATACAATTCTGCATCTTTGGCGAAGCAGGAATCGAAAAAATCGTGCTGCTCGTGGACGCTTTCCATCAGGAACGAATGTGCGGGGTTGATGAACTGGTAGGGGCTTTCAAGCTCATAGGAACGGTTCACATTGCGGTTCATATAAGAATCCTCCTTCTAAAAAATAAATCAAAATAAATTAGACAAACAAATTTATCTCACGCCAAACAGAAGCTTGTCGTACGTCGGGAACGGCCAGAAGCGTTCAGCGGTCAGAGGCTCTGCCTCATCGCACACCACGCGCAGCGCCGCCATTCTCGGGAGCATCGCGTCGCGGATCTGGAACGCGGACTCGGTGACGCTGTCAATGGCTTTGATCTGGAGCGTCGTTTTTTCAAGCTCGTCTGCCGCCGCGTCGATCTGGTCGAGAAGCGAAGAGAGCTTCGTGATCGTGCCGGTTTCGTATTTTGCCGGCAGCGACGGCAGGATCGTGCGCTTGGCAGCCAGTGTCTCGGTGAGCTCCTTCGTGTAGCCGGCAACGGCGGGCAGGATCTCCTTGCGCGTCATGTCCAGCATCGTCTGCGCCTCGATGGTGACAGTCTTGACGTAGTTTTCCATCATGATCTCGTAGCGCGACTCGAGCTCCGCCTTCGTGAAAATCTTGAGGCCGGTCAGCATGTCGACGTTTTTCTTTTCCAGCAGCGTCGGCATCGCGTCGGGCGTAGTTCTTAAGTTCAGAAGGCCGCGCTGTTCGGTTGCTTCCTTGATCCATGCGTCGTCGTAGCCGTTGCCGTTGAAGATGATGCGCTTGTGCGCGTGAATCGTGCGGCGGATGAGATCGTGCAGCGCGCCTTCAAAGTCATCTGCCTTCTCGAGCGCATCGGCAAAACCTTTGAGCGACTGCGCGACAGCGCCGTTGAGCATAATGTTCGTGCAGGCAATGGAGTTGGCCGAGCCAAGCATCCGGAACTCAAATTTATTACCCGTAAAGGCAAAGGGCGAAGTGCGGTTACGGTCCGTCGTGTCGCGCAGGAACTTGGGAAGCACATGCACGCCGAGCTTCATGACCGTCTTCTCTGCCGCGTTGTAGGGTGCGTCGGCTTCGATCGCGTCTAAAATCGCGGTCAGCTCGTCTCCCAGGAAGATCGACACAACCGCCGGGGGCGCTTCGTTTGCGCCGAGCCGGTGATCGTTGCCAGCCGTCGCAACGCTGAGCCGCAGCAAATCCTGATAATCGTCGACGGCCTGAATGACCGCGCACAGGAAGAGCAAAAACTGCGCGTTTTCATACGGCGTTTCGCCCGGCGTCAGAAGGTTTACGCCTGTGTCGGTCGCAATCGACCAGTTATTGTGCTTGCCGGAGCCGTTGACGCCGGCAAACGGCTTTTCATGCAGCAGGCAGACCATGCCGTGGCGCGAGGCCACCTTCTGCATGATCTCCATCGTCAGCTGGTTCTGGTCAGCGGCGATGTTGCCGGTCGTAAACACGGGCGCGAGCTCGTGCTGCGCGGGCGCGACCTCGTTGTGCTCGGTCTTGGCATAGACACCGAGCTTCCAGAGCTCCTCATCGAGATCCTTCATAAACGCCGCGACACGCGGCTTGATGCTGCCGAAGTAGTGGTCATCGAGCTCCTGTCCCTTCGGCGGCTTTGCACCAAAGAGCGTGCGCCCGGTATAGATCAGATCCTTGCGGCGGTTATAGACATCTTTGTCCACGAGGAAATACTCCTGCTCGGGGCCGACCGTCGTGCGCACGGCGGTCACGTCCGCGTTGCCGAACAGGTGGATCACGCGCAGGGCCTGACGGTTGAGCGCCTCCGCGCTGCGCAGCAGCGGCGTCTTTTTATCGAGCGCCTCACCGCCGTAGGAGCAGAACGCCGTCGGGATGCACAGAACGTTATCTTTTATAAAGGCATAGGACGTCGGGTCCCACGCGGTATAGCCGCGCGCTTCAAACGTCGCGCGCAGGCCGCCGGACGGGAAGCTGGACGCATCCGGCTCGCCCTGGATGAGCT
>OGNB01001121.1_pt1 | contig 16397 bp, 14 predicted proteins | sample 1573301 | NCBI WGS metagenome assembly OGNB01 (sample SAMEA2581914, study PRJEB24529) | metagenome | biome: Human gut stool | place: China | collected 2011
TTCAACCTTCCATTGGATAAAGTACCTTTTCGCGCCAGAGAAAGAGGGGGCCTTCCCCCAACAAACAATAAAACTCCCAACGCCTCAGCGCCGGGCCAGGAGCTTCAGGCGGCGCATGGTCAAATGGCAGATGGCCACGGCCAGGGCGTCCGTGGTGTCCAGGGCCCAGCCCTCGCCACGCACGTTGAGGAGACGCCGCACCATGAAGGCCACCTGTTCCTTTTCCGCGCGGCCGGTGCCCACCACGGACTTTTTGACCAGCGTGGGTTCGTAATCGCTCACCGGCACCCTGTGCGCGGCACAGGCGGCCACAGCCACACCGCGGGCCTGGCCCAGCTTGAGGGCACTGGCTGCGTTCTTGGCCGTGAAGACCTGCTCGATGGCGGCCTCCTGCGGCCGGTAACGGCCTACCACGTCCGCCAGCTGCCGGTAGATGACGGCCAGCCGCTGGGAAAACTCCTTTTCGCCGCTGGACGTGGTGCGGATGATGCCGCAATCCACCAGACGCAGCACGCCGGACTGCTCCGCGATGATGCCCCAGCCCGTACGCTGGGAGCCGGGGTCGACCCCCAGGACCACAAGAGGAGTGTCTGCCATGATTCACCACACAGAAAAAAAGCCCGGCACTCAGGGAATGCCGGGCAAAAAACGGACATCTGCCGCCCGGAGGGGCGGGAACGTACCGGACTAGTCCATATCCATGTCTTCGGGGAAGTCGGCGTTGGCGTAGACGTTCTGCACGTCGTCGTTGTCGTCCAGGGCTTCCATGAGACGGATGACCTTCTGGGCGGCTTCGGCGTCCACGGCCACCAGGTTCTGGGGCACCATGGCCAGTTCGGCGGACTGCATGGTCACACCGGCGGATTCCAGAGCGTCGCGCACGGCCGCGAAGTCGGCCATGGCGGTCTGGAGGGTCCAGACATCTTCATCGTCGATGACGTCGTCGGCGCCGGCTTCCATGGCCACTTCCATCATCTGGTCTTCGGTGTAGGCGGCCTTGTCCACGGTGATGACGCCCTTGCGGTCGAACATCCAGCTCACGCTGCCGTCGGTGCCCAGGCTGCCGCCGTGCTTGGTGAACAGGTGACGCACTTCAGCCACGGTGCGGTTCTTGTTGTCGGTGGCCACTTCCACCATGATGGCGATACCGGCGGGACCGTAACCTTCGTAGAAGCATTCGGTCAGATCGCCGCCCGCATCTTCACCGGTACCCTTGCGGATGGCGGCTTCGATCTTGTCCTTGGGCAGGTTCACGGCCTTGGCAGCGGCAATGGCGGCACGCAGACGAGGGTTGCCCGCCGGATCGCCACCGTTCTTGGCAGCGATGATGATTTCCTTGGCGGCCTTGGTGAAAACCTTGCCGCGCTTGGCGTCCTGACGGCCCTTGCGGTGCTGGATATTGGCCCATTTGCTGTGCCCAGACATAAAACCTCCCAAAACTCGGAGAATGTAAAAGGTGAAAAAAGACAGACGGCCTTGCGGCGCGTCCGTTCCCTGCCCAGGATACCGGGACATCCCGGCGGCGGGAGCACGCTTCCGGCCTCTCCAGGCGCGCACGCGGGTGCAGCGGCCCGGACAGCGGAGGATGGGCCGCCCCTAAAGGGCGCCGGGCTCCTGTCCGGTGTCGGCGGCTCCGTCCGTGCCCGCATCCTGTGCGGCAGGACGCGCCTCGGCCTTGAACCCCATGCCCACGAAGAAGGTCTCCTTGCTCTCGGCTCGGGAGCTCTTGGGCTTGAAGGATTTGACGGCCTTGAAGGCGCGACGCATGGGCTGGAGCATCTCCTGGATGTCCGGCCCCATGAAAATCTTGACGATGAAGCTGCCGCCGGGTTTGAGGTGCAGGCGCGCCACTTCCAGGGCCTCGCAGGCCAGCTCGAGCGAACGGGCCTGGTCCGTGAACTTGGTCCCGGTGGTACGGGGCGCCATGTCGCTCATGACCACGTCGAACGGCCCCATCTCGCGCAGGCGGGCTTCAAAGGCATCGGAACGGTTGAACACGTCCTCCTGCATGAAGGTGACCTGCGGCGGAAAGGCGGTCTCCGTGGTCTGGATGTCGCAGCCCAGCACGAGCCCGCGCTGGCCCACCTTTTCGGCAGCACCCAGCGACCACGAGCCCGGAGCCGCGCCCAGATCCAGAACGCGCATCCCCTGGCGGAAGAGCTTGAACTTCGCGTCCAGTTCCTTGAGCTTGTACACGGAACGGGCCGGATAATTCTCGCGCTTGGCCTTGAGAAAATAATGATCTCGATATTCCTTCATAGTGACACCAGGGGGCTTCTATAGCGTTTTTTTTCGCGGTAGCCAAGCCCCACAGGGGCGGCCCGGCCGATTTTTTTCAGGGATGGCGGAAGGAGAGGACCCGGGGATGCCACGGGCTTTGTCCGGCGTGGCGTGAAGGTTGCCGGCCGAAAGACACGGCCCGGGGATGCCCCTGTGTCCTGACGGGCAGGGCGTTGCTGTGCCGGCCTGATTCGGAGCGGCCATGCTTTCCCGCAGGCATTCCGGGAAAGCTGGAGCTCGCCTGCCTGCATACCAAGGGGAAAACGCTCTGGAAACAACCGGAGCGAGCGGCGGACATGACGACCTACCCATCCTGGCGGTCACTGGTGCAGGTATGTCCTCCTGCTTGCCGGAGCTGGATTCGTAGCTGACCGGCCCCTGCATGCCACGGATATCAGGCCACTCTCTCCTGACCTACGGCGGCCTGTGCACAAAAAAGACTTGACCGCGGCAGATGAATGGCATACATACCTCGCTACGCCGCGTTGTGGCGTCCATGTGGGGAAGTAGCTCAGCTGGGAGAGCATCGCCTTCGCAAGGCGGGGGTCGGGAGTTCAAGTCTCCTCTTCTCCACCACAAGGAAGACTAGGGGTTACGGTGATGAGCTGTGACCCCTTTTTTATTGCCCAAGATTACTATATAAAAAGCAGACATGCCCCTGGCATACCTGTCCCCTTGACCAGAGGTATCTAGATTTATTCGATATTTATTAATATAGGACATAAACCACTTAATGCAGAACCATCATCATTTCCACCTATACAGATATCCGTATCACGCTGTATGAAGCACCTTCTCGTGAAGTATACAACATAGCACTTTAAAAAAGATCTTTTTTGTTCTGCACTTCAACTCTGACGCCTGTTCAGATTGAAACGAGCTGTCCATGGATATTCAAGAAAAACTACTCATTCGCGATCTTCGCCGTATTCTACATGTGTTGCCTTTACAAGTACACTGGCGGATTTATGGCCTGCTTTGCCTTATGTTCCTGCTGGCGTTCTTTGAAGTCGTCTCTATTTTTTCCATGTCCCTGATGGCCATGAGTATCGCTGCGCCACAGGCCATCCTCTCTCACAAGATCGTCCAGTGGATCTTTCAGGTCCTGCCTGCGCTTGGCCAGCTGTGCAGCGACCTGCGCTACTTTACCCTTCTCACTGCCTGCCTTGTCGTGGGCTGTGCGGCCATCAAAAATGCCCTCTCGGCTCTAGTTGGGTGGAAAAGCGCCGTGCTGGGTGAGGATATTGCCTTCAGCGCAGGAAGTGCCATTATGCGGCATTTCCTCTATAGTGACTATATGGAGCATATGGCGGGCAACAGCATGGCAATGTTCCAAGCTCTGAGCTGGAAAAATATGCTGGGACAATATGTCGTCAACATCCTTAATGTCTACACCTATGCCATCACGGCTGTGGCCCTGTTCCTGACGCTTATCTCTGCCACGCCTGGCGTCATCCTGCTCTGCCTGGTCATCACAGGCCTGATCACGACATCCATCTATCGAGGTATGAAGTCCGCTATCGACCGCTCCGGCAAAGTGGCAGCGGACAGCGCACATCAAGAGAACAGCACGGCCATGGTGGCCATGAATGGCATCCGCGAAGTCCTTATCTATCAACAACAACCTGTCTTTTTCACATCCTATCAGGATGCCTGCCGCAAAGGGAAAAACGCCCGTTCGTTCCTGACGATCGCCCCTCCCATCCCTTCCTGGATCCTGGAGGTCTGCGGATTCCTCGTTATCCCCAGCACCATCTGGCTTCTTATAACCACCAATGATGCCAGCATGCCGACCATTGCCGGTGTGATTACCGTTGTCATGCTGGCGGCATGGCGTGTGCTGCCGCTGCTCAACCGCTCGCTGGGCTGCCTCGTGACGCTGCGCGGACTGCGCGTTATGGCCATGAATTGTCTGGAGCGCCTGGAGACCATTCAACAGCGGGCCCTGGCGTCACCGCCGGAACCCGATCCCTCGTTCCGCTTCACGAGGGAAATCACGCTGAATGATGTGGGCTTCCGCTATCCCGGTGCCCAGCAGGACAGCCTTTTCCAGCTGGACTTTTCCATCCATAAGGGTGAACAGCTGGGCATCGTGGGACCCTCCGGTGCCGGCAAGTCTACTCTGGTGGGCCTGCTATGCGGCCTGTTGCCCATAAACAGCGGCACGTTGCGTGTGGATGGCAGGGAGCTTTCGCCGGAAGAGCGGGCCGCCTATATCCGCAGTATAGGCTATGTGCCCCAGTCCCCCTATATTTTACAGGGGACCGTGGCCACGAACGTGGCCTTCAGCCAATGGGGCAAACCCTATGAGGCTGAAAAAGTAGCCCGAGCCTGCCGCATGGCGGCTTTGGACCTTGTGGAGCATGATCCGAGAGGTATAGAATACCCTATCGGGGAACGTGGTGCAGGGCTTTCCGGCGGGCAGGCGCAGCGTGTCTCCATCGCACGAGCCCTATATGCCACACCTGCTATTCTGATACTGGACGAATCCACCAGTGCGCTCGACTTGGGAACAGAAAGCGCCATCATGGAGACCATCGCAGCCCTCAAAGGCCAGTTGACCATCATCATCATTGCACATCGTTTGAGTACGGTAGAGCATTGTGACAGACTGATTTGGATGAAAGACGGCCAGATATATCGAATTGGATCACCGCAGGAAATACTTCCGGAGTATTGTGATAGTTTAAATAATAAGCAAAACTGAGGAGAATCCCATGCTTAAATCTTTAAAAATGGCATTGAAAGGCATAATTTCTGACGCTGTCTCTCAAGCACCCAATATTAAAAATAAAAGTGTCTATATTGGAGATGGTCGAGTTTTAACAAAAAATGCCTATGGACAAAAAATGATACTCCCATCCTTCGACATCTCGCTTACACCGCATATCTTGATGGATGGTTACTGGGAAAAATGGATTACGAATGTATTTATCGATCATATCAAGCCAGGAATGACGGTACTTGATGTTGGTTCGAATGTTGGATATTATTCATTGCTAGCAGCAAGTATTGTTGGTAAAAAGGGAAAAGTAATAGCCTTTGAGGCGAATAAATATCTCTGTGATATAATTTATTCAAATTTTTCTATTAATGGGTATCTAGATTTTTCACAAATAAAAAATGTCGCAGTATATTCTGAATCAACGAAGCTACCTTTTACTATACTTGATAAACATCTTGGATCTTCAAGTTTATGGATGACAGAAGATATGGCTAATATGCACTGTGATCATGTGAATGTAGTTGAAGTGCAAGCTGAACCTATCGATAATATTATTCCAGCAGGAAACCGTGTTGATTTTATCAAGATAGATGCAGAAGGTGCAGAAATGCATATTCTTACAGGTTCACAGCGCGTTATCAATGAAAATAGAGAAATATGTATTCTAATGGAATATCATCCTAATAATATTGCTATGAGTGGCACATCAATTGATGATATAATAAATAAGATATTCAGCTATGGATTTTCAATATATAAAATAATGAATGATTCAATGTTGGTTGAGTATAATTATGATATGATAAAAAATTCAGAAGATTGTGATATTTTATTAAAACGCAAAAGATAAGAAAAATTGTCTAATTGTTTTGCTAGGAAAAGTTCAAGAAAGTAAAAAACTGACATTGATGAGGTAGTTATGAAAATCATCAAACGAATAAAAAATTTTTTAAAGAGATTTACAGAAATCTCTTCCAATCTGGAATATAGTTCAAATAATTTGGCTCATATCAGTGCAAAATTATCACCGTATATATATGAGCAAATTTCTTCTGGAATTTTAACGGATCCTAAATATAGTAATCCATTACGCTTAGAACCGTATGGGTATAAAGTCTCTTCTCAAAATGATGAAGATGGTATTTTATATGAAATTTTTCGACGTATTGGCATCAAAAAACATAGTTTTGTCGAGTTTGGCGTTGGCAATGGTTTAGAAAATAACAGCCTTTATCTATTAAAACAAGGATGGCATGGATTATGGATTGAAGGAAGTGCCCAAAATATTCAATATATTAGAGATAAATTTTCAAAAACACTAGTAGCAGGACAGCTTTCCCTTATAGAAGCTTTTGTGACTAGGGATAATATAAACTCCCTGATTCAAAGTGTTTTTTCTGATGAAATTGACTTATTAAGTATTGATATTGATGGCAATGACTATTATATTTGGGAAGCTATTAATGTTATTTCACCTCGAGTTGTTTGTATTGAATATAACTCAAAATTTGTACCACCTATTAAGTGGGCAATAGAGTATAATCCTGAGCATATTTGGGATGGATCCGATTATCAGGGAGCTAGCCTTGCAGCTTTAGTAGAGTTAAGCGTTCAAAAGGGGTATCAATTAGTCGGATGCAACCTAAATGGTGTCAATGCCTTCTTTGTTAGAAATGATATTTTAGATGGTAAGTTTATGGTTAGCGACAACTTGATTGATTATTACCAGCCTCCTCGTTATTATCTTAGTTCTGCCCCAATTGGACATCCTTCTAGTCCACAGCTAGGAAAATATTGGGAGTAGAATTATGAGGATATTCTTTGTTTAATGAAGTTTATCAGCTAGATTTGGAGTTTCCTTATGAATATATTACTCGATGCATACGATGCGCAGTACGGATTTGGAACAGGGATTCTTACTTATTTAAAAAATTTATATAATATTTTAAATAAGATGCATGAAGTTTCTTTACAATATGGCTTAAAGAATATAGATAAAGAACTTATAAAGGAAACTTTTTTACAAGATTTAAGTAGACATATGAAACCCTCAAAAATTTCACGAATAAAACAATGTTTGTGCCTTCATAAATATTTTCATATTTATTTAGATGAAAATGATATACAATTATTGGGAGATAGCGCAAGAATAGTCTCCAAGCATATTTGTAATATAACAGGCTTATATGATTATGCACCTTTTTATTTTAAATTGACAAATAAATTCTATACTATGAAAAATAGGCATAATTTTAGTATCTACCATAAACCATGCCCAATCCCGATTTCTTTAAAAGACGCTATCAATATTACAACTATTCACGATTTAATTCCACTTGATTTCCCTTCATCGACAAACATAAATATAACTGCATACTATAAAAATATAAAGAGTACTATAAAATATTCAGATTATATTATCACAGTATCGCAGTATAGTAAGAAAAAAAATTATTGAAAGATTCGCTATGGATGAAAATAAAATAAAAGTTATATACAATACATCGACTTTAAAAAATGAAGTATGTGGCGTGGCCTCAGATTGGTTTATAAACAAAATTGAAACGAATTTTAAATTAAAATATAAGGAATACATGCTTTTTTATGGTTCGATTGAGCCAAAAAAAAATGTACGCAGATTAATAGATGCAGTACTCATGAGTAAAACAAAAATGCCACTCGTTATTGTTAGTAGTTTTGGATGGTCTAATAATTAAAAATCCAGAAAAAATTATTCATATTAATTATCTATCATATAAAGATCTCGCCTATCTTATCAAAGGGGCATGCGCATGTGTATTCCCTTCATTATACGAGGGATTTGGGCTACCAGTATTGGAGGCAATGCAATTAAAGTGTCCTGTTATAACAAGTAATGTGACATCACTACCAGAAGTTGGTGGTGATGCTGTGCACTATGTAAACCCGTATGATACTGCAGACATAGCAGTAGCTATTGACACTGTATCAAATAGTAAAGATTATCAAAAGGAACTTATTGAGAAAGGATGCGAGCAAAGTAAAAAATTTGATCCTGCTAAAATCGAGAAAGCTACTCTCGATTTTTATTCAGCCATTTTGTAAAATTTTAAGGTCGTAGTGGCATGCCTAAGATAAAAAAATATATCATTTTATTGTTAAAGAAGGTTTGGAAAAAAAGTCCAAATTTTATTCGTCAATTTTTTATCGTTATTCTTTCTTCGTATATCGGGAAACATGATCCACAAGCTCCAGAGTGCCCCTTATATGTACTTGGGGCGTTTGCAAGTAGCTCTGGCCTTGCAGAGGGGGCGCGTTTGTATGCCAAAGCTCGTCGTTGTGAAGGTAAAGAAGTTATTTGTTTAGATATTACCTACGCTATGCACCTAGATGAGGATTTTCCACAGGGGCTTTGTGGTGTTGTTCCATTTGAGAATCGTAACTTTTTATTAAGGCCCGGCACTATTATTGTACACGCTAATCCTCCCCAATTTCAGCTTGTGCTATTTCATCTTGGAAAAGTTTTTCTAAAAAACAAACGTATAATAGGTTATTGGGCGTGGGAAGTAGAAGTATTACCGAAAATTTGGGTGCAAGGAATCACCCAGCTAGATGGTATCGAAGTTCCAAGTTCTTTTGTCAAAAAAACAGTATCTAAATACAGTGGAACGAAGCAAGTAACTGTAGTTTCACACAATGTTACTAAGCCAGTACATACTAAAACAGACTTTATGCTCGATGGTGTACTACATTGTTTGTACTGTTTTGATGCCAGATCTGGATTAAATAGAAAAAATCCTGAGGGCGTATTGAAAGCATTTCACACTGCATTTCCTGATGGAGGTGCTGAGCTGACGCTTAAAATATCTGGAGCTATGCACGCTCAAGAGGTCATTAATTATATACGCAGTTTGTGTAAAAAAATTAAAAATGTACATATAATAACCGATGTGCTTGACCGAGAATCGATGTCTCTCCTTTACAACTGTCATGACGTCTATATTTCCCTGCATCGCTCGGAAGGCTATGGCCTGACCATCAAGGAGGCAATGATGCACGGCCTGCATGTGGTGGCTACAGGTTGGTCTGGAAACATGGATTTTATGGATGGGGAACTGGTGCATCCCGTCCCCTACACACTCGTTCCCCTCAAGGAGGAACAGGGGCCTCTCAAAGGTCTCAAGGGGCAGTGGGCAGAGGCGGATACCGATGCAGCTGCCAGCATCCTGAGGAAGTTACGGGAACAGCTAGCTTCTCGCCGTAGCTGTTAGCCATAACTGGCAAAACATGTGAGTCCATTGTAAGTGCTGCTGTCCCCTATGCGATGCTAGGACATCCCCGGCGGCCGGAGCGGTAGCCCCCAGGCGCCGCCCGCCGTGCCGGACGACGGCCCTGTTTGTGTCACCCTCACCGGAACGTCCCTGCCCACGGGCCGTACCGGCCCCTTCAAGGAGCCCCATGACCGATCTTTCCTGCTTCAAGGCCTATGACATCCGCGGCAAGGTGCCCGATCCCCTGTCCCCAGAGCTGGCCTTTGCCCTGGGCCGCGCCGTGGCCGAACATTTTGCCGCCCGGCGCGTCGTCCTCGGCTACGATGCCCGCCTGAGCGGCCCTGTGCTGCACGCCGCGCTGGCCGCGGGCCTGCATCAGGCCGGGGCCCGGGTCTTCAGCCTGGGCATGTGCGGCACCGAAGAGATCTACGATGCCGCCGCCCGGCAGGACTTCGACGCCGGCATCATGATCACCGGCAGCCACAACCCGGCCGACGAGAACGGCTTCAAGCTGGTGCTGCGCGGCGCCCGGCCCGTGAGCGGCGATTCCGGCCTGCACGACCTGCGCGACCGCGTGGCGGCCCAGCTGGCCGCGGGCGTGAACCTGCCTGCGGACGAAGCCCCGCTGACGCCGGTCAGCTTCCGGCAGGAGTACGTCCGCCGCATCCTGGACTACACCGGCGCCGCCGCGCAAAAGCCCCTCAGGATCGTGGCCGACGCGGGCAACGGCTGTGCCGGTCTGCTGCTCAGGGAGCTGGCTCCGCACCTGCCGCACGAATTCATCTTCTGCCAGATGGAGCCCGACGGCACCTTCCCCAACGGGGTGCCCAACCCCCTGTTGCCCGAAAAGCGCGCCGCCACGGCCCGGGCCGTGCGCGAACACAAGGCCGACCTGGGCATCGCCTGGGACGGCGACTTTGACCGCTGCTTCTTCTACGACAACGAAGGCAACTTCATCGAAGGCTACTATCTGGTGGGCCTGCTGGCTTCCGAGCTGCTGCCCCGCTTCCCCGGCGCCAGGATCATCTACGATACCCGCGTCTACTGGAACACCCGCGAGCTCATCCGGGCGGGCGGCGGCATCCCCGTCATGGGCAAGACGGGCCATGCCTTCATGAAGGAACGCATGCGCGCCGAAGATGCCGTCTATGGCGGCGAGATGAGCGCCCACCACTACTTCCGCGACTTTGCCTACTGTGATTCCGGCATGCTGCCCTGGCTGCTGGTCATCGCGGCCATGCAGCGCCACGGCAAGCCTCTGGCCGAGCTGGTGCGCGAACGCATGGACGCCTGGCCCTGCAGCGGCGAGATCAACCGCCGCGTGGCCGACGCCCCGGCCCTGATGCGCAAGATCCGCGACCACTACGCCCCCGCCGCCACCTATGAAGACGCCATCGACGGCGTCAACCTGGAGTTCGGCGACTGGCGCTTCAACCTGCGCATGTCCAACACCGAGCCCCTGCTGCGCCTCAACGTGGAGAGCCGTGCGGACAGGGCCCTGCTGGAAGAAAAGACCGCCGAGCTGCTGGCCCTCATCGACGCCGGTCTGTAATTGGGGATGGGCGAGGGGAGGACCTTAACAAATGAACGTCCAGCTTGCCCGGCAGCCGGCTCTATGAACTGTTATTGGACAAGCTGGAGTTTTGTAATGCTTCTCGGCCCCGTCTAGATGCCTATGAGGCAAACACAGGTAAGCTATAACACAAGTTTCTTAAACGTCCAGAACCCAATTTCGCAATTGTAGGGGTGGTAGCCGCGTACACAGAATCGCAAATTTCCTACTCACTCCCGCCCATACACATCTGCAAAGCGCACGATGTCATCCTCGCCAAGGTACGGGCCCGACTGAATCTCGATAAGCACCAACGGAATGATGCCGGGATTCTTTAAGCGGTGCCGGGTACCCACCGGGATGTAGGTAGATTGGTTTTCTGTGAACAAACGTGTCTCCTCGCCATTCGTGATCTCCGCCGTGCCACTAACGACTACCCAGTGCTCGGCACGGTGATGATGCATCTGCAGTGAAAGCTGTGCACCAGGATTGACTACGATGCGCTTCACCTGGAAGCGATCTCCCATGGCCAAGGATTCGTAACTTCCCCACGGGCGCTGTACCACGGTGTGCTGGCGACATTCTTCACGTTGCTTCTGCTGCAGCTGTCCTACGATCTTTTTCACATCCTGCACGCGGTCACGGGGAGCCACCAGAACAGCATCCTGGGTCTCCACAACCACCAGGTCCTGTACATCCAAGGCGGCAAGCAAGCGATGGCGCGCGTTCAGGTAGCACCCTTCCACATTTTCCAACAAAACATCGCCAGACACCACATTGCCTCGCCCGTCCTTGTCACCCGCCTGATACAGGGCTTCCCACGAGCCGAGGTCGTTCCAACCCAGCGACAACGGTACAACCACGGCACGGTCTGTTTTTTCCATGACGGCATAGTCAATAGAATCCGCTGCCGTTGTCAAAAAGGCATCACCCTCAGGGCGATAGAAGTCTGCATCTACGGTTCTACCTTGCCATGCTTGGCGGCAGCTAGTCTCCATGGCAGGGGCATAATGTGCTAGTTCCTGCAGGAAAAGAGAAGCCTTCATCAGGAACATGCCGCTGTTCCAGACAAAATTTCCCTGGGCCAACATACCGTTCGCCGCATCTCGATCTGGTTTTTCCACAAAACGTGTTACTTCGTAACCTGCTCCAACAGCTTCGCCCTGCTCGATGTAGCCAAAGCCAGTCTCTGGTCCCGTGGGGGTGATGCCGAAGGTGACGATATACCCGTCTTCCGCCAACTGGACAGCAGCCTGCACACCTCGTGAAAAGGCAGCGCTATCATCGAGCAAATGATCTGAGGGAAGTACCAACATGAGGGCATCCTGCCCGCCCTCCGTAAGTGCAAGGGCTGCTAGGGCAATGGCCGGTGCCGTATTGCGCGGCATAGGCTCAAGCAGGATGCGGGCCTGCATCTGACAGGCGCGCAAGGCCTCCTGCACATAGAAGCGATGCTCCTCATTGCAAACAACCACCGGCATGCCACTATTTGGCAAGCCCATCGCTCGCTCCAATGTCTGCGCAAAAAGTGTAGGGTGTTCACCAAAGGTAACAAATTGCTTGGGGTAACACTCGCGCGAAAGTGGCCATAGTCTAGTACCGCTACCACCACATAGGATAACCGGGACAATAGTTTGCATGCATACTCTCCTTTCCTCTGGGAGGTGTTAACATATCTGGACAATTACTCAATTTTTTTTACTTGGGAGGTTATCAAAATAATATTCAGTGAATCATTTGTCTATAAGAGTTTTTTGCCAAAGAATACATACCTACTCAGATAGCACAGCAACAAAATTTCCGGGATAACAACAGTAACAGGTGTATAGGCCTAAAAAACTTCAGGCATGCGAAGATCCGTTTTAGCCCTCAGTGGCGAGGATAGTGCCTCTGATGGCCCTCTGCTTCTTGCCCACGGCTGCGGATAGCCCCCTCAAATCAACCGTGAAGTAAACTTCATTTAAAGCTTTCCACAATGTTCTCCCCCCAAGTACTTATGTAACATGTTATAATAATTAATTAAATAAAAATATCTCCCTATGTTTCATATTAGTGGGGAGAAAGGCTTATCTTCACTAGAGAGCTACCCTCTTCCATGGCGGTACCACAGGAGCGGCTTCAGCCAACAATGCCCATTTCCAGCGTCCGCTGTGGGTCGATTACCTGATGCTGCGCAATCGGGCCCGTCTTGTCCGGGACCATTCCCCCCTGGGCATCCCGCTGCTGTGCGCCAGCTATCTGGCCGTCGCTTTCAAACGAGTTCTCCGCAAACAGCTGGATCGTGTTCCCTTGGTCTTCAAAGCCCTGTGGCATGGCCTTGCAGGCAAGATGGGCAAACCGGACTGGCTGCGCTGATCCTCCTGCATCCTGCCCTATCCTGGAGGATGATCTCTACAACACTCCCCTCCAGCCCTTCTCTCCTCTGCTTTTCCCCGCCTCCGTCACCGTTTTGTAACAAAACCTGCCTACACAGAATATGCCTCATTCTCAGACTATTCCGCAGGAGACGGGACGTGGAAAGCATCTTTCTACTCATACTGGTATTTCTGGCCATCCTGGCCGCAGTGGACCTTTTCGTGGGCGTCAGCAACGACGCCGTCAACTTCCTCAACTCGGCCATAGGCTCGCGCATCGCCAGCTTCAAGGTCATCATGGTGGTGGCCAGCATCGGTGTGCTGCTGGGCTCCACCTTTTCCAGCGGCATGATGGAGATCGCCCGCAGCGGGGTCTTCAATCCCGAGATGTTCACCTTCAACGAGATCATCATCATTTTCTTCGCGGTGATGATCACCGACGTCCTGCTGCTGGACGCCTTCAACTCCATGGGCCTGCCCACCTCCACCACCGTGTCCATCGTCTTCGAGCTGCTGGGCGGTGCCGTGGCCGCGGCCCTCATCAAGATCTCCACCTCGGACATCCTGCTCTCCCAGCTGGGGGACTTCATCAACAGCCAGAAGGCCCTGGCCATCGTGTCCGGCATCCTCATCTCCGTGGTGGTGGCCTTCGTGGCCGGTGTGGTGGTGCAGTACATCACCCGCCTGATCTTCACCTTCCATTATGAACGCATGTACCGCCGCATCGGCGGCATCTTCGGCGGGCTGTCCCTGACGGCCATCTTTTACTTCCTGATCATGAAAGGCGCCAAGGGCGCGTCCTTCATGAAGCCGGAATACCTGGCCTGGATCAATGCCCACACCCTGCCCATCCTGCTGGTGCTGTTCGCGGGCCTGAGCGTGGTGCTGCACCTGCTCATGGTGCGCCGCGGCGTCAACATCTTCAAGGTCGTCATCCTGGCCGGTACATTTGCCCTGGCCTTCGCCTTTGCCGGCAACGACCTGGTCAACTTCGTGGGTGTGCCGCTGGCCGCCTGGGAAAGCTGGCAGCAGTTCACCGCCAGCGGCATGGCCCCCGATGCCTTCACCATGGAAGGCCTGCGCAAGGCCGTGCAGACGCCCACCTTCTACCTGCTGCTCTCCGGCCTGATCATGGTGCTGACCCTGTGGTTCTCCAAAAAGGCCCACCGCGTGGTGCAGACCTCCATCAACCTGAGCAGCAGCACCCGCGGCGATCAGGAACAGTTCGGCTCCTCCCTGCCCGGCCGCCTCATCGTGCGCGCGGGCCTGAGCGCCAACAAGACCCTGCACCAGATCCTGCCCAATTCGCTCTTCACCGCCCTTGAGAGCCGCATGCAGCCCGTGGAACAGGTCAAGGGCGCGCCCGTGCTGCCCTTCGACCAGGTGCGTGCCGCCATCAATCTGGTGGTCTCCAGCATCCTCATCGCCTCGGCCACGTCCCTCAAGCTGCCCCTGTCCACCACCTATGTGACCTTCATGGTGGCCATGGGCTCCTCCTTCGCCGACGGCGCCTGGAACCGTGAGAGCGCCGTCTACCGCATCTCCGGCGTGCTGGCCGTCATCAGCGGCTGGTTCCTGACCGCCATGTGCGCCTTCAGCGCCTGTGCCCTGGTCACCTGGGCCCTGTTCGAGGGCGGCAGCGTGGTGGCCGTCCTCTTCATGCTGGTGGCCGTGGTCAGCCTGGTGCGCTCCAACTTCTTCGGCAAAAAGAAGGAAGAGAGCAGCTTCGACATCGTGGCCGACAACACCGACAAGGACAGCATCCGCGCCAATATCGGCGCTTCGGTGGACGAAAGCATCGATACCGCCGTGCGCCTGATGCGCGAAGGCCTCACCGCCTTCCAGGCCGAGGACGAGAAGGTCCTGAACCGCTGCAAGAACGAAGCCGTGAACCTTTTCGAAGACATCTCGCGCTCCCGCGGTTCCTACTACCGCATGGCCCTGCGCGGCGGTGGCGACGATCTGGACAACGAAGCGCGGCACATCTACTACCGCATCTTCAACGGCATGAAGGAACTGAGCCATGAGCTGCGCTCGGTGCTGGGCATGTCCGCCAACCACATCGCCAACCGCCACCGCCCCTACAGCGGCGCGCTGGGCGACAATCTGGAGCAGATGCTGGGCATCCTGGAAGACGCCGCCCGCCACTTCCGGGCCTATGCCGCGGGCGAAGGCTCCCGCGCCGAGCTCTCGGCCTATGCCGACCACTGCTCTTCCCGCATCAGCAAGATCCAGATCGAGCTTTTGCAGCGCATCGATACCGAAGGCCTGTCCATGCGCAGCAGTGACCTGTATCTGAACTACCTGCAGTTCGCCCGCGCCTTCATCAACCGTTTCACCATCGTGGCCCTGCTGGAACGCGACCTCAACGACGCCTGCCGCCGCAACGCCGCCCGCAAGGAAGAAGAAACGGCTGCCGCTTCGGCCCAGGCCTAAGACCGGCCACAGACGAAACGAGCATCGACGAAGGGGCTTCTCCCGCATGAGACGAGAGGCCCCTTCCTCCCGAACCTCGCTCCCATCAGACCCTTCTTCAGACAGTACGGCATGCATACCCGGTTGCAGACATGACCGTGCGCCCTCCCGAGGACAGTCCCGGAAGCCTGTCCGCCATCGGGAATGACGAAGCCCTCCGCATGGAGGGCTTTTTTGCGGCCTGCGGCCTACCGGACATTCTGGAACGCTCCCCGCGTGGCGAAAGGCCGCACGGCTCCAAAACATCCTCCCTTCCTGATAGAGGGCCGGGGCAAACCTTGCTGAAAGTCCGGAACGGCATCCGCCTTCCCTGCCGGAGCATCCCCGAGACGGAGCATCACGGACCGCATGTCAGACAAGATGGCCTCCCGCTCCCTCCGGCCAGAAATCGCTACGAAACGGGCAGGCTGCCGGGCAGCTCCCGTGCTTCCTCCCGCGTCGTCCGCTTCCCGGCGCTCCAACACTCCCTTCACTTCCCGTCGCCTTAAAAGACCATCATCTGCCCGGATAGCGTCCCGCCCTGCGGCGTGCCATGCCGCCAGCCTAATCAAAGCGTATGACCGACGGGATCCGCCTCTTCATCGCAGGAATGCCCCTTCCCGTCTTTCCAGAGCTATTCCAGCGCCCCGGAAGCAAGCACGAGAGAGAAAGAGAGAAAGAAAACACTCCGCCCCTCTTCACTCCCCAGCATCCCCCTCCTCTCCGACCGTATGGCATGCCTTATTTCAAACAGCCGCCAGACAGCGACGGGGACTTTCGCT
>OGNB01001126.1_pt1 | contig 16362 bp, 11 predicted proteins | sample 1573301 | NCBI WGS metagenome assembly OGNB01 (sample SAMEA2581914, study PRJEB24529) | metagenome | biome: Human gut stool | place: China | collected 2011
TATTTGTACTTCATAACTTAAGTTGCCTATTTCATCCAGAAACAAAGTACCTCCGTTGGCTTCTACGAATGCTCCTGTTTTGTCGTTTAACGCCCCTGTGAAGGAGCCTTTTACATGACCGAAGAATTCGGAAGCCGCCAGTTCTTTGGGGATAGAACCGCAGTCTATGGCAATGAACGGTTTGTCGGCCCGTTTGCTTAGCTGATGAATACGGTGCGCCACATACTCTTTACCTGTTCCGCTGGCACCGTTTATCAGTACGGACATGGGGGTGGGAGCTACCAGACCTACATAATTGTAGAGTTGGCGCGCCGCCTCGCTTTCCCCCTCCAGGAAATTAGAGGGAGGAACGGTTGCACTATGGGGAACGGCTTTGCTCTTGGATGCTTTGGGCGTGACTGTGTTCTTTTCTATTCCTGCCGGTGTAGGTAAAGCTTTGTTTTGCAATGCCTCATTAATTTTCTTCAGCAACTCATCCGGTTGTACCGGTTTTGAAATGTAATCACTGGCTCCATGTTTTATGGCCTGTACAGCGCTTTGGATGTCAGCATAGCCTGTCATGATGATGAGTGGGATGTTGTATTTCTGTTCTTTCATCCATGAAAGCAAGAAGATACCATCTTGATCGGGCAGGCGCAGATCAGACAAGACAAGATCGTATGGTTGTGCGTCCAGTTGTTTGCGTGCGCGCGCATTACTGCTTGCTGTATCAACCGAAAATCCTTTTTTACCCAGCCAGGTTTTCAACATGGTGGCAAAAGTCAAGTCATCTTCTACTATCAGAATGGAATGTGGCATCTTTATGTGTTTTTTATTCGTACAAAAATAAACTTTTTTCACGGTGTGCCGAAACACGGACTCTATTTCTAATACCTTTTAACTTAACAGGGTTTAATTCTTCATTCTTCATCCGGAATTTCAATCTGTTTTTGTGCTTCGTCAATTACTTTTTCTATTTCTTTTACTATAAAGTTTGTTTTCTCTACCGCTTCTTCACTGATTTCAGCCGTCCCTCGTCTTTGTTCCATCCATGTCAGTGCAGGAATGCAACGGGTGGCTCCCAGCATGGTGAACAGCGGCAACAGTTTATGAGCTATTGCCGTGATGCCTTCCATATTCCTTTTCGCCAACGCTTCTTCCATATACTCTCGGTTCTTTTTTGTTTCGCTGATGAAGGTGCGGAGTATTTCTGCGGCTGCTTCCGGATCATCTTCCGAGAAGGCGGTCAGGGCAGAGAAATCCAACGTTTCTTGTTGGGGATGGTTTTCTTTGGCCGGTGCTGTGTGAGGAGCCGGATTTCCTGCGGCGGATACGTCCTTTCCTGTGGCCTGGAAGATGGCTGTAAACAATTCGTTTATGGTGAAAGGTTTGTGCAGGCAACCGGCAAAGCCATGTGAACGGAAATAATTTTCGTCCATATCGCTACGGGCGGTCAGCGCGATCACCGGCAGGGTTTGCACCCATGATGTGTCCAGCGTGCGGATGGCTTTCAATAAATCGAATCCGTTCATGGCAGGCATCTGTATGTCGGTGAGCAGGGCGTCGAAGCGCTTGTCTTTCAATTTGTTGAGAAGCTCTTCGGGATGATGGCAGCAGGTCACAGTCACTCCGGGGCGTTCCAGCATGGCGGTGGTAAGCTGTAACTGTATGCGGTCATCGTCAATTAAAATCAGGTGGATCGGCTCACTGTCTTTGCGGGGAGTGTCTATTTGCCGGATTCCGGTTGCGTCAGGGGAAGCAGGAGTATGTTCCGCTTCCGGTCCGGAGGGGTTTTCATCCGGATGGGAAGGCCCCTCAGGCAAAGGCAGATATACATGGAATCGGCTGCCTTTCCCTTGTTCGCTTTCTATCTTGATATCTCCTTCGAGCAGAAGCACCAGTTTACGGGTGATGGCCAGTCCCAAGCCGAATCCTTCTTGTCCTTGTGCGTTGTGGAGCCGGGTGAATTCCTGAAAGATACGTTGTTGCTCTTCTTGGCTGATACCACATCCTGTGTCACTGATACTGAAATGCAGTTGGCCGTTTTCCAACGCTGCTTGCAGAGTGATGCTTCCTTCTTTGGTGAATTTCAGTGCATTGGATAGCAGATTCTCTGCTATCTGGCGGATACGGAACGGGTCTCCTATGTATACGCGGTTTAATGATTCGTTGCAATGATAGTTCAGTTCCAGCTGTTTGGAGTCCGCCATCGGTTTGAAGCTGATATAAATGGTGTCGAACAGTTGGTGGGGGTTGAATGATACCCGGTTGATGTCCATTTTATGTGCGTCCAGCCGGTGGTAATCCAGCAGGGATTTGACTAGGCTGAGCAGGTGATTGGCTGAACTTTGCATATTGTTCAGATAGAAACGCTGGCGTTCTTCGGTAGTGATCCGTTCCAGCAGGTCGGTATAGCCCAAGATGGAACCCACGGGGGCCTTGATATCGTGTGTGATGGTCAGCATCAGTTTTTCACGCGCCACCAGCAAGTCTTCGGCACGGCGTTTGGCTTTTTCCAGTTCTCGGCGGTAGTGGTTGCTGCGAGTGATGTCCCTCCATATCAGGACCAGGAAGAAAATAGCCAGAACCACGGCGACAATGGCGATTCCTGCCACTGTGCGGATAGAGCTTTGGCGGATGTATTCCTCTTGTATATGTTTGTTTTGTGCCAGAGCCTGCTCTTCTTCCTCTATGGTACTTAATAGCTGATTGACTTTCTGACTCAGTTTCAAGCCACTGAGGCGCAGGGACTGGGTGCGGCGATTCACCATTTCCATCCGTTCCTGATGGGTGTCGGTCACCCGGCTCTGTATGTCTTTCAGCATGGTGACCACCGTGTCTGCCGGGCTGTATGCTTCGGTCAGCGTATCGGTATATTCTTCCTGAATCACATTGCTGACTTGTGTGGAATCCGCTTTCCCGGGTGCGAACACTTCTCCCAGTCGTTTGAAGAAGCTTTTGGGCTTTTTGCGGATAACGTATGAATTGGTGTGTGTGATTACTTTTTTGCGCACGTGGGGAAGGCTGAGTAAAGAGTCTTGCTCGGCAATCAGTTCGTCGATATGCTGTTTGTAAATTTTATCTGTTCCGCCGTCCTGAATTGCTTTTAGCAGGTTGCGCATATTCCGTTCTTTATCCATGAAAAGCATTCCCACCGTATCCAGCCGTGCCAGTTGTATGCTGTCGGTCAGCAGTGTGCGCAGGGAGTCCAGCGCTGTGTTGGCCTGTTTCATGGCACGTTTGTATCGGTAGTACTGTCCTAGTTGTCCTGTACTGAGTGATTGTCCGATAACTTCCGCCTGATAAAGCTGGCCGATAATCTGATTGGTGACATGGCGCCGTTGGCTCAGGATGGCTTCATCATCGCTGGTTCCGGTCAGTGACTTCATCTCCTGATAAATATATCCGATGGATATAAAGAGCAGTGCAGTCAGCAGGATATAGCCGAATGCAACTTTCAGCTTGGTGGAACGGTTGGGCAGGCTCATGGTGGTTTTATTTTAATTTCGTATCACGGTTAAAGCGTAGGTAATAGAGTATTCCGGCTGTAGTCAGTCCGAAAGGAAATGCCATCCATATTCCTATAATTCCCCAGTCCATGATGAAACCGAAGAAATAGCCGGCCGGCAGGGAGATAAGGAAATAAGCGATGAATGCGATATACATCATGGGTTTCACATCTGCGATTCCACGAAGGGCATTGGCGAAATTTATCTGTAATCCGTCACCAAACTGGTAGATGATGAACGGAATGATAAGTTGTGCTACCATCACGCTGACCGCCGGACTGTCACTGAACCATCCTCCCAGTTCGTTACGCAGCAGGAAGATGGGCAGGGCTCCTATTAGTGCGATGAACAGCATGATATGGAATCCGGCGTATGCCGAGCGCCGGACGTTTATCCGGTCATTCTGTCCGCGGAAGTTGCTAACCCGCACAGCAACGGCTGCTCCCATGCCATAATACATCATAAAGCAGATTTGGGAAATGGCGAGCATCACTTGGTGGGCTGCCAGAGCGGTAGTCCCGATCCATCCCACCATAATGGCGCTGAGGCTGAACGAAGCGGTTTCCATCCCCATCTGCATGGCAATGGGCCATCCCAGTTTGTTCAGGTGCAGGAAGTCTGCCCGGTTGAGCGCATTGTGTAGAAATCCTTCTTTATAAATATGATAACGCCGGGTACAGAAAAAAATGACGGCGAACACGACCACCATCATGATACGGGAGGCCAATGTGGAAATTCCCGCTCCCAGCAATCCCATTTCGGGCATTCCCAGTTTACCGTAAATCAGGATGTAGTTGCCGATGATGTTCATCACATTTCCTGCCAATAAGATCCACATGGAAACGCGGGTGTCGGTTATGCCATCGGCAAATTGCTTGAAACCGTTGAAAAGCAGTACAAACAACAAGGATATCAGTAAAACGATGAAGTAGGGACGCATTAAAGGCAGCAGTTCTTCGGGTTGCCCCAGCCGGTGGATATTCAGATAGAGTATCCACATGATGAGTGTGAGCAATACTGCCAGCAGTGTATTGGCAAACAGGCTGTTCTTCAGCATCCGTCCCACTACATGGGTTTCTCCCCGTCCGAACAGGCTCCCCACGATAGGGGTCAGCCCGTATGAGAATCCGGTAGCGAAAATAATGGCCAAAGTAAACATATTGTTGACAAAACTGGCGGCGGCTAATTCATTCGTGCTGTGATGGCCTATCATTAATGTATCGGCAAAACCCAGAATGATGACACCTATCTGGCCGATAACGATAGGGATACCTAAAGTGAAAAGTGCTTTGTAATGTTGCATGGTTAATAAATTGCTAATGTGCCAATATGCCAATATGCTAATTTGCCAACTAGCTGCGCTGTGTTCCGCATGGCGCATTGGCAAATTAGCATATTATCAGGTCGGCAAATTACTTTTATAGTAGAGTGTGGAACAATTTTCCCGCACAAATGTTTTTTGTGCCGCTTCTTTTATCTGTCCGGCAGTGACCGAGCGATACTTGTTTACTTCATTGTTAATATCCTCCGCTTTGCCGGTCAGTTCAAAATAAGCCAGATTGGTAGCCACATTCAGGTAATTCAGGTTATTGAATATCTGTTCGCTTTCATAGCGGTTCTTTACTTTTTCCAGCTCGTCCTCGTCCACACTTTCTTCCGTCAATGCCTTCAGTTCCTGCCATACGGCTGTTTCGGCAGCTTCCAGCGTGACGCCTGGGGCGGGTTTGCCGGTAATATGGAACAATCCCTCGTCAATGCTGCCCGAGATATAGGCGTCGATGCTGTTGAATACCTGTTTCTTTTGCACCAGATGCTGCACCAGGCGGCAGGAACGTCCGCTACTTAGCAAGTCGCTCAGCATATCAAAAGCATAATAGTCGGGATGGCGTCGTTCACAGATATGGAATGCCATAAAGAGCGCGTCTACAGGCACGTTCCGCTCCACTGTCAGCCGGCGTTCCTCCGTTTGCCGGGGTTCTGCCGGCAGTGAGCGGGGGGGTACGTTGCGGCGCGGGATAGGGCCGAACCACTTTTCGGCCAGTGCCACTGTCTCTTCAAAAGTAATATGTCCCGTTACAGCCAGAATGGCATTGTCCGGTGCATAATATTTAAAGAAAAAAGCTTTTACCTCTTCAAGGGTGGCATTGGCTATGTGGCTGATTTCTTTGCCGATGGTAGGCCACTGGTACGGATGCACCTTATAAGCCAGGGCACGTAGCAGATGCGAGGCGTCTCCGTATGGCTGGTTCAGGTTTCGCTGTTTGAACTCTTCGATTACTACTTGCCGTTGCACTTCCAGACTGCGCGGGTTAAAGTCGAGAGACAACATACGGTCACTCTCCAGCCAGAATCCGGTTTCCACATTCTGACGGGGGAGGGTGATGTAATAATTGGTTATGTCATTATTTGTCCATGCGTTATTCTCGCCTCCGGCATTTTGTACCGGAGTGTCATAGTCGGGCACATGGACAGAGCCTCCGAACATCAGGTGTTCAAACAGATGGGCGAATCCGGTATGGTCAGGATCTTCATCGCGTGCACCCACATCGTACAGCAGGTTCAGTGCCACCATCTGGGTTGTATTGTCCTCATTGTGTATCACACGCAGCCCGTTAGACAAGGTGTATCGGTTAATGTTAATCATCTGAGTCGCAAATTACTGAATACTGGCCTTGAGAATCCGGATATTCTCTACAGGGCGGTCTGCGCGGTTCGTTTTTGCTATTTCAATATTCTCCACTACTTCCATGCCTTCGGTTACTTCACCGAATACGGTATAAGAACCGTCCAGGTGGGGAGCGCCGCCTACGGTGCTGTATGCTTTGATCTGTTCGGGGGTGAAGCGGAATTTCTCTTCTTTGTCCGCCAGTTCACGGGCTTGGGCTTCCAGTGTGTCCTGCAATTCCAGTAATCCGGCATTGTCGCCCGCCTTGCGCATCTTGTATATTTCCTTCATGTGCTGGCGTGCTAGACTGTCGAACAGGGCCTCTTCGCGCTGTTCGTTTATTTTGTTCTCCATGCCCAGCAGTTGCGGTTCGGTGAACTTGCGTCCGGTAACAATATAGAACTGGCAACCCGATGAAGCCTTTTCGGGGTTCACATCATCACCCTGGCGTGCTGCCGCCAATACTCCTTTCTTGTGGAAGAATTTCGGATTGAATTCGGCGGGAATGGTGTAACCCACATCACCGCTGCCCAGCATGGCGGTATCCGATGCGTTTTTGCTGTCCGGATCGCCGGCCTGGATCATGAATTGTTTGATAACCCGGTGGAACAACGTACTGTCATATACTCCCTCTTTTACCAGTTTGATAAAGTTATCACGATGTTTCGGTGTTTCATTATACAGGGCCACTGTGATATTCCCCATGGTGGTTTCCAGTTTCACTAGGGTACGCTTTTCATTTTCCATATGATGATTCGTTTGTTTTTTCGAGCCGGCGCTGCATGCAGTCAATGCGATGAAGGCCAGGCATATTAGTAAAATTTTGTTTGAAATCATGAGCTGTTTTTTTATTTATCGGACAAATATAACAAAACTCGCTCACATACGGATGGATTTCGCAGGAATAATGCAAACTGTTGGAAATAAAGGGAGATATGCAGGTTTACTCTATATTCATCCATTGAGGGGTTTTGACCTGTTCAGCAGGAGTTAAGAGAATAATGGCTACTTATCCATTGCCGATTTGAGGTTGCAAAGGAACGGGAAAAGACCTTTTCCTCTCCTTGTTTATTATTTTCATTCAAAAATCAATAGGAATGGTATTACTTACGAATGATGCGGTTAATGAATAGCCAGCTCCCGAATATCTGAAGCAGCATGCCCGGAATACCAATCCGGAAATCCTGTGCGGCAAGCCAGAAATCTCCTTTCGTCGCCCATTCTTCCAGCATCCCGACAAGCTGATAGGCCAAGACGACCCCAAGGAGCAGTCCGGGCGAAGCTTTCCTGAAATGCGAAGCCGCATACCCGGCAACCACAGCCAACAGAACGGATTTGAGAAAGATGGCGGGGCAGTACAGCCATAGCAAGCATCCCGAACAGTCTATTTCAGTTCGACAAGTTCGTACTTCTGACTTCCCATACCGAGCTGTTCGGCATAGTCGAGTGTATGCATCCCGTGGCGCGAGTCGATACGTTCGATCAGGTGAATTTTACCGTGGTCTTCGGAGGAGCGTACCAGATCGGTGCAGGCCCGGTCAAGCGCTACCGGGTCAAGCGAGGCAAGGATACCGATGTCGCCCATCCTCGGATCTTCAGGCGAGGAGTCACAGTCGCAGTCCACCGAAAGATTGTTGGCCACACTGATGTAGAGAATCTTATCGCCGCAATGGTCCGTGACGGCTTTGGCGGCCTCGGCCATCGACTCCAAAAAGTTATCCTGTTCGGGAAGATTACCCCAGACTTTGCTTACGTCCTTGGTCGTGCCTGCCGAATGAATCCACGCCTTGCCGCCCGACGAGGCGATGCCGATGGAGATATTCTTGATTGCGCCGCCGAAACCACCCATCGCATGACCTTTGAAATGCGACAGCACAACCGTAAAATCGTAATTCAAGTAGTTCTTGCCCACGAAATCCTCTTTCAGGTGCTTGCCGCCTTTTACCGGCAGGGACACTTCGCCGTCGGCATCCATGATGTCCACTTTCGCAATCGCCGTAAAACCGTGGTCGGCAGCAGCCTTGAGGTGTGCCTCCGTATTGGCACGTCCGCCACCATAGGCCGTATTGCACTCCACGATTGTGCCGTTCATTTTCCGTACAAGTGGTGCAATGAGTGTCGGCTGGAGAAAATTATGTCCGCCCGGTTCGCCGGTGGAGAGTTTTACCGCAACCTTTCCTTCGGCTTTACGACCGAGAGCCTCGTAGATCTTCACAAGATTTTCCGGGGTAATTTCCTTGATAAGATAGACCTTTGGGAGTTCAGATGCGCTATCCGATGTCTTGTCCTGTGCCTGTACATATCCTGTTCCTATGGTCAAAAATACCATTGCAGCCATTATCATGCTCATTATCTTTTTCATATATACTGTAATTTATCAATTAAAAGTTCAGATTTATACCTGCCATCACCGTAGCTCTCGGCATCGGGTATCCGGCATTGATTTCGTAACGCTGTGCCAGCAGGTTTTCTCCGCGTGCCCAGATGTCGAGCCATGGGGTGGCACGGAATTGTCCGCGCAGATTCCATAAGACAAAATCCTCGGTTGTAGCCGGATCTGTCGAGGTGTAAAGTCCGGCGATGTACTGTATGCCCGTCGATACCGACCAGCGTCCTTGCGTGAAGTTTGCTCCGGCATAGAGCTTATGTTCGGGAGCGGCAATCACGGGATTCTCCATGTGCAGGTAGCTGTAATTGGCATCCACCGACCAACTCTTATTGAAACGGTAAGCGACCTGTGCTTCGACGCCTGCATTGTCTATCTCTCCCGAATTCTGGTTCAGCATACCGCTTCCGCTCGGATTGGGCAGGGTCATAATCAGGTTCTTGCCATCGATATAGAAGAGATTGATACCATACGACAGGCTTCCACCCAACAGTCTTTGCGAGAAGGCTATCTCGTAGTTCCACATAGATTCCGGCGTCAAGTCGGGATTCTGCGGCGGGAACATGTACATCTCACGGAGAATCGGATAACGGAAACCTTTGGAGGCAGAAGCCTTCAGTTCGATGGTATGAGGCAGGTGGAATGCCAATCCAGCCTGCGGCACCCATTCTGTTCCGACACGGGAATGATGATCAACGCGCAATCCTGCGTTGAACGTGAGCCACTTCCCGACATCCTGCCGGAAGTCCACATAGCCTGCCACCTCGTTTTCATGCTTATCCACCAAATCGCTACGTGTTCCCGCGTCTTCTCCGCTCACATATTCGCTCCATGCCTCGCCACCGTAACGGAACCAGTCGAAGCCTACGGTGATGCGGTTATCCTTGAAGAACCGGGCGCTCTGATACCATGAGATACCCATCATGTCGTCATACGAGTTGAAGCGGTCATCCTGCGGACCTTCCCCTGCGGAAGGCGTATAGCCGTCGTTAATCCAATGGTCGCCCCAGTTGTAGAAGAAACTCAACGCACCGGAAGTCTTCCCGTATTCATTTTCGACGGCAAAAGAGGTCATGCCCCGTGTAATGCGCTGGTCACCGTCCAGCAGCGGAGCCGATACCGGGCCGGGATAAGAGGCGTTGAAGTGGGTCACGTTCACGTCGGCACGCAGATTCCAGTGGTCCGTCACCTCGTAACCGATCCGGCCGTAACCGCCGTACTGCTCGAATCCCATGTCGGCACGATGCCCGTCCGTGCGGTTGTACGAGCCGCTGATGACGCTCGAAAAACGCCCTTTGCGGATGCGGTTCGTCAGTTCGGTTTCCAACGTGTTGTAGGAACCGTACCCTGTGTGCAGGTGGGTGCGAATCCCATCCTCGTGCATTTTGCGGGTCACAATATTTACTACGCCACCCATGGCATTCGAACCGTAGAGTACGGATGCCGGGCCACGCAGTACCTCCACCCGGTCGGCCAGGAGCGTCTGGTAGGCATCGGCAATCGGATGTCCGAAGATGCCGGCATATTGTGGATGCCCATCAATAAGCACCATCAGGCGGGCATTGCCGCCACTTAACCCGCGTAACGAAATACCGCCTGCCGCCCCGTTGGAGACCCCGTAGCCCATCACGCCGCGCGAAGTAGTGAACAGACCCGGAACCTGTTCCGTGAGCACAGGGAGCAGGGAAGGCTGCATCGACTGCTCGATTCTTTTCCTGTTCACTACTGAAACAGTCTGCGACAAGTGGCGTATATCCGTCTGATGACGGGTTCCGGTAACGACCACTTCGTCGATAGTCAATGTTCTTTGGGCTGACAAGCTGTCTGCCGTATCAGGTGTTTGGCCCGAAACGGTCAGGCTTCCGGCCAATATGAATGTTGCAAATAGTAAATGTTGTTTCTTCATTTATCTGAATTCATTCTTTTAGATTGTAATGTTATAAACTCTTCAATTCGGACGAGACAATCCTGTGGAGTAAGGCAATACCGGCAACAAGTTTCCAGCGGGCACCATCCCGTCTTTGTACGGTTGATAATGTGCGGGACTGCCGTACCGTAACTGACGCGTACCCCGCTATCGGCAAACAAGTCGAGGGCCGGACGGCTGACCACGTCCGCATGGAGCTCTCCGACCTCTCCCAAAATCATCAGCGCCGCAGCCGCCTTGCCTACGACTTTGTCCGCAACGGAAGCTCCTTTCAGGAAATCGGAATCTTCCCGCAGCAGGGCATACAGGTCGGCCACACCGCGTCTGTCGAAAGTTCTGACTTCTCCGTTGGAAACGACTAAAGAATGTTTCCCTTCATGCAGTAATCGGATGATATCTTCCAACATAATGTTTCAGAAACTATATTCGTCGAATGAGTTTGGCGGGATTGCCCGCGACAAGGGTATTCGGCTCCACATCGTGCGTGACGACACTGCCGGTTCCACAGTCTGTTTGGGTGCTTTCGACGGATTACTGAAAGTAAGTAGGCTCATAAGTATCAATACTATCTGTTTCATGTCATTTTAATTTAGAATATTCTTCATCACCGACAGGTTCCAGCCATTCGGTACTGTTGTTCTCACCGGGCACTTCGATGGCTAAATGCGAGAACCAGCTGTCGGGAGCAGCCCCGTGCCAATGTTTCACGCCTGCCGGAATATTGATTGCATCCCCGGAATGTAGTTCCACCGGCTCTTTGCCCCACTCCTGATAGTAGCCGCGACCGCCCACGCATACGAGTGTCTGACCGCCGCCTTTCGTTGCCTTGTGCACATGCCAGTTGTTGCGGCAGCCCGGCTCGAAGGTCACATTTACCACGGGGACTCCGTCCGTTACCACGGGAGCCGTGTAACTTTGACCGATGAAATACTTGGCATAGGCATCGTTGGGTTTCCCCACGGGGAAAATGATAGTTTGCGCGTACGCTTCGAGCGAACCTGCCGCCACGCTGTCTGCATTACTGTCGGTCCAAACCTCTTTTGCCATACGGAAAGCCGCCCACGCTTTCGGCCAGCCCGCGTAGAATGCGGCATGGGTGAGTATTTCGGCTATCTCGGTTCGGGTCACTCCGTTCTTCTTCGCCGATTCGAGATGGTACTTGAACGAGGAATCGGTCAGTCCCTGCGACATCAGGGCCACTACGGTTACGATGGAACGGTCGCGGAGCGAAAGCAGATTGTTCCGGCTCCATACTTCCCCGAAAAGAATATCATCGTTCAAACGTGCAAATTCGGGGGCAAATTCTCCGAGCGCGTCGCGTCCGGCAGTTTGTTGGATTTTTACTTGTGATTTTGCCATGATCGGAAAAATTAAAGTCAATAATAAAGCTAATGATGCTACTTTTGTTTTCATACGATATGATTTTTAGTTCGACATTTCCAAGACAACCGACAGGTCTTTCCTGTTTCCGACACAAAAGTACGGGCATTATTCCACAACAGCTTTGCTGCAAGGCTCAAACTGTTTTGTCCTGAAGTTCATCTTACCATGAAGGAGCGACACCATAAGCCTCCTTGTATATCTTGGAGAAATGCGACAGGTTCTTGAAACCCACATCGAAGCAGGCTTCCGTCACTTTCTTCTTGCCTGATTTTATCAGGCCGTGCGCGGCTTCCAGACGGCGTTTGATAATCCACTTTTGCGGTGTCAGGTTACTTACTTTGGCAAAGTCCCGCTTGAAGGTAGCCAGGCTGCGTCCCGTGTAACTGGCGATCTCCTCCAGAGAGAGATCACACATGTAGTTCTCGTTCAGATAGTCGAGAATGTCGATTTTCCACGGCTCCACGAAGTCGAACAGCGACGCATAGAGATTCCGGTCGGTATTAAGCAGTACATATATCCCTTCTACCATTTTCAGCTTCAGTACGTCTTCGGACGGTTTTTCGCCTGCATCGAAATAGGGAATGACGGATTCGAACAGCGAACGGATATCAGGCCTGTTACTGGGCAACACGCGCAGGCTTACCTTCTCACGTTCGGAGTCGTTCGGAATCTGTTGCCGGTTAAGCGTCTGGTAAAATTCTCTTAGAAACGGTCTTGAGAACTTCAGTACGACAGAACGGTAAGGCTTTCCGTCCTCTACCTTTTTCTGCAACCACATCCGGTTATCGCGCCGCATGAAAGCACAATCCCCCGGATGCAACACGGTTTTCTTGCCACGTTCCTCTATCTCCAACTCACCGGAGCACAAATAAATAAGCGTATGCTCCCTGTTTTCATGGGCGCACCCCCGGTCATCGGTGAAATAACTCGCTATAAGCACGTTCGAGCAATCGAATACATCTAATCGTTCCATATTGTCAGTTTTTAATTTTCGCAAATATAACGCATTCCAACCATAAAAACTTTGTTGTAAGGCTCAAGTTTACAAAACGAATAAAATATTTTTGTACTCTTGACCTCGTATGGCAGTTGTTACCTTACAGATTACAGTACAACACATTACGGTTTCAACGGGCCATAAAAATACGATGCCGTAGCACCACCATCGATCAGAAAGTCCGCTCCCGTGATAAATGCCCCTCTGTCGCTCATAAGTAGTTCGGCAACATTGGCAACCTCGTCCGCGGTTCCGGGGCGTCCTGCCGGACATTTGGCGAACATGTTTTTATAAAAATCACCTCGCGGCCCGTTGAACTCGTCGATAGCCAAGGGAGTTACAATGATACCAGGTGAAATGGAGTTGATTCTTGCCCCGCGCTCGCCCCATTTCACAGCTTCGGCCATTACACGTTTCACGTTACAACGCTTGGCCATCTGGTAAGCGTGTAACGTATCCTTGATACTATCCGGTTGCAGCATGTCGAGCGAGAGCAATTCTTCGGCAGGAGTCGTGGCCAGTAGCATATCCTCCTCGATGGTCAGTGCGGGCATCCGATGCCCTGACTGGCTGGAAATCGTTACCCCGACACCGTTTTCTTTAATAACCTTCCCAACTTCTTCGAGCAGGACAGCCGTTCCGTACAGATCGACTTTCAGAATCGTTTCGATGGAAGCCTGACTCGGTGATACGCCCGCCGTATTGACGAGCATTGAAATTTCACCATGTTTCCGTGCAACCGCAATCAAGTTCAAAATGGACTCCCTTGAAGAGAGATTCATTTCGACGGGTACTGCATCAAATCCCGCCTCATTCAATATACGGCAAACAGCCTCGGTACTCTCCGGGTTCAGGTCTCCGACAACGATCTTTTTCCCATATCCCATACGGCGGGCTATCGCCATTCCTATCTGACCGGCACCGGTCAATATCATTACTTCTTTCTTCATATTTACTTTTTCTTTATTCTTTGATAACGTGATTTTTTATCTCATTGCCGGTTTATTCTTCATTTTGTTCCAGCACACGGGCCATCCGCTCCAACCCTTCAACAAGCAGTGTTCGGGGGCAAGCAATATTCAGACGGATAAATCCCTCGCCGCCGGGTCCGTACATCGTACCTGAATTGATCATCAATTTTTGTTCCTCTTGCAGGCGCAAGGTCATAGCATCCGAACCGATACCGAGTGCTCGGCAGTCTATCCATACTAAGTAAGTTCCTTCGAGTGGTAACACGGGATATTGCGGTAACCGCTGCTCAAAAAAGTGGCAGAGATATTCGTAATTCCTACGCAAGTATTTGCGCAAAGCATCGAGCCACTCTCCACCCTCGTTATAAGAGGCGATTGTAGCGATTACGCCGAACGGGTTGACATCGCACACTTCATTGATGTTGATGGCGCGGTCAATACGACGACGTACATCATCATCGGCCGCAATGATATTGGCAATTTGCAGTCCGGCAAGATTGAATGCCTTACTCGGTGAAACGCAAGTCACGGAATTTTGTTGGAAGCGTTTAGACAGGGAAGCAAAAGGAGTATAGTCATACCCCTCATAGGTCAGTTCGCAATGAATTTCATCTGCCACAACAAACACTCCGTTGCGCAAACAGATGTCTCCGATATGCCGCAGCTCTTCCGGCGTCCAGACCCGTCCGACCGGATTGTGAGGATTACATAGTAATAGGATTTTCGCCTTCGGATCAGCCACCTTTGCTTCGAGGTCGTCGAAGTCGATTGAGTAGCGACCATCTCGGTAAATGAGGTTATTGGCCGACAGTTCGCATCCGTCGTTGCGAATCGACGAATAGAAGCAGTTGTATGCCGGAGTCTGGACGATTACCTTGTCGCCCGGTACGGTCAGGGCTTTGATAATGGCCGACAGAGCCGGTACGACACCGCTTGTATAGATAATCCACCGGGGATCTATCCGCCAACGATGACGGTTCTCGAACCACCGGACGACTGCATCGTAATAGGTTTCGGGTACTTTGGTATAACCGAAAATGCCGTGTGCAACCCGCCTTTGCAAGGCTTCTACAATGGTCGGTGCAGTACGGAAATCCATATCCGCCACCCACATGGGCAGCACATTTTCCTCCTCAGGAGTGTCCCATTTGTAAGAGTTCGTCCCGCGACGCGGGATAATCGTATCGAAATCGTATTTCATAACTTATCTATTTATTCGTAATTTATAAATCCAGTTACTGCCCCAAAGTCTCGCGAGGAAGATTACTCCCCGGAAACAAAGCTCGATGCACATGGCAAGCCACACGCCGCGTAGTCCCATCGTGGGAGCAAGCCATGCCGCCAGTGTCAGTCGCACGCCCCAAATGCTGCCGAAGTTCATCAGACTGGGTACGAATGTATTACCCACACCTACGAATACACCGTAGGCAACGATAGATGCCGCAAACATCGGCTCTGCAAAGGCTTCTATCCGCAGAATCTCGATTCCCAACGTGCGGATTTCCTCCACGGGAGTCATCACTCCGATGATTTGCGGAGCCGCCACATATATCAACGCTCCCATAACACCCATAATCAGCATTCCCGACCAGACGGTAATATTGGCAAAACGACGGAGCAACCGGATACGGTTCGCTCCAAGGCTCTGACCGACCAACGTCGTGGCAGCCTCCGAGATGCCGTAGCCGGGCATATAGCAAAGGCTTTCGGCAATAATGGCGAACGAGTTGGCAGCAATGGCAACGATGCCGAGCGGTGCGACAACCACCGTCGTTGCGATCTGCGCTCCACAAATGGCCATGTGTTCGAATCCCATCGGTAACGAAATACGGAAAGACTTACGCAATGTCTCCCGTTTGGGTAGAAAACTTCCCCGTTCTCCGACGAACTTCAGCATGGGCGAGCGGCGGCATAGATACCACATCATTCCTCCGGCGGTAACGAGTTCGGCCAATACCGTTCCCAATATAGCACCTTTCACACCCAGACCTGCACCGGGAGCGGTAAATACTACTCCGAACCACTCCACATGCCTCGTCGGAAAGATCAGGAAGAAGTTGAACACGACATCCAGCAAGCACATCATTATATTCAGCATGGCGGGCACGCGCATATTCCCACTGCAACGCAACATGCCTCCTGCAAGAAAGTTCAACTGCAAGGCAGGCAGGAATAGTGCGAATATTCTGAAGTAGAGGGACGAATCGTTCCATATCGCCTCGTCTCCACCCAACCAGAGAGGAAGCATACCGCTGATACAAATACCGCCAACAGCCAACAGCGAACTGAAAACAAGCGTGGCAATAACTGCTTGACGGAGTATCTTTTTGGCTTCCACGAAATCCCCGGCTCCGATACGATGTGCCACCTGCACGGAAAATCCCATCGCAGCGGCTGCACACACCCCCCAGAACAGCCAAGTTGTGGTCGAGACCAATCCGATGGAAGCAGCGGCATTCGCACCGAGGCTGCCCACCATCGAGGCATCGATGTACTGCATGGCGATAGAAGATATCTGAGCCATAATGGCCGGGACGCTGAGGTA